>Ga0315281_10010830_pt1 | contig 12525 bp, 10 predicted proteins | sample YL17G07_0_MG_FD_204540 | JGI IMG/M metagenome (GOLD analysis project Ga0315281, IMG submission 204540) | Sediment microbial communities from Yellowstone Lake, YNP, Wyoming, USA - YL17G07_0 | ecosystem: Environmental > Aquatic > Freshwater > Lake > Sediment | place: USA: Wyoming | collected... | reverse complement strand
GGCCGCTGGTACGTCCGTTGATACGTCCGTTCGTTCGCCCATTCGTTCGTCCGTTGGTGCGCCCATTGGTCCTGCCATTGGTGCGCCCATTCGTGCGGCCATTGGTACGTCCATTCGTTCGCCCGTTCGTCCGTCCGTTGGTGCGTCCGTTGGTCCTGCCATTGATGCGACCATTCGTGCGGCCGTTCGTGAAGCCTAAACTGTTCAGACTCTTGGTCCTACCCAGACCGTTGACCTTACCCTTCGCCGAGAACTCAGAGGTGATGATGCCCACTGGGGAGTCCTTGCTGTCCGGGACAACATCTGCGCTATCCCATCTAGGCGTCCTGCTCGCGCGCACGATCTACCTCTCGCTGTTTGCATGTGGTCTGGCATCGCTTTTGCAAGGAGGCTTCCTTCTCCCCCTCACACTATGCACGCAATGGACCGCCTGACAAAAGCAGGGGATGCCCTACGCTCTCATGCGTCCTACTCGCGACTATTACATTTCTGGCTGGTTTATAATATGCTTTCTGCGGTCGTATCAAACTTGATATTGGCCCAAGTAGGAAGGTTGATATACCAAGGATTGAGGCCAGGAACGAGGAACCGGGTCGGATCCGATCTAGAAATGCGAGAAAGGAAGAGGTTTGAACGCTCCGGGTGGCTGAGCGCAATCTAGAGGGTGTCGGCTACCTGCCATTCCCCGAAGGCGAGCAACGAACCGCCGTTGATCGACAGCATTGTGGTGAGCGTTATCGTGTCACCTATGTTATACTTCGCAGTTAAGTTCGTCGCCGATGCCACGTCGATCCGGAACAGCCCGTGGGTGACTTCCAACCATGAGTCTCCGGGGATGTCCTGCGGAACAACGAAAGATGTACCCCGCTTGGGGTCGTTCCACTTATCACCCAGGTAGGCGAAGTACAAGTGCGTGGTATAGTAGGCATGGGTTGTCGGGCGCTCGTACGACATGTCTACGATCGTGTCGCTGACGCGCTTGTCGTCTCCTCCCCTCCAGTCACCCGGAAGATTGAGTTGCTGATTGTAGGTGTCGTTCACATCGCTGTTGGTCAGGTTGTCGAATAGGGCCGTGAACCCGCCTGCATGCTCCCTGCCCGAACCGACTCCGACTGTGACTGCGGCCACCACGACCATCGCGACGACCACAAGCGCGACCATTATCGCTATGATTTTCTTCTCCATCCTTCTTCACTCCTTTTCGTACGCATCTGCTGAAGAGGCGGATTGGCCGCTGAGAACAACGCACAGCGCGCGCTGGTCCATCCCTTCTGCTTCGCTTTCAATATATCAGGGTATGAGTATATATTTTATTTGGTCGGTTGCCGTTCAAAAGCTGGCCATACGCTCGACCTGGCGGTTCCGAGTCTCTAGACTCGGAGAGGGGCGAACACATGAACATACGCTGCCGCTTTTCGAAAACCTAGATGGAAAGGACATGTCTGGAAGAAAAGTGAAGAACGAAAGGGTTTCTGTAACCTGTTCAGGCCGACGACGCGGCCTTGTCGGTCATCCTCTGACCCATGATCATCGAGAGCACCCCGACGATCAAGATGCCCAGGAACGCACCCGCGACTCCCAGGCTCGAACGCTCCAGGGCGGAGTTGATCGGGTTCCAGAGCATAATGAGTATCAAGGCGAGTATTCCGAACAAGAACAGCGAGAGCGACAGGTTCGGCATCATGCTGGGGATCTTCTTTCCCGATGACATGGCCCTTTGGACGAGCATGTAGACGAGCAGGCCCGCGACTATGACGACAGCGGCCACGCCGATGAACATGCCGAGGTTCGTCTCAATCGGGGGGACCCAGGTCCAGTACCACTTGATCATAGCGGAGATCTGCGACCCTATGATACCAAGGATGATCAACGAGACCCCTATGACCCTGAGGTCGACCACGCTCGTGGGATGCGATGTAGTGGATTCCTGCTCCTCCACCTGGATGGCCTCTTGCTCCTCCACCTCTGGCTCCTCGACTTCAATTACTTCCTCGACCTCTTCCTCTTCGAATTCCGCACCGCAGCTGGGGCAAGTGGATAGAGAGAGGCCCACGGATTTCCCGCAGACCGGGCATTCGGCCGTCTCTTCCTCGTCCACGGCTTGGACCTCTTGGGTGGCGTAGGCAGCAGGCGCGACCTTTCCAGTCTTGGAGCTTGCCACTTCGGGCTGCTCCACCTCGGCCTCGACCTCCTCCTCGAACTCCGCACCGCAGTTAGGACATACAGCAACATTAACGCTGACTGGCTTCCCGCAGACCGGACATTCGGCCGTCTCTTCCTCGTCCGCGGCCTGGACCTCTTCCTTGGGGAAGGCAGCAGGCGCGACCTTTCCAGTCTTGGAGCTTGCCACCTTGGGCTGCTCCGCCTCGGCCTCGACCTCCTCCTCGAACTCAGCACCGCAGTTAGGACATACAGCGACATCTAGGCTGACCGGCTTGCCGCACACTGGACAAGTGACTTCCTCCTCTTCGAGTTTCTCGGGTTCCGGTTCCACTGGTTTAGATTTCTTGGCCATGAATCCCACTGTTCCGGGGGTCGGAGATTGAACATTGGTCTTGCTGTTTAAAAACATTCCTACTCGGTGCGCCGATTCGACATCAAACCCCCGTCAGTAGGACATGAATGGAGGCCGGATTCGCAGCATACTGGCTCCACGTCCAATGAGTACAACAGTGCACAAACAGTTATACCCCTGGACGATTACTACCGCGCGAGCATGAAATCCGAGCCAATTACAGATTTCCTTGACCGTGCAACTCGTTTCTCAGAGAGTCACAATGGTCAGAGGTTGATCGTCTCGGCGTTCTCGATCGTGGCCGTGCTCATCCTACTAGCTTTCCCAGGAAGCATCCTCGCATACATATTCGGGCTTCCACTCATCTTCTTCGTGCCCGGCTTCGCACTCGTGAGGCTCTTCTTCTGGAAAGGCACTTCTGTCGAGGCGAAATTCGTCCTCAGCCTCGGTATGAGCATACTCGTCGTCATACTGCTCGGGTTGCTGCTCACGCTATCACCCATAGGCCTCATGTCCTCGACCACGCAGGCCTCGCTCATCATCTTCGCGCTCGGGGCCGTCGGGATCGAGGCGAGATGGCTGCACGCCGACAGGGTGGCCAAGGGCGTGGCTCCGGTGGTCCAAGAGCACAAGGAAGAGGCGAGCGGAGGGAAGATGGACAAGGTCGTGGTCGCGATGATCGCCACGGCGCTCGTGATCTCGGCGATCTCCTTCGGACTGATCGTCACCGCCAAGTATCCGTCGAGGACGTTCTTCGCGATGACCGATGAGAACGGAAGCGCAGACATCAACGTCACTCAGAAGGTCGGGGGCAACATCACGCTGATGCTCCAGGTGAAGAACGGGGAGTCCGGGGCTAGGACGTTCACAATTCTGTTCCAGAACTGGAATTCTACTGCACTTGGCAGCTGGAACGTCAGCAAGACCGTTCAGAAAGGTGACTACTGGAACTACAACGCCACGATACATCTGCCGCTCGCAGGCACGTTCCGACTCGATTTCAAGCTTTACATCCAAGAGCCGGGCAAGGCAGCGATCGAGTACGGCGAGCTGCATCTGTGGATATGGGTCGGCTGAAGAGATTCAACCGTCACCGAGAAGCTCGTTCGCATCCAAGGGCTCGGCCGCTTCTCCTTCCAAGTCCCTTACCGATGTTATCGTTGTCTCCTGCACCGCCACGAGCATCGACGCCAAGGCGCTCGCGACGCTGATCGCGACCGCAGCGAGCAGGACGATGGCCAACTGGCCGACATCGACCGTGACCAAGAACTGGTGGCCGAATAGATTGAACGCGTTCGAACGCGACAGGAGGTCGACCGTGAGTACTCCCAGCCCGATGCCTATCAATGCACCTGCAAGGCCAGTCCAGAGGGCCTGAGGGAAGACCAGCGCCCTGATCGCGGACCTGGGAGCTCCGATGGTCTTCAGCACGCCGAGCTTCGCCCTGCTCTGCCTGATCTCCTTGGAAAAGACCGATGTGATCGCTAGCGAGGCGAGCAGCGCGGATATCGCACCGATCGAGAAGAGGGCGACGGAGATGTTCCCCTCGGAGATCTTCACCGCCTGATAGATGGGGATCGAGGCCGAGGACGAGAGAGAGGTCGAGCCGCCGTACCTGATGACGAGCTGGACCAGCCCGGGATTGTCTGCATACCATGACTGGACCGAGAGCCCGACCGAGAACGAACCGACCTGGATGGTGTGATCCCCCGGCTGCAATCCCTGGATCACGAATCTCAATGATTCGGATGCCATCCCTTGGAGAGATACGTTGAGCGTCTCGTATGTAGTAGAATCCACCAGGACGGCCAGGTCCAGGTACCCGGACTCGGTGCCGTCGTTCTGCACCGTGACCAATCCTCGGGATGTCTCCGACTGCTTGATGGAAGTTGGCGAGAGCGAAAAGGACACCACCGTTGGTTGGAACGTGTGAGGGTATGTGGACGGGTCCACAATCTCGACCCTGGCTGAGGCTCCCGTGTACCTGGAAAGGTTGGCGAATAGTTGGAACCCGCCGGCGTGCGCGGCACTCAAGCGGGCAATTCCCTGGGAGTCGCTCAGGACTGATTGATTATCGAACTGTACCGACGCGCCCCTCGCCGGAGAACCGTCGAAGGTCGAGATAGTGACATTGAACTGCGAGCCGAGCAGCGTGCGAGAGGGGGCGCTCACCTGGAGATATGGATCGACCACGGTGACGTTGACCGCGAGCTTGACTGGGAAGTCGCCCGAGACTAGAGCCTGGATCGTATGCGTGCCCAAGTCCATCAGTACGAGCGACTCCTGGACCGTGGTCGAGCTCGTGGCGTTCAACTCCACAGTCCTCTCGGCCAACACCAACCCATTGTCTGTGAACCTGACACGCTCGGACCCCCCGCTCGAACCCCAGTTGCGGACTCCCACGCTGATGTCCAGCGGATAGCCTTGCGCCACCTGGCTTTTCGATGAGTGCAGGTCGAATAGGGTGAACCTCGCGGTTTCCGGTGACAGAAGGTTCTCGAGCCAATCAGGACTGGTCGTCGAGACCCGGATGATCGATGCCTTCCCGTCCGGCATCCCAGATAGGAATCTCGCGACGCTCATCGAGACCAGCATCTCGTCATCGAGCGGCGTCCCCGTGTCCACGGACCTGCTGATGTTGACTATGGCCATCTTTGAAGAGAAGCTCCCGGTCAGGGGCAACTGGTAAGGGAGCTTGAGCGCGAGTTTGTCTAGCAGGTGGTGGCCGATCAGCGAATCCGATGAGTTCAAGCTCAGAACGTCCGGCCCGAATCCCTGTCCAAAGCCCCGGACGACGAATGAGACGCCCCTCCAATTGGAGAATGAGAACACCTCCGGGCTCGCGCCCGTGATGTTGGGTATGGCCCGCAGAGCAGACACCATGTCCACGCTGACTTGGCTCGAGAAGATGGTCGGAGCTGACGTCTCGGATATGACGAACTCGCTGTCCCCCGCGAAGGCCGAAGGCGCGGACCTGAGTCCGGACAGGACCGAGAGTGTCGCAGTGAATATCATGATCGACAACGCGACCACTACGACCACCCTGCGCCGTATCAGGATCATCGGACCACCTCCTTCAGGTCCTCGACAGGAGACGACCATGTCATCTTGACCGCGGGGATGAGTGCTCCTGCCAGACCAGCGAAGACGGCCGCAGCGAAGGACAGCAGGAGCAAAGTCTCGCTCGCCTTGATCATGAAGACTGATGCGAACATGGTCGACGCAATGGTAGAGATGCCGTACGAGAGCACGATGCCGAGCGCAAGTCCCATGGCGCCTCCCCAAGCGCTGACGATGGCGGCGTTTGCGAGCAGGTATGACAGCACCCTTCGCCTGCCCGCGCCTATCGTCTTGATTATTCCTATCTCGTGCCTCCTATCGGCCGTCTCGGACCCTAGGAAGCTGTAGGCCAGCACTGCGGTGACGAACGATGACGGGAGGAGGACCCAGGACATGTCGCGCTCGATCTCTCCCACTCCTGAGCGCAGGAACTGGATGATCCCGATCATCGGCTCGACCGAGAACCCGTTCGATTCCAAGCTCGCGATCTCGTCAGCTGTCAGCGACCTGGAGACTGCGAAATTGAATCCCGGCTGCCCTGTCAAGGAGTGCAGGAGCTCGGGACTTCCGAAGAGCCAGTCGTCGGAGAACATCGACGACGAGAACTTGCCCGAGACCGTCACCGTCTCCGACCGCAAGGACAGGTTCCCGACGAGGGCGAGATTCGTGCCCGCGAGCACATCGTTCCCAGTCGTCGAGAGGGAACTTGTCAGCACATGATTCGGATCCTCGATCGAGAACACGGTGATGTTCTGTCCAGAGGGTTGTGCTGTGACGAGAGCGAACATCCCGAACGCGCTCTTCGCGTAGGAGCCAGACAACTCCGATTGATCGAAGAAGCCCATGCCGTGTTCGCCAGGGAGAGTGACCAAATAGTAGTCGGCGGAGAAGTTGCGTTCCAGTTTCTCGGTGGAGTTCCTGATCCCGCCCGCAACTGAGAAACTCGCGACTATGAACATCGTGCAGAGCGCGATGCCCCAGCTCGTGGAGCGGGCCCTTCTGCTGAACCTGAACAGTGGAAGTCGGATTGTCGGCAACGCGAGAAAATGGGGAGGCCCAGAATATATACATTCGCTGAGCGGCCCCGGCTTCTGAGCTCAATCCGTGCTGTGGGTCGCGGCCTTCATCTGGATTGCATGTACCCTCACCGACTCCAGAGCATGCAACCTGTCATCCATATTGCCGGAGTACAAGGAAATCAGCTTGGACCCTTCGACGACCCCGGACGCACCCGACGACATGGCCGCTCGCACATGCTCCGGTGAGGATATCCCGAAACCCAACACGACCGGGAGCTTGCTCCGCGAAGTCACTCTGTTCAGCAATTCCACGGCCGAGCGCGGCAGTTCGTTCCTCGCACCAGTAGTGCCGGCGACGGAGACGACATAGACGAACCCCCGCGCTTTCGAGAGAATGTAATCGATGCGCGAATCACTGGTGGAGGGAGCTATCAACCTAATGACATCCAGCCCATGCTGCGACGCCGCGGCATCCAGTTCCGTCGATTCTTCCGGAGGCAGGTCCACGGGCAGGATGCCGTCCGCCCCGGCCTCCGCGAGCCGCCTGCAGAACGTTCCGACCCCCATTCGAAGGACTGGATTGTAATATGTCATCACAACGATCGGCTGAATGACGCCGTCCTTTCTGAGGTCGGATATCAGCTCGAAGAGATCGGAACATCTGAATCCAGCAGCGAGAGAGCGGTTCATCGCCTGCTGTATGACAGGTCCGTCCGCGACCGGGTCGGAGAAAGGCATGCCGAGCTCGATGATGTCCGCGCCCGCTCCTGCGAGCGACTTCACCAGGTCCATCGTGAATCCCTTGTCGGGGTCTCCAGCACACACATATGGGATGAACGCAGACGAGCCGCGCACCCTGGCGAACGCCTCGGCCATTCTGGTCACAGCTTCCCCTCCAGCTCTGCCACCTGGCTCACATCCTTGTCCCCTCTTCCCGAGAGGTTGACGATGATGACTTGATCTCTGCTCGAGGTCCTGGCCAGCTCCGTCGCGAACGCGACGGCATGAGCGCTCTCCAGCGCTGGTATGATGCCCTCCGTCTCGGAAAGCAGATGGAACGCCCTGAGAGCTCCGTCATCCGTGATCGCGGAGTACTTCACGCGTCCCGATCTACCAAGGAACGCATGCTCTGGTCCAACGGCGGGATAGTCGAGGCCAGCAGCGACCGAGTGCGTCTCCAATATCTGGCCGTCCGTATCCTGGAGCACCATGGTTCGGAATCCGTGGAGAACGCCATCGGACCCTGCACATACGCTCGCGGAGTGCTTCCCTGTCTCCACGCCTTTCCCTCCGGCCTCGACTCCGTACATCGCGACGCTCTTGTCGTCCACGAATGGGTGGAAGAGGCCGATCGAGTTGCTCCCGCCGCCTACACATGCGACTAGGGAATCCGGGAGCCGCCCTTCTGCACTCAGGATCTGGTTCCTTGCCTCCTTGCCTATGACAGACTGGAAGTCTCGCACCATCGTTGGATACGGATGGGGACCCACGACGCTGCCGATCACATAGTGCGTGTGCTCGCTCGTTGCGGCGTAGTCCCGGAGCGATTCGTTGATCGCGTCCTTGAGCGTTCGGGAGCCGCTCTTCACCACGTTGACCTTCGCTCCCAGGAGGCTCATGCGGTAGCAGTTGAGCTTCTGCCGCTCGACATCCACCTCGCCCATGAACACCTCGCACTTGAGGCCGAGCAGTGCGCATGCGGTCGCCGTGGCCACCCCGTGCTGTCCGGCCCCTGTCTCAGCAATCACCCTCTCCTTGCCCATGCTCTTCGCGAGCAGGACTTGGCCGAGAGCGTTGTTGATCTTGTGGGAACCGGTGTGTGCAAGGTCTTCTCTCTTGAGATAGACCCTCGCCCCGCCGATGCTCTCGGTCAACCTCTTGCAGAAGTAGAGAGGTGTCGGGCGACCCGCATATGTCGCGAGGAGATGGTTGAGATCCTCGTTGAAACCCTTGTCAACCTTCAACCGCGAGTACTCGGACTCCAGTTCTCGCAACGCATGGACCAGTATCTCGGGAACGTAGAACCCGCCGAAATCTCCGAAGTATCCCCTATCGCTCATTCGTGACATCCCCTGATGAACTCCGCCACAAGCTCTGGATCCTTCTTCCCAGGCGAGCTTTCGACCCCGCTGGAAACATCCAAGGCATATGGTTTGAGGACTTTCGCGACATGCAAATTCTCGATCGTGAGTCCACCAGCGACAATGGCTTTCTCGCAGCAGTCAATGGGAATCGTGGCGTAGTCGTACGACGAACCTGTTCCCGGTTTCCCGCTCTCGAAGACAAGGACATCCGCCGCCTCGGAGAACCTTGTGGCCTCCGAACGATCCGGTGGGACGACCCGGAAGACCTCGACTCTCTTGTCTCTCAGCTTGATCAGATCGCTCGGCTCCAACGAGTACGTCTGGAGAACATCCGCGCCGCTTTCGACGAACAGGTGAAGAGCTTCGCTGAGATCTTGCGGGGCGCACACCAAGACCTTCGTCATCGTCGGATCCAGTGAGGAGCATATCTCGAATATCTTGTCGACCGTCATGCTTCTTTCCCGCCCTGGGACATGAACAAACCCGATCATATCGGCTCCAAGCTCACAGCACATCTTCGCGTCCTCCAAGCTCGTGATTCCGCAGATCTTCACCTTCATGGGACCACCTTCCTAGACGCCTCGACCATCTCGCCCACCGCTCTCTCCAGATCGTCTGCTTCCATGAACGCCGAGCCGACGAGCACGGCATCAAAGCCTTTCAACTGAGACAACTCGGCTGGGGTCCGGACTCCGCTCTCTGCAATGACGACCTTCCCAGAAGGTATTCGATGCCTCAACGCCTGGACGCTTGAGAGATCCGTGCCCAGAGTCCGGAGGTCCCTGCTGTTTATGCCTATCAGATTGATCGAGTCGAAACACTCGCTCGCGGACAGCTTCGCAAGATCTCCTTCATCGTGGATTTCGATGAGCGGCTCCATACCATGGGAAAAGCATGATGCCGCGAGAGAGCTCAGGGCCTTCGACTCAAGTGCCTTTGCGATCAGAAGGACTGCATCTGCTCCAAGGTTGGACGCGTTCTCCACTTGCGTCTTCGAGACTACGAAGTCCTTGAACAGCATCGGCTGCCTCAGCCTCGTCCTGAAGAAGGAGAACAGCTCGGGGCTGCCAGAGAAGAACTCCGGCTCCACCAGAACGGACACGCCGGAGACCCCAGAGCGGGAATATCCCTTTGCCGCAACCGCCGGGTCAGGAGCTACCATGAGAGGTCGAGAGGTCGGCGAGCTGGGCTTGTACTCGGCTATGAGTGAAAGATTCCCTGAGAGGATCGACTCCGAGAGCTTCATGCCAGAGCGGTTCACCGGACTGATCGGCGAGGGTTTGCTGATCAATAATCTCAACATCCTTCGGAGGACGATCACCGATAGGACATTCGGATTCGACAGTAGGGCTGGATCGAGCATCATGAGAGAAGACTTGCCTCCATCCATGCTCGATATCTGTGAGACCAGGTCCGCCGACAACTCCGCAGCCCTCCCTGTGAGCACCTCGGGCACAAGCCCCCTTTGTCGCAAGCCCGAGACATCCATCCCCATCTGTCTCTCCCGCTCTGTCGCGACCGCGACACCTGCGAATTCCTTCAGCTTGTCATACGCTTGGCCGCTTCTGAGTGCCGACCTGGCAATATCCAGTCCCTCGTGGATGCTCCGAGCTCGTCCCGCGACATAGATCGCCGCACCAGCGTTGAGCGCGACGATGTCGGACCTCGCCGAGTCCTCACCCTTGAGTATCGACACCATGATCCGCGCATTCTCCGCCGCATCACCGCCCCTCAGATCTTTGCCTTCCGCAGCGTGGAGGTCGAAGGCACTCGGATCCAGTTCGTACTCCAAAGTGTGTTCATCGACCAACTCCACCACGTGTGTTTTGTCGACAGTCGAGATCTCGTCCATGCCTCCGCCGTTCACGAGCATCGCGTGCGAGGTGCCCAGAGTGCGGAGCACCCCGGCCATTGCCGGCGCAAGGGCCGCGTCATAAACTCCGATCAACTGATGCTTGACGCCAGCCGGGTTCGTCATCGGGCCGAGGATGTTGAAGAAGGTCCTGAGGCCGAGTTCGCGTCTCGGACCTGCAACATTCCTCATGGAATCGTGGAAGACCGGGGCGAACATGAACCCCATCCCCGTGGAGGCTAGGCACTTCTCCACCTGGGCGGGGTCGAGGTCAACGGGTATTTGGAGCGTCGACAGGACATCCGCCGAACCACACCTGCTTGAGACTGACCTGTTTCCATGCTTCGCGACTGGGACCCCCGCAGCCGCGACGACGAACGATGCCACCGTGCTGATGTTGAACGTGCCCGAACTGTCTCCGCCCGTGCCGCACAGGTCGACCGCTCCCGGAGGGGAAGTGAACTTGGCCGACTTCCCTCTCATCGCAAGGACGAATCCCAACAGCTCGCTCTCTGTCTCGCCCTTCATGCGCATGGCCGTGATGAAGGATGCGATCTGGCTCTGGGTGGCCCTGCCATCCATCATCTCGATCATCACATCACGCGCGGTCTCGGTCGTGAGTGCGTGCCTCTCGACCACCCGGGCAATCGCTTCCTGGATCATCTCTCACACATCCTCAGGAAATTGGATAGAAGACGACGTCCGCTAGATGTAAGGACGGACTCAGGATGGAATTGGACGCCGTACACGTCCTTGCCCTTCACCTTGAGGGACATTACCTCGTCCTTGTCGGTCCTCGCGAGCACCTCGATGGAGTCGGGAAGGCCATCCCTGCTAACTATCAGAGAGTGGTATCTCGTCGCGTTGAACTGAGGCGGGATCCCGTCGAAGAGAGGCCCACCAGAATGCGATATCCTACTCAGCTTCCCGTGGACGACCTCGAGCGCCCTCTTTACGGAGCCGCCGTGGACCATCGCGATCGCCTGGTGGCCCAAGCAGACTCCGAGAACCGGCCGGCCGTAGCCGTCGTTGGAGATGACCTCAAGGCTGCGGTTCGAGTCCTTCGGATGGCCGGGCCCAGGGGAGATGACGTACCCATCTACCTTCCCGATGAATTCGTCGAGCTTGGGTGAGTCGTTCCGCTCGACGACCACATCCGCACCTAGTTCCCCGAGGTATTGCGCGATGTTGTAGACGAACGAGTCGTAGTTGTCTATCAACAGTATCCTGGTCATCTGGTGCTGCCCCCGTTCGACGAGGCTATCGCCTGGAGCATCGCGCCCATCTTGTGCTCCGTCTCCATGTACTCCTTCTCCGGGACGGAGTCCGCGACGATACCAGCACCGGCTTGTATGCTCGCCTTCCTTCCGCTCACGACTATCGAGCGGATGGTTATCGCGAAGTCCATGTTGCCCGTGAAGTCAAAGTACCCGACCGCCCCACCGTACGGTCCTCGCCGCGCAGCTTCGAGCTCGCTGATGATCTGCATCGCGCGTATCTTGGGAGCTCCAGTCACCGTGCCCGCAGGGAAGCAGGACTTGAGCGCGTCGAACGCGTCCAGATCTTCCCTGATCTCGCTCTCGACATTGCTCACGATGTGCTGTACGTGGGAGTACTTCTCCACGGACATCAGCTCGGTGACCTTGACGGTGCCGAACTTTGACACCCTGCCCATGTCGTTCCTGTGGAGGTCGACCAGCATCACGTGCTCCGCCCTCTCCTTCTCGTCCAAGAGCATGTCGATCTTCAGTTTCTCGTCCTCTTCGACGTCGTGCGAGCGCGGACGGGTGCCTGCCAGCGGCCTCGTCGTCAGCTTCGTCCCTTCCAGACGCACCAGCATCTCAGGGGACGACCCGAGCAGCTTGAGCTTGTTGAAGTCGAGATAGAACAGGTAAGGCGAGGGGTTGAGGGAGCGTAGGATCGAGTACATCCCGAGGGGGTCTCCCTTGATGTCGAAGTCCGTCCGTCTCGACAGGACGACCTGGAATATCTCCC
>Ga0315281_10010829_pt1 | contig 12525 bp, 8 predicted proteins | sample YL17G07_0_MG_FD_204540 | JGI IMG/M metagenome (GOLD analysis project Ga0315281, IMG submission 204540) | Sediment microbial communities from Yellowstone Lake, YNP, Wyoming, USA - YL17G07_0 | ecosystem: Environmental > Aquatic > Freshwater > Lake > Sediment | place: USA: Wyoming | collected... | reverse complement strand
TCCCCGTGGAGCTGGTGCTTTGGCATCCCATTCCCGCTACCAGCGTTCCCAGGCAAAGCAGACGCGCGAGGTTCATGGCTTCCTCAGCAGGGTGAAGGTTGATGAGGCTGATCAGTGGTCGTTCGCGGCCTGGTAGACGACCTCGCCTCCCAGCACCGTCATCATTACCCTGGTGGCCAGGATCTGGTCCGGGGCCACGCGCATGATGTCCTGATCGAGCACCACGAAGTCCCCGTACTTCCCCGGCGTCAGCGAGCCGCTGACGTCCTCCATGAACGCCGCGTACGCGGGCCAGATCGTCATGCTCATCAGTGCTTCCTCCCGGGTCATCCGCTCGGCCGGGAACCAGCCGCCCGCGGGCCAGCCGCTGGCGTCCTGGCGGGTGATGGCGGAGTGGAAACCGATGAGCGGGTTCACCGGCTCGACCGGGAAGTCCGTGCCGTTGGGGATCACGACCCCGGTGTTCAGCAGTGACCGCCACGCGTAGGACCCCTGCACCCGCGTCCAGCCGATCCGGTTCATCGTCATCGCCGCGTCGCTGGTCTGGTGGCTCGTCTGCATCGAGGGGATGACGCCGAGCCGGGCGAAGCGCGGGATGTCCTGCCGGTGGAGGACCTGCGCGTGCTCGATGCGGAACCGGTGGTCGGCACGCGGCACCTCGCGCAGCGCCGCCTCGTAGGCGTCCAGTACGATGCGGTTGGCGGCGTCGCCGATGGCGTGGGTGTTGACCTGGAACCCGCGCTGCAAGCCGAGGACGGCGAGGGACTGGATCCGGTCGGCCGGCGTGCGTACCAGGCCGTGATTGCCGGGCTCGTCGCTGTAATCCTCGAGCAGAGCGGCGCCGCGCGAGCCTAACGCGCCGTCGGCCACGATCTTGATCGCGCGAATCCAGAGGTGGCCGTCGTACAGGGCGTTCTGCGGTCCGCGGCGGAGGTACTGGTCGAGCGAGGCGCTGTCGCTCGAGACCATCACGTAGTTGCGCAGGGTGTAGCGGCCGCCTCGCGCCAACTCCTCGTACAGGTCGATGGTCGGGCCGGGCACGCCGGCGTCGTGGATGCCGGTGAGTCCCCAGCGGTTCGCTTCGGCGACGGCCGCCAGAACCTGGGCGCGCAGCTCGCCCAGCGAGGGCGGGGGCACGACGCGCCCGATCAGCCCCTGCGCGTTGTCCACGAACACCCCCGTGGCCGCGCCGTCGGGCCCGCGGATGATGCGTCCGCCCGGCGGGTCGGGCGTGTCATTGGTGATGTGGGCCAGCTCCATCGCCCGGGCGTTGGCCAACACCGCGTGACCGTCCACCCGCGTGAGCACCACCGGCTGGTCGGGCACGGCGCGCGACAGCGCCTCGTGGGTGGGGAACCGCGTGTCGGCCCATTCGTTCTGATTCCAGCCGCGGCCGCGGATCCACTCCCCTGGGCGCAGCTCGCGGGCGCGGGCCGCCACCCGCGCGATGACCTCGTCGAGGGAGCGCGTGCCGACGAGGTCCACGGTGCGCAACGCCGAGCCGAGGCCGACCAGGTGGGCGTGAGCGTCCACGATACCGGGGATGATCGTGCGGCCGGGGAGGTCGAGGACGCGCGTCCGGGGCCCCCGCAGGACCATGGCGCCGCGCGTGCTCCCGACGAACACGACCCGCCCGCCCTGCACCGCCAGGGCCTCCACCATCGGCCGGACGGGATCCACGGTGTAGATCCGGGCGCCGGTGACGATGAGGTCGGCCGGCGGGGCGGAGGCCGGCGGCGCGGGGGTCTGCGCGGCGAGGCGGGCGGCGGCGGCGAAGACCAGAGGCCAGGCGGAGATGCGCATCGTCACAAGGCTCACTCGAGTTGGCGTAGGACGCACGGCGCGTGAGCGCCGTCACATGGTCGCGGGACGGGTGAAGCTATATCTTTCAGGCATGGTGCGGAATGGCTTCCGCCCCTAGCCGTCCTGCCTAACCGGCGGCGGACCGCCGCTGCCGGCCGATCGCGGCGTCGGCTTCCCGGAGCCGGGTGCTCAGCAGCCGGATGACACCCTCCGCGATCTCCACCTGCTCGTGCAGGATCTCGTAGAACTCCTCGCTGCCGATCCGCAGCACCTCGCACTCCTCCAGCGCGACGGTCGTCGCGCTCCGCTTCTCGTTGTCGAGGACGGCCATCTCCCCGAACGCCTCGCCCGGCCCGAGGGCCGCGATCGTCGCGCCCTCCTGGTTGATCGCGACTTTGCCGCGGACGATCACATAGAGCGCGTCGCCCAGCTCCCCCTCGCTGAAGATCGTCTGGCCGGGGGAGTAGGTCTCCACCTCGGCGACGCGGGCGAGCGGGGCGAGGTCCTCCCCGCTCACGCGCTCGAAGACCGGGGCGCTCTTGAGGAACAGGATCTTCTCGACCGTCGAGTACATGACATCCTCCGTCTGGGTGCGGCCCTCGAGCCGCGCGAGCAGCGTCCGCGCGAGCCGCGCGACGATGAGGTCGGGATCGTGGGCAAGACGTGCCACCAGGGCCGCGGCGCCGGCCGGGTCACCGGCGGCCACGGCGCGCAAGGCGCCTTCACGCACCAGGGCGTCGGCGTGCGCGAGCAGGACGGCGCCCTCCTCGCGGCCGACCGGGTCGCCGCGGCGGGCGAGCGCGTCGAGGGCGAGCAGGACGACGTACGGGTTGGGGTGGCGGCAGTGCAGGCGCAGGAACTCCGGCGGCGCGGGCGGGGAAGGGACGAGCGCGCTGGCGCGCTTGAGCTGCTCCGGGACGGGCACGTCGTCGAGGAAGGGCATCACCAGAGGCCGGAGCGGCGCGTCCAGCACGGTGTCCAGGACCTCGAGCGCGTTGGCCCGGCGCTTCGGGTCCTCGAGATGGTCGCGCACCAGCCGCACCGGGTCCGGGTCGCAGCGCAGTTCGAGGATGCGCAGGATGCGGCGCACCGCGCGCTGCTGGCGGAAAAGGAACACCTCTTCGAGCAGCGGCGTCTCGTAGAGCGGCCGGGCCAGCTCCCATCCGGCGAGATTCTTGTAGGTGTCGACGATCTCCTCGTACACCAGGCGCTGCACGAAGGACAGCGGCTCGGGCGTGCGGCGCAGCTCTTCGTGCAGGTGCGACAGGGCGGCATGGACGCGCAGCCGGAGATGGCTGTCGGGCGCTGAGACGTGCTCGCGCAGGCGGACGTAGCTCTCCTGGCACGGGATCCGCCGGAGCAGTCGCGGGACGATGAGCTTCACCGCGCGGGACGCCGCCGGGTCGTCGAGGATCGCGGCCAGCGGCCCGACCGCCGCCTCGCCGATGGCGACCAGCGCCTGGCCGGCGCGGCGGCGGGTCGGCGGATCGGCGAGGGCGCCCACGAGCGTCGGGGAGAGCCGGCGGTCGGCGACGCCGGGCGCCGACTTCAGCGCGGCGCGGCGCACCACGGCATCGGGATCCGCGAGGAGCCGCCGCAGCGGCCGGTAGGCGCTCGGCCCGAGGTGGCGGATGGCGCGCGCCGCGGCGACCCGATCGTCGCGGTCGGGGGACGCGAGCAGGCGGCCCAGCTCCGCGCCGCCGACGATGCCGCCCTCCAGGCCGCAGTGCTTGAGCAGCCCGGCCAGGGATGCGACCCGCACGTCGGGCGCGGGATCGGCGAGCAGGGGCACCAGGGCGTCCACCGCGTCGTCCTCGGAGATCGCCGCGTCGGCGGCCGCCGCCGCGGCGCGGACCTCGGGCATCGGGTCGCTCAGCGCGCGGCGCGCCGGTTCGGGATCCCTGTCCGCGCCGCCCACATGCGCGAGCTGATAGAGCGCGGCCGCGCGCACGGTCGGGTTCGCGTGGCTCGCCAGTCGTCCCACGGCGTGCACGAACTCGGGTGAGCGCTCACCCGCCAGCTGCTCGAGCGCGACGAGCGCCTGGCGCGGCGTCCCCTCCTCCAGCGTCCGGATGAGGGCGCCGCGGCCCGCCGAGTCCAGCAGGAACTCGTGGTCGAGCGCCAGCGCGCCCCGCGCTGAGATCGTCGCCTCCAGGGTCCGGAGGTAGCGGCGCCGCACCAGCGGGATCATCGCGAACCAGGCGATCACGACGGGGACGGTCAGGAACGAGAGGTGGAAGGGCGTCAGGCGTTGCGCGAAGAGCACCAGCACGAGGCCGCCCGCGCCGTAGGAGAGTGGCTTCACCACGGCGTCGAGGAAGGCGCGGGTCCGCGCCTTCACCTCCGGCGCGAAGGGCACGTAGAGCGCCTGGAGCGTGGTCTCGTGGATGGTATACTGGAAGCCGTTGTCGGCGAACTTCATCACCGTCGCGACCGCAAGCTTGGGCATCAGCAGCAGCGCCATGCTCGCCGCGCCGAAGACGCCCGGCATGGCCGACATCCCGGCGCCCACGCCCAGTCGCGCCAGGATCCGCGGCGTCAGGAAGACCTGGAAGAGGAACGAGACGGTGCCGGCGCCGGCGTAGAAGAGGCCGAAGAACCGCGCCAGGTCGTCGCCCTGGTACGTGGCGCGCGCGATGGCCTTGAACTGGAAGTCGCCGATGGTGAGCGCGATGAAGGTGAGCAGCATGATCCCGGCCAGGGCCTGGACGTAGGGATGTCCGGCGATCTGCGGCGGCGGCCCGTGCCGCCGGGGCTGGGCGCCCGCGCGCATCTGGCTTTCCGGCCGCGGCTCCTTGGCGAGGGCGAGCGCGAGCCCCGCGATCCCCGCCATCAGTCCCACCAGGACGAAGATGAGCTGCGGCGTCCCGATCACCTTCACGATGGCGCCGGACCCGAGGCCGACCAGGACCACGCCGAGGACGCGCGCCGAGCCGATCGTGGCGAAGAGCCGCTTGGCGGCCCGCGCGTCGTGCAGATCGTTGGCCAGCGTCCAGAACTGCACGATGAAGAGGTTGGCCACGACCTCGGTCCACACGTAGAAGACGCCGTAGATCCACGGCACGCCGGCGCGCACCAGGACCCACGCCGCGAGGTAGGTGACGATGCCCACCCCGGTCGAGATGACGATGATCCGGTGCCGAGCGACCCGGTCGGCGACCTGGGAGTAGAGCACTACCGTCACCGCCGACACCACGCCGTAGAGCACGAACATCCAGGGCAGCACGCGGAGCGGGTGCGCGAGGCGGCTGAGGAACAGGGTGTCGCGGACGGTGCGACCGAGGATGAAGACCGCGGACGCGAGGAGCAAGTGGAGGAAGAGCAGGGCCGTGCGGCGGCCCTCCCCGGGACGGATCCGGAGCGTGGCCTCGAAGAAACTTGCAATGTGCTGCCGCGCAGGGAGATTCAACCCATGCCCCTTTCCGACCTGCTGGAGAAGAACCGCGAATGGGCGTCGGCGCAACTCGCCCGCGACCCGGGGTTCTTCGAGCGGCACGCGCGTGGCCAGAGCCCGCGGCTGTTGTGGATCGGCTGCTCGGATTCCCGCGTGCCCGCGGAAGAGGTGCTGGGGTGCGGCCCCGGCGACCTCTTCGTACACCGCAACGTGGCGAATATCGTGGCGTACAACGACGTGAACATCGCCGCGGTCATCGAGTTCGCCACCGCCGTGCTCAAGGTGCCCGATATCGTCATCTGCGGGCATTACGGCTGCGGCGGCGTCCGCGCAGCCTGCCAGCCGAAGCTCCCCGTCGGGTACCTCGGCGACTGGCTGATGATCACCGGATGGGCCAAGCGCACCGTGGACCAGACGCTCGCGCGGGAGGGCCGGACGGTGGAGGGGGACGCTTATCTCCGACTGGTCGTGGAGGAAAACGTCCGGCTCCAGCTTCAGCACCTTTCCCACCTCACGGTGCTACGGAACCGGTGGGACGAAACGCCCGGCGTCCCGCGCCTTCACGGGTGGGTGTACGACCTCGGCACGGGGCTCGTCACGGTGGTCGCGTCGGGCGACGCCTAGCGCAGACTGGCACACGGCTTGCTCCCTTCGCGGGCGGACAGGAGGGGCAAACCCATGAAACGCGTCATCATCCTCGGCGCCGCCGGCCGCGACTTTTTCAATTTCCTCACCGTCTACCGGGACGATCCGACCAGTACGGTGGTCGCCTTCACGGCGCAGCAGATCCCCCACATCACCGAACGGCGGTTCCCGGCCTCACTGGCCGGCCCGCGCTATCCCGGCGGCATCCCCATCCATCCCGAATGGCGACTCGAGCAGCTGGTGCACGAGCTCCACGCCGACACCTGCGTGCTGTCGTACTCAGACCTGTCCGCCGCCGACGTGCTGCACCTTTCGGCGCGGGCCAACGCCGCGGGGGCCGATTTCGTGATGCTGGGTACGCGACACGTGCTGAAGGCGCGCAAGCCGGTGGTGGCGGTCTGTGCGTCGCGGACCGGAGCCGGCAAGAGCCCGCTCTCGCGGGCGATCGTGCCCTGGCTGCGCGAGCGCGGCTTGTCGGTGGCGGTGATCCGCCACCCGATGCCGTACGGTGACCTGGCGGCCCAGTGCGTCCAGCGGTTCGCGTCGGTGGGCGATCTGGACGCGGAGCAGGTGACCGTCGAGGAGCGCGAGGAGTACGAGCCCCACCTGGCCGGTGGGTCCGTGGTCTTCGCGGGGGTGGACTACGCCTCGATCCTCGCCGCCGCCGAGCGCGAGGCCGACGTGATCCTGTGGGACGGCGGGAACAACGACACGTCGTTCATCGAGGCCGACGCGTACCTGACCGTGGTGGATCCCCACCGGCCGGGTCACGAGGCGAGCTACTACCCCAGTGAGACGAACGTCCGGCTCGCGGACGTCGTGGTGATCAATAAGGTGGACACCGCGCCGCCGGAGGCGGTGGCGGCGGTGCGGGCCTCGGTGCGGCGCATCAACCCGGACGCCCGCATCGTCCTGGCCGCGTGCCCGGTGCGCGCCGACGATCCGGGTGTGCTCGCCGGCCGCCTCGTCCTGGCGATCGACGACGGGCCGACCCTGACCCACGGCGGCATGGCGTTCGGCGCGGCGGTCCTGGCGGCGCGCGCGGCCGGCGCGCGCGCGCTCGCCGACCCGCGGCCCTATGCGGTGGGCGAGATCGCCGAGGCGTTCGCGGCGTATCCGCACCTCCGCGAAGCGCTCCCCGCGCTCGGGTACGGGCCGCGGGAGATCGAGGACCTCGAGGAGACCATCGCGCGTGCGGTGGCCGGCGGCGTGGAAGCGGTGGCGGTCGGCACCCCCATCGACCTCGCCCGGCTGGTGCGGATCCCCGTGCCGTCCACGCGCGTCCGCTACGAGATGGCGTTCCAGGACGGCGTGACGCTCGAGGATCTGCTGGGGCCGGTGTTCGGGGCGGTGCGGCAGCCGCACTGACGATCCCCGCGGGGGCGCTCGCATTTCGCCGCGGGCAAGACCACCCCAGGTCGGGGCGCCGGCGGGGGCGTTCTGCCACGGGTGTCGGGACTCGTCAGGGTCGCAGCCCCTGGCGATACTTAGGCGCCGTCCGGCCTCCGGACGGTCCAACCACGAATGGGGCGTCCGTATGTCGAAGCCGAGTCTGACCATCACCGACAACCGCACCGGCAAGAGCTACGAGGTCCCGGTCGACGAGCACGGCACGATCAAGGCGATGGACCTGCGCCAGATCAAGACGTCCGCCGAGGATTTCGGCCTCATGCCGTACGATCCCGCCTTCATGAACACGGCGGCCTGCCGGAGCGCGATCACCTTCATCGACGGCGACCGTGGGATCCTCGAGTACCGGGGCTATCCGATCGAGGAGATCGCCGAACACGCGACCTTCCTCGAGGTCGCGTACCTGCTAGCCGAGGGGGAGTTGCCGAACGCGGCGCAGCTCCAGAAGTGGACCGACGACGTCCGGTACCACACCTACGTCCACACCAACATCATCAAGTTCCTGGAGGGATTCCGGTACGACGCCCATCCGATGGGCATGCTCCTCAGTACGGTAGGCGCGCTCTCCACCTTCTACCCCGACGCCAAGCACGTCCACGACCCGCAGATCCGGTACACCCAGCGGGTCCGGCTGATGGCGAAGCTGCCGACGATCGCGGCGTTCTGCTTCCGGCACAACCGCGGGCTGCCCTACGAGTTCCCGCGCAACGACCTCGAGTACATCGGCAACTTCGTCAACATGACCTTCAGCATCGGGGGGAAGCACGAGCCGAACCCGGTGCTGCAGCGCGCGCTCGAGACCCTGCTGATCCTCCACGCCGACCACGAGCAGAACTGCTCGACCAGCGCGGTGCGCGCCGTCGGGTCCTCGGGGGTGGACGTCTTCTCGGCGGTCTCGGCCGGGATCGCGGCGCTCTACGGGCCGCTGCACGGCGGGGCCAACGAGGCGGTGCTCCAGATGCTCGACGAGATCGGGACGAAGGACCGCATCCCCGGCTTCATCGAGAAGGTGAAGAAGGGCGAGGGGCGGCTCATGGGCTTCGGGCACCGGGTGTACAAGTCGTACGACCCGCGCGCCAAGCTCATCAAGAAGATCGCCGACGGCGTCTTCGCGGAGACGGGGATGAACCCCAAGCTGGAGATCGCGCTGGAGTTGGAGCGGATCGCGCTCAAGGACGACTACTTCATCTCCCGCAAGCTGTACCCGAACGTGGACTTCTACTCGGGGCTGATCTACCAGGCGATGGCCTACCCGACCGACTACTTCACGGTGCTCTTCGCGTTGGGGCGGCTCCCCGGCTGGGTGGCGCAATGGTCGGAGATGATCCAGGACAAGGAGCAGAAGATCGCGCGCCCGCGGCAGGTTTACGTGGGTCCCGCGCGGCGGCACTACGTGAAGCTGGCCCAGCGCGGCTGAGGGCGGAACCCGGCGGCAAAGGAACCCGGTCGCGGTTAGAATTAGCGCCGTGACCGGCGCTCCCGTCATCCGCTGCCGCGGACTCGTCAAACGGTACCAGGATGTCGTCGCCGTCGCGGGCCTCGATCTCGAGGTCGGCGGCGGCGAATGCTTCGGGTTACTGGGCCCGAACGGCGCGGGCAAGACGACCACTGTCGAGATGCTGGAGGGCCTCCTCCAGCCGGACGAGGGGGAGATCGAGGTCCTCGGCCTCGGCTGGGCGACGCACGAACGCGAGCTGCGGCGCCGGCTGGGCGTGGCGCTCCAGGAGACACGGCTCAGCGACAAGCTTTCCGTCCGCGAGACGATCGCGCTCTTCCGCGGTCTGTACGGCGGCGGGCGTGCGGTGGACGACGTGCTCGACATCGTCCAGCTGCGCGAGAAACAGAAGGCGTGGGTGGTGAAGCTCTCGGGCGGCCAGCGGCAACGCCTCGCCATCGCCTGCGCCCTGGTGGGCGCCCCCGACATCCTCTTCCTCGATGAGCCGACCACCGGACTCGACCCGCAGTCGCGGCGTCAGCTCTGGGACGTGGTCACCGCGTTCCGGGCCGGCGGCGGCACGGTCGTCCTCACCACCCACTATATGGAAGAGGCGGAGCGCCTCTGCGACCGCGTCGCGGTGATCGACCACGGGAAGATCATCGCATCCGGCGCGCCCCAGGAACTGATCGCCTCGATGGGCGCCGAGCACGTGGTGGAGTTCACGATCGACGGGGAGCCGGGAGCAGGGAGCCGGGTCCTCGGTGCCGACACGCTGACCGCGCTGCCGGGGGTTCGCGGCGCGCGGCTGGACGGCGACCGCTATGAGCTCACGGTGTCCGAGGTGCATCATGCCGTGCCCGCACTCATGGCCGAGTTGGAGCGCCGGCAGGTCGTGCTGACAGATCTTCGGACGCATCATGCGACGTTGGAAGATCTGTTCCTCAATTTGACCGGGAGACATTTGCGGGATGGGTGATGGGGCAGGTGAGAAGGAGGTGAGAAAGGTGCGTGGGGTGAGAGAGGTGAGAGAGGTGAGTGAGGTGAGAAAGGTGAGAGAGGTGAGAGAGGTGAGTGGGGATACGTGAGTGAGGAGCGGGGCGAGAGCGCGCTGTGGCAGCTCACGCTGTGCCGGTTCCGGGAGTTCTACCGGATGCCGGAGGCGTTGTTTTGGGCGTTCGTGTTCCCGATCATGCTCGCGGTCGTGCTCGGCATCGCGTTCCGCAACCGCGGGCCGCAGAAGGTCCGCGTGGGGGTCGAGGCGGGCCCGGGCGCGGATTCGCTGGTGGCGGCGCTCCGGGCCAGCGCGGACGTGACGCCGGTGCCGATGTCCGCGGCCGATGCCGCGCGGGAGCTCCGGGCGGGTCGCGTCGTCCTCGTCGTGGCCCCGGGGAGCCCGGTCACCTACCGCTACGACTCGACCCGCACCGAGAGCCGCATCGCGCGGTTCGCCACCGACGACGTGCTGCAGCGCGCCTTCGGCCGGCGCGACGCGCGCACGGTGGTGGATCGCCGGGTGACGGAGACGGGTTCGCGCTACATCGACTTCCTCATCCCGGGCCTCATCGGCATGAACCTGATGGGCGCGGGGATGTGGGGCGTGGGGTTCGCGCTGGTGCAGAACCGGACCCGCAAGCTCATCAAGCGCCTGGTCGCCTCGCCGATGCGGCGCTGGCACTATCTCGCCTCGTACATGTGCGTCCGTCTGGCATTGGTGCCCATCGAGTCCGGCGCCATCGTGGGGTTCGGCGCGTGGGCGTTCGGGGTGCCGGTGCGCGGCAATCTGGCCGCGCTCCTCGGCGTGGCCCTGCTCGGCTCGTTCTGTTTCAGCAGCCTCGGCCTCCTGGTCGCGAGCCGGGCGCAGACCGTCGAGGCGGTGGCGGGACTGATGAACGTCGTGATGCTGCCGATGTGGTTCCTCTCGGGCGTCTTCTTCTCGGCGGCGAACTTCCCCGACGCGATGCAGCCGTTCATCCGGGCGCTGCCGCTCACCGCGCTCGCCGATGCCCTTCGCGCCATGATGATCGACGGCGCCTCCCTGGTGAGCCAGAGCGGCGAGATCGCGATCGTGGCGCTCTGGGGTGTGGTCAGCTTCAGCGTGGCGGTGCGGATCTTCCGGTGGTTGTGAAAGATCGGGTGTAGGGTGTGGGGTGTGGGGTGTGGGACAGAAAAGGCGCCGGGGCGGGGCGTGCCGGAAGCCCGCCTTAGTGGGCCAGGCCTGCCACGCGGTAGCAGTGCGTCGCCGGCTCGTAGAGGAGATAGACCGTGGCCGGCGGCGCGAGGCGACCCGCGCGCTCGGCGCGCACGGTCAGGCGCGCGACGCGGTCGTGGTCGTCGCCGGGGGAAAAGCCCTCCGGCGGGAGGGCGTCGGCGAGGCGCAGGGGCTCTCCGGCCCGCGCCACAACGTTGCGCCGGACGGCCGCGGCCCCATGGACCAGGTCCGCCGCGTACCGCGTGTCCTCGGCCCGAGCGGCGCCGTGCCGGATCCCGTTGTCCTCGAACTCGACCACCAGATCCCGACCCTCGCATCGCGCCACGAGATGCTCGATCGGCGTGACGCGCGCGAACCAGTAGCGCACGGTGGCATCGCGGCGCTCGATCAGCGCGCGCACGATGGCGTCGCTCGCGGCGGGCCGGCTGTACTCCCCGGCGGCCACCGCGGCGCGCAGCTGCTCGTCTGTGAACGATGCCACCAGCTTCGCGCCCCAATAGCCGTCGCGGTTCGTCCGCTCCTCGAACGCCGGGTTAGGCCGGAGCGGCATCCAGCCGCCGGGGTCGAAGCCGCGGCCGGAGAACCAGCCGACGGCGGAGTCCGCGAGCGCGGTGTCGAGCCGCTCCCAGGGGGCGCGGTACAGGCCGAGGGACAGGGCGCGGCCGGCGATGTGCGGGTAGTCCACCGTCGTCTCGCCGCCGTCGTACGGGGTCTGGATCCGGTCCGATCCCGAGCCGAGCGTCGAGCTGACATCCTGCATGAGGTGCCGGATGTAGCCGCCGGCCGAGTCGCCGACCCACTGCTCGAAGGTGTTGCCGCGCCGCGCGTCCACGTGGTTCATCCACGCCGAGATCACGAAGAAGCCGCGCAGCTCGCGCCGGTGCTGATGCGGGACGCGGTCGTTGGGATCGTCGAGGCGGAGGCCCGTCCACTTGAACGCGCCGCGGCGGCCGGGGATCCACCAGCTGGCCAGAGCGCGGATGCGGCCGTCGGGGAGATGGGCCGCCCGCGCCAGGACGGCGTCCACGTCGGCCTGTGTCATCGGGCGCTCGCGGCCGTCGGCGTCGCGCACCTTCGCCGAGTTGTCGATGCGTAGCCGCGCGGGATCGAAGACGGTCACGTACGCTTCGGACGTGTAGTAGCCCACTGCGTGGACGAGCCGGGTCGCGATCGCCTCCGCACCGCTTGCCAGCTCGGGCGCATCGGGGGGATCGAACTTGAACAGGTATCTGACGCCGCGTTCGTCCTGGACGCGGAAGCCAGGCGTCACGCCCGAGGGCTTGGGCGCCACGATGAGCAGCAGCCCCGTCGGGGCGGGCGGACCGTGGGCGCCGGGGCCCCGGCGCATCGCGTCGGCGGCGATGGGCGTGAGGTCGTTGCGGTGCTCGAACCACGACGAGTTCTCGACGTCGTCCCAGGCGTTCAGGTCGCGCGCCTCCCGGCCGCGTCCGTCGGCGCGGTCGATGCGGCGCGGCACGTTGAGGGTGCGTGTCGCCGGTGCGAACACCGTCGTCTCCACCATGTCCCACATCTCGCTGAAGCTCCGCACCTGTGGCCGCGGGAAGTGCGCGGTGTCGGCGTACGGGACGGCCGGCGGCGCCACGACTAGACGGCCTCCGCCGGCGC
>Ga0315281_10010828_pt1 | contig 12526 bp, 5 predicted proteins | sample YL17G07_0_MG_FD_204540 | JGI IMG/M metagenome (GOLD analysis project Ga0315281, IMG submission 204540) | Sediment microbial communities from Yellowstone Lake, YNP, Wyoming, USA - YL17G07_0 | ecosystem: Environmental > Aquatic > Freshwater > Lake > Sediment | place: USA: Wyoming | collected... | reverse complement strand
ACCGACAGGCCTACACCTTAACCTGAAATTCTTGCGTCGCTCCGCTCCGACTGACTATGCAGAATGCTCATGGAGCAGGTGGCAGAATGTTCGTGGACTGAGTGGCAGAATGCCGTGGAATACGCAACTTGCGAAAAAACTGGCCCTGTTTCGACTAACTCAGATACCCCGCCTGATAGAAACATAGCTCTGGTTGCACGGTAACCATCTTTACGCAAGAAAGTATCTGGCACGATGTATCCTAATAATCCTTTTGGAGTTAATAGCGAACGTGCCCTCTCCATGAATACCGCATATGAATCTATGGAGTCTGTCGATGCGGTTATATATGAGTCGCGAAGTAAGGTTATAGTGCTTTGGTCGAATTCAGCCCCCCATGGAGGGTTACCAACAATGGCGTCAAAACCACCTTTAACATTTAGCCATGGAAACGCTACTCTAAAATCAAAAACATTCATTTTCCGCGCTTCCACAGGATCCACAGTGATGTCAGTATTGTTCGTGTTTTCTATAAGTGAATTTCCGCAAGAAATGTTAGTTGATAGTGATGGGAGAATGGCTCCGCCTATTTCAGTCTGGTAATTTCTGGCACTAGCGGTCGTCTCTTCTTCTAGTAATTTTAAATACAATGAAAGCTGGGCAACCTCTACAGCCTGAGGGTCAATGTCAACTCCAAATATGCAGCTCAATAAAATGTTTCGGCGCGTTTTTAACGTTAGATGTAGCAGGCCGTCTAAGTCAGATATGCAAGTACCATTGTTAACATATTTTAATTTATTAATTTGCTCGTTGTACCAGCGCTGGTTGTAACGTAATAATTCATCGTAAACATTAATAAGGAATGATCCTGACCCGCATGCAATATCTGCAAACTTCATATCTGCTATTTGCGTTGGTGATTTTCCTGCAATTATCACACCGACGGTGCGCTCAACAATATATCTAACCACTGTTTCAGGTGTGTAATAAACTCCTCCTGCCTTTCGCACCTCTGGTTTTACTTCAAGTTTCGCAGTGCGTCCTTCTACAGTGATGGCTTTCCCTAAAAATTGCTCGTAGATACTGCCAAGAATATGAATTGGAATTATATTGAAGTTATATGGCGATCTAGTGTCATCTAGCTTGGCGCATATTTCTCCAAAGTCAGCCTCATCTACAACAAAAGTAGCACTTCTATCAATAATGCGATGAGGTTTGAACACAATACCGTTGTAGCGTTGATCAAGTATAGAACAGGCGGATTTGAACTCTTGCCATGGGGCTCCTTTGTTACCCAGGTGGCCGACCTTAACTGAGGTTTCTATCAACTTGTCTTCTAGGAATCTCATAAACACCAGCCTGTCCAGCACTCGCTGTGTAATCTCTGTTAATTCATCACTTGCTAGGTATTGATTTTTTCGTTTAAAGCTTCTCGCAAGGGTTTCGCGCATCAAATTTAGGTCATCAATAAATGCCTCATCGATAGCTTTGTCACCACCTCTAAATAAGCCTCTTTGGGTGCCGGCCATTTTTCGCTTAGGTAATTCATCTGCGCGTTTTTCTATGGATCCATCAACCACAGCTTGCCTGGAGAATAGCCAATACAATTTGGCGAACTCATCTTCATTCTCTAATTGAGCATAAGTAAGCTTTAAAACACACATTTGACTTGCTGTATCAATATTTGGCATATATCGACAATCAAGCACGTGAATCTCTCTGAAATCAGTAATAACTGCTAGTGGCGTTCTACTATTCCAACCGTATCGAATGGTTTGGAAATAATTATCTGCCGATGCTAGATTAAGCGTTGGGCGCTTTGCTTCAACATAGAATATGACGTCGCGGTAGTTTGGAGTTAAATAAAAAGCATAATCTGCCTTTTTTTGCCCCATAGTTGTATCAACATTTTTTTCAACTTTGACTTCTTGCTCAAAGGGATTTCTTTGTACTTTATGAGACACATCCCATCCAAGTGCAATAAATAAACGATCAATGAAATCAGCACGAGCACTCGCCTCAGTGTAAGAAGCTGATAAATACTGAGATTCATATTTTCTAAAGTCTGCGCAAAGCCCTTGTATCTCAATAAACGCGGACTGTTGAAGTGATTTTTTCATATTGATCCTACTTAAAATAAATAATATCTTCCAAAGCCACTTTGCCTTTAGCTAAACCCAGCCGCATAGCCGGTGTCTTCTTATCCTGCCCAGCATTGCAGTAATTGTAGAACACACGGAAGATGCCCAGCATCTTCACAATAGTTTCCGGATTGTAAGCGCTGTAGCCATACCAGGTGCGACCAGTATTACTGGCTGAACCTACTGGACGTTCAAGGATCGACAAGCGCCTGCGCACCTGCATGAAGAAACAGTCTATACCGTGCAAAGATGCCTTGTTATAGAGTCTGGCCAGATGATCTTCGTCATAGTCTTGGTAATCCGTCAGGTAACACACGGCCTTTTCCGGCTCACTCATGTTGGGGAAGGGATGTGACATCCATTTGTCTTGCCATTTACCGTGCACGGACATGTGCTCAATACGCTCTTTGATGAGTTGAGTTTCCAGTTCAGCATCAGACAAACCAGCGTTGGCTTGCCGTGCATGCTCAAATGCGGACCGGCTCAAAGCAATGGCTGCGCGTTTTTCAACTACCGTCATTTCCTTGGCAATACGCACAAAGAAGGCATCTGCTCGACGTACCGCAATCTCGGGCTGGAATGCAGACAGGCATGCGGCACGCATGCCTGAATCCTGATCCAGAAAGAAGCGAAGCTTTTCAACACCACCAAATAGTTGTTTCAGGTAGAAGAAGTGTCCATAGAGGGAGTACACGGCATGTATCTGCATGCCCTTGGAGGGTAGCCGCTTTGCATTATCTTGCGTCTCGGATACCTCGACATCATCACGTTGAACTGTTTCAACATAGGAAGCTTCTATCTCGCTTTGCAGGTCGTGTTTGGATTTTTTCTTTCTGCTGGCCGCGTTGCGAATCGCAGCCATGTAATCTTCTTTTAACCAGCAGCGTGCATAGCGCCTGAAGGGTGGTTTAGCCTGGTAATCTCCAATGGCTACGGCATCTTTTTCAATTTCAGATGAGTCCAGTGTGGCATCGTAGTTAAGGTGCATGCCAAAGACATAACCGGTGTTGTTGTCGGCAGAGCCTACTGCGTGCAGCATCACGTTACGGCGATCAGCGTTTTGTGTCCAGTTGACGATGTAGTCCTGGCGATCTACACCAAGGTACAGCCGGGGAATTGCCATACCATTGAGGAGTCTCTTCTCGCGGTCAGCGGCAAAGGCCAGACATTGGGCATAAATGAAGCTGATCTTGCCGTAGAGCGTTTTGGGGTCAATGTCCGCTACCTCGCAGATACGCCGGAACGGTGATTTGTTCATCAATAGTGAGAAGATCAGCCGGTTTTTGTGCGGCTGCTTATGGCCGGTGGTGGATTTGCCGACAGAGAAAGTTTTACCACAGGCATTGCAGCGATAGCGGCGTGAACCGGATTTGGTTACACCAAAGGACTGGTAATCACCTTTACTGCCAATTGGGACGGCGTTATTTTGACAGGATTCTACCGGGCAGGATGGTTCTGGTGCTACGGCTAAATCACTGAGAAACCGACTGCGTTCCTCCGCAATGGCAGCGTTACTCTTGATGGTGGGTCGCTCACCACACAAGCGACACTCAATACTCGGAATACGATCACCGGAGGTTTGCATGATGTAAGTGTCACGCATGCCTTCGCTCGATCTGCCCAGAGGGACAGTGAGTTTTGGAAGCACTCCAAAATTACTGCAAGCGGGATTCTTGCAGAAATTAACCTGAATGCCGTCAGCTTCAGCAGGTATACGACCCGGACTGGCTGCGGAAGATTTTACGGTAGAAATGAAAATGCCCTCATAGCTATAAACTATGAGGGCATTGTACTACTTTTTGTTAATTTCCCAACACCTTTCGCCAACGGCTAGAGTTAACGCTGTGCGGGTTTTTTTGGGGTGGTTTAAATTAAACCTGGTTATTGACCGGCGACTCGGCAGGTGTCTTGTGCGTTTCGGCTATTACCTGAACCTGTCCAGTTTCAGTCGAGTCGTTTACCGGCTCAACAGGAACAGGTTGCGCACTGACTATCTCCTGTACGTGTTCAGCTGGTGAGGGCGGCGTGCTGACAGCTTCCTGCATCACTTCAACAGGCTCAGCTTGCACGCTTGCAGATTGCTGCATCTCTTCGACAGGTGCCGGCTGAGTATGCACTGTATCCGCTTGTGGTTCAGCGAAAGCAGCTTGTGCTGCAACAGGTTCCTGCTTGGCTTCGACGGCAGAACTGATGATCGGGGCAGGTGCTCTGCCTGTTTCAATTTGCACCAGAGGTTCTTTATTCTCTATGGTATAAATTTCACGCGGACGTGCCCGGCGGCGGGACGGATAGGGCGTGCTACCAGCAGGTGCAGAGGTGTTGGCCAGCGCTGAGGGGTTGGTCTCGATCTGTATCAGCCCGTCACCTACAGGCGTTGCAGCAATGACTGGCGCGTTCGTTATTTGCTGTTCAACTGAAGCAGGTGATACCGGTGTTATCGCCAGATTGGTGCCGGTTTCACTTACCTGTTGGTCACGGCGTTCACGTTCGCGTTTGCCGCCACGACGACCGCGTTTGCGGCCATCCTGTTGCGGGGCACCCTCTTCCTGATTTTCCGGACGTGTTACTGGTACTACGCTTTCCAGCGCAGGTTTCTCAGCGCGAGGTGGACGCTGTTGTTGCTGTGGCTTGTCTTTGCGTTGCTGCTCCTGTGGCTTTGCTTCCTGGCGCACGGGCTTTTCGCCGCGTGGTGATTCGTCCTTGTCACGGCGCTGCTTGTTACGTTGACGATTGCCTTGCTGCCCGCCTTCTTGGCGATTGCCTTCGTTGCGATCACGGCGGGGCTGGCTGTGGCGGGAAGCGGGTTTTACTTCTGCGCTTTCCTCTTTAGTACCCAGAGATTTAAACCATGAAACTATATTTGCCAGAGCCGATGGCGCTTTGAGGACTACATGTTTGGGGGCAGGCTGAGTTGGAGTAATGCCTTGCACAGCCGCTTGCGGGCGCTGCACTTTGACATTCTGTGCTGGCGTAACAACGCCCTTTTCAACCGGTTTTTCCACCAGCCTGTAGCTGGATTGCAGATGATCTGCAGTGATATCGTCATGACGCAGACGGGTAACGTTGTAATGCGGCGTTTCCATGTGCGGATTGGGAATGATCGTTACGTTTACTTTCAAACGAGACTCGATCGAATGTATGTCCGAACGCTTTTCGTTCAGCAGGAAAGTGGCAACGTCCACCGGCACCTGCACATGTATCGACGCGCTATGATCCTTCATCGCCTCTTCCTGAATGATGCGCAGGATGTGCAGGGCGGAAGATTCGGTTCCGCGGATATGGCCGATACCATTGCAGCGCGGGCAGGGCGAGTAGCTGGTTTCTTCCAGGCTGGGCTGCAGACGCTGGCGCGACAGCTCCAGCAGGCCGAAGCGTGAAATTTTCGCGGTCTGCACACGTGCACGATCGTAACGCAACGAATCGCGCAGACGATTTTCGACATCGCGCTGGTTGCGGTTGCTTTCCATGTCGATAAAGTCGATCACGATCAGGCCGCCCAGGTCGCGCAGGCGAATCTGGCGTGCGATTTCTTCGGCTGCTTCGAGGTTGGTGTTGAACGCGGTGGTTTCAATATCCGAGCCGCGTGTGGAACGAGCGGAGTTGATGTCGATTGCGGTGAGCGCTTCGGTATGGTCGATCACGATTACGCCACCGGAAGGCAGGCTGACTTCACGGGCGTGGGCGGACTCGATCTGGTGTTCGATCTGGAAGCGTGAGAACAGCGGCACATCGTCCTGATATCGCTTGATGCGGTTGACGTTGTCCGGCATCACGGTGCTCATGAAAGCCATCGCTTGTTGGTAGATTTCGTCGGTGTCGATCAGGATTTCGCCGATTTCAGGGTGGAAGTAATCGCGTATCGCGCGTACCACCAGGCTGCTTTCCAGATAAATCAGGGAAGGGGCTTTTTCGGTTTTGGAGGCACCATCAATGGCATCCCACAATTGGGTGAGGTAGTTCAAGTCCCACTGCAATTCTTCCAGTGAACGGCCGATTCCGGCAGTGCGCGCGATGATGCTGGCACCCTTGGGGACTTCAAGTTGTGCCAGCACGTCGCGCAGTTCGCTGCGGTCTTCACCCTCGATGCGGCGCGATACACCGCCACCGCTGGGGTTGTTCGGCATCAGCACGATGTAACGACCGGCCAGGCTGATGTAGGTGGTTAGTGCTGCACCCTTGTTGCCGCGCTCGTCTTTTTCAATTTGCACCAGCAATTCCTGGCCTTCGCGCAGCGCCTCTTTGATGTTGGGGCGACCGCCGCCGGTGTTCTGGTAGTAATTGGGGGAAACTTCTTTAAAGGGAAGGAAGCCGTGGCGATTGCCGCCGTATTCGACGAAGCATGCTTCAAGACTGGGCTCGATGCGGGTGATTACGGCCTTGTAGATATTGCTTTTGCATTGCTGCTTGCCTGCGGATTCAATGTCCAGATCAATCAGTTTCTGGCCATCGACGATTGCGACGCGGAGTTCTTCCGCTTGTGTCGCATTAAATAACATTCTTTTCATTTTTGTTTTCTCCCGCGCTCTGACACGGAAAAAGACAAAGCTACACGCGGGTCTAACCGCGCGCGAGAGTTTTTATGTTGCTAACAGTGTTGAGTTTTAAATACCAACTAATACGCAAAATGTTGTTCTCGATTCTAGCTTGTCTTTTATATTTTCAAAGTGCCGCTTATTTTATTTTAAGGGCGGCACAGGCAAATCCATTTGGTGCTTTGAGCGCGTAATTCATTTATTATCACTGCTTATCCCGGTGAGTGACATTAACCGGATGGCGGTTGGAAAGTTGCGGCGGCAAATCTGCCAGCTCCAGTCTCACTTTAATTCCAGGTTCACGGGGAATTTTACATCCCGTTTACCTTATATTCCTAACACGCGCGACGCGAAGTATATTCAAAATGAATGGTTTAAGCAAAGAATCCGTTACCTGGACCGAAATCGACGAGGGTAGCTGTGACCAGCGTATCGATAACTTCTTGTGTAAACACCTAAAAGGGGTGCCAAAAAGCCATATTTACCGTATTTTGCGCAGTGGCGAGGTGCGCGTGAACAAAAAGCGTGTGGACCAGACTTACAAGCTTAAATTGGGTGATCAGGTTCGGATTCCGCCGGTTCGTGTCGCAGAACCGCAACAATCAGACTATGTCCCCCCAGTTGAGTTCCCCGTTATTTATGAAGATGATGCGCTGCTGGCGATCAACAAACCCTCCGGTGTGGCTGTACACGGCGGCAGCGGGGTAAGTTTCGGCGTGATCGAGCAACTGCGCAGCGCCCGCCCGCAAGCCAAATTTCTGGAGCTGGTGCACCGGTTGGACCGCGAAACTTCGGGCGTGCTGCTACTGGCCAAGAAACGCTCCGCCCTGGTTGCGATGCACGAGATCATGCGCGAAGGCAACAGCGACAAGCGCTATTACACCCTGGTGTTGGGGAAATGGCACAACGTGAAGCAGCATGTAAAGCTGCCGCTGCACAAATTTGACACGCCGCAGGGTGAAAAGCGCGTGATGGTGCGCGAAGACGGCATGGCCTCGCATACCATCTTCACTTTAGTCAAAAGCTGGCCTGATTTCACTCTGCTGGAGGCGCAGCTTAAAACTGGGCGCACGCACCAGATCCGCGTGCACCTTTCCCATTTGGATTTTCCTATCGCAGGTGACGATAAATACGGTGACTTCTCCCGCAATAAGGAGTTGATGAAGCAGGGCTTGAAGCGTATGTTTCTGCACGCTCACTCGATTTCCTTTGCTCAGCCGCTGACAGGTGAGCCGCTGAGTTTGAGCGCGCCCTTGCCGAAAGAATTGCAGTCTTTTATAGATAAGCTGGATAGTGTGAACAGCTAATCAGCATTGCATAACAGTTAAACACTGAGTCAGGCTGCGAAAAGAATAGCTGCAACTATTGCTTCTAATCGTTAGCTGCTCCAGAATGAGTCAGTCTAGTGTAGCAATTTAAAAAAAACTTTCCGGAAAGAGAATGTTTAATCTCTTTGGGTCAATTTCCCGCTGCTTGCTGCATATTGGTTTTCGTAGGTCGGGTTTTAACCCGTCGTTTAGCTTTGATTTGTCTACCCCGTCGGGTTAAAACCCGACGAAAAACCAACTACCCAATACCCCGTAGCTTGCTGCGGGGAGTTTTATTAAACAAGTTTTCGTTGTACTTGCTCGATATTCGTTCGTTCCTGATCTTATTAGTTTTTGTTATCTAATTGAGGGCTGAGTCATCATGCGATTTTTCTCACAGGTAATGCTGATTGTACGCATTGAGGCCGGATTCTTTGTGCGCTTTCCCAAGTTGCTGCATGCGACCATTTTCGTTGCGCTGATACCGGCAATTTATACGTTGATCTACCTCTCCAGTGTGTGGGATCCCTTGTCGCATACGCAGTCCTTGTCCGTGGCTCTGGTCAATCTTGATCAGGTCATGGAATACAAAGGGCAGACCTTTAATGTAGGCAAGGAAGTGGTAAACCGTCTGAAGGTAAACAAAACATTTGGTTATCGCGAGTCCTCCAGTGAGGAGGCCGCACGCCAGGCCGTACGTGAGGGTAAGCTGGCTTTTGCATTAATTATCCCTTCTGACTTTAGCATGAATGCAGTACCCGGTGAACAGCATGGAGCGGGGAAATTGATCATCTATACATCCGAAGGAAATAACTATCAGATTGCGAGTCTGGCCCGCCGTTTTGCCGACGATATTGGCCATGCTGTCAACGACAGCTTGAATGAGCGCCGCTGGACATTGGTATTGAATGCCGCTGCGGGATCTCAACACAATATCGATAGACTGCGCGAAGGAGTGGGAGAGTTGCTTGCAGGGGTGCATGAGCTGGAAGCCGGAACCGTTAAAACCGATGAAGGTGCACGCGCTGTAAGCAAGGGTGCGAAACAACTGAATACCGGCGTCAATGACCTTAGCCACGGCTTGACGCAATTGGGTGCCGGACTTCGAACCATGGATGAAAAAAAGCCCAAGGACACAGACCTTAATCGTCTTAAGGCTGGAGCAGATTCACTAGAGGCAGGACACATGCAGTTGGGGCAAGGATTTCTTGAGCTACAGAAAGGATCCAACCGCTTGATTGGAGGTGTAGCGAACTTTCGTTCAGAGGCAGATGACAGTTGGCTAGTGCCCGGACGCGTAGTGGAAGGGCTGGATCAGCTTACCAGTGGCGTGAAACAATTGGATACAGGATTGGTGAATGCAGGTAGCGCACACCAAAAGCTGAGCGTGGGGGCCAAACAATTGAACACGGGTGTTACCGCGCTCACCAGCGGCGTAAAAGCCATGAACGAGGGTATTCATACTATCGTGGTCAAACTTCCTCAAGAGCGTACGGTCAAGATTTTGACAGACGGTACCAAGCAACTGGCGTCGGGCACTGAGGAGCTGGCGGTCGGAACACAAAAGGTCAAAGCGGGTACGCAGCGCCTTTCGGTAGGGATGGAATTATTGGCGGACTCACTTCCTTCTTTTATGCAGCGTATGGAAGGAAGTGCAGAAGGCATGGCGCATTCGGTGCAACCCGAAGTGGAAGTGGATGCCAATGTAGCTAATCAGGGTAGTAGTTTTGCGCCCAATATCATTCCGGCCGCACTTTGGCTGGGGGCAGGCATCATCGCATTCCTGGTGCATGTGCGCGTATTGCCCAATCAGTCAGAGTCGTTCTACAGACCCGCACAATTCATTGGCAAGATGATCGTGCCTTCAGTGATCGTGTTGCTTCAGGCGCTCACGGTGCTGGTCGCGGTGCAATTTGTGATGAAAATACACATCCTCCACTATTGGCCCTTTGTCGCCACTTTGGTCACAACCTCGTTCACATTTTTGTGCATCGTGTTTGCCATGACACGGGCGCTGGGCGATGCCGGCAAGGCGCTGGCCATGCTGTTTCTGGCAGTGCAACTGTCCTCTTCGGGCGGTGTGCTTCCGGTGGAACTCAGCGGTGGATTTTTCGCCAGCATCAGCCCGTGGATGCCCATGACATGGGTGGTCAAGGCAATCAAAGCCACTATGTTTGGCGCCTACGACGATGCCTGGCAAATACCGCTGCTATTGTTGTTGCTGACAAGTATTGGTGCGGCAGTCTTTGCCAGCATGTGGGGGCGCTGGCGCTTTGTAAATTCCGAGAGTGTTCGTCCTGCTGTGGATTTTTAGCGCCTATGCAGTAAAAAAATTTACTTATTGAAGCGGTACATCTTCAGGGGGAAAATATGAACAAGGTGTTGCTGATAATTTTCTGTTGGGTCATTTCTCAAGCGGTGGCAGCAGCACCTATTTCCGTTGAACTCTTCTCCCCGCAGGGGCAAGTCAAGAAAGTGCGCCAGGTGGCGGTGCGCTTTAGCGGGCAAATGGTGCCGTTCGGTGACCCGCGCGAACTTGACCCCTTCGACATTACTTGTCCCGAAAAGGGCAAGGGCCGCTGGGCCGATGGCCGCAACTGGGTTTATGACTTCGAGCAGGATTTGCCTGCCGGGGTCAGTTGTAGTTTTCAACTCAAAGCCAATATGAAAGGTGTGGCGGGTGATGCGTTTAACTCAGGCCAAAGTTTCGCCTTCAACACCGGCGGCCCGGCCATCCTGCAGCATCTCCCCAACGATTGGGAACCGATAGACGAAAGCCAGATTTTTATCCTCGGTCTGGATACCCCCGCAAAGCCTCAATCCATCCTGAAGAATGCCTGGTGCAGCGTGGAGGGTATCAATGAGCCTATCCCGGTGCAGCTGGTCAGCGGCGACATGCGTAAAAAAGTGCTGGAAGTGCGCAAGGACTTCATGCAGCAGTATTACCATGCCATCGCCCAAGTTGGCCATCACCTACTGGAAATTGTATTCGGTATTTCACAGGCAGGCAGCGATCAGGAAAAATTTCTCAAGCTGCGTGACGGTGCCAACTCGCCCATCGTGGTGCTGAAATGCCAGCGGCCCTTCCCCAACGATGCAACCATGAAGCTGGTATGGGGGGCAGGTGTTGAAACTATCAGCGGCATTCCCAACTTTCAGCCGCAAGAGCTGGCCTACAAGGTGCGTCCGGCATTCAGCGCGGAGTTTTACTGTGATCGCGTCAATAAGGATGCACAGTGCATCCCCGTGTTGCCAATGTCGTTGAGTTTCAGTGCTCCGATCAAAATTGACGATGCCAAAAAAATTCGCTTAATGCCAGTTAATTTGATTCAGGCAAAACAGGCCATTCAGCCCGTTATCCCCAAAAATAGTGAGGAAGGCGGCTATCTGCAGCACCTGAGTTTTAGTCCGCCGTTTCCACCCAAAACCGAGTTTCGCATCGAGCTGCCTGCTAACCTGCGTGACGATGGTGGTCGAGCGCTCAATAATGCTGCGCGTTTCCCGTTGCAGGTAAGCACGGATGATGATCCGCCACTGGTGAAATTCGTTTCAAGATTCGGCATACTCGAACGCTATGCTCAACCCGCCATCGCCGTAACCGTGCGTAACGTCGAGGCAGAGCTGGCCGCGTCGATGCATACGGTCAAGGTGGGCGACGTACCCACGGTCAGCGGCTCCTTGCTCAGTTTAAATAAACCCGGCGACATCATTGGCTGGTTGCGCGCCTTGAATGAAGTACAACATGGCGAGCCAGGAAAAAAATCAATCTTTGGTAAAGAAGATAAACCCAGTCAGTTCAAATTGCCCAAACCGGGAGGGCAAAAAGCATTTGAAGTGATAGGCATTCCGCTGAATGGCCCCGGCTTCTATGTGGCTGAATTGGCCAGCCCTATGCTTGGTGCAGCACTGATGCCCGATGAAGAAGAGAGCGATGAAACTGGCGACGAAAAAAAGAAGAGCGAGGGTTTGCCGGGCAAGCTGATATCTATGGCTAAGCAGGTGATCAAGGCCAAAAAGGAAAAAGTTTATCATGTACAAAGCGCTGCGCTGGTGACCAATCTATCCGTACATTTCAAGCAGGGCCGCGAAAGCTCACTGGTATGGGTAACCAGCCTGGACAAGGGCGAGCCGGTGAATGGCGCAGAAGTAGTTGTACGTGATTGTAAAGGCCAAACCTACTGGCAGGGCAAGAGCGATGAACAGGGTCTTGCCAGCATCCCGCTGGAATTGCCCAATCGCAACACCCTGCCGGGTTGTCTCAACAATTGGGATCACCAATATTTTGTTACCGCAAAATTGAACGATGATTTCAGTTTTGTGCTGTCAGACTGGAACGAAGGTATTTCAACCTGGCGCTTCAATTTGCCGCAAGGTAAACGCCAGGTTGCTACCCTTCGTCATGCAGTGTTGGACCGTATGCTGTTCCGTGCCGGTGAGACCGTGCATATGAAAGTGTTTACTCGGCGGAATTCCATCAAGGGCATTTTGTATCCGACGGAAAGCGACAAAAGCGGCAAGCTGATCCTGCAGCATCAGGGCAGTGAACAGGAATATGAATTAAACCTGA
>Ga0315281_10010827_pt1 | contig 12526 bp, 13 predicted proteins | sample YL17G07_0_MG_FD_204540 | JGI IMG/M metagenome (GOLD analysis project Ga0315281, IMG submission 204540) | Sediment microbial communities from Yellowstone Lake, YNP, Wyoming, USA - YL17G07_0 | ecosystem: Environmental > Aquatic > Freshwater > Lake > Sediment | place: USA: Wyoming | collected... | reverse complement strand
GGCTTTGCATTTTTAAGTATATCATCAAAAGTAAATCTAATTTCAGGCGAAACATTTCCTTTCCAATCAGTCACTTTTATCTCAAATGGGTGAGATTCCATATATGATTGAGTTATTGAATAAGAGCTAAAGAACAAATTCTCAGTTAAAGTATTTTTTTTATAAGAATGCAATCTTTTTTTGGCATACATACCAGAAAACTCTATTTCTTTAATACCATCCCCATCTCGTATGCTTATATCAACATCCAATGCTATACTATCTTTATCTTGTTCAATAAATGATCGAAAAGAATTATCATCTTTTCTGTAAATACAAATTTTTTTACCGAGTTCAAATTTATAATATTCAGCACTTTCCAACTTAACAATAGTCTCTGGGGGGATTTTCCCGCAGCCAATCATTCCAACGGACAAACCCAAAACCGCAGCACAAAGAGAATTTTTTATTTTATTCATAGATAAATAAAGTTAATTGGTTTTTAAGAATTATTGTAATTATTTATCTAATCTTGCTTCCGATTATCTTTGATTATCGCTGATAAAATTCACCGAATTTTTGAACCAATTTCAATATCACTTTCTGGAGAAAGCAGAACAACTTTTCCACTTTCAGAATTATCAGCAGCCAAAAGCATTCCTTGGCTTTCAATTCCACGCAGCATTCTTGGTTTTAGATTTGCAAAAACAATTATCTTTTTTCCAATTAATTCTTCTTTTTTGTAATATGGTTTTATTCCTGCACAAATTGTTCTTTGGTTCGGATTCTTTTTTGAAGACGAATCAGTGGAAATCTCTGATTTACTCTTTCCAAGTTCCTTTCCCAAATCAACTTCAAGTTTGTAAAGTTTATCGGCGCCTTCAATTTCCTCTACTTTCAAAATTTTGCCAACTCGCAAATCCAATTTTTCCCAGTCAGAATATTCAACTTCAGATGTCATTTTTCTATTTTCTTAAACAAAATTTCCGCCTTTTTAATTTTATCATTCTTGAAAATCTTCGCGATTTTCTGCGAAGTTTGAGGCATAAAAATTCCAAGATAAGGATTTATTTTTCTTATAGAGTCAACAAGTTCAAACAAAACTTTCTTGTCGTGAGTTTCCCATGGTTTTTTCTCTTGAACATATTCATTGCATAAATGCAAAAACTCAAAAATTAAATTTAATGCTTTGTCAATTTCAAAATTGTCAAAATGCTTTTCAATTTCTTTGGCTTTAAATTTATTAAATAATTTATTTTGGCTATTTGCGCGATGCGTATGCGTAATCGCTTTTTCAATCCCATACTTTTCCGCCAAAGCAGAAACACGCGAAACAAGATTCCCAAGTTTGTCGGCAAGCTCGTTGTTGTGTCTTTCAATAACTTTCTCTTTTGAGAAATCAATATCTTCTCCAAAATTTCCTTCTCTAAATAAAAAATATCTTATTGAATCTGAGCCCGCAATTGAAATTAATTCATCTACATTTATGATTTTTCCACGAGATTTTGAAATTTTTTCTTTGTCAAAAGTCCACCACCCATGAGCAAAAACAGTTTTGGGAAGTTTAATTTCTAATGACATTAACATAGCAGGCCAGATAACTGCATGAAACCAGATGATATCTTTTCCAACTAAGTGAAGATCTGCCGGCCAAAATTTTTCCTTTCCTTTTTCACGAGTCGCAGTATAATAATTAGTAAGTGCATCATACCAAACATAAACGACATGAGTGTTATCAAAGGGGATTTTTATTCCCCAACCATAATCTTTTCTAGAAATGCTCAAATCATTAAGTCCCCCTTTAACTCTATTTATAATTTCTTTCGCTCTTTTTCTTGGAAGAATAAAATTTGGGTTTTTTTTGTAATGTTCCAAAAGTTTTTTCTGATATTTTGATAGCTTGAAAAAATAACTTTCTTCTTTCATTAATTCAGCTTCTGTTTTATGAATGGGACAACATCCATCTTCCAAATCTTTTTCAGTATAATATGCTTCACATCCAATGCAATAATATCCCTCATAAAAACCCTTGTAGATATCTCCCTTCTTGTGAGTCTTTTCAAGAATCTTTATAACTTCTTTAACGTGATTTTCATCTGTAGTTCTTATAAATCTGCTATAGTCTATGCTTAATTTTTCCCAGGCATTTTTAAAATCTCCAGAAAGTTTGTCAACAAATTCTTTTATGGGGATTCCTTTTTTCTGAGCAGCTAGAAAAACTTTCTTTGCATTTTCATCAGTTCCAGTAAGAAAAAAAACATCTTCTCCTTTAAGCTTGTGCCATCTAGCTAAAATGTCAGCCGCTATTGTCGTGTAAGCATGTCCGACATGGGGAATGTCATTCGGATAATAAATCGGCGTTGTAACGTAAAATTTCTTTCTGTCAAATTTTCCTGTAAATTTGATTGAATGAAAATCTTTGATTTTCTTTGTCATTAATCCTAAAAATATCAAATATATAAAAACTTAACCTACAAAAACTATTTAAAGAAATTTATGTTTTATTAAATATGTTCGACAAAAAGGAATGCAAAAGATGCGGAGAAAAATCCGGAAACAAGCATAATTTCTGCCCAAATTGCGGAGTGCCTTTCAACAAAAAAGGCTCCAAGAAAGACTATGGAATGCTGGGGGAAGACGATTCTAATGTAAATACTCCTGAAGAAAATAATCTAGATTTGGCAAATTCATTACTTGGTGGATTCGGTGGAAAGATGATGGGCAAAATGATTGAAAGTGCCGTAAAAATGCTCGAGAGAGAAATGGAAAAAGAGATGAAAAAAACAAAGCCGAAAACAAATATGCAACTTTTTATTAATGGAAAGAAAATAGATTTGGGTAATTTTCATGAACAACCAGATGCAGAAAAAATTGAAGAAGAAGTTTCCCTTGAAAAACTTCCAAATAGCGATTTAAAAGGATTTTCAGAACTGGTAAAAAAAGAACCGCATACAAATATTAGAAGGCTTTCAAACAAAGTTGTTTACGAGGTAGAAATTCCAGGTATGGATTCTGAAAAAGATTTGTCGATAGTAAAGCTTGAAAACAGCATAGAAATAAAAGCCATAGTAAAAAACAAAGCATACAAGAAAATTATTCCAATAGGACTTCCAATAAAAAATTACAATGTTTCAAGAGGAAAACTTACTCTCGAGCTTGGCTTGAAATAAGAACAATTTTTTCTATTTCACTCCAAGAATAAATTCTTTTTACGTTGTCTGGAAAAACATGCTTTCTATTCCAAGGAGCATCATAAAGCAAAACATTGATTCCTTTTGACGCAACATCCAGCGCATATTCAGGACCGTCTTCAATCATGTAATCCGCGCCGATTTCCGCGCAAATTTCTCCCTTGCTTTTTCCTTTTATCACATGGGGAGTGCGCGCAAAATGAACATTTGAAAAAATTCCGCAGTAATTCGCATCAATCCATCTCAAAGTTGAATCCATGATTTCCAAAGGTCTCCCAGTTACAATCTCCATTTCAAATCCTTTTCTTTTTAAATTTTTTAAAATCTCCGCAGAATAAGGGATAGGTTCTACCGACGCAAAATAATGACTTCCTAAAAATTCCAAAAATTTTCTGTGCCCTTCTTCTGACGTTCCACCCCAAACTTTGCTAAATCTAAAATCATGAAAATCGTTCCTGGCCAAACTAGTTCCGTATTTATCATTGTGAAAAATTATTAACTTGTCAATAAGTCCTGCAAGAATTTCGTCGCAATCAACTGCCAGCTTCATGAAAAGAAAGATTATTTCCCATTTAAAAATATATATGAGCCTGGAGACAAAAATAAATTTTGTCGGATCTCATAACAAAAATTATGAGCCTGCGAGGATTTGAACCTCGGACCCCTGCCTTGCTGAAGTCAAGCGAGTTCGGCAGACCAAACTTGTTTGAGTCTATCAGAGCAGTGCTCTAGCCAGGCTGAGCTACAGGCTCGTGTAATGCTGAGCCATGAACATTACTTTAATTTATAGTCAGACTGGCTTTACGGAACTTGTTCCAGTTTAGCAGGCTGAGATAAAGGCTCACATCATCGAGTTTATGATAAATTGTTTATAATTCTTTTCTTTGAAAAGTTATAATGAAAATCTTTATTTTCTTTATAAAAGTATGTAAAACTTAACCTTTAAAAACCGTTTTTCTATAAGATAATCATGACAAAAGGAATGTATCATTTTATCAAACAAGCTTGGAAAAAACCAGACTCAAAAACGCTGAGAGAAAGAATGATTGCTTGGAGAGCTAGCTCGGCTTTTGAAAAAGTTGACAAGCCCTTAAGACTTGATAGAGCAAGAGCCCTTGGATACAAAGACAAAAAAGGTTTTATAATTGTAAGAGTAAGAGTTATGCGTGGAGGACATAAAAGATCACGTCCAAACAAAGGAAGAAGAACGGTAAGACTTCACATAAGAAAAAATCTGAAGATGAACTATCAATGGATTTCTGAACAAAGAGTCGCAAGAAAATATCCCAATCTTGAAGTTTTAAATTCTTATCAAATTGGAAAAGACGGAATACATTATTTCTATGAAGTTATCCTCGTGGATCCAGAAAGACCGGAAATAAAAAACGATAAAAACATGAACTGGATTGGAAATAGGGCAAATGAAAAAAGAGTCTTCAGAGGATTGACAAGCGCAGGGAAAAAATCTCGTGGACTGAGAAATAAATCTCCAGAATTGAAAGTGCGTCCTGGCGCAAATGCAAGAAAGCATAGAGGAAAGTAAAATTTTCAAATAGAATGAAAGACGGAACTGCAATAATTTTAGTCAATGGAAAAAAAGAAGTACTTCTTCAGCATAGGACTGACGATGCAGAAAACTTTCCGGGAATGTGGAGTTTTTTTGGTGGTGGAATTGAAGAAAATGAAACTCCATTAGAAACAGTAAAAAGGGAATGTTTTGAAGAATTAGAATATGATTTAAAAAATCCAAAATTGATTCTTGTAAAAAATCTTTCAACAAGAAAAATTTTTTTATTCATTGAGAAATATAATCCTTCAAAGAAATTAGTACTAAAAGAGGGGCAGGGTATGAAATGGTTCAAAGTTGAAGAGATAAGCAAAGTAAAAAACACTTTTAGTAAAGAAACATTGAAAGAGCTTAAAGAAATAATAGACAGCCAAACTTAAAAAGTTCTATTTCTTGAATAATCTAATTAAAAGGAAGGTTAGTGTGAGGAAACCTTGGTGTCCTAACATATGTATTATAAAAAACTTGCCGAACTTTACGAATCGCTCAACGGAACGACAAAAAGACTGGAAAAAATAAAAATTCTTGCTAAATTTTTAAAGGAACTTCACGAATCTGATAAGGATGTTTTATATCTTCTTCTCGGAGATATTTTTCCGGAATACGACGACAGAAAAATTGGTATAAGCAGTCAGCTTGCAATAAAGGCAATTTCAAAAGCAACTGGAACTGAAAATGCTGAAGTGGTAAAGGAATGGAAAAATATTGGGGACTTGGGGAAGGTTGCAGAGAAATTAAAAAATAAAAAAAAGCAGACAACGCTTGGCTCTCACATTTTAACAACAGAGAAAGTTTTAGAAAATCTTAGAAAATTGCCTGGACTTGAGGGAAAAGGAACTGTAGAAAAAAAGCTATCATTGATTGTAGAACTTTTAGCTTCGGCAACATCGTTAGAGGCATTATATTTAATCAGAACATTAATTGGAGATTTAAGAATTGGCTTGAGGGAAAGCACAATAAAAGAGTCTATGGCTTCTGCATTCTTCAATGGAGATGAAGAAGCTCCAAGAAAAATTCAGGATGCAATTGATAATTCAAACGATGTTTCAAAAGTTTTTGAAATGGTTAAAAAAGGCAATTTAAAAAATTTAGATGGGATTTCTCTTGAGGTTGGAAAACCTATAAAGGCGATGCTTGCGCAAAAAGCAAAAACAATAAAAGAAGGATTTGAAGCTGTTGGAAAACCTTGCGCCATCGAATACAAATATGATGGATTCAGAATGATAATCCACAAGGACGGAGAGAAGGTTTTGATATTTACAAGAAAGCTGGAAAATGTTACAAAGCAATTTCCGGAAGTCATAAAATATGTAAAAGAATATGTCAAAGGAAAATCATTTATTTTAGATTCCGAAGCCGTTGGATTCCACAAAGACACGCATGAATATATGTCATTCCAGCACATAGGACAGAGAATAAGAAGGAAATATGATATTGAAAAAATGGAGAAAGAACTTCCAGTTGAGATAAATGTTTTTGACATACTTTATTACAATGGAAAATCCCTTCTCAAAGAACCCTTTGAAAAAAGAACAGCTCTGATAAGAAAAATTCTCAGCAATCATCAATATAAAATCATTCAAGTAAAACAATTAATAACTGGAGATGAAAAAAAGGCCGAGGAATTTTACAAGAATGCATTGAAAGATAATCAAGAAGGGATAATGATGAAAAATCTCCAGTCAATCTATCAGCCTGGAAGCCGTGTTGGATTTATGCTAAAAGTAAAACCTAATGAAAGAGATTATGATTTGGTAATTGTCGGCGGGGAATATGGAACTGGAAAACGTTCCGGCTGGATTTCCAGTTTCATTCTTGCATGCAAAGACAAAAAAACCGGCAAGTATCTTGAAATAGGAAAAGTTGGAACCGGAATAAAAGAAAAATCTTCCGAAGGAATTTCTTTTGAAGAACTGACAAAAAAAGTAAAACCTTTGATAACAAAAGAACACGGAAAAACAGTTGAAATAAAACCAAAAATTGTCGTGGCTATAACTTATCAGGAAGTTCAAAAATCCCCGACATACAATTCGGGCTTCGCATTAAGATTTCCGAGATTCACAGCACTGCGTCTCGACAAGCCTTTATCAGAAATAACAACTCTTCAAGAAATAGAAAAAGATTTTGAAAAGCAAAAAAGAACAAACTACCAATATGGATAATTTTATAAATTATATTTGATATTCATGGCAATGAAAAGAGGACTGAATTGTTTAATCATAGTTGCATTTTTAATCGCAGTTCAAATTATTTTTGTTTCTGCAGCTCCAACAGTTTCTCCAACTTCGCTTTCAGGTAATATAAATCAAAATTCAACAATAACAATAACTATAACAAATACAGCCCTAGTTCAGGCTTCGGGGGGGATAAACACAAACATTACAAAAGTAACAATAACACTTCCAGCAGGGCTATTATTTTGGGCTGGAACAAATACAACAACTGCCCCTCCAAACTTCACAAGTACCAGTAGTAATTTAATTTGGGAAAATTATACTGTTGGTGGAAGTCAATATTTAATTGGTGGTGGTGAATCAAAAATATTCACATTTATTGCAAATGCAACTTCAGTTGGAAGTGTTAATATGACTATAACAACTACAAATTTCTCAGGAGATGGCGTTACTAGATTAGATTCTCAAATAGGTTTCAATCTCACAATAATAGACAATCCGCCAACAATAAGTTTTGTATCTCCTACTCCGCAAGACGGCAACGTATCAAAACTCGATGATATTCAAGCAAATGTAAGCGCTTCTGACGACGTGGGAATAAGAAACATAACAATTTACCTTTACAACAAAACAAGCTCTTTAGTTAGTTCAAAATCAACGACATCCTCAACATTTCTTTTATATGATTTTGTTAATTTAGACGACGGAATTTATTATTTGAATGCGACGGTTAATGACACTTTCGGAAATTTAGTTTCCACAGAGACAAGAAAAATAACTATCAATGCAACAATTATTTCTTCATGTACTGAAAACTGGAATTGTACTAGTTACAGTGTATGTTCTAATGGAAATCAATCAAGGACTTGCACTGATTCAAATAATTGTGGCACAAATTCTACAAAACCTTCTCTGATTCAAGCTTGTGTCAGCGCCCCATTATGTGTTCCAGATTGGCAATGTGTTGGTTGGCTTCCTTTAAATTGTCCTCAAAATGGAACTCAAACAAGAACATGCACAGACAAAAGTTCATGCGGCGATAATACTGCAAAACCTTCCGAATCAAAAACTTGCACACCACAAAGCAGCGGCTCATCGTGGATATTTGTTGTGATAATTTTAGTTTTATTGTTTAGCGGCGGAGCAGTTGCTCTAATATTTTATTTCAAAAATAAAAAACAAGAGGAAGTGTATCAACCGCAAGTTCCTTCAGATTCTCCGCAAAATGGTTATGTAAATCCTCAAGGATATTCCTATAAATATACTTAATTATTTAACGAGTTCTAAAACTTCTTTCCAAGAGCCGACGTGGACAAAAGATAAATCACTATATTTTCCGAGTTCAGATTCATTGGCTTGAGAACAAAATAAATATTTATTTGGAACAATGTTTCTAAGATGACTCATTATTTCAATATTATCATCTACAAAATGCGTTATTCCCAAACGCTCGCATATTGGAGCTTTGTCTTTTCTTTCACGGCAGAAATAAACATGTTCTGGAGAAATTCCAGTTATATCATAAAATCCATTGTGCTTAAACCAATTTCTAGTTTTCTGTTCAATTTCAGGGCCTGCTTTTGAAACAATGCGAACCAAATCCTTAAAATAGGCATAATCTGAATTTAATATTTTCAAAGATTCAAAGGCATCTGGAACCGCAGTAGTTTGAAGATAATTGTCGCTCAAAAAAGAAGTATCAGTTCCATCATTTTTTAATATGTCAGTTATAACTCCGCCAACATCAACGCCAATAATTCTTTTATAAGAATTTCTTTCATACATGAAAATAACATAAACTCGCCATTTAAAAACCTTTATAAATGATTTTATTTATAAAGAGTAATGCCTGCAAAAAAATCAGTCAGTTCTTATCAGATTCAAAATATCGTGGCAACAGCGTCGCTGGAAAAACCAATTCCATTGGTAAAATTGGCGAGAACGCAACCAAACACAGAATATAATCCTAAAACTTTTCCAGGTTTGGTTTTAAGAGTCAAAGAGCCAAAATCGGCAGTTCTTGTTTTCTCGTCGGGAAATCTTGTATGCACTGGAACAAAATCAGTTGCGCAAGTAAAAGAAGTAATAGATGTTGTAATAAAGCAATTAAGAAAAATAAATGTTAACGTGACGATAAAGCCAAAAATAACAGTTCAAAATATTGTTGCTTCTGGAAATATTGATTTAAAACTTAATCTCAATTTTCTTGCGCTTGAAATGGAAAATACGGAATATGAACCGGAACAATTTCCAGGACTTGTCTACAAATTGAACGAACCAAATGCAACTTTCCTTCTTTTCAGCAACGGAAAACTTGTGTGTACTGGAACAAAAAACAAACAACAGCTCGAAGATTCAATGGTTCAACTTCTTAAAAACGTCAAAGCCGCTCTGAAAAACTACGATAAATAAAATCAGATGGAAACTTATAAAGAGTTCCTTGGCAAAATAAGAAAAGAATTCTATGAGTCCATAGAAATGGCTGCAAATTTGGATTTATCCGTAGAATTTAAGGAGCCAATTTACAAAGAATTAGTTTGGATTGGAAAATATATGAAAGATAGAAGAATTGATATAGAAAACCCAGAATGCATGAATAAAACCAAAAGGAAAATATTGGAAGAACTATTTCCTGAAATAAAAAAAGTTAAGTCATTTTTAGAAGAAACCATTTCATTAGATAGAAAGCCAATTTCAAACATTAAAAACTAATTTTATCAAAATCTTCTTCCGGAGTTTTCATGGAAAACTACGCAGAATTAAAATTCAAAATCTTCTTTTTTCCACAATAAACTATAAAAATACATTGATTTTCTCATGCCTATGGATTCTGCAAAATCGAGGGATGAGATAGTCATCGAAACCAAAAATTTCTTTGATTCGTATAAAAAAGAAGTCGGAGATTCTTTAAGAAAGGGCAATAATGTAATCTATCTTGACTTCATGAAACTGTCTGAATTCTCAAATAAACTTTCTGATGAGCTTCTTTCAAGTCCGGAAGAAACTCTTGGAATCATGGAAGTTGCAATTGAAGAATCCGGACTTGTAAAAGATGTTAGGATTCGTCTGTACAATCTTCCTGAAAGTCTCGCGATAAAAGTAAGAAATATACGTTCAAGGCATCTTAATGAAATGATTATCGTTGAAGGAATAATCCGTCAAGCGTCTGATGTTCGTCCCCAAGTTGTAAATGCAAAATTCGAATGCCCTTCCTGCGGAACAGTAATTTCCTGTCTTCAAATGGAAAAAAAATTCCACGAACCATCTCGTTGTTCCTGCGGAAGACGCGGAGGTTTTAGATTAGTAAGCAAAGAAATGGTGGATACGCAGAGACTTGTCATAGAAGAATCTCCCGAATCATTGATGGGCGGTGAACAGCCAAAGAGAATGAACATTTTTGTCAAAGAAGATTTGGTTGAACCGAAGATGGAAGAAAAAACAACTCCAGGAAGCAGAATAAAAATTATCGGCGTTTTAAAAGAAGTTCCAGTTCCATTAAATACTGGGGGATTATCAACAAGATTTGAATTGGCAATTGAAGCAAATAATATTATTCCATTAGAAGAAACATTTGAAGATCTTGACATAAGTGATGAAGATGAAAGAAAAATTTTAGAGTTGTCTCGAGATCCCGAGGTTTTTGACAAGCTTGCAAAGAGTATAACTCCAAGTGTTTGGGGTTACGATGAAATAAAAAAAGCTCTCATCCTGCAATTATTTGGAGGAGTAAAAAAAATTCATAAAGACGGACAAAAAAGTCGTGGAGATATTCACATTCTTTTGATAGGAGATCCAGGAGTCGCAAAATCAGTAACTCTCGGATTCATGGCCGAAATTTCTCCAAAAGGAAGATATGTCGTCGGTAAAAGTGCAAGTGGTGCAGGGCTTACAGCAACTGTTGTCAGAGATGAATATCTTAAGGGATGGAGTTTAGAGGCAGGTGCAATGGTTCTGGCAAACAAGGGACTTATCTGTATTGATGAATTGGAAAAAATGGATCCTCAAGACAGAAGCTCAATGCATGAAGCAATGGAACAGCAAACAATCACAATAAGCAAGGCAAATGTTCAAGCGACGTTGAGAGCAGAAACTTCTGTGTTAGCGGCTGCAAATCCAAAATTTGGAAGATTTGATCCATATCAACCAATCGCACAGCAAATAGATTTGCCACCAACATTAATTAATAGATTCGACGTCATCTTTACACTAAAAGATATTCCTAACAAAGATAAAGATAGGAAAATTGCGAACCACGTTTTGCACGAACATATCAATGAGGGAAAAGACATGATAGTTCCAAGAGAATTATTCAGAAAATATGTTGCATATTCAAAACAAAAAGTAAAACCAAAAATAACAAAAGAGGCTGCAGAGGAAATAGAAAATTTTTATGTTGAATTAAGAAACCGTCCAGTTTCATCTGAAAGTGCAATGAAGCCCATTCCAATTTCTCCGAGACAACTTCAAGCATTGATTAGAATGTCGGAAGCATCTGCAAAATTAAGACTAAGCAATGAAGTCACGAGGGAAGATGCAAAAGTAGCAATAGAAATAATAAAATATTTCTTGATGAAAGTTGGCTACGATTATGAAACAAATGAAATTGACATTGACAGAATTGGCGGAAAATATTCTTTCTCTAAACAGAATAAAATTCACACAGTTTTGCACGAGATTGACGAGCTGGAAAAAAAACTTGGACAGTTAATTCCAATAGAAGAATTAGAAGAAGCCATGAAAGGAAGGATGACGCCTGAAGAAGTTGAACAAACTTTAGAAGAGCTTTACAAAGAAAGCAGAGTATTCAAACCGCAAAGAGGATACATAAGCAGGATGAAATAAAATGAAAATAGCATTAATAGGAACACACGGAACAGGAAAAACAACAATGACATACGACCTTATAGCAAATCTAAAAAAAGAAGGATATAATTCGGACTTGCTGCAAGAAGTTGCAAGAAGTTGTCCTCTCCCAATAAATGAATCAACAACTAAAGAAGCGCAGGAATGGATAATTTACAGCCAATACATAAAAGAGTTAGAATTAGAAAAACCAAATCAAATATTAATTTGCGATAGAAGTATTATTGATGGATATGTTTACTATAGAAATAAATTTGGCAGAAATAGCACATTGGAAAAATTTGTCAAAGAAAAATCAAAAACATACAAGGAGATATTCAGAGTTCCAATGAGAGAAGAACTGTTAAAAGACGACGGTTTCAGGTCGACAAATAAATTGTTTCAACAAAAAATAGATGGAGAATTCGACAGGGTTATCGGTTCGCTAAAAATAGAGTCTAAAGAATATACAAGTTTAGAAAGCGCCTTGGACATAATAAAATCAAGTTATAGGTTAAATTAAATTTAAAATGGTACAAGAGGAAAAATTCAAGAGAAACATTGCATTTAAATTAAGAATTGAAAATGTTTTAAAGGGAAAACCGATGATTGAAGCAGACAAATTTTTGTTTCTTGATTTGGATGGAAAAAAAGTTGTAAGAGTGAATGTAATCGGAAGCATCGTCGACAAATATCAAAGCGAGGGAGAGAAAAAATTCTTATTCCTGACATTGGACGACGGTTCAGGACAAATAAAATTGAAGACATTCGGG
>Ga0315281_10010826_pt1 | contig 12527 bp, 7 predicted proteins | sample YL17G07_0_MG_FD_204540 | JGI IMG/M metagenome (GOLD analysis project Ga0315281, IMG submission 204540) | Sediment microbial communities from Yellowstone Lake, YNP, Wyoming, USA - YL17G07_0 | ecosystem: Environmental > Aquatic > Freshwater > Lake > Sediment | place: USA: Wyoming | collected... | reverse complement strand
CCCTCGCGATCCGCGCGCTCGAGGCCGGCAAACACGTCTACGTCGAAAAACCCCTGGCTACGACGGAGGCGGCGTTCCTGGACGTCATCCAGGCCCAGCAGAAGGCGCGCCGGTTCGTGGCGGTCGGGTTCAACCGGCGGTTCGCCCCGGCCTACCGGAAGGCCCGGGAGATAATCCGCGTCTGCGGCGGCGCCCGCAACATGCACTACCGGATCGCGGACAACTACGTGCACGGCTGGGGACGGGACTATCCGCCGGGCGTGCGGATCGTCCACGAGGTCTGTCACGTCTTCGACGCCCTGCGCTGGTTCGCGGGATCCGAGGTCGTTTCGCTCTACTGCGCGCAGTCGCGGTCGGACGACGAGGCCGTCGTATTGCGGTTCGCGTCCGGCTGCGTGGCCTCGATCATGAGCTCGGGATACGCGACCCCGGACGTTCCCAAGGAGCGGCTCGAGGTCCTGGCGGACGGGGGAGGGATCACGGTCGAGGAATTCGTCCAGCTCCGGGCCTTCGGCCGGCCCGAGTTCGGTCCCGTCTACCGGTTCGCGGGGCACGCGCATCCGGACGAGGACGCCGCGTTCGTGGCGCGGTTCCGGGAGGAGGGCGAGGAGGCGCTCTACGCGATCCGCCGCGGGGCCGTGGAGGACCCGGAGAACCCGCCGCCGCACATCAACTACATGGTGGACAAGGGATGGCTTCCGGCGCTCGAGCACTTCGCCGGGTGCGTGGCTTCCGGCCGGACGCCCGAGAACGCCGCGGCGCTGGACGCGCTCCAGGCGCACCGGCTCGCGCAGGCGGCGATCAGGAGCAGGGAGACAGGACTGGCGGTCGCCTTGTAGGGACGTTCTTCGGATTCTAGGATTCCCGGAGGAATCCTAGAATCCGAAGAACGTCCCTTTCATCGCACCGCGCCCGCTATAATGGCCCCGTGCCTGCAGAAGCTTCCGCGTCGAGCCGCCGGTGAGCTGGGCTCCCGGCGATCCCGGCCAGTCCCCCGGCGAGCCCCTGATCCGGAACGTCGCCAAGGTCATCGTCGGCAAGGACAAGGAAATCGCGCTCGTCGTGACCGCGCTGTTCTCAGGCGGCCACGTGCTCATGGAAGACGTGCCCGGGGTGGGGAAGACCGTGCTCGCGCGCTCGCTGTCGGCCTCGATCGGCGGCACGACCAACCGCATCCAGTTCACGCCCGACCTCCTGCCGTCGGACGTGACCGGGCTGTCGATCTACAACCAGCTGACCCAGAAGTTCGAGTACAAGCCCGGCCCCATCTTCGCCAACGTCGTGCTGGCGGACGAGATCAACCGCGCGAATCCGCGGACGCAGTCCGCGCTCCTGGAAGCGATGGCCGAGCGCCAGGTCACGGTGGACGGCGTCACGCACAAGCTCGCGGAGCCGTTCATGGTGGTCGCAACCCAGAACCCGGTCGAACAGCAGGGCACCTACCCCCTGCCCGAGGCCCAGCTCGACCGGTTCCTCATGCGCATATCGCTCGGCTACCCGACGATGGCCGAGGAGGCCGAGATCGTCGAGCGGCAGGCGCTTGCCCACCCGCTCGACGCGCTTGCGAGCGTGATGACGACGGCGCAGGTGCTCGAAGCCCAGAAGGCCGTCCGGGCGGTCACGGTCAAGCCCGGACTCACGCGTTACATGGCGGCCGTGTGCGCCGCGACCCGCAACCACGCGGATCTCGTGCTCGGGGCTTCGCCGCGGGCCACCCTCGGTCTCTACCGGTGCGCGCAGGCGAAGGCCATCCTCGAGGGACGGAACTACGCGACGCCGGACGACGTGAAGGCGGTCGCGGTGCCGGTCATGGCGCACCGCCTCATGCTCACGCATCAGGCCCGGTTCAGCAACCGGACCGCGGAGCAGATCGTCCGCGAGGTCCTGAACCAGGTGCCCGTCCCGCAGGCGTAAGCGCCCCGCTCCGATGCTGATCACGCGCCGCGGCTGGCTGGTCCTTCTCCTCGGGATCTTCGGGGCCTGGGCCGCCCACCGCGTCGGCCAGCCCGTGCTCCTCACGATCCTGACCATGAGCCTGGCGGCCATGGCCGTCTCCGTGCTCGCGCTCCTGCGCGTGGGCGGGGGGCTGGAGGTGGACCGCGTGGTGCCTCCCGAGGTGTTCCGCGGCGACCCGCTTCCCGTCCGCCTCCGGGTCCGGAATGGCCGGACGCCCAAGAGCCTCTTCTTCCTCGTGGACGAGCCCCGGGTCCGGGACCGGGTGACGCCCGTGGCGGTTCCCGTTGACAGCCTGGAGCCCGGCGAGCGCCGGGAGCTCGTCTACGAGATGCCCTCGGGCCGCCGCGGCCTCTGCCAGTTCCAGACTGTCGCGATCGAGTCGCAGGCGCCGTTCGGCCTGATCTCGTACCGGCGGTCGGCGGAAGCGCGCGGCACGACCGTGATCCTGCCGAAGCCGGGCCGGGTCTGGGACTGGGACTGCCCCGGCGGCCGCAGGCACTCGGGCATCGGGATCGAATCCCTCGACCGGAGCGGGTCCACGCAGGAGTTCTACGCCGTCCGCGAGTACCGTCCCGAGGACCCGATGAAGCACATCCACTGGAAGCTCACGGCGAAGATGCGCGAGCCCATGGTCCGGGAGTTCCAGACGACCTCGTCGCTCGAGGTCGAGGTCGTGCTGAACGCGTCCCGCGCCGACTACCCGGCGGTCTCGGGCGTCGAGATACTGGATGCGGTCTGCGATCTCTCCGCATCGCTGTGCGCGGAGCTCATGCGCCGCGGGTTCTTCGTACGGCTGTGGAACATGGGCAGGCGGATTCGGCCGACCCTGCAGGAGAGCGGACAGGACCACCTGAAGCGCATCCTCGTGGAGCTTGCGGGGCTGGAGGCGAACCGGGACGAGCCCTTCGCGGAGGCGCTCGCAGGCGTGGTGGGGCACTTTACCCCGCGCGCGGCCGTCGTCTGCGTCACGACGTACCTCAGCCTGCCCGAGGCGGCTCCCGCGGTCGCGCACCTCTCCGAGCGCGGGTTCCATCCCCAGCTCATGGTCGTCGAACCGCCGCGGGAGGCCGAGCGCGAGGCGCCGCGGGTGCCGGAGGACTCGGTCCTGGGCTCGATCGCGCGGGCGGGCTCGCCCGGGTTCAGGTTCCGCTCGGACGACGACTTCGCGCTCGTGCACATGGCCGAGCACGAAGCCCGGCGGGTCGTGTTCCGGGGCGTCGAGGTGGCCGCTCCGAAGGGGTCCTGGAAGCGGGACCCCGGGACGCCGCCATGACGGCGACACTGCGGCTCCTTCTGGCCGCGCTTGCCTACGCCGGCTCGGCGGCCGCGGCGGCGGTGACGCTTTCGGTCATTGGCCGGGGCGCGTGGGGCTGGCCGGCGGCCGGATGGTTCGCGGTTGCGTACTGGGTGGTCTGGGGGACGAGCCGGGGGAAACCCGCGATCTCGGCGATTGTCCGGCGCGGAGTGGACACTGCGGCGGCCGCCGTCATGCTCGCGTTGCTGTTGAGAGCGTTTGGGGCGGTGGAGGCCGAGGAGGACTGGCGGTCGATGGTCCCGGTCGCGCTCGTGATCCTCCAGATGCTTCGGGCGTTCGTGGTCACGACTCCGGGGGAGGCCGAGAGTTTCCTGGCCACGGGGCTCGCGCTCGCGTTCTTCTGCGCGACCCGGGTGACCTGGGAAATGGGTACGCTCTTCCTCGGGGTCTTCATGTGGCTGTGGCTCGGGGCCATGGTCCTGGTCCAGATCCTTTCCGACAGCGACCGGAGGGAGCGGGCGGGCGGGCTGGTCGCGGCCACCGCGAGCCCGTGGCGGACGCTGAAGTCCGGGCTCACGCTCTCACTGCTTGCCGTCGCGCTCGGATTCGGCGCGTTCCTCGTGATCGTCGGCCCCGCCGGGCGGGGCGGCGGGGCGGGCCCGGGTTCCGGCCCGCGCGCGGGCGGCAAGCCCGGGGTGTGGCGGTACGACACGGCGATGAGCTTCGCGTCGCAGGCCGGCCCGCACGGGGAGGCCGTGGAGCTCTACCGCATCCGCGCCCCGCGGTCCGTGTCCCGGTTCCGGCTGCAGGCCTTCGACACCTACGCCGCCGACGGCTGGTCGCTGTCCAGGTCCGACACGACGGCTCTCCCCGAGGGGACGAAGGTGGCGGCGCCCTACGGGCTGGGGCTCGGCCTTCCTTTCGCGGTCGACGGCGAATCGGCCGATCTCGAGATCGCGGCGGCCGCGGACCCGGGGGACGCGGTGCTGACGGCGGGCTGGCCGGTCGAGTTCGCCGGCGAGTTCCCGGGGCCCCTGGTCGTGGACGAGGACGGCGGAGTGAGAACCAGGTACCAGCTTGCCGCGGGATTCCGGTACCGTCTCCGGGTCTGGAGGCCCGCCTGGGAGCGCCTCCCGTTGTCGGCCGCGAGGGCTTCGGGGATCGACCGGATCGGCCAGCGCTACTTCGCCCTGCCGGCGGCCCTGCCCCAGCGCCTCGTCGTGCGCGCCGGCGACTGGAGCGGCCGCGCCTCCTCTCCGTGGGACCGGGCCCTCGCGATCGCGGAGGCCCTGCGGTCGAGCCTGACCTACCAGATCGAGCTGGCTGGTCCAACCGCCGCGGGGGCGGATCCCGTCGACTGGTTCGTAATGGAGGGCAGTCACGGGAACTGCGTCAACTTCGCCAGCGCGCTCGCGGTGCTGGCCCGGGCGGCCGGAGTGCCCGCGCGCCTCGTCGTCGGCTACCTCGGCCACCGGTACGACGCGGCCGCGGGGGAGTGGACGATCACGGGAGTGGATGCGCATGCCTGGTGCGAGATCCCGCTCGAGGGGATCGGCTGGGTGCCCGTGGACGCCACCCCGGCGGCGCGGTTCGCCGGCGCGGCGGTGGGGGGAACCGAGACGCCGGCGCCGTCGGCGGCGCCCGTGACCGAGCCGGCGGCCGCCCGGGTGGAGGCCCGGCTGGGGGCGCCCAGTCTGGCCCGGATCTCCGCGAGCCTGAAGCGGGCCCTGGCCGTCGCGTGGCCCTGGATCATCCTCGGCTGGGGCCTGGTCTGGCTTGCCCGGGCGACGTGGCGGGCGGTCGGGCCGCGATTTGTCCGGGGGGGGCGCGCCCGCCGGGCGGCCGGCGAGGTCCAGCGTGCTTTCCAGCAGGTGTGCGAGGCGGCGGCCGGCCGCGGCAAGCCCCGGCGCGACGCCCAGACGCCGGTCGAGTACGCGCGCTCCCTGCGCACGCTCCTGCCGGCTCTTGCCTCCGACCTCGTGCGGCTGGCGGAGCTCGCGACGCAGGCCGAGTACGCGGCCGAGGGACCGGGCCCGATGGCCTGTGCGGAGGCGAAGGAGCTGGGCCGGCGGCTGACTCTGGCCGTCAGGAAGGGCTAGACAGCGGCGGGGGGGACGGCCGCGACCGGGTGCGCGGGGACCGCAGCCCGCCGGGGCAGGGGCGGGGGGAGCGGGGTGCGATCGGGCGCGACCAGGAACGTGGCCGCCAGGTTCTCGAGGAAGGAGCTCCGCCGGAACAGGAAGACCTCGGCTGCCTTGAAGACCGGCGGGCTCTTGAACAGCGCGCGGATCCATCTTCCGCCGGAAAGCCGCTTCGAATAGCGAGCGTTCCACATCCTCGCGTGCACGCGTCCAACCGCGGAGGATGCCGCGCTCCCGGCCTCCGCGATGCTCCGGGCCAGCATGGGTCCGGCGGCGAGCGCCCGGGCGAGGCCGTCCCCGATGAACGGGTCCGAGACGGCGGCGGCGTCGCCGACCGTGACCGGGCCCCCGGCCCACCGCAGGCGGTGGCGGAACGGAACCGGTCCGCCGCCCTGCCAGTCCTCCTCGCGGGTCGAGCCGTAAAGCGCGTCGCGCAGGGGCTTCGACCGCTCGACCACTTCGTCGAACTCCGCCTGCCATGCCCGCGTCTGGCCCCGCGAGTGCCAGGTCAGCCCCGAGACCGTGGTGATTCCCGCGGCGCAGGTCTGGAGGCTCGCGTAGCCGCCGGGGAAGGCGTGCAACGAGAGCGATCCGGGGGCCTGCCGGACGCCCCCGAAGGACGCGCTCCATCCGAACCAGCCCCGCTGCGGCTTCGTGGCCGCGTCACCGGCGAGGGTGTAGTACCCGTCGGCAAGCACGACAAGCGTGAACCGCCTGCGGCTCGTCCGGTCGCGCGCGTCCCGGAGGCTCACGACCCAGCGGTCGCCGTCCGCATGGACGGTGGAAGCGGTGGTGCCCATCTCGACCGCGATCCCGGCGTTCCGCACCGCCTCGAGCAGGGCCTCTTCCAGTGTCCGCCGGGGGATCGCCATTCCGGCCTGCCCGCCGCGGCGCACGTCCACGGTGAGAGGGCTCCCGGCAGGGAAGGTCACGGTCAGCTTCTCCACGTCGGACGCGCCCGCAGAGCGGATCCGGTCGAGCACCCCCAGCCGCTCCAGTTCCCCCACGGCTTCGGGGCAGAGAAAACCGGCGCAGATCCGGCCACGCCATGTCGTGCGCTGTTCGACGAGGGTGACCTCGAGCCCGGAACGGGCGAGGCCGAGCGCGGCGCTGGCGCCGGCGGGCCCTCCGCCCACGACCAGGGCGCTACGCGGCACGAGTCTCCGCGACGGGAGGTGCGGACCAGGGGAAGCCCATGAAGCTACACGATGCGGGATTCACATTATCCCTTCAATGGCTTTATAATCCATCCCATGGTTTCCAGGGTTCCCGTCATCCTCGACACGGACATCGGTTCCGACATTGACGACGCGGTCGCGCTCGCGTACCTGCTCCGCCAGCCCCGGTGCGAACTGGTCGGGGTGACGTGCGTGACCGGTGAGGTGGGCAAACGTTGCGCGCTGGCGGACGCGGTCTGCCGGGCCGCGGGAAGGGAGGACATTCCCATCCACGCCGGCGCCCGCGAAGTGCTCCTGCATGGTCCCGGCCAGCCGCATGTCCGTCAATACGAGGCATTGCGGGGGAAACCGCACCGCATCGACTGGCCGGCCGGAACGGCGGTCGAATACATGCGCAAGGCGATTCGGGCCCGCCCCGGCGAGATCACGCTTCTTTCCATCGGGCCGTTCACGAACCTCGCCCTCCTGGTCGCGACCGACCCCGAGGCGCTGGTCCTGTTGAAAGAGGTGGTCTCGATGGCCGGCGTCTTCTACCCCGGACCGATCGACTCCGAGTGGAACTGCCGCGTGGACCCCGTGGCGACGGCCATGGTCCTCAAGGGCACCGCTCGGGCGGGGGTTCCGCACCGGTGCTACGGCCTCGACGTGACGATGAAGTGCCGGATGCCGGTCGAGGAGGTGATCCGGCGGTTCACGGCGCCGCCCCTGGACTTCGTGCGCGAGATGACCAGGATATGGGCCCGGGACGGGAAGGAGGTCACGTTCCACGACCCGCTGGCCGCGGCGGCCATCTTCGAGCCGGGGCTGTGCGAGTACGAGACGGGGACCATCACGGCGGACTCAACCCCAGGTGATGCGGGGGGGCGCACGCCGTTCGTGGCCGGGCCGGGCTCCCACCGGGTCGCGAAATCCGTGGACCCCGCTGGGTTCTTTGCCGAGTACTTTGGGGTATTCGAGGGGAGCCCGTCCCGGGGTTAGAATAGCGGCCGTATGGACACCGGCCGGTCGTACGTCGTCGACACCTCGCTCAGTCCCCACGCGCGCGTGCGGCCCGTTCCCGTCGGAGCGGTGACATTCGCGGACGCGTTCTGGGCGCCGCGGCTCGAACTCAACCGGAAGACGATCATCCCCGCCCAGTGGCGCCACTGCGAGGCCACGGGCCGGATCGACAACTTCCGCGTGGCGTCGGGCCGCAAGCAGGGCGGGTTCCAGGGCATGTTCTTCAACGACTCCGACGTCTACAAGTGGCTGGAGGCGGCCTCGTGGGCGCTCGCCTCCGGCCCCGACCCCGCGATCGAGGCAGCGGTCGCGACAGCGGTTGAGGAGATCGCTGCGGCCCAGCAGGCGGACGGCTATCTCAACACGTACTTCATGTTCGACCGGGCGAAGGATCGCTGGAGGAATCTCAAGGACATGCACGAGCTCTACTGCGCCGGGCACTTTCTCCAGGCCGCGGTCGCGCACCACCGGGCCACGGGGTCCGGGAAGCTCCTGGACGTCGCGCGGCGGCTCGCGGATTGCATAGACGGGATCTTCGGGCCCGAGTCGAAGGGAAAGCGCCACGGCGCCTGCGGGCATCCCGAGATCGAGACCGCGCTAGCGGAGCTGGCCCGCGACACCGGCGAGGGACGGTACCTGGATCTCGCCCGGTTCTTCGTGGACATCCGGGGCCACGGGGTGGTGGGAGGGGGCGACTACCACCAAGACCGCGTGCCGTTCCGCGACCTCGACGCCATGGTCGGCCACGCGGTCCGGTGCGGCTACCTGTGCACGGGTGCGGCCGATGTCGCTCTCGAGACGGGGGATTCCGGGCTCCGCGGCGCCCTGGACCGTTTGTGGGAGAACATGACGACGCGCCGGTCGTACGTCACGGGCGCGGTCGGGGCCCGGTACGAGGGCGAGGCGTTCGGCGGCGACTACGAGCTTCCGGACGACCGGGCGTACGCGGAGACCTGCGCCGCGATCTCGATGATGATGTGGGCGTGGCGCATGCTCGCGCTGACGGGCGACGGAATGTTCGCCGACCGCGTCGAGTGGACGCTCTTCAACGCGGTCCTGCCCGGCGTCTCGCTCGACGGGACCGCGTACTTCTACCCGAATCCGCTCGAGAACGACGGGACCTGCCGGCGCGAGCCCTGGTTCGGGTGCGCGTGCTGTCCGCCGAACGTGGCGCGCATCCTGGCGTCGCTACCGGGCTACGCCTACGGTGTCTCGGACGGCGCGGCGTGGGTGCACCTCTACGCGGCCGGCCGGGCGAAGCTCGACGTCCCCGGCGCCGGCGCGGTGGCGCTCATCCAGCGGACGGACTACCCTTGGGACGGCACGGTCCGGATCGAAGTGGACGGCGAGGGCTCCTTCGAGCTCCGGCTCCGGATCCCGGGCTGGTGCGCCGGCGGCGCCTCCCTTCTCGTGAACGGATCGCCCGTGGACGCGCCGGTCCGGTCCGGCGAGTATGCGGCGGTTCGGCGCACCTGGCGGAGGGGGGACACCGTGACCCTCGCGCTCCCGATGCCCGCCACTCGCCTCGAGGCGCACCCGCATCTGGCGGGCCACGAGGATCGCGTCGCGCTCGCGCGCGGCCCGGTCGTCTACTGCGTCGAGGCCGCCGACTTGGGGGGAGCCGAGGGAGCCGGGGGAGTCGACCCGCGCGACCTCGTGCTTCCGGATTCGGCCCCGATCCGCACGAAGCCGAAACCAGGCCTGCTCGGAGGCCTGGTCGTGCTCGAGACCGACGTGCTCGCGGCGGTGCCGGACCCGGAGTGGGACCGCCGTCTCTACCGCGCCGCCGCACCCCGTCCCGCCGTGGCGCGCCGGCCCGTTTCCCTGACCGCGATTCCGTACTTCGCATGGGCGAACCGCGCTCCGGGCCGGATGCGCGTCTGGCTGAGGCGGCGCTGACGATGGCCCTCCGCGTCGAGACCGGGTTCCCGGGCGGCAACGCCGCCGTCGTCGCGGTGGGGGTACACGACGGCGTCCCCGAGGTCGCCTTCACGCCCGATCCGCACGGCGGGCCCGAGTGCCTGTGGTTCTTCCTGCGCATCGTGCGCGACGGCGGCGACCCCAAGGCGGGGGATCCCGTCCGGCTCGCCCTCAAGCATCCGGAGAACGTGCTCGGCGGGTCGTGTCCCGAGAAGCTCCGTCCCGTCGTGCGCGCGTCGCGTCTCGAGTGGGAGCGCCTGCCCGAGGGCCGGCGCGAAGTCCTGGCGGACGGGCGCGCGCGCATGGTCTGGATGGTGCCCGCGCCCGCGGACGCCCTCGAGGTCGCGCTTTGCTACCCGTACGGGCAGGCCGACCTGGCCGAACTCATCCGCGAGACGCGGGGGTACTGGCGCGTGGCCACGATCGGCGTCTCGCAGGGAGGCCGCGGCCTCGCCCGGCTCTCGAACGACCCCGGGACGCCCGGGAGCACGCGGCCGGGCTTCTACCTCATCGCCCGCCAGCACTCGGGCGAAACCACGGGGTCGTGGGTGCTCGACGGGTTCCTGCGGTGGGTCGCCGCGCACTCCGAGCGCGCCCCGCTCGTCTGGGCGGTGCCGTTCGCGAACATCGACGGGGTGGAGCAGGGCGACTACGGGAAGGACAACTTCCCGTACGATCTCAACCGCGCGTGGGGCGATCCCCCGATGCGGCACGAGACGGTCGTGATCCAGCACGACCTCCTGCGCTGGCGGGAACGGTGCCGGCCCGAGCTGGCCCTCGACTTCCACTCGCCCGGCGCGTGCGAGGCCGACGGCGTCTACGCGTTCCTTCCTGACCCGGGCAAGTTCCCGATCGAGCACCGGGAGGCCGAGCGCTGGTCGGCTCTCGTCGCCGGCGCTCTTGCACCGGAGTTCGCCGCCAAGGAGGCGGAACAGGTCGCATACTACACCTCGCGCTGGAACACCCCGAACTTCACGACCCACTGCTTCGAGAAGCTCCAGGTGCCCGCGCTCACGGTCGAGACGCCCTATGCCCTGTGCGGGTCAGTCCTCATGACCCGCGAGCTCTACCGGCAGGTCGGGGCCCGGATCGCGGCCGCCGTCTGCCGGGCGGTGCTCGAAGGAGGAGGCTGAGCGTGGCGGGCCTCCCTGCCGACTACTCCGAGCGCGTCTACGCCGGGGTGCTCGGCAAGATCATGGGCGTCTATCTCGGCCGGCCGATCGAGGGCTGGTCGTACAAGGACATCATGGCCAAGGTCGGCGAGGTGTCGTACTACATCCACGACAAGGTCGGGGTGCCCCTGATCGTGACCGACGACGACATCTCGGGGACGTTCACCTTCCTGCGGGCCCTGCCCGACCATGGAAATCGTCGGGATCTCACAGCTGTCCAGATCGGGAACACGTGGCTCAACTACCTGATCGAGAACCGGACGATCCTGTGGTGGGGCGGGATGGGGAACTCGACCGAGCACACGGCGTACTTGCGGCTCAAGGCCGGCATCCCGGCGCCCGAGAGCGGGTCCATCGCCCTGAACGGTCGTGTCGTGGCCGAGCAGATCGGGGCCCAGATCTTCATCGACGGGTGGGCCATGGTCGCGCCCGGCGACCCCAAGCTCGCGGCCGAGCTAGCCGGGAAGGCGGCCTGCGTTTCGCACGACGGCGAGGCCAAGTACGGGGCCCAGCTCCTGGCGGCGATGGAGGCGATGGCATTCGTCGAATCCGACATCGACAAGCTCACGGACGCGGGGCTGGCCGTGATCCCCCCGAACTGCCTGATCGCTGATCTCGTCGCGGACATCAGGTCATGCAGGAAGCAGGAGCCGGACTGGCGGAAGACGCGGGAGCATATCGAGGCGACCTGGGGATACGACAAGTACGGCGGCAACTGCCACATGATCCCGAACCACGCACTCCTCCATCTTGCGTTCCAGTACGGCGACGGCGACTTCGGGAAGTCGCTCATGATCGTGAACACGGCCGGGTGGGACACGGACTGCAACTCGGCCAACGTCGGGTGCCTGATGGGCATCCGCGGAGGACTCGCCGGGATGGAAGGGAAGCTCGACTGGCGGGGGCCGGTCGCGGACCGCATGTACCTGCCGACCGCGGACGGCGGCCGCGGGATCACGGACGCGCTGATCGAGGCGTACCACATCGTCAACATCGGCCGCGCGCTTGCGAATCTCCCGCCCGAGGCGCCGAAGGGAGGGGCGCGTTTCCACTTCAGCTTGGCCGGATCGGTCCAGGGCTGGCAGTCCGAGGCGGATGCCGCGTCCGTGAAGGTCGAGAACGTGGCGCACGGCGGCAGCCGGGCGCTCGCGATCCGGTTCGGCGGGGACGGGAAGCCCGCGCGGGCCGCGACCGCAACCTTCATCCCGCCGGACGCGGCGAAGGTCGGAGGCTACGGCCTGATCGCGTCGCCCACGCTCTTCTCCGGGCAGGAGGTGCGGGCGAGGCTCGAGGCGGACGCGAAGAACGCGGGGCCGGTCACGGCCCGGCTCTTCGTGCGCGCGTACGGTACCAAGGACGAGCCGGTCGTCGTGCGCGGGCCCGAGATCCCGCTGGCGCCGGGATCGGACGCGGAGTCTTCATGGCGGGTGCCGGACCTCGCGGGCGCTCCCGTCTGCCAGGTCGGGGTGGAGATCGTGCCGGAAAGCGGCGGGCCGGGAACAGTCTGTCTGCACTGGCTGGGGTGGGACGGGGCGCCGGACGCCGTGCTTGGGGCCCCCAAGGGCGAGGGACGGATGTGGCTGAGGGCGTGGGTTGACGGGGCCGACCACTTCGAGCGGGACTGGGGGCACGCGTACCGGATCATCTCGGACCACGGGCGCGGGATGGTGAGCCAGGGCACCCGCGAGTGGCGCGACTACCGGGCGAGCGTGAAGCTCAATCCGCACATGATGGACGCCTGCGGGCTCGCGGTCCGGGTGCAGGGCATGACCAGGTACTACGCCCTGATTCTGACTCGCGACTCGAAGGTCCGGCTGGTCAAGATGCTCGACCGCGAGCGGCTCATGGCCGAGGCCCCGTGCACGGTCGAGTTCGGCGGGACCTACGAGCTCGCGCTGGAGGCGAA
>Ga0315281_10010825_pt1 | contig 12527 bp, 14 predicted proteins | sample YL17G07_0_MG_FD_204540 | JGI IMG/M metagenome (GOLD analysis project Ga0315281, IMG submission 204540) | Sediment microbial communities from Yellowstone Lake, YNP, Wyoming, USA - YL17G07_0 | ecosystem: Environmental > Aquatic > Freshwater > Lake > Sediment | place: USA: Wyoming | collected... | reverse complement strand
TGCAGGGGTCGAGAAGATGACCGACGTCGGGACAGGCGTGAGCGTCGATACCCTTGCGGGCGCGGCTGACCGGGAATGGGAGGGATTCATGGGGGCCACCTTCCCTGGCCTCTACGCAATGATCGCAACGGATTACATGCACCGCTACCCTCTCACCCGGGAGCAGCTCGGCATGGTGGCCGTGAAGAACCACCGGAACGGCGCAAAGAACCCCATCGCCCAGTTCCGGCAGGAGATCACTCTTGAGACGGTCCTCTCCTCGGCTCTCGTGGCCGACCCACTCAGGCTCTTCGACTGCTCCCCTATCACCGACGGTGCCGCGGCGGTCATCCTCGCCCCCCTGGACCGTGCGAGGGAGTTCACCGATACGCCGGTGAAGGTCCTTGCCACCGCCCAGGCGAGCGATACTCTCGCCCTCCATGACCGGCGGGATATCTCCTGCCTGGATGCAACCGTGGTCGCCGGCGAGCGGGCGTTTGCCATGGCAGGGCTCCCGCGCGAGAAGATCGACTTCCTGGAGGTCCATGACTGCTTCACCATCGCCGAGATCTGTGCGATCGAGGACCTTGGATTCTGCAGGAAGGGCGAAGCCGGAGAGCTCACCGAGGAAGGGGTGACCGCTCTTGACGGGGATCTCCCCGTGAACACGAGCGGGGGCCTGAAGGCCTGCGGGCACCCTGTCGGCGCGACGGGCATCAAGCAGGTCTGCGAGGTCGTCCAGCAGCTCAGGGGCGAGGCCGGGGCCCGGCAGGTGGACGGCGAGATCGGCCTCACCCACAACGTCGGGGGAACGGGCGCCACCGTTGTCGTCCATATCCTGGGGGTGACCTGATGTCGGTCGCCCGGTTCTGGAGGAAGATCCCCCAGCGCTACAACCTCATCGGGACCCGCTGCGAGTCGTGCGGGAGGCACTACTTCCCCCCCAGGTCCTTCTGCCCCGACTGCCGGAGAGGGGGGAAGATCGTTGAGTACCGTTTCCCGGGCACTGGGAAGGTGGTCACCCACACCGTGATCCGGTCGGCGAGCGAGCAGTTCGAGAACACCACCCCCTACGTACTTGCGATCATCCAGCTGGACGAGGGGCCCCGACTGACTTCACAGGTGGTGGCAAAGCCCGGAGAGGTGGCGGTGGGAACCCGTGTCCGCTCGGTCTTCCGGCGGATCATGGCTGACGGCGAATCCGGCGTCATCCACTATGGGACGAAGTTCGTACCCGTGAAATCATAAAAATAGGATGAAATATCCGATAACCCCGGTCTTCACGGGATTGGGGTAAATACTATCTTCCTTTTATTGGGCGCTCAAAGGGGGGGCTCACCCGCCCCCCCGCCGCGCGGGCGCCCCCCCCGTTTCCGTGAATTTGCTGATGCACATATGTACTGCATGTTCGGCCTATCGCAACGGTGGGGGACGCCACAGCGGCGGGGACAAGCCGAAGGCGCGGCCCCCAGGAGCGTCGTATGCCGCAATTAAGGGTTTCCAGAACAACGAGGGTTAATAACCTCCTCTTGCTTCAACGGATTTGTGTTAAGGATTCATTCCACCTTGAGGTCGTACACCGCCAGCCATTCAGACGGGGAATAAGTATGGACCACCCTCTCCCCGAGGATCCGGCACCCATTCTTGCGCAGGATCGGGGTGAGGGCGCCCTCCTCGCCGACCATCGCATAGAGGTGAATGGTCCCGCCCGGCCTGCACAGCGCGAACGCCGTGTCAAGGAACTTTACTGCCCCGAAGGGGAGGTTCATCACCACGCGGTCGAACCCGCGCGCGAGGACACCGGCGAGCCGCGCAGCATCTGCAAGGATGGGGAGGACGTTCTTCACCCGATTGAGGGTGATGTTCTCTATCATGAGACTCACGGCCCCGGGGTTGATATCGGCGGCATAGACCACTCCGGCCCGTTGCGCGAGGGTGATGGCAAAGGGTCCCACACCGGCGAACATGTCCAGCACCCGTTCCCCCTCGTTCATGATGGCAAGGACTCGCTGGCGCTCTCCTGATAACCGAGGGGAGAAGTAGGCGAGGGACAGGTCGATCTCGAACCGGAGGCCGTACTCGGTGTAGCGTGTCCTCGTGGTGGGTTCACCGGCGAGCACCGTGAACTTCTTGGTGCGGAACTCGCCCTCCACCGGCCCCTCGGGAGAGAGGACCGTATGGATAGAAGGCCGGGAATGGAGGAGCAGCTCTGCCCCTTCACCGCCCGGGTCCAGGATCACCGCTATCCCCCCGATGAGATCATGCCGGGGGAGGTCCGGCCTCTCCGGGACTTCCTCGAAGAGCTCTCTCTCGCACCCCTCCCGGGGTTCTCGCAGCGGCAGGAGGAGATCGTCCCCGTCAGACCGGAGAAGGAGGCCGGTGTCGAGGAGGTCATCTTTCAGGAGCTCCAGGCGTTTCTTCTCTCCGTCCGATTTCGGGACCCGGAGGCACCATCCTTCCTTCACCATGGCCTCTCACCCTCCAGCTTTAATCCTTCTCTTCCCAAGAGTTGATCATGGATAAGTACCTCGAGAGGCTAAAAAATGGCACGCTGAAGCTGTATGCCCTTGAGAAGGAGGTTCCGGCCCCCGAAGCAATCCGGATCCGCAGGGGCTTCATCGAGCACGAGACCGGGGTGCAGCTCCCGAAGCTCGGCTCCTTCACCATGGACCCGTCGAATGCGGTGAAGCGGAACATCGAGAACATGGTGGGGGCGGTCCAGGTCCCCGTGGGGGTGGCCGGGCCCCTGAAGGTGAAGGGAGAGTACGCCGATGACTCATACTACGTTCCCCTCGCAACCACCGAGGGGGCCCTCGTCGCATCGGTGAACCGCGGGTGTGGGGCTATCACTCGGGCGGGCGGGGCTGAGGTTCGCATCCTGAGGAACGGGATGACCCGTGCCCCGGTGTTCTCCACCCGGGACATCCTCCATTCCCGGGCGGTGAAGGACTTTGTGGATGGGAACAGGGACGCGCTCGCGGCTGCTGCTGCAGAGACCACCTCCCACGGCGAGCTGACCGGGGCTATGGCCTTTGTCACCGGTACGACGGTTCACGTCCGGCTGGAGTTCGACACCAAGGATGCCATGGGCATGAACATGGTCACCATCGCGAGCGAGAGGGTCGCGGACCTCATCGAGGAGAGGACCGGAGCGCGGCTCCTGGCGCTCTCAGGGAACCTCTGCACCGACAAGAAGCCCGCGGCAGTAAACGGCATCCTCGGGCGGGGAAAGAGCGTGGTCGCCGGTGTGGGTATTCCCGATGACCTGGTCTCAGGGATATTCAAGACCGATGGGGCGACCCTCGCCGAGGTAAACTACAGGAAGAACCTTCTTGGTTCTGCCCGTGCAGGATCTCTCGGATTCAATGCCCAGGCGGCGAACGTCATTGCAGCCATCTTCATTGCATGCGGGCAGGACCCAGCTCACGTCGTGGAGGGGTCCGGGACCTTCACGACGGTGGAACGGCGTGAAGGGGGTGTGTACGTAGCGGTCACCATCCCGGCCCTCCAGCTCGGCACCGTGGGGGGCGGGACAGGCCTCGATACCCAGAGGGAGTGCCTCTCCATCCTCGGGGTAGCCGGCGGGGGAACCCCACCAGGCGCACAAGCAAAGAAGTTTGCCGAGATCGTCGCCGCCGCGGTTCTTGCCGGCGAGCTCTCCCTCCTCGGCGCACTCGGTGCAGGCCACCTCGCCCGCGCCCACCGTGCCCTCGGGAGGGGAAAGACCTAGAGGGGGAGATCCTTCATCATCACGAGGGCGTCCTCCCCGTTGGAGTAGTAGCCCGAAAGGAGGAAGGCCTCCCGGTACCCGAGCTTCCGGTAAAACTCCTGGGCATCGGTGTTCGAGGCCCTTACCTCGAGGAGCGCCCCCTCGGCCCCTTCCAGGACGAACTGCCGCTCGAGCCGGGAGACAAGGAGCCTCCCCAGTCCCTTCCCCCGGTAGGCTGCGGTGACCCCCAGGTTCGAGACATGGCCGTAGACGGCAGAGCCCGTGTTCTCCATGCAGCCGATCACGAACCCCCGGATCTTCCCGTCGGCCACGGCAACAAAGAAGGAGAACGGGGTCCATTCCACGGTCTGGACGAAGACCTCCTCGTCCCAGGGCTCGACAAAGCACTCCCGCTCGATGGCCATGATTTCCGGGATATCCGTCGGCCTCGCTCTCCTGATATGGCGGCCTTGCGGGTTCATGGGGCGCACTCGGGAATAGTGATTTATGATACGCGGAGTTAAAATGTATACGCCGTCTCCGGCATCGGGCATATCACATGGTTCAGATTCATCCGTTCGCTGCGCTGCGGCCTGATCCTACCCTCGCCCCCGACGTCGCGTCGGTCCCCTACGACGTGATCTCGGCAGGGGAGGCGGGGGAGTGTATCAGGGAGAACCCGCGGTCCTTTCTCAGGGTGAGCCGCGCAGACGTGGAGATCCCCGGCACCCCGCCCCATGCCGATGCCGTCTACCTCCGTGCACGGGAGAACCTCCTCTCGATGGTAGGGGAGGGGATCCTCGTCAGGGACACCGATCCATCCCTGTACCTCTACCAGGTAGGGGACGGCAGGCGATGGGTCACCGGCCTTGTCTGCACCATCGGGGTTGACGATTACCTGGACGGTACCATCCGAAGCCACGAGCTCACCCGCCGGGACAAGGAGGAGGACAGGACCCGGCACATCGAGGCCGTGAACGCCCAGACCGGGCTCGTCTTCCTCTTCTACCGGGATGATGTGGGCGTTGGACCTGAGATCAGTAAGCTGGTCCCGGGGGATGATCCGGGAGCACGGGTGGAGGCAGCCAATGGTACCATTCACCGGGTCTTCCGGATCAAGGACCCTGCCGGGATCTCCCGTGCCACCCGTCTCGTCTCCCCCCTAACCCGTCTCTATATCGCAGACGGGCATCACCGCGCCGCTGCGGCCGCGAACGTCGCGCTCTTCAGACGAAGGGCCGGCAGGGGTGGAGGCGAAGCCGACCGGTTCATGACCGTCCTCTTTCCCCACGACCAGGTGGCCATTCACGGCTACAGCCGGCTCGTCACCGACCTCTCCGGCCTAACCCCGGCCACGTTCCTGGATCGCCTCTCGCGAAGATTCCAGGTGAGGAAGTGCATCCCGACTGGGTGGGGTGAGTTCCGGGCCCCTGGCGGGGCCTCCACGGACATGCATCTCTTCCGAATGTACCTCGGAGGAGAATGGTACGAGGGGAGCCGGGCGAAGGAATCTCCGGGGGCAGGGGGTATCCCTGTCCTCGATGTCCAGGTGCTCCAGGACGAGGTCCTGGGACCCATGCTCGGGATCAGGGACCCCAGGGATGACCCGCGCCTCCAGTTCCTCGGCGGCTTGAATCCCGCGACCGACCTCGAGGAGAGGGTGGACGGGGGTGGGTACGCTGTCGCCTTCGCCCTGCATCCGGTCGGGATCGGCGAGGTCATGGCCATCGCGGATGCCGGGGGGATCCTGCCCCCCAAATCCACCTGGTTCGAGCCGAAGCTCTTCAGCGGCCTCCTCATCCATCCCCTGGACTGAAAAGCCCCCTCATCATTTATTCGGTCCGGGAGCGATAGATCCGGGTATGATAACCCTTGCGCTCCCGAAGGGCAGCCTCGAGCAGCAGACCCTCCAGCTCTTCAGGGAGGCAGACCTCGAGGTGAAGAAGACGGAGCGGGACTATAACCCCGCCATCGATGACCCGCGGATAGGCAAGGTGAAGGTCCTCCGGCCCCAGGAGATCCCGACCTATGTGGCCATGGGCTACTTCGACCTCGGGATCTCCGGCCTTGACTGGGTCCGGGAGACGGGTGCCGATGTCGTGGAGGTGGCCAGGCTCTCCTACAGCAAGGGAGGCGAAGGGAATGTCAGGATCGTGGTTGCGGTCCACAGGGACGAACCCATGGAGAAGGCCGAACAGATCCGGCCCGGGAGCCGGGTCACCACCGAGTACCCGGAGATCACCCGCCGCTATTTTGCGGATTTGGGAATCCCCGTCCGCCTCTTCCCTTCGTACGGGGCATCCGAGGCAAAAGTCCCCGACCTCATGGACGTGGTGGTGGATCTCACCGAGACAGGGACGACCCTCCGGAAGAACGGCCTGAAGATCATCGGCGAGATCATGGAGTCCTCGACCGTGGTCATCGCGAATCGCACGAGCTTCGCGGATCCCGGCAAGCGGAAGGAGATCGAGGAGATCCGCACCCTCCTCATGGGGGTCATCGAGGGGAGGCGGCAGGTCCTCATCACCATGAACGTCCCCGGCCCGTCAATGGAGGAGGTCATCGCCATGCTTCCTGCCATGAAGAAGCCCACCGTGAGCCAGCTCCATGGGATCGATTACTACAGCATCCAGACGGTGGTCCCGAAGGCGGGGGTGAACCAGCTCATCCCCAGGCTCAAAGATGCAGGTGCCGAGGATATCCTTGAGATCCCCATCTCAAAGATCGTGCGGTAGGGATCAATCACTCCCCTTTCTTCCCGTAATGTACCCATGAAAAACCGGATCGAAGGTACAAGGAAACTGCCGGCCGGAAAGGAAAATACATTTCCCCGGGGGATGCCAGAAAAGAGATCGAAAATCAGAATTTCATAAGGTATTTATCTGAATATATCATATTTCATGATGCAGAAAAAGATCCGACAAGGATCTTCGAATCCAAAAAAACCCAAGATTTATATTGAACTTATAAATAATAAAGGTGTACGGTATGTTCTCCCGGGTGAGATACGCTGGGCTCCTCCTCCTTCTCTTCCTTCTACTCTTCTCCCTGCAAGCGGCCTGCATATCCCTTGGCCAGGCCCCGAGGAATGACCAGGGGCTTGCACAAAATACTCCCTCCGGACAGGGTCCCATCCAGGACATCACATCCCGGAACCCTCCCAAGGTATCCCTGGAGAATGCGATGGCATCCCTTCCGGTCGCGGAACAGGAAGGAGGCATCGATATCACAGGAATGACCATCCGCCAGGTCTTCGGTTACGGGGTCGATTCGTCGGGCCTTGCCAGAACCTGGGTCCTCGGCATGCAGGGGGAGGGGAAGACCAGCCTCCTCAGCTACAGCGAGGGTGAGTGGATGAGTCTTGAGATGCCCGATATCAGCCTACCTGAGGGAGAGGTGAAGATCAAGGAACTAATCTCGCCCCAGGACCTCTTTCAGAGCAAGAAAAATTATGATCTAATTGTTCAGGAGATGAACAGGCTGATGATGAACGAGGGCGACCTCAGCCTCAGCGGTGAAACGTACCAGGTCACCATCCACTCGCCAACGGAAAGCAAGACCTTCTTCTTCAACGCAAGGACGGGGGGGGCGATATCATCAGCATGAAGAGGGATTCCGGACAGTTGCCTGTGGATTTCCTCGTCGGGTTCACCATCTTCATCCTCTCGCTCATCACGGTTGCTAACTTCGTCCCGAGCCTTCTCGTGGGGCTCCAGAGGACGACCGGCATCGACTATGACGCGGTCGCGTACCGCACCGGTGTGGTCCTTGTCGAGGATCCAGGTCAACCTGCGGGGGAACTCCACCTGGGAGTCCACCCCGTAGTTCCCCCCGCCCATCCCGAATGGGATCTCCAGACCCTGGCAGAGAGGGAGTTTGTCAGTCGCTTTGGCCTCGCGATAACGCGGGATACCCCGAACATCCTCTCCATCAGCAAGGTAGAGAGATTTTTTAATACGAGCTTCTTCGATGACACGGATTACCGCAACAAGATGCTCTTCTCCACCTACCAGTACGGGTATAACATCACCCTGCAGAACATCTCGCCGATGAAGCCGGGCGAGTACCCGGATCCAAAATTTATTCGCACCCTCGGGCAGCCGTATCCTGCCGGTTACGGATACATCCGCCGGTACGTGGTGATCAAGCAAAACTCCGATGCAGCTATCAATCTGTCCACGTTCTGGATCCCGCAAGCTTTCATCGCCACGAGGGAGGACCAGGTTGACCTGCATTATTTTCCGCCGGACCCTACTTACTATCCGGATCCTCATCAGAAGTTTACGATACGGCTGGACAAGGATATCCTCTACAACAGGAGCATCGATACCTCCCTGAAGATTGATCTGCAGAGGGAGCCCCTGTCCATCAGGATCACGAATCTCAGTTCCTGTCTGAATAATACCGCATACAACCTGCGGACAGGCCAGCCCGACTACCTTGCCAATGGCTCAGACCAGTGGGCCCAAAACAACCCTGCGACAGGCGAACTCACGGCCCCCACTACCGCAACACTCACAGACGTTGATTTTGGAACCCCTGAAATTCCCAACCTGTGGACGAATTTCATCCACAACGTGAACCTCACTACAGATGGTGTCCAACAAACCTTCCCCCTTGCCCTGGGGGTGCCTGTGCAAGACACCATTGAGCTGTATCTCCCGTATATGGATACCTACTTCTTCAACGATGGAAGCACCATGGTTATCACCTTCACTTTTCAGAATACCATCCCCCACACCCTTGCCACAGGCACCTTCTGGTATGACTACAACCCCAGGAACGTGACGCAGCCGGTCCTATCCACCGGCATGCTTGAGGTGGGGATATGGTGAAGGAAGGGGCCCAGCTCTATACCATGGAGGGGATCGCGGCCGGCCTTATCATGCTTCTTACAGCGTACCTCGTCCTTGGCTCCACTTCGGTCTACACCCCCGGCGATACCCATATCACCGATATGCAGCTCGAGCAGGTGGGGAGTGACATCCTGAAGGTGATGGATATCCCAAGGAGTCTCACCAGTTCCCTCCAGTCGAACCGGACCGACCTCGAACTGATGGTGAATATCACCAACGCTGATCCGGACCCCAATGGGCAGTTCTACAAGAAGTTTATGACCGATTACCTCTGCAACGATAAGGCGGTGGCCAGGGAAACGGCGGTCGGATGCTCCGGCATCCAGATCAATGCCTTCATCTGGTACCGGGGAAACTCAGTGGGGAGCTACAACCTGCTATATTCGCAGGACCTGAATATTTTGAACCTCTCAAGAAGCGAGCCCGGGGTCAGGGTGACCCACTGGATCCATACCAACGGCCCCCCCCATGGGAACATCCCCGCCGCGGATAAGAACAGCATGAGCCCCGAACCGCAGGAGCTCCTCCTGGAGGTGGTTATGTGGAAGGCGTGAACGCCGAAGGGCAGTGGATTATCATGATGGGGTTCCTCGTCTCCCTCGGGATCTTCTTCCTCGCCGTGATCATCAGCCAGTCCACCCTGGTGGGCCAGACCACGGCCGAAGGGGTGCTTGAATTTCCGAAGAATGATATCCAGGATCTCAGGCACGACATCCTGAAGGTTGAGAATTTCGAGAGAACGAACTGCCCGCCTATTTCCGGGTGCCCCACGATCATGAGCAACATATCGCAGGAGATCCAGCAGATCGCCTTGTACCGGAAGAGTGCTATTGTCAATTACACCTTCTCACCATCGCCATGGGTTGACAGCGGAAAAAGGGTGGTGGACATCCACTACAACAACGGAGTGACCGTTTATGATGAGGAGACCCAGATCCTCTATGCCACCTAAGAAGAGACCGGATCCGTCCGACGGAGTCACGAATCTCGTGGAGTACATCTCGATCACCGGGATCCTCCTTCTACTCCTCGTCGTTGTCCTCTTCACGGTGAATTCCGTCTTCATGCAGGGGCCAGGCGATACGTTGAGGTACTATGCTTTCACCGATATAGGAAACGGGATGAGTGTGCGGATCGTGGACCTGTTCGTGCTTGCCCCGGAGCAAGGTACCATCACCAGCAGATTTATCCTCCCTCATGATGTGGCAGGGCAGGACTACTTCGTCAGCGCCAGTCAATCTGTTACTGGCTCCGGTGAGGACCAGGTGATTGTCGTGCAGAGGGGGGATGTGAGCGCCCGGATCAACATCGCCGGTATCGGTGCAACCAAAGGAGTCACCGGTAATACGACAAGCTCGGGATGGAACATCATCACCTATAACTCAGAGGGGTTCTAGTCATGGAGGATTTCCTATGGAACTGAACAGGGAAGCAGTGTCAGAAAGCATTGGGTACCTCATCATCTTTGGGCTCATCCTGACGGGTATCGGGCTCATCACCCTCTATGGCTACCCGCTCCTCATGCAGCAGGAGAGCTCTGCCAATATGCGGAACATGGAGCAGACGATGATAGTCCTTCAGAACGATATCAAATCCCTCACCTACAAGCTCGCAAATTACAAGGAGACGTCCCTCCGGGTCAGCGGCGGAACCCTGTCCCTGTACGGGACTGCAAATACCCTCCAGAAGTTCAAGATCCAGACAGACGGGAGCATGGACCAGGATGTCTTTGCCCCCGGGGAGTTCCGTTATTTCTCAACAACGGATAATACCGTCATTGCCCTGGAAAACGGGGCGGTCATCGAGAAGCCGCTCACCCAGAACGGGTCCTTCATGCTCGCCGATCCCCGGTGGTACCTGGACAATACATCCGGACGGAGGACCCTGGTCATCAACTTCATGAACCTGAGCACGATAGCAAGCGCTAACCAGCTCCTCTCCGAGACGGGGGTCGGGACGGTTCGAATGCGCCTCGCCCGGAGCAACATGACGACACGAGGCTCTGACTGGCCTCCCCTTCCGGGTGGTGCAACGATAACTATCACGTACTACCCGGACAATAACGCGACCATTATGCCTGATGGCTACGGACTCGCATGGAAGACCTACCTCACCAACCCGAATAATTTCGAGGGGGGAATGACCTGTACGGGAGACCCTCTGAAAGCCCAACCACTCGTTTGCACGATATCAAACATCCAGAATCTCGTCGTCAAGGAGTACGATATCATTGTTGAGACCCTTTGATGGGTCTCAATTAAATTACCTTCTTCTCACCGATTGGGTTGTCTGGGATAATGCCCCGGCCCTCTGGAGATCCCCAAGAGTAGAGGAGAAGGTCGTTACGAAATCAAGATATCAGGTAAGGGGTGGAATGTGAAACGAAGTCTATTTTTACAAATACCTGTTCCGCTTCAGCCACTCGACCTGGGGGCCTGTGCACCGGTAGATAATATCGCACCTCTTGTCCTAGAACGACCTCGGCACGGTGATGAGGATATCCCCCTCCCGGATCCAGACCTTCTTCTTGATCTGCCCCTTAATCCGCCCGAGGCGGGTCACGCCATCGATGCATCTCACCCGGATATGGTTTGCGCCCACCATGAGTTCTGCAACACCGAACATCTCCCGGTTCCTCTTCTGGGGGAGCCTGACCCTGAGGATCCTTTCATCCCCGGCCCCCTCGCCCGGTCTCTTCTGCGGAGTTCTTTCAGCCAGGCAAAACACCCCTCGCCCCTCTCTCGGAGATCGGTTTACCCTCCCTTAACCTTGACCGGCCGGGAAATATATCTCGAATCCTCCCTTCAGGGACGCAGAAAAACCGCAAGCCCGGTAGAAGGGGAATGGTGGATTTCTCCCTCCCATCCGGTTTTGAAAGGGCAGCCTGGATAAAAAACCGACATGCTCCAGATCAGCCCCCTTTTCCTTCTTCAGGGGGGCCGGACAGGCCCGGAAGGTGGGATGGGCAGCTCCGGGGGATCAGGAAGGGCTCCCCGTCCCCTCCTGTTCCATCACCCTCCCGAGGTCAGCCTTCTCCCGTGTCTGGACGAGGATGAACCGCCTGCTCACCGAGGGAGTTTCTGCTGAGGCCCGTTCCATGGACCTGGTGATGATCTCCACCGCATCCCGGAGACTGCCGTTCTTCCACCTCTCCCTGATCCACCGGTGCGCGATGGCCTTTGTCTTCTCGTTCCCGAGCACGACGAAGTTGCCGCCGCCGCCTCTTCCCCTCGGGACAGGGGCACCATCTCCCGTATCGACAATGGCATAGGACCCTCCCGAGGCATACACCCGCCGCTTCCGGAGAACACCACCCTCAAGGGAGGTGACCTCTCCCACGAGAACCCCGTCCCTCTTCGATACCTTGACCTTGTCATCCCGGATCCGTATCCTCACCCCGAGCTCTCTCGCCCTCCTTTCCAGCTCGTCGTCCGTGACAATGAGACCCTTATAGAGCTCCTCCTCGAGTCTTTCCGTGGATATCCGACTCCCGAGATAGGTGATCTCCCGCATATCTCCTCCCATCACGGCCCCCGTCGCTCCGATAAAGGCTATCACCAAGGTCATGGGCGTGCCTCCTCAAACGGTCTTCGGGAGGTTCCTCTCCCTTCTCCCTTCATAATCATGTGCCTTCCGGGCTCACAAAAATTCCGCTTCCATGACCGGTGAACATGTGAATAATGGAATAGTATCATCATTTCATCTCATCTTCAACTCTGCGCAATCATATCGGGATTATTCCGTGATACGAGGAAGATATATCCCAGTATTGGTTCGGTTCCTCCTCTACCTGATGAAAAAATTGATCTCCTCGTCTCATGGATCGATGCTGTTTCTTTATTTCTCTCCCCCCCTACACTCCTCTATGGAACCTCCTTCTACCTCCTCAATCTCCAGTCTCCTCGGCCGGATCAGGCGTCTCCTCGACGATGGTCCGGACATACGGGGCACCGGAGAGATCCTGGGTCTCCTGGGCCTCCCAT
>Ga0315281_10010824_pt1 | contig 12527 bp, 12 predicted proteins | sample YL17G07_0_MG_FD_204540 | JGI IMG/M metagenome (GOLD analysis project Ga0315281, IMG submission 204540) | Sediment microbial communities from Yellowstone Lake, YNP, Wyoming, USA - YL17G07_0 | ecosystem: Environmental > Aquatic > Freshwater > Lake > Sediment | place: USA: Wyoming | collected... | reverse complement strand
AGGTGGTAATTTTTGATAATTATCCTGTTCTATGGCTTCAAGCAGCGTCCTAATAATTTTTGAATCCTGGCTAGCTTTTTCTAAAGTAATACCTTTTTGTTCTCTAACGTTTTTTAAATAAGCACCACAGGAAATATCTTCTTTGTTTTTGGCTGAAGTTTTGGCATCCATTTTTTTGTTTAATAATCTTATTAGGGAGTGTTTTTGTCTTTGACGAAAACTTCTCTCGGTTTTGCTCCTTCTCCTTTTCCAATTACTCCTCTAGCTTCTAATAAATCCAGTAATCTGGCAGCTCGAGCATAGCCAATTCTTAATCTTCTTTGCAATAAAGAGGCAGAGGCTTTACCGGCTTTTACTACCACCTCATAAGCCTCAGGGTATAAGATATCCTCCTCTTCTTCTAAAGTTTCCAAGCTAATCTGTTCTTGAGATGATGATTCTGCTATAAACCCTTCTAAAGCATCTGCTAAACCATTAGTTTCCATAGCTTGGGCACTCTTATTAATCCACTCCACCAATCTATCGATTTCGTTTTCTGAAATGTAAGCTCCTTGAATGCGGCGCGGCTTTGAAGATTCTGGAGAAAGATAAAGCATATCACCGTGACCTAATAATTTATCCGCTCCTGCTATATCAAGAATTGTCCGAGAATCAACTTGAGAAGCTACCTGAAAAGCAATACGAGCAGTAATATTAGCCTTGATTAAACCAGTGATAACTTCCACAGATGGTCTTTGAGTAGAAACTATAAGATGAATGCCTGTGGCTCTCGCCATTTGGGCAATCCGAATGATAAAAGTTTCTAAATCCCGACCATAATAAATCATCAAATCAGCCAATTCATCTATGATCAACACAATGTAGGGCAGGGGTTCTTCTTTTTTGTTAAGGGTTTTAATATTATAACCTTCAATATCTCGAGCCTGATAAGCTGAAAGTAAATCGTACCGTCTATTCATTTCATTAATAATCCAACGTAAAACCGGTAAAACTTTTTTGTGATCAGTAATCACTGGGGTCAAAAGATGAGGAATGCCATTATAGCGAGCCAGTTCTACTCTCTTGGGATCAATTAAAACTAACCTTAAACTAGCTGGAGAATTTTTTAAAAGAAAGGAACTGATAATTGAATGAATACAAACGCTTTTACCTGAACCGGTCGCTCCGGCAATAAGTAAATGGGGCATCTTACTTAAATCAGCTAACGTAACTTTCCCCTCTACATTTCTGCCTAAGGCAAAAGCTAAAGCCGGTGTTTCTTTTTGAAAATTTATTTCTTTTAAAATATTGCCTAACCTTACCAAAGCCACTGCTTTATTAGGCACCTCAATACCGACTAAAGATTTTCCAGGAATAGGGGCTTCAATTCTTAAAGGATGAGCAGCCAAGGCTAAGGCTAAATCATTCTGTAAGGCAGTAATGCTGGCTAGTTTTACTCCTTCGGTTGGTTTTAAAGTATATTGAGTTACAGTTGGTCCGACATTCACTTCGCCCATTTCCACAATAATGCCAAAACTTTCTAAGGTCCTTTTGATAATATTAGCATTAGCCCTGATATCACCAACAGTGGGTTTAGCGCTTCCGCTTTCTAATAAATCTAAGGAAGGAACAACATAATTACCTTTAACTTTACTAGGGAAATGATTTTTTCTCTTTTCTTCCTCTTGAATCACTTCTTTTTCTTCCCTGCCCTCCGTAGCTTTAGCGAAGGAGGGTTTTTCTGCTTTCTCCTCAATTACTGACGGTGCTTCTGGAGGATTAATGATTAATCCTTCTTTTCGTTTGAACAAAAATTGAGGAATTTTTAAGGGGGTATTAAAAGTTAGAAGCAAGCCAGAAATTAAAAGAGCAAGATAAATAATTAAGGAAGCCCAGAGGCCTAAAAAGTTTTGCAAAAATGCCCCTGTTTCTCCAATTAATCCTCCAGTAGCTGGAGAAAAAAGTTCTAAGATGGAAAGACTAGAAAACAAAACTACTAAGGCGCCAATCAGAGTAATTTTATTGAAATTAATTTTCTCTGTCCAAGAGCGAAAAAAATTAAAAGAAATAGTTAAAAGAAGCACTGGTAAAAGAAAATAGCCCCAGCCTAAGAGATAATCAAATATTTTAAAAATAAACTTTCCTAAAGAACCAGAGAGGTTAAAGAAACTCAACATTAAAATCAGGGCTAAAGCTAAAAACAGGATAGCCAAAATACTGTTTTTGATTTCTGGCGCTAATTGCGCTTGTGTCTCTATCTTCTCCTCAGAAATCTCTTCTAATTTGTTTCTTTTTTCTTTCTTTCTTTTTCGCATTATGGATATTTTATCACAAAAAAGGACTCTTTTCCATCTTCAAGAGCCCTCCGTTTAATTTTGACTTTTGACTCTATTATTACGTGTACCTATCTGCTACTTTGGAAGCACCATAGGATTCTGGCTTAGTTTTGACTTCAAAACCAGATCCTCTCACCATACCAATGATTTCTTGAAGCATGGTTCTCGTTTCGCCTTGAGAACCAATATCAACATGCACTTCAAACTCAAATTTTAAATTTTTATCTTGCGATAAATTGAATAAAACTTCACTGGCTAATTTTAAAGACATCATTACTTCTTTATAAATTCTATTTCTTAAATTAACTATTTTATTCTTAGTGGTTATCCGGCGCCAAAAAAATCTTCCGCCATGACCAACTCGATAAATAACAATAGCGCTGACAAAATCAGTCGTCCCGTGATTAGCAGAATCAGTACCAATAATTATTTTATAGTGCTTTTCTGGATCTTTTTTAATAAATAAAATAACTTCTTTGAGAAGCTGTTCATAAGTAAACGATTTTCCCTGTGGAGAATAGAATTTATCCATATAATTAAGAAGCAATGAAAGGCAAAAGGCCGGCGATTCTCGCCCGTTTAATGGCATGCTTTAATTGTCTCTGATGTTTAGCGCAAAGATTAGTCTTTCTTCTAGGATAAATTTTCATCTGTCCGGAAATAAAACGCTTTAAAGCATCTATATCCTTATAATCTATTTGTTCTATATTTTGCGAACAAAAATAACATTGAATCATAATAATAAATTAAAAATTTAAAATTAAAAATTAAAAATTATTTTATGGCCACTTGTTTTAAAGTAGCAATATCCTGTTCATACCTATCAGCAATCGCCATGACGCTATCTCCATAGAAACGATAGCGAGTATTGGTAGAGCCGGAAAAATAAATCATGGCTGCTCGCCATTCTGCATCTCTAGTTTGTTTTGTTGCTCCCCAGTTAGCCAAATAGAGAGCAGCAGCAGTAAATGAATCTCTCACATCCCAGGGATTAGGAGGATTGTGACCAGTAGCCTGAGAGACTTTATCTTTATAAGCTAACCAGGTTCGAGGCATAAATTGCGCTGGTCCCATCGCTCCTCCCCAACTGTTTTTACCGGCAATCAACCCTCGAGAAGGAGAATTTATGGGGCAAGAAATAGGAGTGGTATTAGGATCTAAACCCAATTCTTTGGTAATTTGTAAAAAAGCATCTCGGCTATCAGGTTTCATTACTACTTGCCAAGATTTTTCATAAGGATCGCCAGGCCGATTGCAGGTACCTACATTTTTTCCTAAATTAGATTCCTGGGTCAAAATCGCTAAAAGAAAAGCTGGGCGAATATTGAGGCGCGAACTAACCCAATTAGCAATATCCAGGGCTTCCCCAAAAGTTACCTGGGTTTTAACCCCAATTAAATCATAAATTCTACTTCTGATTTCATTAGCTTTTTGCCTTGATTCAGCGAGCATCTGCTGATATTTAGCTTCATTACCTTTAGTAATATCCAACAAAGTTGATTTTTCTTTTTGGGTTTTGTCTAAATCGTCTTTCTGCAGAAGCTGCATGGCTAAAAGTGTTTGGGTTTCTTCTTTACTAGCGCCTAATTCCTGATTTTGATTATCTAAAGTGATTCGTAAATCTTTTAATTCGTCGATATTCTCTTGAATTCTTTCCTGGATACTATTTAAAGCATTAGTATAATCAAAAAACTCGCTCAATTCGTCAGTGCCTAAAAGAATTTCTACCAAAGAAGTCTGCTTTAACTGATAAAGAGTTTGAAGCAAATTAGCTAAATTTTCTTTGGTCTGGCTGATTTTATCGGTTGTTTTAACGATAGACACAGTAGTCTCATCTATCTGAACATTTAAGTAATTTAAATTAACATTAGTAGATTTAATCTGTAAATTTATTTTGGCTGCTTTTTGTTTTAATTCATTGATTTTATTCTGTAAGGTCTGTTTCTCTTGCTGGGTAGTAGCTAATATTTTTTCTTGCTGAGCAATCTCTTTTTCTATTTCTTCTAATTCTTTTTCTAACTTAGCTCTTTCTTCATCATATAAAGCTTCTACCTCATGAGGATAGAAAAAAATAGGCGCTGAAACATTCATCCAGCCCAGGCTAAAAAAAGAAAAAATTAAAATTAGAGATAAAAGAGAAATGCGGGAAAAACTTTTGTTCTTTCTTAAAAAACCAAGGAAAAACTTTAAGTTAGGCTGAGACGAATTAATCACCTTTGATAAATCTGGGGAATGGATATCGACGACTTTTTTTCGAGGAAAAGATTTTATTGACATATTACTTTTTAACTTTTTTCTCTTCCTTGCCCTCCGTAGCTTTAGCGAAGGGGGGAGTTTTTTCTCCTGGTTTTTCCTCGGCCAATGCTTCCTTAGCCTCTTCTTCCACTTCGCCTTCCTTCTTCTCTCCTTCTACTACAACTTCCTCAACTGCCTTGGCTTTTCCTAACTCAGCTTCTAATTCCTCTTCTGTGATAGGAGCGCTAACAGTGATAACTGGTGTATTTTCTTTCACTAAAAATTTTACTCCTGCCGGTGGTTTGATATCGTGAACGTAAAGAGTTTTATCAAATTCATCCAATGAAGAAATATCTACTTCAAGAGAGTGAGGTAAATCCTTAGGCAAAGCCTCAATTTCTATTTCATCCATTGATTTAATCAAAACTCCTCCCATTTTTGTAGCTGGAGCTTCATTAACAAAGATTAAAGGAATATGAGCAGTCACTGGCTTATCCATTTCTACTTCGTAAAAATCAACGTGCAAAGGTTGGCTAGAAACGTAATCTCGAGCTATAGCTTGGACCAAGACTTGTTTTGTTTGCTCTTTGTCACCTTCTTCAATAACCAAATCAATTAAATCAGTATCTCCGGCTTGTTGATAAATATTCAGAAATTTTTTCAAATCAATTTTTAAGGCTAAGGGCTTAGTCTTTCTGCCATAAACTATACCAGGAATCAAGCCTTGTTTTCTTAAAGCTTGATTCTTTTTGCCAAAAACATCTCTGATTTGTGTTTTGAGAATGAATTTTCCCATAAAAGTAATATTTTTATATTACAGAAAAAATTATTTAAAATCAAGGCGGTTTACAGCCTTGATTTTAAAACTTAAAATTTGAATTTTATCTATACCTCAAAAAGAATCTTTTTTATTTTTTCTGTAATTTCTAAAGCATTGTCTCTTTGCCAGACATTTCTGCCCACTGCCACGCCAATTGCTCCCGCCTGAATAATTTTTTTAACTTCATCTAAAAATTCTTCTTCGTTTATTTGAGGTCCTCCGGAGAGAACTACTTTGGTCTTACCAGCTAATTTTACTGCTTCCCTCATCGCTTCTTCTGAACCAGGATATTTAATTTTTATTAAATCGGCTCCTAATTCTAAACCAATCCGGCCTGCGTATTTAATTATTTCTGGATCAAATTCATTGTTAATTGCTTTTCCTCTCGGATAAATCCAGGCAATAGCTGCCATATTTAATCGGTGAGCTTCTTCTTGAATTCTGCCAAAATCTTCAAACATTTTTCCTTCCCATTCACTTCCTAAATAAATCGTATAACCCACTGCTTGAGCGCCTAATTTCTTAGCATATTCCACCCTGCAATTAATGGCTGAGTACGGTTCTTCTTGAGAGCGAAGATTGGTTTTTCCGTTCATTTTCAAAATCAAAGGAATTCGCCTTTGATATTTGGTATTAGTGTAATATTTTTCTGCGATGCCTTTTTGTAAAATAATGCCAGTGTAGCCGCCTTTAACTGCCAAATCTAAAATATATTCTGGATCAAGGCTTTTCCCTCTTAAATCTTTTGGCCCATGCTCAAAACCATGGTCATAAGCCAAAAACATGACTTTATTCTTTTTTAAAAACGGTTGTAAATAGTTCTTTATCATAGTTTCAGCTTTTTAATTGGAAACTTTTTAGTTATTAATCGTTTTATTTCTTTTAAAGTGAGAATTCCCTGTTTGGCTCCGATATATTGTATCACAGAAAAGGCATTAAGAGAACCATTTTTAATTGCTTCTTCAATAGTTTTTTCGTCAAATCTGTTTTTCCTCACAAAAACTGAAATAAAGCCAGAAGTAAAAGCATCGCCAGCTCCAGTCAAATCTTTTGGTTTTTGACTGATTTTTTTATCAAATGTTTTTGCTTCAAATAAAATCTTTCCATTAGAAACACTCGCTCCATTTTTACCCTTAGTCATGACGACAATTCCTTTAATCAATTTATCTAATTTTTGAAAAATCAATTTTTCTTTTTTAAAGGAAATCCCGGTAAAATAAGCAGCTTCTTCTTGATTCATCACAAAAATCTCAAAATTATTTAGCCATTTTTTATTTTTCTTTAACCACTCTAGCTCTCGCCATCCCGGATTAATCGCTAAATGGATTTTTTTCTCTTTTGCCCACAAAATTAAATTTTTTAAAATATTTTTTTCTTTGCCTAAAGAACCAAGGAGTAACCATTTAGTTTTGAATTGGCTAAGAGGAATTTCCCAAAGAGTTAATTTCTCTGCCGCTCCTTTATAAGATAAAATCGTTCTTTCGCCGCTTTTAGTTAAAAAAATCACCGAATAAGCTGTGGGTGTAGCATAATCAATTTGAGTAAAATTAATATTTACGCTTTCTTCTTTTAATTCCCTTAAAATTGTCTCCCCAGACACATCTTTTCCCGCTCTAAAAATCGCAGCAGTTCTTAATCCCTGCCGAGTAAAAGTTGTGGCAGTATTAGAAGCGCTTCCGCCAGTGGTGAAAATCATTTCTGGCACAGTGATTTTTGAACCTAAATCCAAACAAATCCCCTCTCCAGTCAAAAACTGCTTTCCTTGACAAATTTTAAAATCAATTCCTTGAAAAAATCCATCACGAGTGGCAGAACCAATGGTAATGATATCAAACATCATTTAAATAATTTTAAATTTTTAATTTTTAATTTTTAAAATCGCTTTTACTTTTTGTTTTATAGATTCTTTACCGAGGCCATATTTTTGAATTAGTTCTTCTGCCTCGCCTGATTCGCCAAAAGTATCATTAATCCCCATAAAATGAACCGGAATGGGATAGTTTTCACTTAAAAATTCTGCTATGGCCGATCCCATGCCGCCGGCAATTTGATGCTCTTCTAAAGTAATAATAGCTTTAGATTTCTTTGCCCACTCTAAAATTAATTCTTTATCTAAGGGTTTAATGGCAGAATTATTAATAACAGTAATTTCTATTTCCTCTTTTTCCAATTCTTGAGCAGCCTTTAAAGCCTCAAATACTAAATAACCGCAGGCAAAAATCGTAATGAGATTGCCATGCTCGCCTGCTGGCTCACTCGCAATGACAGAAGGGAACCAAAGAACTTGAGATTTGCCAATTTCAAAAGATGTTTCTTCGGTTGTAATTATTGGAGATTTCGCTCTTGTTAAACGAAGATAAACTGAAATTGGGTATTCAATTGCTTTTATAATTGCTTTTCTTGCTTCAATGGCATCAGCTGGAACTATGACTGCTAAATGGGGCAACACTCTGGTTAAAGCCAGATCTTCTAAAGCTTGGTGAGTCGCGCCATCAGGCCCAACATTTAATCCAGCATGCGAACCAACAATAATGACTTTCTGCTGATTATAGCAAATCGCGGTTCTAATCTGTTCCCAATTTCTGCCCGGAGAAAAAACCGCATAAGTACCCATCACCGGAATTTTTCCAGTAGCTGCCAAACCAGAAGCCACCCCAGCCATATTTTGTTCAGCTATTCCCATTTCAATGAATCTTTCTGGAAATCTATCTTTAAATAAATTCATTCTGATTGATTCTGTCACATCAGCGCATAAAGCCACGACATTTTTATTTAATTCTCCAGCTAAAACTAAACCTTCACCAAAACCATCACGAGTAGATTTTGGTGGGACTTTTGAAGAAAAAATCTCTGAATTTAATTTAAGATTCGGATTCAACATAACAAACTTATTGACTCTGGCTAAAGTAAATCTCTCCGCTGTAATCCCAAACTACATAAGTCTTACTTTGAGTAGCAAAGATGTTAGGTAGCCCTGCACCTTGAGTACCATTACTAATATCAATGATCTCTGACCAAGTTTGACCATTGGATAAACGGAAAGGGACTATTGCACTACATTCACCCCAGACAGCTTGGACATTATTACTATTAACAATAGCTAAGGATGGCCATTTAGAACCAATGCCTGGTGACCCAGAAATCTGTTCTGGATCAGACCAGGTTACTCCACTATCATCGCTTTTTGAAAAATAAATTTCATTATTAATGCAATCATTTGGTCCATAAGTATAGGCAGCAGCTATTATTCCATTAGCGCCTAGACTTAACCAATAATTATTGAGGCCGCTTCCCAAGAGGGAAACCAATTGAGGTTGAGACCAATTAGTACCATCGAATTTAACATACATAATCCCATAATTTATTTTGGTCCAAGCAATATGGATAATGCCAGAATTATCAACTCTCATAGCCTTTGCTCCCATCGTAGAATCGGCATATGAACTACCATCATTTGATACATTAATCGGAGAGAGCCAAGAACTACCATCAAAATTAGTATAATAGACATCTTGGCCAGCCGTATAAACTAAATGAACTTTATTATCAGGACCAATATCAATTGAAGGAGCGTCTCCTTGACATACCTGATAGGGCACTGACCAATCAGTACTATTAAAAACTGTATAGTACACAAAAGGACCGGCACCTGAAGCATACTGGGCGTAAATCAGATGCACTTGGTTTTGTTTATCAATAGTGAAATCGAAATCATTACCTAAGTAACTATAACCATCAGTAGAAACAACTACTTGGGGAGTAGTCCAACTACCTCCATTTTCTAATTTGGAGAAATAAAGTTTATATTGAGTAGAATAATTAGAATCCAACCAAAAGACATAAACGTTTCCAGCATAATCTTGAGCCACTTTTGGTCTGTAAGATTGAAGAGTAGTCTTAGAAATATTTATTAAACTAGTCCAGGTTGGCGGTGTAGGAGGTTGAGGCGGAACTGGTGCGGATGGTAAAACTATAATATTGACCGTTAATGGGCTAGGAATAGTTTTCTTACCTTGCTTAATATGAATAGTACCACCATAAGTTCCTGGTGCTGTATCTGGAGAAACAGTAATAAAAGCATCAAATTTTACAGGTTGATTGGCAGAAACTTTTTCTAAAATAGTTGGGGCAAATTGAGTAACAAAATTCGCTAAATCGCTTGAAGTATCCAAACTAATTTTATCCAAATCCCTGGTGCTGGAAAAGACTAATTCGACAGTTTTAGTTTCTCCAGCTGGGATTTTCTCTACTATTTTGCTTCTTCCCCACCAAATTGTGACATTTGATGGATTAGAATTAACAGCTGCTAGGACTAAGACAGCAGCTATACCTACAAAGATTAAAGCTTTAGGCATATTTTTTTATTTTTATTATTTTTTATTATTGGAAATTTACTCGACCTTTATTTGACTTTTATTTATTCTAATTCAATTTTCCCTTTTAAGCTTCTTAATTGCTTTAGCGCTTCTTCTGCTTCTTGGGAATTTGGAGTTTTGCCATGCCATTGATATTCCCATTCCATAAAATTCACTCCTTTGCCGGGTATAGTATGAGCAATAATCGCTACTGGTTTGACAAAAATTGACTTGGCTTTATTTAAAGCCCTGATTAATTCTTCAAGATTATGTCCGTCCACTTCTAAAACCTTCCAATTAAAAGCTTCGTATTTTTCTTTTAAGGGCTCTAAGGGCATAACTTTCTCCGTAAAACCATCGATTTGAATATTATTTCTATCAATGATAACTGTCAAATTATCTAATTGAAGTTTGCCAGCTAACATAACTGCCTCCCAAGTATTACCACAATCATGTTCGCCATCACCCATGAAACAATAAACCTGAGACTTTATGCCATCCATTTTCAAGCCAATTGCCATCCCAACAGCCTGGGCTAAACCCTCGCCTACTGGTCCGGAAGAAGTTTCTATTCCTGGCAAAGATAAGCGGTGGGGATGCCCTTGTAAACGAGAATTTAATTTTCTTAAAGTTCTTAATTCTTCTTTTTTAAAATATCCAGCCTGAGCTAAAACTGCGTATAATAAAGGCGCATAATGGCCATTGGATACCACTACCCTATCTCTTTCTGGCCAATCAGGATTTTGGGCGTCATATTTTAAAATTCCGCCAAAATATAGCGCCACATATTGCTCTACTGCTCCCAAAGGTCCAGCACAATGACCGGATTTAGCTTCCAGAAGTATTTTAATAATTTCTTCCCGAATTTCTTGAGATATTTGTTCTAATTTTTTTAGATTATCTATTTTCTTTGTTTTCATAAAGCATTTTTTGAAAAGCTGAGATTTTTTCTTTAGGATTTTTACTCTCAAAAATAGCTGAACCGATAGCCAAATAATTAGCTCCTGCTTTTAAAACCTCTGAAAAGGTTTCTTCATTAACACCGCCATCAACTTCAATGTTTAATTGCGGATGTTTGTTCCTTAAATCTTGAACTTTATCTAAAACATACCATTGAAATTTTTGGCCAGAAGGCCCAGGAGCAACACTTAAAAAAACAATAAAATTAATTTTCTTCAGGTAGTCTCTAATAACATCGAGAGGGGTACTGGGATTTAAAGCTAAAGCCAATTCTACTCTGCCTCTTTGGCACATTTTAGAAACAGTATCAAAATTTCTTAAAACTTCTTGATGGATAATTATTCTTTTGGGTCTCGTTTCCAACCAAAGAGGTACAACAATTTCAGGATTTTTGACCATTAAATGCAATTCAAATTTATCGCGAATGCCTTTAATAGTTTTTAATTCCTGGGGTTCATTCCAGTTCTTCCAAGAAGTAAAATTACCGTCAGCAACATCAATTTGAAAGATACCAGAAAATTTAGCAAGCTGATGCAGTCTTTCTTCGAACTTCTGTTTAGTTTTCACATTAATAACTGGAACAATCTCCTTCTTTAAAGACTTAGAAAAAAAAGGTAAGAGCATTATTTTTTGAGTTGTTTTTCTATTTGAGTTATTTTCTTTAACCTTCTTTGGTAACGTTTATTTTGAGAATTCTCGGTTTTTAAAAATGTTTTAATAATCCTAAAGGCGGTTTGAGGATCTGTTACATCAGCTGCTAAACATAAAACATTAATATCATCATCCTGGCGAGCTTTTTGAGCCATCCAGCTGGATAGACATAAAGCTGCTCTCACTTGTGAATATTTATTGGCTACGATGCAAACTCCTTGGCCAGAACCGCAAATTAAAATCCCAAAATTAACTTTCGGTTTTTGAGAAATTTTTTCAGCAACCAACTTTGCAAAATCAGGATAATCATCATTTTTATCGTAAACAAAATTACCCAAATCCTGAAATTTAATCTTTTTAGAATTTAAGAATTCTTTAATGTTTTCTTTTAAGTAATAACCCCGATGATCAGCGCCTAAGTAAAGCATTTTACAATTTTAATCTTTTTAATTGCTCCATCAAAGTCCAGGCATAACCCCATTCATTATCATACCAAACCAAAATTTTGACTAAATCTTTGTCCACTACTTTGGTAAAGGTTAAATCTACTATTGCCGGTCGAAAATCTTTAATAATGTCAGAGGAAACCAATGGTTCTTCGCTAATGCCTAAAATATTTTCCCATTTGTCTTCTCGGCTGGCTTTTCTTAGAATCTCGTTGATTTCTTCTGGAGTGGTTTCCTTTTGAGAAATAAAAGTAAGATCAGCAATTGAACCGCACACTACCGGCACCCGAATGGCTAAACCATCAAACTTATTTTTCAAATCTTTAATAGCTTTAGTAACAGCAATCGCCGCACCAGTGGTTGAAGGCACAATATTTTGAGCTGCTGCTCTGCCTCGAAGATAGTCTTTTCCTTTAGTAGGACCATCAACTAAATTCTGAGTAGCAGTATAGGCATGAACAGTATTTAAGATAGCTTTTTTGATTCCTATTTTTTCATTTAACACTTTTAAAACCGGACTAACCGCATTAGTAGTGCAAGAGCCATTAGAAATTACTTCGAAATTCTTTGCTTCGTCTTCATTGACTCCTAACAAAACAATTTGGCCTTCTTTTCCTTCTTCACCTTTAGCTGGAGCAGTGATAATGACCTTTTTTGCTCCGGCTGAAAGATGGGCTTTGGCTTTATTATAATCCTCAAAAGCTCCTGTAGCTTCTATCACCACCTCGATTTTTAAATCTTTCCA
>Ga0315281_10010822_pt1 | contig 12528 bp, 13 predicted proteins | sample YL17G07_0_MG_FD_204540 | JGI IMG/M metagenome (GOLD analysis project Ga0315281, IMG submission 204540) | Sediment microbial communities from Yellowstone Lake, YNP, Wyoming, USA - YL17G07_0 | ecosystem: Environmental > Aquatic > Freshwater > Lake > Sediment | place: USA: Wyoming | collected... | reverse complement strand
AATCCGGGTTGCTTTACTTTCTTCATCGCTCGTCGCTCGTTCGTAATGGCACTTGGATATAACGTTTCACAACACCTGTGAGCTGACAGCTTCCGCAAATTTAAGGGCAATTTATAGAGATGCCCATTATGGATATCGAATTCGACCAGACTAAAGAATAGAACCAATCTTCGCGAACATAAAATCAACTTTGCCGACGTAGGGGGCGTTTTCTACGACCAGAACGCTATCACTATTGAAGATCGAGATCATGGCGAACAGCGATTTGTTACGTTGGGGATGGATGAACAGGGGCGGGTGCTGGTGGTTTGTTACACATACCGAACTGAATCAGCCATTCGCCTTATTTAACGTGAAACTCGCGTAGCGATTCGTTCGCCTCCTCGCCCGCTTGCGGGAGAGGATTGAGGTGAGGGGAACGGACATGGCGAGTTTCATTATCAGGGGTGGCTGCTCGCCATGACCGTTAGGCTCGAAAAGCTGAGCCACATGAACGCAAGACCTACGAGGGATAACACCATGAAAACCACATATGATTTTAGCCAAGGGAAACGCGGCGCAGTAATTCCAACTACAGGAAAAACTCGCATCACCATCCATCTTGACGATGAAGTGCTTGAGGCCTTCCGTCTCCAGGCAACAGTGCAAGGGAAAGGCTATCAGACCCTTATCAACGAGGCACTGCGGCACGCCATCATGCCCGAAGCAGCCACGGTTACTATTGAAAGCCTTCGGCAGGTGTTACGCGAAGAACTCCGCGCGGCGTAACTGGAACCAAGAACCAAAGAACCAATGGGGTTCAGACTTGATTGGTTTTCTGGCCCCATTGATATTACGACAGGTAGGTTTGGGGTTTCATTTTGTTGGGCACGGGCGCCCAATCTACTTTCAAGCATGGGCAGCTTGCCGCAGCACCCGCTCGGCCCATCTGTTAAGGCTCTGTCCGGTGTGCGCTGCGGCCTTGAGTGCCGCGGCATGAACCACGGGGTCAACGCGCAGCATCAGCCGCCCGGAAGCAGGTTTTTCAGGCGCCTGCCCCATTTTTTCGCAGGCGGAAATATAGTCGTCAACGGCCTCATGGAAAGCGCCCGTGAACGTGGCAACCGATTCTCCGTGAAAGCTGATGATGTCGTCGATGTCCAGCACACGTCCGACCAGAATGTTATCGTCCGGGTCAAATTCCATGCTGGCCGTATAGCCACGGTATGTCATCATATTTTTCATGGCGTGATCTCCAGTTTTATCAAAAATTCGCGCGCCGCCTTGACGCGATAAATGAGCGCTCCGCGCTGCGGATGCGGGCGGTGGAAATATGCCCGCCTGCCATCTTTCTCGAACGTCACCGACGAATCGCTTCCTTCCACAACTTTGCAGCCGATAGCCACCAGCAGCGCCTCGATACGATCCCACGGCAGATTTCCGCTGATCGGGTCAGAGAAGACAATTTCGAGCGTCTTGCGGTGCTTGCTGTTCACGGCGACAATGATAGCGCTTTACATGAAAAGTGCAAGCACTTTCATTGGGCTGGGCGGGTGAATAACCGCGATACAGGCCGGACACGCTGTGCCAGACGGTTCACCAAAAACAATTCGACTCCGGTACCTTTGGCGAGATGAGGGCAGATTTGCGAGACGAAGGCTGGGGCGTCATGGCATGGCATGGAGGCAAGTTTAGCAAACTAAAGTGAGCCAGCCCCTTTAAGGAAACGCGGATTTATTCGTCATCCCCGCGAAAGCGGGGATCCAGATGCTTGATTTGACTGGGTTCCCGCCTTCGCGGGAACGACAAAACCGAATTAATCTGCGTTTCCTTAACTCGTTATCAACTCGCGAAAAGAATGTCAGGATTCCAAACGTCTTGACATGCGCTTTATAGGGCTATATGGTATCTACTTGGATATACAACATGGATGCATAAAATGAGACTGCAAATATCAAAATGGGGCAACAGCTTAGCTGTACGATTACCGATTGAATGCACACGTGCTACCGGGCTTAAAGAAGGGGATAGTGTCGAGGCTAGCATTACCGCAACGGGAGCAATCACCCTGGCACCGGAAAAGTCATTCGACAAGGACGCTTTCCTGACACGCCTTACCAAGCTTCACGCCTCAATGCCGATGACTGAGCCAGTTGTCGAAACCATGCGCCAAGAGGCACGCTACTGATGATCTACATCGATACCAGCGTGATCGTCGCGCTATTGGCCGTCGAGCCAAAAACGCAGGAAGTGACCGCTTGGTTTGCCGGACTGCGCGACACGCCGACCTGCGCGGATTGGTTACTGACTGAGTTTCACAGCGCAATTTCGATCAAGCTACGCACCGGTCAGATAACTGAAGCCAATGCAAAGCGAGTGCGCAAAGAATTCGAGTTACTGGCAGACGGAGGTTTGCGCATTGTTCCAATCAGTCGCGCAGCATTCAGGCAAGCAGCAAAAATGGCACAGCAACACACTCATGGACTACGTGCAGGAGATTCGTTACATCTTGCTGTTGCGATGGAATTAGACGCAACCCACATGGCCACACTAGACGGAACGCTTGCTGCGAACGCGAAGCGCAGTGGGATGGTGTTGATCGAGTTTTGAATACAAGCCATCAGGCCCGGACGCGCATTACTGACTTGGCTTGCCCTTTTTAGATGAGAAACAATTCGACTCTGGTTCTGAGATTCCGCTCAAGCAGCTTGTCTAGCACCCGGTCAGCCAGAGGTAGATCAGGCACGAGGTGTCCGACGGTTGAGATTTTCATTTTGTTGGGCACGGGGTGCCCAACCTACCGCTGCTTACACGGGCTGGTTTTGTATGATTTTTGATAGAGCGCGCCGACAAGTTCAAGTCGTAGAGGTCGGGTCATGATTAAAGACCTGACCCCGCACATGCCTACTATTGAAAGCCTTCGGCAGGTGTTACGCGAAGAACTCCGCGCGGCGTAACTGGAACCAAGAACCAAAGAACCAACGGGGTTCAGACTTGATTGGTTTTCTGGCCCCATTGATACTACTGCATGGCTTTTCGCGCAGGTTGGGCACAGGATGTCCAACTCGGCTTGAAATATTTTATTTGGTAGTAATACGCAAGGATGTTTTCGAAGTCGGAAAGCGCCTCGTTTGTCCAGGCAATCCGCATTTTTATGCGGCTATATTTGAAAACCTTGCCTTGAGGCGGTCGCGGATTTGCTGCATGGCATCCTCGTGTTCGACCAGTGCGGTTTCTCCGCTATCTGCGCGGCGCATGGTGCTGGTTACTTTATCGAACAACCAGGCATCGTACCCAGGTTCCTTGTCCATCATCATTTCCGGGAGAACCGTATCGGCAGCGTCTTGAATGGAAATCATCATGCCGACAGGCTGGTTGTTTCTGGTTATAAGAACGGGTTCACGTTGCGCGGAATCGAGGACTTCCTCGAAGTGGCTTTGTGCGTCTCGCGCCGTCATAACTTTCATGTCCATGCCTCTTTAATCGCCTTTAATCGTGCTTTTAATTCGCCCTGCCCAATAAGCCTGACCATATGCAAAACTCCATCAATCCATCCTGTCAAATGTCTCAGGCTGAACCGCAGGCACTTTCGAGAGTGCCAGATCGAAAGCTTCCCGTGACCCACGTAACGCTCGTGCCTCCAAATATTTTTCCGTTGTCAAGGCGGCAACTTTTTCAGCCACAGCGGTAGCTATGAATTGGTTGAGGGAAACCTTATCTTCCTCTGCAACGTCTTTGGCCATTTTGTGCAACGATTCCGGCAAACGAACACTCAGTACGCTCATAATTTCTCCAATCTGTTTAGTAATTCACGCGGCGTTACAACCTCTAACCCAAACTTTGAAGTTGCAGGTTCAAAATCCTTCACATTCCAAGTGACAATCATGGCATTCGCCTTTACCGCCAGTTCGAGTATGTGATCGTCCTGCGGGTCACGCAATATAGGCCGCCACAAATAGAAAATACCGTGCTTTTCCGAGATGTGGCAAAGATAGTCAACCACGGCTTCAACATCCACGTTACTCGATGAATGATTGCGTTTAAGCACCGATTCGTATTCAAGCACCAACGGGGTCGAGATATGCAACCGCAGAGGCTCTTGATCTATCTTCCGCATCAGCCGATAAGATGCGCCCAGAGACGACCTCATCGCCGAAAACAATACGTTTGTATCGAGGACAATATTCATTTGCTGGTATTATATGCAATACCACTTGTATGTCAATAGGCCGATGAAGACATATTGAGTGGGCGCCGGTTTGGATTTTCATTTTGTTGGGCACGTGAAACTTCTGTTCCGGCACCGGCACGGCGTGCCCAACCTTGTATCTTTCTTTCCGTGGTGGTTAGAAGATAAAGGGGCCAGGCTCAAATTTCGATCAACAACTGCTCTTCCGTTCCATCCGATTCTGCTAACCGCTTTCGTGGCCGACCACGCGGTTTGGCTTCGCGTCGCTGTCCCGTGGCACGTTCAATACTATCGAGAAATCGGGAATTTCCCAGCGGCTGCCCCTGATCCAGCGCCGTGCGGATATTGCCAATCGCATCGGCGTCGAGTTCCGAACGGAACAAAGCCCGATAAGCCTCCATCCTGTCAATTTCACTTCGCCCGAGGCTGAGATAAACATCATGCGGTGTCAGCAACGGATCGGCTTGCCCAAGCCCATTCGCCCGGTAGCTGCTCCAGCGATAATGCGCCGGGTCATCCACCATATCAGCGCGCACGGGGTTGAGTTCAATATATCGCTGGCACAGCAGCAGATAATCATCGGCCTGCACCAGCGACGACTTGTAGCGGCTATCCCACAACGTGCCGGTACGACGGTAAGTCTTGTTGATGTATTGCACATATCGCCTGCCCAGCGAAATCACCAACCGCGAAACAGCCTCCGGTTCCGGCGGAGTCAGCAGAAAATGCACGTGGTTGGTCATCTGCACGTATGCGTGAAGCAGGCAGCCCGTTGACTTGAGCGCCTCTCCAAGCCAGTGACGATAAGAGTGATAGTCCTCTTCGGCAAAAAAACATGCATCGCGGTTATGCCCTCGCTGAACGATGTGCAAGGGCAAATTGGCGAGATGGATGCGGGGGCGTCGAGGCATGGTGCAAGTCTAGCAAACTATTGCGAGCCTGGCCCCTTTAAACTCCTTTAAACTGGGTAATCTTAGCGCGGGGGATGTGATAATGAAAGACCTGACCCCGCACACAAACCGACACTAAACCAGAGGTTCTTTTCGTCGATTTGTCTCTTTTTGATATTTGGAAAGAATGGCTTTAGAACTGGCTCACCGCCTGAGAAACCGTCGTCTGATTTCCTGCAACATCCTGAACAATAGCCGTAATAGTGCCATCAACTGCTGCAGACATTCTTGCGGTAACATTTAAAGTATTTCCTCCTGTAATATTTCCTGAATCTATGCTAATATTTGGGCTTGTAGTAGTAATACTGACTAAGGTCACATTTCCACTGAAGGTAACCGTACCGCTTCTCGAATCCGGGTATCCAACTGCTCCGAAAATGGCTCCTGCTCCTCCTGCTCCTCCCACTACCCATTGGTTAAGATATCCTGCCTGTCCGGAGATCGTCTCGGATGCAGTTTTGATCGTGAAGTTGAGGGTAGGTGAAGCCACACTGTCTCCAAAGGCATTATAGGCTTTAAATCTGAGGGTATTTGCACCGTCACCCTGAGCCGGAAGGGTGTATGTCGCCACATTTCCAATATTTACAAAGGCTCCACCACCAATACTTACCTTGTATCCTGTAGCTCCTGCCACCTGCGGCACATCAAAGGTTGGAGTGGTGATCTTGGTAATGTTGTCGGTATTCGAGCTACCGGAGTCGCTTGCCGCCTGCATATCCGGAATAGCCGGAGCGGCAGGGACTTGCTTGTCGATGTTATAGGCAAATGAATCAGCTGCACGAGCATTGCCAAGGGGGTCAGTTGTAAATACTTTCAACGTTACAACGGTAAGAGCGCCATTTGCGCCTGTAATATTGATTGCTCCAGCATATGGAGTAGACGAAGCTGTTGGTGCAGAGCCATTTGTAGTGTAGTACATCAGCGCTCCGGCTTCTGGTGGAGTAAGTGTTACTGATTGATCGGCACCATAGGTTCCAGGTGCCACAGATGGCGTCGGCGCAGAGGTTGGAGCCTGGGTATCGATACCGGTTACCGTCGCTGTAAGACATGGATTATGCCCATTCCCATCATTAAAACAGAATGTTCCTGTATCAGACCCTGTCTGATTTGCATTTGGCGTATAGGTAGCAGTACATCCTGCAACAGCAAAACTTCCCTTCGTGCCATTCACACTGCGGGTCATGGTCAATGAATCACCATCCGGATCACTCACCGAGCCAAGAGTACAGATATTTATTGCTTTTGCTGTATTTCCAATGGCAGGGCAGAGGCAAAACTGCTCATCGTTGGTGCGCTGTTTGGTGGTGGAGGCGGCTCCGTAAAACTCAACGTCGTATCCGCCCCCGCCGGATTCCCGTTCATCGCTTTTACGCGAACCCTGACGGTATGGTCTCCCCCATAGCCTGTTGATGCGTTGTAGGCCGCATAGGCTCCACCATCCAGCGACACCTCAAGATTCGCCCCACTCACCCCCGACCCGAGCACGATGACATCGCTGTCATCGTTGGCCGACACGTTCGGCGCCGCCGGAGCCACTTCGGTAAAACTCAACGTCGTATCCGCGCCCGCAGGGTTGCCGTTCATCGCCTTGGTGCGCACCTTGACGCTGTGGTTGCCTGCATAGGTGGTCGCCGCGCTGTAGGCGGCATACGCGCCGCCGTCGAGGGAGACTTCGAGGTTGGCCGCCACCGCGCCCGCACCCAGCACGATAACGTTGCCGGTGTCGTCGGCGCTAACGGCTGGCCCGGCGGGTGCGGCTTCGGTGAAGCTTAATGTCGTGTCCGCGCCTGCCGGGTTGCCGTTCATGGCCTTGACGCGCACCTTGACGCTGTGGTTGCCGGCGTAGGCGGTTGCGGCGTTGTAGGCGGCATAGGCTCCGCCGTCAATGGAAACTTCGAGATTGGCCGCCACTGCGCCCGTGCCTAACACGATCTTGTTGTTGGTGTCATCCGCGGTGACCGCCGGTGCGGCGGGCGTGACTTCGGTGAAACTCAGTGTCGTGTCCGCACCTGCCGGGTTGCCGTTCATCGCCTTCACGCGCACCTTGACGCTGTGGTTGCCTGCATAGATGGCCGTTGCGCTGTAAGCGGCATACGCGCCGCCGTCGAGGGAGACTTCGAGATTGGCCGCCACCGCGCCCGCGCCGAGGACGATGAGGTTGCCGGTGTCGTCGGCGGTGACGGCGGGCGCGGGGATGGCGGTGGTGGTGACATTGACGCTCTGCACCGCCGCCTGCACGTTGTTCGCCGCATCCCTGGCGACGAAGTAAATCTTGTACGCCGTGGCAGCCGTCAGCCCGGTGATATTGGCCGATGCCGGGGTGTTGGCGGCCATGACGAAGCTGTGGTTGGCCGCGATGACGGTTGCCGCCGATGGCGCTGCCGCAGCCGCTGCCTGAACCAGATAGTAACCGGTGCCCGCTTCGTTGAGGGTGGCGGTCAGCGTGGTGGCGGTGTCGGTGGTGCCGGATACCGCAGGCGCGACGGTGGTGGCCGGTGCGGTGGTGTCGCCGCTGGCGATGGTGATGCTGTCGATTTTCACCGAGCCGTGGGAGACTTTCACCGTGGCGAGGGTAGAGCCGCCGCCGCTATTGTCCATCGTGACCACGTAAGTGTCGATCACGCCCACGGCAGGCTGGGTGATCTTGTTGGGGTCGATGACCAGATTGTTGCCGGTGAGGGCGAACTGGTCGCTGTTGGCGAAGGGCGCCCCGTTGAGGGTGATGCCGGTGATGCCGGTGATCGCCACGCCCAGCGGGGCGGTGACGGCGCCGGTGGCCGGGTTGACGCTGGCCCCGGCGGGCAGTGCCGTCTTGTTGACGGAGATCAGGCGCACGGGCGCGGCGGTGGTGTCGAGCTTGGCCACAACTTGGGAAGGGAGAGAGGCCGGGCGCTGGGCCACCTGGTCGAGCAGGCTGCCCCAGGCCGGGGCGGCGCTGTTGCCGCTGCCGGATGTGGCGCGCTTGCCGCCAAAGTCGTAGCTCCAGGTGAGCTTGAACTGCTTGTCGTCCGGCACGCCGTCCCGGCCCCGGATGCCGACGAGGTTGACGCCGAACAGCCAGCCATCGCCGAAGGGCCGCTCCATGCCGAGGGTGTAGCGGTTTTGCGCGGCGCCGCTGTCGGCCCCGGCTTTGAGGTTGAGGCCCGCCTCCAGTTGCTGGCTCCATTCGGCGCTGCCGGTGGTGCGGGTGGTGCTCTGTTTGCCGGTGAGGTAGCCGTATTCCAGCCGCTCGCCGCCCGCGCCCAGCTTGAGGGTGCCGCCGGGCAGGGGGGTGAACGCCAGCCGCCCTTGCAGCCCGGTGACGCGCCCGCCCGCCACGCGGCGGGGGTCGTTCCATAACTCGTAAAGGGTGGCGCTGTCGAGGGCATAGGTCTTGTCCGCCAGGTCGCGGCTGGGGGTGTCGGCGAGGTAGCCGTTGATCTCGAAGGAGTTCAGCATGCCTTTACCCAAGTAGCGCTGGTAGCTGACCGCGCCGCTGTTCTGGGTCATTTCGGTATTTTCGCTGCCGGTGACGAAGCCGATATCCAGGTACTGGCGCTGTTGGCCGAGGGTGAGGACGAGGCGCTGCGCGTCGTCCATCTGGAAGCCGGCGTTGAACAGCAGTTCCTTTTTCCTGGCTCCGGCGGTGAAAACCAGGCCAGCGGCGGCGCTGTCCCCGAGAGGGAAGGCGAAGACGCCGCCCAGGCTCAAGTTCGTCTGGTCGCTATATTCGGGGCGGATGACGAGGCGCTTGCCGTCGAAAGTGCTGTCGAGGGTGACACCATTGGGATTGGGGTTGGCGCTGAAGGTGCCGGGGCGCTCGCTGGAGCGTCCGAGGTCGGGAAGGTTGTTGGCCGGGGTGTCTTCCGCTTGGGCGCGGTGGGCCTGCATGCCGGGATAGACCAGCAGCAGGGCGGCGAGCAGCGGGGTGAGGCGGAAGGCCTTTTCCCTCGCGCTGGCCCCTCCCCCGCTCGCGGGGGAGGGGCATTTAGTCAGCAGGGGGTTTGGTTTGGTTTGGTTTGGTTTGGTTTGGTTTGGTTTGGTTTGGTTGCAATAAATGTGCCATTTTATTTATTTCTCCCCTGATTTTTATGGGAGTTTTTCTCCCTTGATTTCCTTGGGAAGTCTAGCGGCAACCATGACGGGAAGTCAACTTTAAATGAAAGGCACAGTTACTGAGAAACTCGGCTAAATGGCCTCCTGGTCCAGGTCGAATGCCTTGTGCAGCACACGCACGGCCAGTTCCAGATATTTCTCGTCAATCACCACCGAGATTTTTATTTCCGAGGTGGAAATCATCTGGATGTTGATGCCTTCTTCCGCCAGGGTGCGGAACATTTTGCTGGCGACACCCACATGCGAGCGCATGCCCATGCCAACCACCGAGACCTTGGCGATCTTGTTGTCGCCGATCACTTCGCGTGCGCCGATGTGTTTCTGCACCTGGTTTTTCAGGACGTTCATCGCCTTGTCGAACTCGTTGCGATGCACGGTAAAGGAAAAATCGGTGGAGCCGTCTATGCTGACGTTCTGGATGATCATGTCCACGTCAATATTGGCTTCGCTCACCGGGCCGAGTATCTGATACGCGATGCCCGGCTTGTCCGGGACGCCCCGCACGGTAATCTTGGCTTCGTCGCGATTGAATGCTATGCCTGAAATAATCACCTGTTCCATTTTATCGTCTTCCTCAAAAGTAATCAGCGTGCCTTCGCCTTCTTCATCGAAGCTGGAGAGCACACGCAATTTGACCTTGTATTTTCCGGCAAACTCGACCGAGCGGATTTGCAGCACCTTGGAACCGAGGCTGGCCAGTTCCAGCATCTCCTCGAAGGTGATGCTTTTCAGCCGGCGCGCTTCCGGCACCATGCGCGGATCGGTGGTGTACACCCCGTCCACGTCGGTATATATCTGGCATTCGTCGGCATGCAGCGCCGCAGCAATCGCCACCCCTGTGGTATCGGAGCCGCCGCGCCCCAGCGTAGTGATGTTGCCATTTTCGTCCATCCCCTGAAAGCCCGCCACCACCACCACGCAGCCATTGGCCAGGTCGGTGCGGATATTCTGCTCATCTATGCTTAGGATGCGCGCCTTGGTAAAGGCGCTGTCGGTGAGAATCCTGACCTGCGCACCGGTGTAGCTTTTGGCTTTCAGCCCCAACTCCATCAATGCCATGGACACCAGGCCGATGGTCACCTGCTCACCGGTGGAAACCACCACGTCGAGTTCGCGCGGGTCGGGCTGCGCCTGAATTTCCTTCGCCAGCGCAATCAGGCGATTGGTCTCGCCGCTTATCGCGGAAACCACCACCACCACCTGATGCCCTTGTGCCTTATATTTCGCCACGCGGCGCGCCACGCTCTTGATGCGTTCCGCGCTGCCTACCGAAGTGCCGCCATATTTCTGAACAATCAATGCCACGATATCCTTATACCTGTCTTACAAAAGGGGCTGAATTCTACCTTAAGCGGCCACAAAAAACGAGGACGCCCCACCTCTGCGAATTGACTCAAGATAAAAGTTGCCGAGTGTAGTCGTAAGGAAAGATCGTTGCCTCAAGCGCCGCGCTGATGCAATTTAAAAAGAAAGAATTGCTTGTGTAAATGACGGTAGGATACTGCGCCAGAGGCTATGTTAAGTGGGAAGATTGTGGCTTGGCACGAGAGCACAAGGGGCAAGGAAAAATCTGGGCGGTACTTTCGGCCATTCCGGCAGCGCGGATGGTGTGCGTAATGAACCCAGATAATCCATTAGAGAAGAAATGCCGTTGTAGAGCGCAACTTGTTGCGCGATTGCTCTGGATCGCCCGACAAGTCTGGTTCCTACAAAACACGAACGGGCTAATGGATTATTTGGGATGAAGGGAAGATAGCTGCTTGGTTGGTTAGCGTTTTCCCGCGCGCAACTAAGGTACTTTTCACCCCTTCCCATCCGGCACCACGATACCAACGTGCTCTTCGAGATCAATGGTCTGGAGCTTACCCGACTTGTCATGGTACTGAATAAAGGCTTTTGGCCTCTGCCCTTTGCTGTCCAAGGCGGCGAGCGCCATGCGAAGCGCTACCCCCTGGCGCAATAGCTCAGCATCGGAAATGCCGGGCACAGCGGCACAGAGCCGCTTCCAGAGAACATGCCATGGCCCGGACAAGCGCAGCGTTACGGTCGTCGTCTTCTTGGGGATGGGAGCGACGAGTCCTTTGGTTTCGCCGATCCTGATCCCTTTGTCGCCACTACCTCCCGGCGTAATGACCAACGCCGCTTGAGAAACTTTTGATCTTCGATTCATGGAGCAAGTTTAGACTTTGCAAAAGAAAACAACAGGAAAACAATCTTGATTGCATTATTGTTTTTATATCTGTATATTTGACCCGGCAGTTTCAAGCACCATCCACAGTTTGGCTTAAAGAAAATCAGACAAATGCGGAATAGTAGTGTGCAGCCCGTTACAAAAAGAGGCCGGGAAACGGCTGGATGTAAAACCGGACGAGCAGTTAGTGTCGCTGGCGCTTGGCTACAACGCTGGCGTATTGCGCAACGCGCTTCATGGCTCCGCACCCAAATACGACGGCTAATTGCCGAGCGCATCGGGACAACACCGCAAACCATCTGGCCTTCACGCTACCACGCGGACGGCACACCCAAGAGCGGGCGCGGCGAACGCGGCCTGGGGCGCTACAAGCGCAAAACCATTAAGCGTAATGGTAGCACCGCTAAAAATTCGTGCAATGTAAAAAAGGTAAACAATGCGCCGCGTTAAACCCAGATTGTTCATTAGGCAGTTCGTGGTGAGCTGGTCGAACCACACGCACTGTAAAGCCAAGCCCTTCGGCAAGCTCAGGGCGAACGGATGCTGGCAAATTACATCGTATCGAGCCTAATGAACAATTTGGGTTTAAGTGAAAAAACGCAAGCAGCCAGGCGATCAACCAAAGGAGAAGCCATCATGAGTCACGCAGATATTTTTTGCGGCTTCCGCCAAATCCCGCGCCACGACAGTCTCTTCCAGGAGCACGTGCATGATGCCTACAAAGCGAAGGGCAAGCCGCTGGAACCAACCGTCTGCCCGCAATGTGATGCGGTCTTTCATGCAGGGCGCTTGCAGTGGCTCAAAGCTCCGGCAAACGCGCATCGGGCAACCTGCCCTGCCTGCCATCGCATCCACGACCATTATCCCGCCGGTTTTCTTACCCTGAAGGGTGAGTTTTTCCACGCTCATCGCGACGAAATTATGCATCTCGTGCATAACCATGAACAACACGAACGGGCAGAACACCCGCTCAAACGCATCATGGCGGTGGAAGAAAAAAAAGGTGCAACAATGGTGACCACCACGGATATTCATCTTGCCCGTGGCATGGGCGAGGCGTTACACCATGCCTATCAGGGCGAGTTGCTGTTTCACTATAGCCCGGAACAAAATCTGTTGCGCGT
>Ga0315281_10010821_pt1 | contig 12528 bp, 12 predicted proteins | sample YL17G07_0_MG_FD_204540 | JGI IMG/M metagenome (GOLD analysis project Ga0315281, IMG submission 204540) | Sediment microbial communities from Yellowstone Lake, YNP, Wyoming, USA - YL17G07_0 | ecosystem: Environmental > Aquatic > Freshwater > Lake > Sediment | place: USA: Wyoming | collected... | reverse complement strand
CCATCTCGAAGAGTCTTCTGCCATTTCCCTCGCTCAGTCATCCCCTCGTCAGGAGATAAGGTTTCTCCATTCAGGATTCAAGATTAAGCTTTCTGAGGAGCGAATCCCTGGACTCCATGAATTTGACGATCGCATAGAGCCGTGAGATTGCGGGCGTCTCGACGCCTTTGCTTCTTCCCGCCTCGAATATGCTGCCGCAGATGGCGTCTATTTCGGTCCTTTTCTTGAGTTCGATGTCCATCAGCATGCTGGACTTGTTTTTCGCCGTGCGCTTCGCCACCTCGAATGTATAGTTTATCACATCCTCTGGCTCAAGTCTTATCCCGAGGGTTCCAGCGACCTTCATGCCCTCCTCGCAGACCTTGACTACCTGCGCTCGGAGAGCGGCGTTCTCAGCAACCAACCCGTTTCTGCAATTGAAGACTGCCGTAAGCGGATTGATCGCAGCGTTGACGATGGCCTTTGACCATATTGCCCCGGCGATGTTCTGCGAGCGCTTCGTTTCGATCCCTGCTTTTGACAGCGCTTCCTCGGGCTTCTCGACCGGGCCGCATCCACCGTCAAGGGTTCCGAGCGAGATCAGCCCCTCCGCCACATACTCGATTGTCCCTGGTTTCAACCTATGGGCAGCTAGGCTCGTGACTCCGGCGACAACTCTGTCCCTGCCGAAGACTGTCGCGAGCTTTTCGGCATTCCCTATCCCGTTCTGAACCGTGAGAACGGTCCCTTTTCTTTTTAGCCGGCCCTTGCAGATTGACGCTGCCTCCACGGTCGCATAAGCCTTCACAGTGACCAGTATCATGTCGTATTTACCATCGAGCGAAGAGGAATCCGAGGCGTTGATTTGGAAGTTCTCCTTTATGACCCCGTCTATCGTCAATCCTCCGGATCTAATCGCCTCAAGGTGCTCACCTCTGGTCACCAGCAGGACATCTTGCCGGCGGGAAAGCAGCGCGCCTATGACGCCCCCTATCGCCCCAGCCCCGAAAACCAGGATCTTCATTCGGCTGCTCTCCTGCTCTTCTCCGCTTCGATGTGCGCGATCCTCACAGGGTCCGGAAGTCTGTGCCGCCAGTAAGGTCTGAGGAGTTCTATCGAGGATTTAACCGAAATCCTGTGGCCCGGAGACACATATACTGGGGAGTCCCAGCTCTTTCCCGTGACCGCGTAGCCGAGCGTTCTCCCACCGAGTGCGACTTGCTTAAAATTTCCGCCCCCTCTGACAGATCCGCAAAGCAGCTTCTTGGCCACGCCGATCGTCGGCAAGTCCAGCATCACTCCGATATGGCTCGCGACGCCAAAACCGAGCGGATGGATTATTCCATTTCCATCATGTATTATGACGGGTTTGCATCCGGCCTTTCTTACAAGTTGTTCGACTACCGGAGCCTCCCTGAAAGTCAGATAGGTCGGTATATACGGGAATGAGACCTTCGCTCGTGCATTCACTATTTCTTTTGGTTTCTTTGTCTTATGATCGAAGATTACCATCGATCCAAAGGCATCGTCATCAATGTACGCAATGTCGGAGCCAGCAACTGCGGGATCATCCGGAAAATCATCCCGAAGGACGAGTTTCTTCGAATCCTTTTTCTGTATCTCCTTGAATTTCCTGAGTGGGAAATCCGTCTTGAAATCGATGAACAATCTCTTCTCAAAATCAACGATCCTGTCCCCTTCGAAATCTATCCCCTCAGCCATTAGTAACTTTTTCTTGCTTCGAGGGCCATCTCCTGCCGAGAATCCTCCAATGGTTCCGTCTGATTGAACAACGCGACGGCAGGGGACGCGCACCACATCGTCGTTCTCCGACATGACCTTTCCGACGAATCTGCTCGCGACGACATCTCCCAATGCCTTTGCGACCTCGCCATACGAAGTGACCATTCCTTCCGGTACCTGAGCCACAAGGTCGTCGACTTGAGCATGGAGATCGATGTTAGGGATTTTTAAACCCAGCTTATCCACCTGGGCACCCGTAGCACTTCGTGGGAGTAATATTTGTTTCGAAACCTAGTTGTCAATTAGAATCATCAATTTCTATGAAAAAGGAAATGAGGACCACGAAGTCGTCGAACTCGACTCCTCCGGGTCCTGTCTGATTTCGTTCTCACTCGAGGATGGGGAACTTCTTCACAAGCGGCGTTGTGATCCACCATTTCCCGAGGCCAAGCCACTGACCGGCTTTCACAGTTGTCAGAGCAAGGAACAGCACGAAGTAGACGATGTGCTCATCTATGATCGGGTTGTTCTCCGGCGGTAGCCTTGTCGACCAAAGAACGACCATCAGGATTGCACCTGAGTAGCCTGCTATCTTCATCCCGACGCCCAGGATCAATGCAATTCCGACTGCGATCAATGCGAGCATGAAGAGAACGTCAACAATCCCGTTGCCTGCAAGACTCTGGTATAGACCCGCAAGTGGACCACTTGTCGCAAATCCCAAGTACCCACTTGTTGGCGAGTAACCGGTTAGCCATGCATGGTTCGATGGGGTCGCATATCCCAGACCAAAAGTCTTGTCCAGGAATGGCCAAAGCATCGTCCACCCCAGAAGAAGTCGCAATCCAATCCATGCGAGCTGTTCTTTTCCAAATCCCAATACTTTCATTTCTTTCCCCTCCATCCACCGCAGTGGACTTGTTCTTAACAGTGTTTATTCACGACGCCCCTAAATAAAGTTATCGCATCATAGTAAAAAATAATAACTGTGTTAATTTGACGGCCAGTAAGAATTATATGATAAATTGAGAATTATTTAAAAAAATGTTTTTTGACGCCCGTCGCCTAAATCAGGGTCAACTCTCTGTTCGCCGTAGTGAGGAGCTTGCCGTCTGTGTCGGTTATCAGAATATCATCTTCTATTCGCACGCCGCCTTTCCCTGAGAGATAGATGCCCGGTTCAACAGTCATGACCATGTTCTTTTGGAGGATATCCTTGGATTTTCTCCCAAGGTACCCTGGATCGTGTTCTGAGATGCCCAATCCATGTCCGGTCGAATGGAAGAATTGTTTGCCGTAGCCTGCTTTCTCAATCACGTTCCTCGCAGCGAGATCGATTTTCTTTGCTCTAATTCCCGGTCTTATCTTCTCAATTGCTACCATCTGTGCTTCGGCAACAATCCCATACACCCTCTCAAGGCGCCTGTCAACGGGCTTCGTAAAGAAGGTTCTCGTTATGTCTGACTTGTAGTTCCGGTAATTCGCACCGAAATCAAACAGAGCCGTTGAGCCTCTCCTGAGTTTCCTATCACCTGGCCGGTAATGCGGCAGTGCTGTGGCCGGACCGAATGCAGCTATTGTGTCAAAAGCCAGTCCGTCGGCACCGCGCTGCTTAAGAAGGTAGTCGATCTCGGCAGCAGCTTCCTTCTCAGTCATCCCTATCTCAAGGATGTCTGGGATTTCCTCCGCTACCTTTGAGGCGATTCTGCACGCCTTTCTGATCCGGTTGATTTCATCCGCTTCTTTGATTGTTCTAGCCTTGCTCAGATGCTTCGATACATCCTTCAATTTGACATTTTTCAAATTTTTCCTCAGTTGCATAGTGGCCGTATAGGAAATGCCGCTCATGTTGACCCCGATGATCTTTTTTCCACGCATGATTCTCTTGAGGCCTGTCTCCATCTCCTTTGAAGTGTTGGCGACGATGAGTTTGCATCCGCTCTTCCTTGCAATTCCCTCCTCGAGGGCAGAGGTAATTATTGTGACATCATTCGGAGTCGCAACCGCGTAAGAGTTCTCGAAGACTCCCCCTTTCACATCAGTGAGATAGAGGAAATTGAGGTCCAGAAACGGCATACTGGAGTTTACAATCAGAACTGCGTCGATCGAATCGTCTAGATCTGAAAATAGTTTGGCGGCACGCCGGGAACCTGGATACTCTCTCATCAGACGAATAATCGAGCTATTGATAGTTGAATCTTTCCTGCGTTCAGACGCCTATCCAGACCCGGTTGATGTACTCTTTCAGGGTCGACACTGCGGAGAGGGATGCCAGGTAGCTCGTCCTCGGATTATCGGGCGAGGGCAGATTCCGCGTGGTGGCCTCCAATTCCCCGAAATCGCCCTTCGCAAAGAGGTGGTGGGAATTGACGGTCGCGAGCGGATCGCAGACGACCTCGACCTGGGTCCTTTCGAATCCGATCCCGGCAAGGCTGACGGTCGCAGCGACATTCACATTCGCCGGGAAGTACTGAACCGCCTGGCTCGCAGGCCCTGAGTATAGGGTCGTGCGCTCCCTGATATCCTCGACTTTCACGCCCTTCTCCTGCAGGTATCTCACACCGGTCAGTCCCTTCGGCGGTTTCGTGCTCGTCAGCTTTACCACGTCGAGCTTCGCCCTGCCCGCTCCTTTCAATGCGTCTACACCGGCGACCGCTCCGGACGGGATCATTACGATGGAATCGAACTTTAATACTGCCGAGTAGCAGCGATCCTGGAAGCCTTTGTCCGCGAACGCTCCGACGCTCATAATCATCGTATCCACCCCATTCTCGAGGGCAGATGGCACCAAATCCTTCGCCGCCTTCTGACCAGCCGCCTCTATTGCGAGATCGGCTTCGGTCGTCTTGAAATCCATTATGCCTAGAATCTCAGAATTCTTGAGCGAAGCTGCAAGTTGCTCGGCTCTTGTATTGTCGATATCGTAAAGGAGGATGCTCTCCACATCGTCCATTCTGCTTGCCGCCTTCGCAATCACTGTCCCAATCGATCCGCAACCGATTATCAGCACAATCACGCTTTCGCCCGGGATGACCATGACAGCCCGGAGTATTTTCTCTTTTCGGAGGTCTCCCCCAGGTCCATCCAGCCAATGGGTTGAAATATGACGAAACCGGTGGCGCGGATGTCTGTCCATGGACGCTGTCAGCAGGTCGGAAACGATCCGGAAAAGGATCGAGAAGGAATTCGGGAGACCGGACAACGTTGCACTCGAAGATCCGATGGCCGCATTGGTGAACACGATCCTCTCGCAGAACACGACGGATGTCACATCTGACCGCGCATATGCCGCTTTGAGGAAGAGGTATCCCACTTGGGAGAAGCTGCTGAGGGCTGATCCAACGGAGCTCGCCGACACGATCCGCGTCGGCGGTCTTCCCCGGATCAAGGCCGACAGGATCCTCGGCGCATTGGCCGAGATCAAGAGGCAGACCGGGAGGCTCTCGCTCGATTTCCTCCATGAGATGACCGAGAAGGAGGCCGACGAATGGCTTAGCCAGCTTAAAGGAGTCGGTCCGAAGACCAGGGCGATCGTCTTACTGTTCGGCCTTGGCAAGAAGGCTTTCCCCGTCGACACCCACATCTCTCGCGTCGCTCAGAGGATCGGCCTCGTGCGAAAGGGAGCCAGCAGGGAGGAGGCGCAGGAACGGATGGCTTCCCTGTCCAGGCCCGCCGATTACTTCAGCTATCATCTCAATCTCATCGAGCACGGTCGGAAAACGTGCTCGGCCCGGAACCCCAAATGCTCGACCTGCCTTCTTTCAGACGTCTGCATTTGGCCAGAAAAGGTGAAATATGGCTGGAACCCAATGAGGAAGGGCAGATGAAAACTAAGAGATATGAGACCCTCAGCCACACTGCGGACGTGATGATCCGCGCCTTCGGCACCTCAACGGAGGAATGCTTCGAGAACGCCGCCTTCGCCCTCTTCGACCAGCTCGCCGATCTTTCCAATGTCAAGCCGGTGCAGCCGTTCAGCTTTGAGATAGAAAGCTCTGATCCAGAGCAGATGCTCGTCGACCTGTTGAGCGAATTGCTGTTCCTTTTCGACACGGAGCTCGTCCTGCTCTGTGACTTCAAAATCAAAAACGTCGGCGAGATGATGCATGTGACTGCCAGGGGCGAGAAGATTGACAAGAAGCGCCACGTGATGCGGAAGGCGATAAAGGCCGTCTCTTACCACGCGATCGAGGTCGCTCCGGAGAAGGGCTATGTTCAGGTGCTGTTCGACGCCTGATCCCCGTTCTTCCCGCTCTTCTTCGAACTTTTCTGTCGTTCGATCGCCTTTTCCATCGAAATCTCACCCTTTGCGACCGACCCGGCCAGCGACCTGGAGATCGTGAGTTCACCGTTGCTCCCGATTCTGCTCTTCCTCTGGATGTCGGCGATCTCCCCTTCGGACGGAGTTACTTGTTGCTTCTTCACCGGTCTGTATCCGGATGTGAGGGCGATCTCGATGGCCGCGTCGATGTCCTTCTGGTTGCTCTTCGTGCTCGTGTTGCTCTCGTCGACTATCTCGATCGGGATCCCGAGGTCCCATATCGAGTTGAAGATCCGGTTCCTCACAGTCCTGTCCCCGTTGCCGATCCTGACCAGGACCTGATCGCTCGGATACACCTTCGTGAAGTCGCTCACGAGACCGACCACCTCTTCCGGGGATTCGACTGCGGCGGAGTCGATGACCAGGTGGTCCGCCAGGACGGCGATTCCCGGGGTGCTCCCAGGATCGATCCCTATGATGAGCGTCTTGATCTTCTCCTTGTACCTGAGGACCGCTTTCGCCTCTTTCACGCAACGATGGATCGTCTCCAGCGAGCAGATTATCGGTTTGCCATAGTCGCCGACGGGCTTGTCAGTCTCAGTTGTCAGAAGGATTTCGATGTCGCGCGACGGCGCCTTTGGATTCTCAAGTTCGAACGGGATGCCTTCCGATCTGAGAGCTTCGATCAGCTCGAAAAGCAGCTTTGCGTCAGAGATCAACACCCCGACCCTTCTCATCGCATCGACACTGGATAGGTCCCGGTCCGAGATATTCCTTTCCCCCGCAGGAGCCAATCATTCCGGTCTTGACACCTCAGGAGGCCTTGGGTCGGCCGCGTAGTCCCCGAGGGAATCATCGACCTGCTTGAGAAGGTTCTTCTGCTCCTTTGTAAGCTTCTTCGGGATGGAGACTACGACCCTCGCCAGGATGTCCCCCCTCCCGTATCCTTGGGGATCGGTCATCCCTCTCCCCCCCAGCCTGAAGATCATTCCGGACTGCGTCCCGGGTGGGACCGTGAGCATCGCTTTCCCATCCATCGTCGGCACCTCGACATCGTCCCCCAGCGCCGCCTGGGCTATCGTGATCGGCACTTCTGTAAGGAGGTCGTTGCCGTCCCTCACGAAGAACCTGTGCGGCTTCAGGTGCATGACCACGTACAGGTCGCCGGCGGGGCCGCCGCGAAGGCCCGCCTCACCAGCACCCCTTATCCTCAGCTGCATGCCGGTGCTCGTCCCCTTCGGGATCTTGATCATTATCTTGCTGGTCTTGTGGGCAGTCCCGCTTCCGCCGCAGGACTTGCAAAGGTTCGCGTTCTTCCTGCCCGCCCCCTTGCACTTCGGGCACGAGGTTATCGTCACATACTGGGCGTATCCCTTCGTCTGGGAACGCTGCACCTGACCGGCGCCCTTGCAGACATCGCAGGTCTCGATCTTCCCGTCCGCAGAACCTGTTCCCTTGCAGACATCGCAGGCGATCGAATGCGGCAGCATCACCTCTCGCTCAGCTCCGTTGTACGCTTCCTCCAGGGTTATCTCGAAATCGAACCTCAGCGAACTCCCCTGGGCAGGGCCGCTTCGGGACTGCCTCGTCTGTCTGCCGAAGAACTGTTCGAAAATGCTGCCTCCCTGGCCGAACCCTCCGGATCCGCCGACTCCACCGAACAGATCCTCTATGTCGGAGAAGTGCGTGAAGTCGGACCAGTCGAAGCCGCCGCTCCTGAAAGTCGATTTCACGGCGTCGTGGCCGTACATGTCGTAGGACTTGCGCTTCCCCTCGTCGACGAGGACCTCGTACGCCTCGGAGAGCTCCTTGAACTTCTCCTCTGCGACCTTCCTGTCGAGCTTGGAGACGTCCGGATGGTATTCTCTGGCGAGTCTGCGGTAGGCCTTCTTTATCTCGCCCGTCGAGGCGTTCTTTCCAATGCCAAGGACCTCATAATAATCTCTCTTTGCGGCCATGTCGCAGCACCTCATCGAATCGAATTAGACGTAGACCGGGAGTGGCCTCTCCCGGCTTTGTAAGTTTTGTCTAGTCGATTATGCGGTAGTCGGCATCGACGACGCCGTCGCCCTTGTCGGAGCCGCCGGAATCGCCAGGGCCTTCGGATGGGCCGGGGGCGCCCGGCCCTCCCGGGGTCTCGGGTCCGCCCTTTCCCTGCTGGTACGCCTTCGTGGCCGCATCGTTGAGAAGCTTCGTCAGCTCCTGCATGAGCTCCTTGATCTTCGCGACATCCCCGGCTGGGATTGCCTCCTTGAGCTGCTTGGCCTTCTCGATGATCTGGTTCTTCAGCTCCTCGCCTATCTTCGGCGCGAGTTCTTCAGCCGTCTTCTCCGCGGCATATGCCAGCGATTCCGACTGGTTCTTGAGGTCGGCCGACTCCCTTCTCTTCCGGTCGTCCTCCGAGAACTGCTCCGCCTGCTTGACCATCTTGTCGATGTCCTCCTTCGAGAGCTTCGTCGCCGCCGTTATCGTGATCCCCTGCGATTTTCCGGTCGCCGTGTCCTTTGCGGACACGTTCATTATGCCGTTCGCGTCGATGTCGAAAGTGACCTCGACCTGCGGGATGCCTCTCGGTGCTGGCGGTATTCCAATCAGATGGAATCTCCCTAGGGACGTGTTGTCGGCAGCCATCGGGCGCTCGCCCTGGACGACGTGTATCTCGACCGCAGTCTGGTTGTCGCCTGCGGTCGTGAAGGTCTCCATCTTCCTCGTCGGGATGGTCGTGTTCCTGTCGATCAGCTTCGTGAAGACCCCTCCGAGCGTCTCGACGCCAAGCGTAAGTGGCGTGACATCGAGCAGCAGGATGTCCTTCATCTCTCCGCCGATGACCGCCGCCTGGATCGCCGCGCCCACCGCAACGCATTCCATCGGGTCGACACCGTGGACGATCTTGGAGCCGAGGTGCTTCTCGACGAATTTCTGCACTATCGGCATCCTGGTCGGGCCTCCGACCAGTATCACTTTGTTGATGTTGTCGGGCGTCATCTTCGCATCGCCGAGAGCGCGCTCGATCGACACCTTGCACTTTTCGACAATCGGGCCGACGAGCTCTTCCAGCTTCGCCCTGTTGATCTTCATCGTGAGGTGCTTCGGTCCGTTCTGGTCCGCAGTGATGTATGGGAGGTTTATCTCCGTCTCTATCGTTGAAGATAATTCCACTTTCGCTTTCTCGGCGGCCTCCCTGATCCTCTGCATGGCCATCTTGTCCTTCGTGATGTCCATGCTCTGTTCGGCCTTGAACTGCTTAGCGATGTAGTCGACCATGATATTGTCCATGTCGGTGCCGCCCAGCTGGGTGTCTCCGCTCGTTGAAACGACCTCGAAGACCCCTCCTCCGAACTCCATGATAGTCACATCCAGAGTACCTCCGCCGAAGTCGAAGACGAGGATCCTCTCCTCCTTCTCGGTCTTGTCCAGTCCATATGCAAGAGCAGCCGCCGTCGGCTCATTGATTATCCTGACGACCTCGAGCCCTGCGATCGTGCCCGCATCCTTGGTTGCCTGCCTCTGATTGTCGTTGAAGTACGCCGGGACGGTGATTACGGCTTTCTCGATCTTGCCGCCGACGTATGCCTCCGCGTCCCTCTTGATCTTCTGGAGGATCAGAGCGGAAATCTCCTGAGGGGAGTACTCCTTTCCCCTGACGTTGACCTTGTAGTTCGTGCCCATCTTCCTCTTTATCGCCATGACAGTGCCTTCCGGGTTCGAGACCGCCTGCCTCCTTGCAGGCTCTCCGACCAGCACTTGGCCGTCCTTCGTGAACGCGACATAGGATGGGAAGGCCTTCCCGCCCAGAGTCGTACCTTCTGCGCTCGGTATTATCACCGGCTTACTGTTCTCAACCACCGCCGCAGCGGAGTTGCTCGTTCCTAGATCTATTCCGATTATTTTCGCCATTTCAATTCACCTCTATCTCCTACTTGTCCTCAATCTCTTCTTCGCATTGATCGTCGTGATCATTTTCATCGTCATTCTTCTCCCCGCTCTCCGCAGGATCCTCTCTCCTGCAGACTATGACTCGGGCCGGTCGGATGACCTTCCCCTTCATCTTGTACCCCTTCTGGACGCATTCTATTATCTCGTCATCCGCGCGGTCGGGGTCGTCGACCTTCGTCATCGCCTCGTGCTGGAAAGGGTCGAGCTTGCATCTCGTCTCTATCTCGGTCACACCCTCCTCCTTGAGGATGTCCATCAGCTGCCAATACATCATTTTCAATCCCTGGCTCTGCGAATCCGAATCGTTCGTATTCTTCGAGTTCGCAAGCGCCCTCTCAAAGTTGTCAGCTAGCAGAAGCAGCTCCTTGACGAGCCTCACCGTCGCCAGCTGGATGGTCTCCTCTCTCTCCTTCGCGGCCCTCTTCCTGTAATTCTCGAATTCAGCTTGGAGGCGCTTCAAATCCTCAAGATACTCCTTGCTCTTTCGCCTCAATTCGTCTATCTCGCAGGCCGATCCAGGCTTCTCCGTCTCAGACGACGGTTCGCAGGACTCGGGTTCAACATGGGAGTTCAATTCATCATTCAAGCCATTCATCCCCCGCTGACTTTCTCCTGCTCTTCTTTGGCAAAGGCCTTGTAAGGAGTTTCAGAAAGGGTTTGAGAGACGAGGGTTCTCAGTACTCCTCGTCCATTCCGCCGGGCATCCCGCCAGGTCCGCCAGGTCCGCCCTTGCCGCCCCCTCCGCCCTTCGAGGCGATTACGTCGTCGATCCTGAGGATCATCACGGCTGCCTCTGTGGCTGAGTTGATCGCCTGCTTCCCCACGCGGATGGGTTCGAGGACCTTCTCAGCTTTCATGTCCACGACCTTTCCGGTGAAGACGTTGATTCCGGCGTTCTTCTTTCCGTCCTTGTGAGCCTTCCTCAGCTCAATCAACACGTCGATCGGGTCGAGTCCGGCGTTCTCAGCGAGCGTTGTCGGGATTATCTCCATCGCGTTCGCGAATTGGTCGATCGCGATCTGCTCCCTTCCGCCGACCGATGCGGCGTACTCCCTGAGCTTCAGTGCGATCTCGACGGCCGTTGAGCCTCCGCCGGTGACAAGGATTCCGTCCTCGAGCGCGAGTCCGATGACGCTGATCGCATCATCCAATGATCTCTCGATCTCATCGATGACGTGCTCGGTCCCGCCCCTGATCAGGACGCTGACCGCCTTCGGGTTCTTGCACCCGGTGACGAATGTCATCTGGTCTCCGCCGATCTTCTTCTCCTCGACCAGCGCTGCGAATCCGAGGTCCGATGCCTTCAGCTCGTCGAGCTTCGTGGCGATCGTGGCGCCTGTCGCCTTCGCGAGCTTCTCCATGTCGGACTTCTTCGCCCTGCGCACAGCGTATATGCCCTCCTTCGCGAGGTAGTGCTGCACGAGGTCGTCGATGCCCTTCTGGCAGAACGCGACGTTCGCGCCGGTCTTCTTGACGATGTCGACCATCTTCTTCAGCATCTTCTCCTCCTCGTTGAGGAACGCCTGAAGCTGGCTCGGGTCAGTAATCTCGATCTTCGCATCAATCTCGGTCTTCTTGACCTCCATCGCGGAATCGATCAAGGCTATCTTCGCATTCTCGACTTTCTTCGGCATGCCGGAGTGGACGACTTCCTTGTCCAGGATGATGCCAGATATCATCTTCGATTCTCCCATCGAACCGCCGACCTTCTTTACGATCTGTATGTTGTCCTGGTCGACCTCGAACTTGCCGTCCTTCTTCTCAGCGATCGACAGCACTGCTTTCACAGCGATGTCCGCCAGGATGTTCCTCGAAGCGGAGACGCTCTTGCTGATCATCGCGGTCGTCGCGATATCGTTAAGCATCTCAGCGTCGTCTGGGGCGACCTTCATTCCGACCGTTTCGAGGATCTCCTGCGCCTTCTGCGACGCGAGCCTGTATCCGGCCGCGATGACGGTCGGGTGAACGTTCTGCTCGATGAGCCCCTCGGCCCTCTTCAGAAGTTCGCCGGCGAGGATTACCGCGGTGGTCGTGCCGTCGCCGCATTCCTCGTCTTGCGTCTTCGCAACCTCCACGATCATCTTCGCGGCAGGGTGCTCGACGTCGATCTCCTTAAGGATCGTGACGCCATCATTCGTGATGACTACGTCCCCCATGCTGTCCACAAGCATCTTGTCCATTCCGCGCGGTCCAAGGGTGCTTCTCACGGCCTCGCCTATCGCCTTTGCGGCCGCGATGTTGCTCATCTGGGCGCCCTTGCCCTTCTCGCGCTTCGTTCCCTCTCTCAATATTAGAACTGGTGTCTGACCCATCATGTTGTTGCCCTCCAAACAAGTAAAGCCATTGCTTTGTTCCGTTCTTGGAGCAGGCAAGTATAGGTTAGGACTTCTATAAATAGCTTATCGTAATCTCCAATTGATTACATAAGGTAGCCAGGCAGAGAAATATCGGCCGTCGCAGCATTCTCAAAACGTACTTTAGACCGAACCGCTTTCCCCCAGTCAATAAGGGGCGTTGATTGCAATGGCTAGGGGCGGTTTGACATTTTTCTCAAACGAAGAGATAGAACGGATTCACAGAGCCTCCATCAAGATGTTGGAAGAGATCGG
>Ga0315281_10010820_pt1 | contig 12529 bp, 12 predicted proteins | sample YL17G07_0_MG_FD_204540 | JGI IMG/M metagenome (GOLD analysis project Ga0315281, IMG submission 204540) | Sediment microbial communities from Yellowstone Lake, YNP, Wyoming, USA - YL17G07_0 | ecosystem: Environmental > Aquatic > Freshwater > Lake > Sediment | place: USA: Wyoming | collected... | reverse complement strand
CACGGTATGGGCTTGGTCCGGCAATGCCGGTCGACTTCCTGGTACGCCCGAAGGTCCAGCTCAAGACCCCGCTTGAGATCGCCGTTGGTCTCGCCGAACGGGCTCTCCCGGGGCTTCGCCAGCTCCTGGGGCGTGTAGACCACATCGATCGTGCGTTTCTGGAACTTGACCGCGTCGCAGCCTGCAACGAAAGCGAGGTCGACAAGCTTCTTGGCCAACTCCACGTCGCCATTGTGGTTGATTCCAATCTCGGCGAGGATGAAGCAAGGCTGCCCATCGCCGACAAGGCGGTCTCCCAGTCTGACCACGGTCATGCGAGACTCCTCTTGGTCCAGCGGCGACTGAAGAACGTCAGCATGCCGCGCCGATGTGATGTGCCATCCGGTAGGGATATCGTATATCGGGTGGAAGCTTCTCTTGCATGAGAGTCGAATGCAGGCAAGGGCGCTGGACGATCACGCCCGATTTCATGGGTTGCGGCTGATGTGAACCCCTCCTGGGGAGCGTGAGACGATCAGCGACTCAGAAGAGAGTACATCAACGTCTTGTGTCAGCGGTCGCCGCGGGCGATGCTTGGCCGGGGCTCACTCAGTCAACGACAACCTCTTGACGCAGAATAGTAGAGACCCACTGGTTCCTCCACGGGTATGCGAGGGCACGCGGGCGACTGAGCGACACATCGGGAGGACGTATGTCCTCGTCTCGGCCGCGGCGAGCCAGATGTCGTCTGGTCCTTGGGCGGGCATCAGGACGCTGCCGGAGTCTCGGGAATGAAATCTCCCGCGGAAACGGGATCCACCGGTGCCTCCGCCCTGAGAGACCGCGGCGCATGGCTGGGCTTGGTCGTGGGCGCCTATGGACTGTTCATGACCGTGCTCGTCCTCGCCCGCGGCGGCGGCTACTATGTGGTGGTGCCGCGCCTCGCCTACGTGCTGCCTCTGGCCGTGGTGGGCACTGTCGCTGCGCTGGCGGCGCTCGACGTCGCCGGCGAGCGGGTGAGCGCCGTGGGGTGGCTCGGTCTCATCGTCGCGGCCGGTGTTGGGTGCAACTTCCTCGTGTATTGGCTGAAGTTCGGTTCCGACGTCTGGGGTCTGCTGCTGCCACTGGCGCATCCCACGGGCATCGACTTCCGTGACGGCCTCTACGACCCCGCGGCGGCGTTCTCGACCGTGCAGAGCGGCTGGCCGCCCTTGACGCTGCTGGTGGGGCGGCCCTTCACGCTCTTCAGCTTCTCGACGGCGTACCTAATCCAGGTGGCGGCGCTGGTCGCCATTGCTCTCGGCAGCACGGTGCTGAGTGCGGTACTGGCCGTGAAGGCGGCCTTCGAGCCGGACCTCTCCGGGCAGCAGCGCCAGATTGACGCCAGGCTTCTCGGCTTCGTCATGGGCCTGTGGTTGCTCACCTCGTACGGCTTCATGTACGAGGTGGAACGAGGCAACATCGACCTCTACGCGCTGCTCTTCTCCCTGTTGTCGGTACACCTGGCGATCCGTCTGCCCAAGTCCCCATGGCCATCATCGGCGATGCTCGCGATCGCCATCGGGCTCAAGCTCTATCCCGCGGTGCTGGTCGTCATCCTCCTTTGGCGTTACCGGTGGCGCGCCGTACTGCCCGTCGCCGCGGGCGTGCTGGCGGTGATGCTCGTCGCGGGGCCGGCGAACCTGCGCGATTCCTTCGGTACGCTCGGCAAGGTGGAGTCGAACGTCGTCGCCCTTTGGTGGGGGAACCACTCAGCGGCGGCGCTCGACCACGTTTTACAGGGCACCACCAGGTGGGCGCCGTCCTGGCTCGGGTATCCGCTGCTGGTCGTCCCTCTGACGCTGTGGGCGGTCACGCTCGTCATCCTGGTGAGACGCGGCTGGAGCGACAGGGGCGCCGTCGTGGCAGCGGCCGCGTGCGTGCCCCTCATGGGCATCGTGCCGTCCATCAGCCACGACTACAGGCTGGTGCTGTGCGTGTTCCCTCTGACCGTCCTGGCCGCCACCGTGTCGACGATGAGGCGTGAGCCGGGAGCCGTGTGGACGATGCTCTTCGGGGTGCTCGCGCTGGCGATGATCTTCCTCGGCCGCTCGTCGCTCGTCGTCGCGCCGTCGTTGCAGGCCAGCAAGTACACGATGCTCGTGGTGGTGCAGCTGCTGCTTCTGGCCGTCGTGTTGATGACGGGCCAGAGCGAGCGGGCCGGCACTGCGGTGCGGGGCGCCACGGCTCCCCCGGTGAGTTACCCCTCAGGCCCTGCAGGCTCCTGGAGTGCGGAGGCCTCGGAGAAGGCCCGTAGCGGCAGGTAGAAGTAGAGAAGGCACAACACCACGACCGCGGCCCCGAGCGCGTTCAACAGGTTCAGGACCTGCACGTCGAAGATGCGCATGCACATCAGTCCAGTCCCTGCGGCCAGAACGACCATGGCCCACGGCGCGTCCCTGGGTGGTGGCGCCGTGAGCAGGAGAGCCATCGGCACGATCGTCATGACGTATGCACTCAGCCACCCGAGCGGCGAGAAGATCAACGTCATCGTGACCGCAAGGGCGAGGATGCCGAGGGTCTCCGTCCGGGTGTCGACCCGTGCCTGCTCGGGGCTGCGCGACACCGGTGCTTTCCCGCACACGTAGGCTAGGAAGACCAGAGCGGCGTAGCCGAGCAGGGAGAACACGCGCAGCATCTGAGGCCAAGGCGTCCAGAAGCGCATGAGCGTCTGATTGAAGCGACTCGGGCTGGAAACGGAGATGCGCGGCAGGATGTCGGCGACATACTCCCAGTAGAGATGTGGCGAGACTGCCAGGAACGAGACCAGACCGACGGCTAGGAGGCACACGAGCGTGCGCAGCGCAAGCCGGAGGTCCCTGAAGTACGCCACCATGACAGCCACAAGGACGATGGGCGTAATCTTGACCGAGATCGCGATGGCGAGAAGCAGAGCCGTCGGCCACCCGTGCCACCGCGGATACACGAGGAAGGCACCGACGGCCAGCGCCGCCACGATGAGGTCGATCTGTCCCAGATGCGCGTGGTAGAGGAACGGATACGAGCACAACGTCAGGAGCACGGCTGCCGTCGACACTTCCAGACGCCGGCCGGGACTGGTGAGCACGGCTACGCCGACCAGCAACGCGAACAACCCGACGTTGAGGACGAACCAGGCCTGCCGAGCCTGTCCGTACTGCATCCGTGCGAAGGCTGCGAAGAGGGGGAGCCAGGTGGGGGGGTAGATGTAGCCCGACACGCTCTTGTCCTCGTGACGGGGGTTCTGAATGGCCGAGGCCTCGTCGGGGTGGTTCAAGTAGGGATCGAGTCCCTGGCTCCAATTGTGACCCCCGGCGTAGTACTGGAAGAAGTCGTAGTTGTAGCCGCCTTTCGTGAATCGGTACCACTCGGGTTCCATCACACTGGCGTATGGGTCCGTCTCGAGCATCGCATTGCGGATGATGTCGACCCAGAACGAGCCCGCCAAGGTCGCAGCGAACACAAGGAGAAGAACGCACACCGTGCGTCGGGGCGGGAACTCTGCGCGTCCAGGCGTTTCCCCTGCGTGATCGCCAGTGCGACTCATAGTAGCTCCCAGCCTCCGCGTCGATGGGCCGTCCTGCCTGGCGACTCGGTCGCCCTCTGTTAGACATTCGTTCTAGTCCGGCCGTCTTCCTGTTGGGCATAGTAGGTCCGAGTCTCAAGGCTTCCGCCGCCTGTGCCGACAACACTGTCGCACGCGGAAGCGTCTAGCCAACAAGGAGGTCGGCATCATAGGGACGAAGGCGTAAGGGCAAACCACTTGCGAGAGTGGGGCGCAAAGCCACAGGGCTCGAGAGAGCCGGCTGGGTTGCCGCCTAACCGAGAGAGATGTCGCCTGTGGAATTGCCAGAAGGGCCCGCAGGTTTCTGCGTTAGGGGCACGAACGTAAGCGCGAACGTAGTCAACAAAGGCAACAGGGCTCCAACGGGGCCGAAGTACGAGAGAGGAGATGGACACAGGATGACGCGTTTCACCAAGAAGCAGAAGGGCTTCACGCTGATCGAGCTCCTGATCGTGATCATCATCATCGGCATCCTTGCCGCGATCGCGATCCCGATGTTCCTGAACCAGAGGGACAAGGCGAAGGACTCCGCCATCAAGGAAGGTGTCCACTCGATCCAGATCGGCGTTCAGAGCTATGCGGTCGACTACAGCGACGTCTATCCGCAGACCGCCACGAAGGGGAACCTTACGAGCTTCGTGGACAACTGGCCGCAGGATCCCTGGACCGACAGCGACATGAGCCAAGGCACGTCGAGGGGTCACTACGACTATAATGTGCCCGCAGCTCCTGCGGACACGTTCAACATCGACGGCTACGGTGCCAAGGACAGGGTCGTCATCCACGTGGGTTCGTACGCACCCTGAGGCCCTGAACGGGCATCTTGGCGGCAACCTAGTCTAGGCCTAGGCTGATCGCTGAGGGGGCGGGAAGGTGGCTCAAGAGCCAGTTCTTCCCGCCCCCTTCGTATGCACGGTCCACGTCTGCGCATCCGGGCCGGATTCCGTGGTCTCCTGAGAGGCCCGAAGCACTTCCTGCCGAATTGGGGACCGTGAGGACCGCACTCAACGTCACCGGTTTGCACAAGACCGTCATCGTCGGGTTCCGCCGACGTCGCGTGGAGATTCTACGCGGCGTCGATTTGGCAGTGGAGTCGAACGAGGTCTTCGGCCTGCTGGGTCCCAACGGAGCGGGCAAGACGACCACCATCAAGGTGGTGCTCGGACTCATGAAACCGACGTCCGGTCAGGTAGAGCTTGGCGTAAGTAGTCTCGAGCGCGTGGGATACCTGCCCGAGAACCCCTACTTCTACAGTTACCTCTCGGGACGCGAGTTTCTTGGGTTCTGCGGCAGCCTCTTCTCGTTCGCGCCAAGTATGCGTCGCGAACGCGTCAATGCTTTGCTCGGCGATGTTGGTCTAGGGGACGCCGCCGATACCCAGCTGCGCAAGTACAGCAAGGGGATGTTGCAGCGCATCGGCATCGCCCAAGCGCTCGTCAACGATCCCGGGCTGGTGTTGCTTGATGAACCCATGACCGGCTTGGACCCCATCGGCCGTCTCAAGGTGAAGCGTCTAATCCAGAGACTGCACGACGAGGACAAGACCGTCCTCTTCAATTCGCACATCATGTCCGACGTGGAAGAGCTCTGCACGCACATCGGCATCATGTCCAACGGTGTCGTCGTCTGGACGGGGACGGTGGCCGAGGCGCTCGATCAGGCGCCGACGCTCGAGGCCTTCTTCATGAAGACTGTGGAGTCGGCGTCATGAAGCAGACTGGAGCAATCGCCCTCAACACGTTCAAAGAGACGATTCGTGACCGCGTCCTGGCGATTATCGTACTCTTCGCTCTGCTGATGATCGTGGGTAGCCTGTGGCTGGGAAGCATCAGCCTTGGCGAAGAGGGCCGTGTCATGAAGGACTTCGGCCTCGTAGCCGTGACGTTCTTCGGACTCGTCGTGGCGGCGTTCATCGCCGCGGGGCTCATCCACAAGGAGATCGAGAAGCGCACGGTCTTCGTGCTCTTCTCCAAGCCGGTCAGCCGGGCGGCGTTCATCGCCGGCAAGTTCCTCGGTCTGGCGTTGACCATGGCAGTCGTCGTCGCCGGGATGGGGCTCTTCTTGTTCCTTGTCGCGTGGGTCATCGACGGCTCACCGACCTGGATGGTGCTGGCAGCAATCGGACTCATCTACTTGCAGCTTCTCGTGATCGTCGCGGTGACGATCTTCTTCTCCACATTCGGTTCAGCGATCCTCGCCAGTGTGCTCGGTATCTGCGTGTTCGTCGCCGGACAGCTGAGCACGAACGTCCTCTCGCTGACGCGCCTTGGCGAGAACGCGGTGACCGAGGCCCTGAGCTGGGTCGTATTCGTTCTCATCCCCAACTTCACCGCAGTCGACGTGAAGCCCGCAGTTGTGGGTGAGCAGGCGGCAGACTGGGGTTCGATTGGTTCTTGGTGCGTCTATCTCGTCGCGTACGTCGTGGCGGTGCTCCTGTTGGCGACGTGGGTGTTCAGGCGCCGGGAGTTCTGAGATGGGGCGCGGACTCACGCGCCGGGTGGCGCTGATCGTCGTCTTCTTGGTCTGTGCAGTGGTGGTCGTTCGCTATCAAACCACTCAATCCACGGCCGAGTCGCGCATCGGCCAGCCGTTCGTACCCTCGCCGAAGTTCTTCCTCGACTTCTCGCCGAGCTACCGGGCGACGATCGCCGACGCGTACTGGCTGCAGACGATCCAGTACTACGGCGAGCATGTGCAGACTGACCAGAAGTACGACAGGCTGAAGCCGATGTTGGACCTTGTTAGCACGCTGAGCCCGCACTTCGAGCGCGCGTATCTATTCGGCGCCTACGCCTTGCTGGACGCCGGGCTCGGGAACGACGCGTACCGGCTGCTGGAGCGCGGCTTCGCGAGGAATCCCAAGGCTTGGACGCTCGCCACGAACGCCGGCATCCTCATATACAGCTACGGCCCGGAGGACGTGAAGCGTGATGTTGCCACAGGTTGGTTCGAAAAGGCCGCGGCGGTCCCGAACGCCCCCCTCTACGTTTCGCGCATTGCGGCCAGACTGCTGGGGGAGGGCGGCGAGGTCCAGAAGGCGACGGCGCTCTGGGCTGAGCTCTACGCGACCGGCGACAAGTACTCGCGCGAGAGGGCACTCGCGGGTTTGGACGATGTGTTGCCGACCAACGCCGCCGCACGGCGCGAGGCACTCGAGAAGGTCCGCGACTTGATGGCGCCGACGACGTTCCAGGAGCTGGTCAAGGCGCTGGTGGCGGGATGACGCTATGCGCGATCGACGTCGCATCTGAGGCCGCTTGACCGCGCTGCTCATCGTCATCGTCGTCGTCTACGGCCTCATCATCGGCAGCTTCCTCAACGCCTGGGCCTGGCGGCTGACGCACGAGGAGAGCATCTGGCGCGGACGGTCGCACTGCACGCAGTGCGGGGCGCAGATCCGCGCCCGCGACAACATCCCGGTCGTCAGCTGGCTGCTGCTGCGCGGGCGCTGCCGCGATTGCGCGGCGCCGATCCACTGGCGGTATCCCGCCGGTGAGGCGCTGACGGGGGTCCTCTTCGGCTGCGTCGCCGCCTACGACGGCCTCTCGTGGTGGCTCGTCCCGCACCTGCTCTTCGTCGCCGTCATGGTCCTCGTCAGCCAGGTCGACCTCGAGATCCAGATCATCCCCGACGTCATCGTCCTGCCGGCGGCGGCCATCGGCCTGCCGCTCATGCTGTTGCTCGACCACGACCCGTGGTGGGAGTGGCCGGTCGCGGGCCTGGGGGCGGCGCTCTTCCTGTGGGTCATCGCCGAGGCGTACCAGCGCGTGCGCCACATGGAGGGCATGGGCCGCGGCGACGTCAAGATGGCGCTCTGCATGGGCGTGTACCTGGGAGCATCCGTGGTGCCGGCGCTGTTCCTCGGGTTCGTCGGGGGCGCCGTGGTCGGCATCGGGCTCATGGTGGGCAAGGGGAAGGACGCCAAGACGCCGGTGCCCTTCGGGCCGTTCCTGGCCGCGGGCGGGATCCTCTGCCTGTTCATCGGGCGCTGGCTGATCGACGCCTATCTGGGACTGGCGCTACCTGACCGCTGAATGTGCGGCGTCTGGGCGAGCGTTCTGCGGGTCGCCGAACGTGAGCCGTCGTCGACGGTATCGTCACCGCTGACCGCCGTTCGTCATCCTTCAGCCTGCCGCCTGACCGCTCTATCCTGAGGACGCTCTCGCCGGGCTGAGACCGCTGTCGGCGGACTCCTGCCCCGTGAGCGACCCCCCGTCCACCAGGTCCGCGAGGAGGCGCCGTGTCGCGCCGGTCAGGTGTCTTCGGCGTTCGCGCGCGCACGGCGCGAGGCCGCTGCGGCTTCACCGCCGTCGAGCTGGTCGTCGTCTGCGCCATCATGGGCGTGTTCTGTTCGATCGCGGTGCCGTCGGCCGTGGGAACACGGCGCGCGCTGGGCGCGGACACAGGGGCGCGCCACCTGGCGCTCGTGCTGCGCGAAGCGCAGGCGCGAGCGCAGTCGAGTGGCGCGCGAACGTCCGTGCAGGTCGCGCCCGACGGCTCGTACGAGGTCGCCGAGAACGCCGAGGGCGGGTGGCGCGTCACCGAGCGCGGGGAGCTTCTCTCTGCTGTGGCGACGAACTACCCGAACGGTCGTGTCGAGTTCGGCCGCGCCGGGTGGCCGCTGCTGGGCGGCACGGTCACGCCGCGCGCCGGGAGCTTCGTGTTCGGCTCCGCGGGGCGTACGCGTACCGTGGTGCTTCAGCTCACGGGGTGTGTCCGATGTCGCTGAACGCCGGCCGATTCGGGCGTTCTCGGACGAGTGGCCAAGCCCATGCCCTGGGCCGTCCGCACGTGGTGCCTGAGGCCGGGCTCACGCTGCTCGAGGTGATCGCCGCGACCGCGATCCTGCTCATCACGGTGACGGCGGTCACCACGGTGACGGTAGGCGCCGCAAGGGCAAGCGGCAGGGCGCGTGACGGCGCTGCGGCCGACGCGGCGCTGCTCGCCGAAGCAGCCAGGCTGCGCGCGCTGCCGTTCTTCGTGCCGCTGCCCGACGATTGGCCACTGCGTCGTGAGGCCACGACTCCAAGCGCGGTCGGTGAGCTCTTCCCTCACGCCGACGTCTCGCTGAACGCCGATGAAGCGCGCTTCCTCGTCTCTGGTGAGCGCGCCGGCGCCTTCGAGACGTCGATCGTCGTACAGGGACTCACGCTCCGGCGCACGGCCTGGATGGCGTGCTGTGAGGCGACTGGATGGCGTTCTGCGGCGCTGACGGTGCTCGCGGAGTGGCATGCCTGGGGAGGGGCCGCCGTGCCCGCAGAGGCGCTCCTCGTGCGGCTGGAAGCATCTCCGCGGCCGGACGGGTCGACGGCACCGGACGATTCGCGCCTGCGCGGCGTGACGTTCGTCCTGTCGGCGGGAGGCCGGCTTATGCCGGTCGATCCTGAGACGCTCGCTGATGGGCCCGAGGAGTGGGCGCCGTGATGCCGCTCACCTTCGCTCGCTTGGGGTGTGGCGCACGCCAGGCTCGCTGCCGCGGCTTCAGCCTTGTCGAGCTGCTGGTCGCGGCATCGCTCGCGTGCGCCCTGCTCGCGGCGTCCTGGGGCTGGGTCTGGACGACGGCGTCGGCGGCGCGCCGAACGGACGCGTGTGCCCAGGCCGGGACGGCGCAGGCCTTCGCCGCGCGCATGCTGCGCGCCGACCTGGCTCGCTGCGTGGGCCTGGCTACGCCTGACCTGGGCGTCTGCGGCCCCACGAGGCTGACGCTGGCGATGCGGGATCCTATCAGCGGCGTCGACGAGGTGGTCACGATCGCGTGGGACCCGGGTCGTGGTGTCGTCTGGCGGAAGGCCGCGGGGTCGTATCTCGCCGAAGGGGTCAAGTCGTTCGTGGTGCGGTACTTCGCCCGCGACGGCGGCGAAGTCGTTCCCGTGGACGGCGTGCTCGGACTCGAGGCACGGTCTCGCGTGCGTCGTGTGGCGGTCGAATGGACGAGCGCGGCTGGCCACGTGCTCGTCGATGAGGATCTCCCGTGAGGCGGCCGCGAGAAGAAGGCTTCGCCATGCTCGCGGCCCTCCTCGTCGCCGTCGTCGCGGCGCTGTTCGCCGGCGTCGCCGTTGCGGCGGCTCTCGGGACGCTCGACGTGACGGCGAGCGACTGTGCGCACACGCGGGCGCGAGCCGCTGCCGAGACCGGGGTCGAGCTCGGCCTGCATCGCCTGTGCTGGCTTCTGCTGCGGCCTGACGCGACGCTGGGCTGCGAGATTCAGGGCGCGAACGGGGCGGTCGGCGGCGAGGACGCAGGTGGCGCGACTGCGGATCTCACTGCGGTGACGCTCGAGACCGTTGAGGCCGTCGGCCTGGGCTGGCCGCTCGCGACGCGGCTGGTGCGCGTCACCGGTGAGGCGTCGTGTGGCCGCGCCAGCGCACGGACGGTCTCCCTGGTGACGTTGCAGCCCACCGCGATGCCGCGCGGGATCAGCGTGACCGAGGACGCCGACGTCCAGGCCGCGATCGGCGCCAGTGGATGCGGCCTGTACGTAGGCGGAGTCGTTCGGGGGCGCGAGAACGTGAGCTTCAGTGCGCCCGTCGGGGAAGAGGCGACGGGGGACTCCGCGCCAGACCATGCGTGGGGCGGCCGCTGGCCGGTCGCCGGCGTGCACGCCGGCGGCGGCATCTGGGCCGCCGGCGTCGAGATCCGCGACCTCGACCCGCTCCCCCCGGCCTACGCCAACGACACGGTGGCCGTCGGCGTGCAGGACCTCGTCAAGCTGCCGGACGCCGCCTGGCTCGCGTCGGCGCGGGCGCATGCCCTCGACCCGGCCGACGCGTTCGCCGGCGGCGTCCTGCATCTCGACCGTCTGCCGCCGGCGCTGCCGACCGGCGAACCCGGGTCGGCCGAGGTCGCCGGCGTCGCCGACCCGGCGGCGGGCTTCCTCGTCTGCGTGTCGAGCAAGGATGTCGACGGCGGCGTGATCGTCGTCGGCCGCCGCGACCCGGCGTGGGCGCCGGTCACCGTTGTCGTCGAAGGCGACGCTCGCCTCGGCGACCCGTCGTCGCCACCGCTCGACGTCGACGACAGCGGGCCAACCGTCTCGTTCCGCGGCGCCCTCGTCGCCACCGGATACCTCGAAGTCGCGGCGACGAGCAGCATCACAGGCCACCTGGCCTGTCGCCGGCTGCTCGTCGCCGCTCCCCTTGCTGTCACGCTCGACGCAGGCTGGCGCGAGCGGCCCCCCATCGGCTCGCTCGAACCCTTTTTGCTGGCCCGCGAGTAGGCTGCGTCCAGAGGGAAACCAACGACAAGTTCCGAACTCTTGTGTACGTCGTCAGAGGCATGTGAAATAATCGCGCCGCGCCGGAGGGCAGGGGCGCGGGCATCCTCTGACGAATGGATGCCCTAAAGCTGACCCTTGAACGTGCCGAATACGCCGTAGAGGGCGACTGGGGACGCTAGGAGTGCGCCTATGGCAAAGAACGGTATGAGCGTCGGGATCGATCTCGAGCAGTCCTCCATCGCGGGGGCTCAGATCCGTGGCGCCAAAACGGGGCAGACGCTCATGGCCGCGGCCGTGCGCGCCCTGCCCGAAGGTCTTGTGTTCGAAGGCGAGGTCGTGGACGTCGAAGGCCTGGCCGGCGAGCTCAAGGGCTTCTGGAAGGAGGCCGGGTTCTCCGGCCGCCGCCTCCGCTTGGGGGTGGCCAACCAGAAGATCGTCGTGCGCACCATGGAGTTCCCGCTCATGGACGAGAAGGAGCTCGAGGCGGCGATCCAGTTCCAGGCGCAGGAAGCTATCCCGATCCCGCTCGAAGACGCCATCCTGGACTACCAGGTCCTCGCCACCGTCCCCGGCGAAGAGGGCGTGGGCAAGCAGAAGGTGCTCATCGTCGCCGCGCAGCGCGACATGATCGCCCGCTTCGTCGAGGTCGCCAAGAAGGCGAGCCTCGGCGTCGACGCCATCGACCTGCAGGCATTCGCGCTCACGCGCGCCGTGTCGCCCGCGGTCGCCTTCATCGACCAGGGCGGCGGCGCCCAGACGACGGAGGCCTCGGCGCTCGTCCACATCGGCTCCGGCATCACCAACCTGGTGGTCGCCGCCGGCGGCATGCCGCAGTTCACGCGTGTCATCAACCTCGGCTGCGAGGCGCTCGTCCAGGCTCTCGTGACCAACAGGGGCATCAGCCACGACGAGGCCGACGCCCTGCGTCTCAAGGTCGGCCTCAGCGGCGGCGCCGAAGAGGCCATCCCGGACGTCGAGCCCGACACGGTCGCCGAGGTCCACGAGGTCCTCGACACAGCCAGCGAAGCGTTCGCCGACGAGATCCGCCGCTCGATCGACTACTATCACTCGCAGGAGCCCGACGGCCAGATCGCGGGCCTCCTCATCACCGGCGAGGGAGCGCTCACGCGCCACATGCCGGAGTACCTCTCCGAGGCGCTGCACCTGCCGGTCTCGCTGGGTAACGCGGTCCAGCGCGTCACGGAGAACAAGACGAAGCTGTCGCAGGCCGAGCTCGAGACGATGGCGCCGCGTCTGGCGATCGCCGTCGGCCTGGCTCTCGAGGACGAGGAGTAGGCGATGGCGATGAAACGCATCAACCTGCTGCCGCCCGAAGAGCGGGCCAAGGCAAGTCGCGAACGAGGTCTCATGTACGTCATCGCCGGCCTCGTCGCGCTTGTCGTCGTCCTCGGCGCCGTCTACCTCTGGCAGAACAGCCAGGTGAGCGACAAGGAGAGCGAGCGCGACGGCCTCGAGGCCGACATCGCCGCCGTCCAGACGCAGGCGGCCGCGTTGCAGAAGTACCAGGTGCTGCAGACGCAGCGCACCGAGATGACGGCGACGGCGAAGTCGATCGACGCGGCCCGCGTGCCGTGGTCGACGGTCTTCGAGGAGATCAGCCTGGTCATCCCCGAGAACGTACGCCTGCAGTCGCTCACCTGCGCCGTGCCGGCGGAGATGCTTCCGGGAGCCGCCGCGGCCCCTGCGGTCGCCGGCGCCGAGCTCGCCGCCGACATCACCTTCATCGGCCA
>Ga0315281_10010819_pt1 | contig 12530 bp, 12 predicted proteins | sample YL17G07_0_MG_FD_204540 | JGI IMG/M metagenome (GOLD analysis project Ga0315281, IMG submission 204540) | Sediment microbial communities from Yellowstone Lake, YNP, Wyoming, USA - YL17G07_0 | ecosystem: Environmental > Aquatic > Freshwater > Lake > Sediment | place: USA: Wyoming | collected... | reverse complement strand
CCTCGCGTTGCGATCGCTTGCTGTTCGGCCTATTCGTACGGCCGTGCTTGCGTGCGGCTTCGGGCTCGGCATCGCCGTCATGGCGGCGCTGCTCGGCGTGGGCGATGTGATCCGCGAGCAGGCGCGATCGCCCGAACTCTCTGGCGGCGGTGACATGCTCGTCCTCGGCGCCTTCGGATCGGTGGAGAACGCCCCGTTCGTGCTGTCGAGCGTTCGTGCGCTGGCGCCGACGGCGTCTCCGGCCCGTCGGGCCACCGTCTATGTGATGACGGGCGGCAGAGCGATCCCTGTCATCGCGCGCGGCGGCGTGCCGAGCCTGGAGAAAGCCGTCGGCGATTCGGAAGTGAAGCATGAAGCCGCGTGGGTCGATGCGGCGTCAGACGCGCGATGGACGCACGTCGATCAGCGCAGCGTGCTGCGCGCGCTCGATCGGTTTCACGCGCAGCCAGACGTCCCCGAGTTCGCGGCGTCGTGGGCCGAGTGGCTGTATTTCAACGGGCGCACGAGTGACGGCCGTACGCGTTTCTATCTCACGTTTCTCGTCGGCCCAGCGTCGCGTCCGGGATTCCGATCCGCCGGCGTGCGTCTCCAGCTCGATCGCGACGGACGGACGACGAGTTACTCGGCGTCCGCCGACGTCGACGAGCGCGTGGTGCTCGACGGCGCGCCCGATCTCGACATCGCCGGAAACACCGTTCGGCTCGACGGCACGAGATACCGAATCTCGCTCCACCTTCCGGGCTTGCCCGCCAGAGCTGGCGTGCAAGCGCCAGCGGCGGCAGGAGAGCTGACGCTCGATCCCGCGCCCGGCCGATCGCTCCCGCCGGCGGTGCTCCGCGGCGCTCGCGGCTGGCTGTCCGGCTACGTCGTTCCTGTGCTGTCCGGGAAGCTCTCGGGCACGCTGCGCGTCGGCGGTGAGAGCATTCAGTTCGACAACGCCTCCGGCTATCACGATCACAACTGGGGTTTCTGGCGCGATGTGCGGTGGCAGTGGGGGCAGGTGTCCGGGGGCGACCTATCCTTTATATATGGCCGGGTGTTCCCGCCCGAGGACGTCGCCGCAGCCGACCGCATTCCCGGGTTTCTTGGCGTGCTCGATGCGCGCGGACTGGTCGGCGTCGCGACCAACGTGACCATCGACGAACATCGGGCGCAGGGCGACGCCGGAGCCGCCCCTTCGTCGATTGACGTGACCGCGCGGGGCAACGGCCTCGATCTGCGCCTGACCTTTGCCACGGACAGGTCGGTGCGATCGACGCTCTCGATGACGGGCGGCGCGACGGACTTCCTTCAGCTGGGCGGCACGTACCGCGTCGAGGGACGCGCGGCGGGCCGGCCGGTCGATTTCACCGCGCGCGGTGCCGCGGAAACCTTTCAGGCGAGGTAACCCATGAAGGTCAACAGGCAGACGGTCGATTTGTCCGGTTATCCGGATCTCGTTGTCATCTATCTCGGCATGCGCGTCAACGCGCTCACGGGCCTCAAGACGCTCGCCGGCCTGGGGCCGCGAATCGATCGCGAAGTCGCGGCGAAGCCGGACGGCCTGCTCCTGCATGAGTCCTTCCTGATGTCGCTTTTTCCGGTGCACGTCGGCATGCGGGAGTACTGGCGCGACTTCGAGTCGATGGAGAAATGGACGCGGTCGGCGCCGCATCGCGACTGGTGGAAGCATTTTCTCAACAACTCCGGCGGCACCGGCTTCTGGCACGAGACGTACTTCATGCGCGGCGGCATCGAAGCGATTTACGACGATGTGCCGAAGCCCGTGGGGATGATGACCTTCGCGCCGGTGAAGGCGGCGCGTGGGCCGATGTTCTCGTCGGCCGCGCGCGCAGGCCGCGGCGCAACGGAGGCCGCGCCGGTCGTCAGCGAATCCGATCTCTACGGCAAGTAGCGAGGACCGACTCGAGCGTCGGGGCGTTGCGCGTCTGCTCGGAGTAGCGCGCGTAGCGGTCCATGCCGTCCACCGGCGACACGATGACCCGTTCGTTCGTCAGGAACGTCAGGGTGTAGCTCTGCCAGTAGCCGGCGCGAGCCGCGCGGATGCCGGCGGCGTCAAGACAGGCAATCGCCTGCTCCGATGCGCGGTCGGGTTCGAGCCGGAGATACCAGCCGACCTGCTGCGACGCGAACAGCAGCAGCATGAACACCAGCAGGGCCGAGCCTGCCGCGCGGCTGGTCCGCCACGCCGCGTCGACGCCCATCGCATACACCACTGGAAGCCCGGCGTAGATCGGCATCAGATATCTGTACGACTGCGCGTCGTTGTAGGAGCCGCTGACGAAGAACATCGCGACGGCGACAAGCGGCAGCACGTGAAAGAACGGCGCGAGCCGCCGACGATGCACGTGCCAGTACGACACCGCGACGAGGGCCGGGAGAACCAGCGCGAGGGGAACAAACACCGTCGGCCGTCCCAGCGGATCTCTGAAGCCGAGCAGGATCGGCAGCATCGCGCCCTTCATGTTGGGGAACGCGGCGAGCAGGCCGGAGAAGTCGAGGCGGGAAATGGGAACGCCGAGGCCCCGGTTGCCGATGCGGCCGATGATCGCGGGCGAGTAGCCGGCGAGAAACGCGAGCCCTGGCGCGATGAGCTGTGTTCTGAATATCGAGACGATGCCGATGCCGATCGCCGTGGCGAGAGCAGCGCCCGCGATCCACCACATCTTCTGCGGATGCGTCGCCGTGATGCGCACGCCGGCGACGCGCATGTCGATGCCGCTCGTGAAGAACGCGATCAGTCCGAGAACAACGTAGAGCAGCGCGACACCTGCGAGGACCATCAGCGCGCCACGCAGCCACGCGGGCACCCGCGCGCGTGCGTCGGCGAGCATCTGCGCACGCCGTTCCGGCATCATGATCGCGGCCGTGATCGCCAGCGAGACGACGTAATAGAGGATGTACTGCTGGACCCAGAGTCCGACGCCGAATGCGAACGCCGCAATGTAGGCCGGCCCTTTCAGGGCCGGCGCGCGTCTCCACGATTCCACGGCGAGCAGCAGCGCCACGCCCGCGAGCATGGTCATGACGATTTCCGCGCTGCCGCTGAGCGTCCACAGGACGAGCGACGGCGGTCCCACGATGAAGAACGCCGTCGCGATCCACGCGATACCGCGCGAGAAGACGCGCTCGAGCAGCCGGAAGTTCATGCACAGAAACACGACGAAGCAGGCGAGCGTCACGGCCTTGAGCGCGAGGACGCTTGATCCGGCCACGCGAAAGGCCGCACCGGTGAGAAAGACCTCGGGCGTGCCTTTGTACCGCTGGCCCCACAGGAAGAGCGAATGTTCGCTCCCGCTGAAGAGGTGACGCGCCATCAGGCCCTCGACCGCTTCGTCCGCGTCGAAGAAGCGATCGGCGCGGAGCAGGAAGGGAAGGCGGGCCGCGATCGCCGCCGCCGCGATTGCGGCGAATGTGAGAACGCGCCTTGGCCTGAGCGAAGTCGAAGGCACGGGGTATTATGGCCGCGAATGGATGTCGAGCTTCTCATGAGCGAAGCCATCGCGCAGGCGCGGTGGGCGCGCACCATGGGAGAAGTGCCGATCGGCGCGGTGGTCGCCGTGGGCGGCGAGATCGTCGGCCGCGGATTCAACCATCCGATCAACGCCATCGATCCCACGGCGCACGCCGAGATCGTCGCGATGCGCGAAGCCGCGACCCGGCTCGGCAACTACCGCCTGACCGGCGCGACGCTCTGCGTGACGATCGAGCCGTGCCTGATGTGCGTCGGCGCGATGGTGCACGCCCGCATCGGCACGCTCGTGTACGGCGCCGCCGAGCCGAAGACGGGAGCGATTGTCTCCACGGTGCGCGCCGTCGAGTTGCCGGGACTCAATCACCGGTTCGACGTGACGTCAGGCATCCGCGAGGAGGAATGCCGGAACCTGATGCAGGAGTTCTTCAGGGAGCGCCGATAGTTCCAGAGGTTCCAGAGGTGCATTAGAATGCAGCGCATGAAAATACATCACGCCCTGCTCGCCGTTGTGGTCTCGCTGTTCGTGGCCGCGCCTGTCTTTGCGCAGGCGCCCGTCGTCGCCTCGTCCGACCCGGAGTCGCTCTTCACCAGCAAGGATCCGAAGCTCAACACCAACAAGCAGGCGGCGATGCACATCATGCGCGACCTGCTCGAAGCGGGGCACTGGAGTGAGGCGCCGAGCTGGCTGACGCCGGAATACATTCAGCACAACCCGAACATCGTCTCGGGCCGCGACTCCGTGATGAAGTTCTTCGGCAGCCGGCCGCAGGGACAGATTCCCGCGCGCAATGCCTGGCGCACGAAGGTCGTGTCGGTCACCGCCGAAGGCGATTTCGTCGTCGTCGGCGTGCTGCGCGAGATGGACAACCCGCGCAAGCCGGGCGAGAAGTACACGACGACGTGGTTTGATATGTGGCGCTTCAAGGACGGCAAGGCCGACGAGCACTGGGACTACGGCACGATCAACCCGCCACCTGCGCCCGGCGCCGCTCCAGGCCGTCAGTAGTCGCGTGCTGTTCCTGCTGATCGCCGCGGTGCTCGAGGCCGGCGGCGACGCGCTGATGCGTGGAGGCCGCAACGCCTCCACGCTCATTCCGCGACTCGTGCTTCTCGTGTGCGGCGGTCTCGCGTTATCCGCCTACGGCTACATCGTCAGTCCGCCCGGCTGGGCCTTCGGCCGCGCCCTCGGCCTCTACGTCGTCTTTTTCTTTTTCGTCGCGCAGCTGATCTCGTGGCTGGTCTTCCACCAGCCGCCGGGCCGCGGTGTGCTGCTCGGCGGCCTCTTCATCGCCGTTGGCGGCGTCATCGTCTACGCGGTAAACTGAGGGTTCGGTCTTTCGCGCGGAGAGGTACCGAAGTGGTCGTAACGGGACCGCCTCGAAAGCGGTTTGTCGGGTAACCGGCACGTGGGTTCGAATCCCACCCTCTCCGCCAATCTACAACACTGCTGAAACCGTTCGACCGCTGGCGATGTCGTCCGCTTTATCGGGAACGACCACGCTTCTGCGGCCCTGTCCAGTTCTCGAGCGTGAGTCCCTTCACACGTTCAAACTCGGCGGTGTTGTTGGTGACGAGCGTCAGCCCCTGGCAGCGCGCGTGCGCGGCAATGAACAAGTCGTTGGCGCCGATGAGCGCCCCCCGCTTCTTCAGGTCCGCTCGAATCTCGGCGTAGTGAAGGGCGGCGGCGTCCGGGAGGTCGAGCACTTCGACATACGGAAGGAACGCGGCGATCGCTCCAGCATCCTGCGCGCGGCGCGGCGACACCTCGACGCCGTACAGAAGTTCGGACTTGGTGATGACCGACATGAAGACGTCCGTCACCGGCACAGCTTGCAGCCGGCGCAGTACCGCCGGGTTCGACCGCTTCATGATGTAGGAGCATGTGTCCGTGTCCAGCATGTAGCGAGCCATCAGGGCTTGCGCTCCTGCACCGGAAGATCCTCGACGTTGGTCATGAACGCGTCGGACGCGACTGCTGCGCTGTCCAAATAGGCCCGCCAGTCCCGTGGCCGCGGCGAGAGGATCACGTCTTCGCCCACCTTCCGGATGAAGACCTCACCGGTGGAGAACTGGTACTCCTTGGGCAGACGTACGGCCTGACTGCGATTGGTCATGAAGACTTTGGCTGTTCGCGGCATGTCAGGACCCTCCGGGGTGGTTGCCATATACGTTAGTATATCGCAGCCGAGTCGTCGCCGGAAGCGCGATCAAACGCCACAGCCGTCAACGCACAGAGGAAGTGCGGGGAGTAGTCAGGATGAATGACGCATCGACCGTGTCCAGGAGACGCCGGACATCGACCCCCGTCGCGTTGGTCATGACCACCGTGCCGACGCCGGCCCCTGGGTACACGCGCATCAGGCAGTGAAACCCGCCACCCCCGCCCTCCTTGTAGAAGAAACGCGTGCCGTCGAGGTCGCCGATATGCCACCCGAGCGTCATCGCCACGGGAGTTCCCCGCGTGGTCTGTTGCGGGGCATAGAAGAGATGTCGCGTCGTGTCGTTGAACAGCACCGACCGTTCGCGAAGCTGGTCCTGCAGGAACTTGCCAAAGCCCCTCGCGGTCCCGACGAGCCCGCCGAATGCCGGCCCGTTGAGATAGTGGCTCCGGATTTCCAGCCACGGGCCGCAGTAGTTCCCGATCAAGTCCCGGTCGATCAGCAATCCCTTCGCGAGATTCATCAACGAATATTTCTCGAGATAGCCCGTGGCGTGACGGGCAGGATCCGCCACGACATATCCAAGTTCCTGTGGCGGGATGGCCAGCGGCCGCAGGACATGCTCGCTCACGTACGCCGGGAACGGCTCGCCGCTCGCGCGCTCAATAACCTGTCCGAGCAGCCAGTATCCGATGTTCGAGTAGGCGTACTTGGTTCCGGCCTCGAACGACAGGCGTGAATGATCGTGCAGCACGGCTGCGAGCGCGGCGTTCTCGTCGAAGCTCGCGTGACGCGCCGCAGGATGGACCCACCGCAAGGGAATCGGGTTCGGAATGCCCGAGGTATGCGAGATCAGCTGGCGGACGGTGACGCTCGCCCCGTAAGGGAATGAGTTCACGTACCGCTCAACGGGATCGTCGAGCCCCACCTTTCCGGCCTCGACGAGCTGCAGCGCGGCAACCGCCGTGATGGTCTTGCTCATCGAATAGGCCATCATCGTCGTCGCGGCGTCGACGCGTGCCTGGCGGCGGAAGTCCGCCCACCCGCCGGCGTATTCGCACAGGACGTCGGTGGCATTCACCGCGACGTACTGGATCCCAGGTGTCTTGGCCGTTGTGAGCTGACTCGCGCTCGACGATCGAGCAGTACGCGTGCGCTCGCCCAACCAGTGTTCACCGGTCATCTCCTCACACGCCGACCAGAAGGCCTCGGCCTGCGCGGGGTCTGCCACGTCCGCCGCCAGGTGACACTGATTGAAAAACCGTCCCGTCAGGTGCGGAAGGTCCGGGTGCGCGGCCAGTCGCAGCACGGGAATCGCACCCACCTCAGGGCGGACGAAGGCCGGCCGCGCCAGCGTATGGATCAGCGTACGCGCCAGACGCGGCAGGCGGGCCTGCGCGCTCGTGAGCACCGCACCCGGGTGCACGGAAGCGGCCATCAACTGCGGTGCCCGCCGCGCCAGCTCGGACATGAACAGCCACCGGCCCCTCTGCGCCTGATTGTTGGCGGAGAGCAAATCGTACGATCGATGGGCGAATTGAAGGTCGTTCATGTCGACATGCCCCGTGCGCTGGTAGATGCCGGTCAGCGTGATGACGCGCCCGCGGCAGCTCTCGAGCCGTTGGCGAAGCAACGCGGTCAGGAGGAACGGGCCCAGGACGTCGACGGCCAACGTCGCTTCGACGCCATCCGGCGTCATCGTGCGTAGTGGAAAGGTCGCCCCGGCGTTGTGCACCAGCACGTCGAGACGCGGCCACTCGCCAAGGAGGTGAGCGGCGGCGCGCCGGACGGATCCGAAGTCGCCGATATCGCAGGTGACGACCGACACATCAGCGCCTGGCTGTCTCGCGAGAATGAACTGCCGCGCCCGCGCGCCTTCCACGGGCCGGCGACAGAGCAGAAGAACGGAGCCGCCGAGTCGCGCCAGACCGAGCGACACCTCCTGTCCGATGCCCGAGTTCGCGCCGGTCACCGCGCAGATTTTCCCCTGGAGAGACCAGTGCTGCTCGTCCACCCACGGCCGGAGGTTCCTCGCCACGAGCCCTGTGACCGCTCCCAGCAGCAGACCGCCGAGCACGCCGCCGGCTCCGCCGCTGAGCGCGATCAACCAGCCGGACCATCCTGAAGAAGGCAGCGACGCGCCGAGGAAGATCGCGCTCATGGCCAGCGCCCACGCGGGTACGTGGATCCAGATCCACCGGCCCGCCCGCTCCGCGTGCCGGCGGAGGATGAACCACTGTGCGGCGCCGAAGCAGAGGCCCGCCCCGGCGCCGGCCATCGCGGCCATGACCAACACGACCGCGAGGCCAGGTTCTTCCTGCACCGCCGCCTCGTGATTGATGAAGAGCGACGGTGTCATGCCCACGATCCAGCCCGCCACCGCGAGGGCGACTGTCACACTCACCCATTCGCCCGCGCGCAGACGCGGAAGCCTCGTGCGAAGGACGCGCCACTGGAATCCCGCCAAGGCGGTCCCTTCCACGGCCCCAACCACCGCGAAAGTTGCGAGCACCAGCAGGCGGCTGCCGAGGGACTGCGGTTCCCCAATCAGCGCGTTGATCGCGATGGCCGCGCCCGTCGCGACGCCGATTCCAACCATCTCACCCGCTGCGCACGCCATAATCCAACGACGGTAGAACGTCATGACGGTGTCCTGCGAGGAATGGAGCAAACGGGGTGCCGCAGCAGCCGTGCCGGAAGGCCGGCGACAGGCTGGGGAGATTTCGTCATGGCCGCCTGGAGGATGGGATGGGGCGCGTGCTTGTTCGAGTGCTGGTGACGATTGTCCTGATCATTATCGGGACCATCGCCACATTGGGAATCACCTACCGGGTGATGGCGCGGCGGTTCACGGCCGGGGACGCACACGCGCTCGATGGCATCGTGCGCGTGCCGGTGAACGAGCCGTTGGCGTTCCTCAACGTCTCGATCTGGGATGGGCGCGGCGGTTCCATCCAGCGCGGCCGATCCGTCGTGGTCCGCGACGGCCACATCGAGAGCATTCTCGATCTCGCCGCCCCGCTGCCCGCGGGCATCCGCCAGATCGACGCATCCGGCAAAACACTCATCCCGGGGCTCATCGATGCGCACGTCCATCTGATGTTCGACTCCGGCCCTGACCTCCTGACTCGTGCGCCTCAACTGATCGACGAGTGGCTCGCCGTCGTCCGGCACTATCCCGAGTCTCGGGCGCCAATCGTGCGGCGCGGCGAGTTGAAGCTCAAGGCCGGCGTCACGACCATGCGCGTGCTGGGGGACGGATATTACTCGCTCGCGTACCGTGACGACCTGGCGCGATGGGACATCATCGGCCCCCGCGTGTTGACTGCGGGCCTCCACGTGAATGGTCCGAATGGCTACGTGAGCGGAGGTTTTGGCGCGCGCCTCGACAAAGCCGCGCGAGCGGAAGTGGCAGTCGAACTGCGAAGCGTCGACGAGATCGAGCGGCGCCTCGAAGAACACATCGCGCGTGGCGTGGACGTGATCAAGATTGCGACGACGCACGGCGATATCGGGTTTCAGGATGCGAAGCCCGATCTGCCCGAGTCGTGGGTGCGCGAGATCGTGCGGGTGGCCCACCGCCATGGGCTGAAGGTCGCGGCGCATTCGTATGGACGGGAGGGCGACTGGGCGGCCGTGCGAGGCGGCGTGGACGGCATCGAGCACCTCGTGAACGTGCCTCACGAACTGCCGGACGATTTGGTGCAGGCGATCAAAGAGCGGGGCATCTATGTGTGCCCGACGCTCGCAGGGTCCGCCTACAGCGTTTGGAAGTTCCTGCAGGCGCCAGAACTGCTTTATGAAGACCCCGATCTGGTGGCCAACGTGCCTGCCAGCGTACGCAAAGATCTGTATTTCACCCTGCGCATCATGACGCTGCCAGGCGTCGCGCGTCTCCTCCTGCGCCAGCCCGATCCGATGCAACAGTGGGCGCGATGGTACCAGCAGAGCCTTCGGAACACGGCGAAGCTCTATCGAGCGGGAGTGCCGCTGATCTTCGGCACGGACGCGCCGTTCACCTTCGGCAACTTTTTCCACTCGGTGATGAATGAAGTGCGGGCCCTGAAACTGGCCGGGCTGCCGAACGACGCGATCCTGCGGATGGCCACGTCCGATGCGGCAGCCGCGCTTGGCATCAGCGACCGCGTAGGCACGATCGAACGCGGGAAACTCGCCGACCTGGTCCTCCTCGACGGCGATCCGCTCTCAGACATCGAGATGGTGGGGCACGTCGCGCTGGTCATGAAGGAAGGGCGGATCGTCTACCGGATGACGGGCATTTAAGGGCGATCCTGCTCCTCTTTACGGGCGCCGGACAGCATGTTGAACATGCTGTAGTTGCCTTCGTGGCACGCGGCCTCGTAGATGCGGGCATCGACCTGTGCCATCGGCAGGGCGATCACGACTTTGTCCTGAAATGTCTTCGGGTCGACGACGGTCGCTTCATACTCAAGCGTGTCCTTCGACACGCGGCTGAAACGCTCGGTGACGACCTTCTCGAGCGCGTTGCCTGCACCGGCAAAGCTTCGCGTGCGTCTGTTGAAGTGCCTGGTTTCGATGACGAGGGTGTCACCTTCCCAGCGCCCCCTCGAATCCCCCGACCAGCTCCGCAGTTTCTCGGACACGTGAGGTCTGCCGTCGAGCGGGACAATTCTCATCTGGTAGTCGGTGAGCAGCACCACGTTGTCTTTTGCTTGAATGATCTGCACGAAGTTGTTGGAGAAGTCCGGTGTAAACGGAGTGCCGCCGCCATACAGACACCGTTCGGCCGCCGAGAAGTCTTCCGGTCCATCACTCTTGCCGCCGGCAATAATGGAGGAGAGCAGCGCCGCAGGAGGAGCGCCTTTCGCGTCGATGAGCGCCGCGAAAATCTCCTGAGCTCCAGGCACGCGTCGAACGCCGTCCACCAGCTTCGGCACTCTTCCGTTGTCCGGGTAGGCAATGAGCGACGTGCGCAGGTCCTCGATATGCCCTGTGTAGTCAAGCCAGGCCAGGCCCACGGCCTCGACAGGAACCATCTTCGCGATCATGTCGAAGGCCGCGGCTTTCGCGGCCTTCTGCGCCTCGAGCTCTTCTCGCGTCCACACTCTCCTGTCGGCCACGGACGCTGGCCGTTCGAGCGGCACGTCCGAGCTGAAGTTCCACACGCCGCGTAAATCGGCGTGGCCAGATTCCGTGCGCGGCGCCTTGTATTTCGCGTCGGGTCCGGCCGCAGCCGCCGCAACCGTCGTGAAGGCCAGGACGAATACCAGGGACCAGTTTCGATTACTCATTGCATGCTCCATCTGCCTGGCTCTACGGCGTGTTCATTTCGAGCGAAGCCGGAAACCGCCGTTGTGTGAGGTCAGCCGGAGATTCGGACCATCGCCGTTCACCTGGCCGTCGACGTTGGGCCGGCCGTGTTCGGAAGACCGCACCGTCACCGGAAAATCGGAATCCACGCGCATGTGGTGGCCGTTCGAATGAAGCTGGAACCTGCTCGATGCCGGCAGCGCCAATTCCACTGTGCCGTTGTGGGTCTCGATGCGGCTGTCGTGTGTGAACGAGGCGAAGTCGATGCGAGCGTGGCCGTTGTGCATGCTCAACTCGAGCGGCCCGCCCAGGTTTGCGACCCACACACTGCCATTGTGGGTGTCGAGTTCAACTGCGGCATTCACGTCACGGATCTCGGCCTTGGCATTGTGATCGCGAATTGTCCATCGCGCAGTGCGCGGCGCCGTGATGGTGTACTGGACGTCCGGGCTGCTGTCCCCGTCGCCCCACCAAAACCACCAGCCCCAGCCATCGCCATAGGGCAGCTTCGATTTGATCGAGATGCGGTCTGGCGAGCCGTCGATCTCCACCGTCGTCTCGCTGAAGCGGTGACGGGCGAGAGCCGACGTTCCACCCGCGTCGATCCGCACATGAATCTGGATCTCGGCGCGGTCCCAGGTACGGATCTGAATCGAGCCGTTGTGAGCATCGAGCGTGACCGCCCCGTGAGCAGTCAGGGGAAGCGTCTTGTCGATATTCTTGGTGTTGGCGGCATAGAGCGGCGCACAGCCCAGGGCAAGGGCAAGGGCGATTAGGCTTGTTCGGGCAGTCATTGGCACGCCTTCCACTGGTCTGGTCGCAGTCGTGGACGATGGAGGCGCGTCCGAAGTTCCCCGATTTGGCACGTGCGTTGCTCGAATCTACGGCATGGACCACATTCCTTCGGTGAGCTCTGTCATGACGCCGTTTCCGCATGTCATCGACATCGATGACAGCCTGCGGCACGCCCGCGAGCTCATGTCCCGTCACGAGGTCCGGCACCTGCCCGTGAAGAAAGGCGCCGCGCTTGTCGGCGTGCTGTCGGATCGGGACCTCAAGCGGGCGCTCGACCCCGACCTCGGCCTGGCGCCGAAGGACGAGCTGTTTGTCCGTGACGTCTTCGTGCCCGACGCCTACATCGTGGACTCGAGCGAGCCGATCGACACCGTCCTCGATCACATGGCCGCCGAGCACATCGGCAGCGCGTTGGTGACGAAGCACGGTCACTTGGCGGGCATCTTTACCGCGACGGACGCATGCCGGGCATTTTCCCGGCATCTGCGCTCGCTGTTTCCACGGCGGACCCCCGACGACGTGGCGTGATGAGCGAGTTCAAAATTTCGCGCGAGCGTTGGGGAAAAGTCCCCGGTCGAGGTGCAACAGCAGCGGCAAACAGGCGTGGAAAACAGCCAGCCGCAGTGGCACCTCAGTTGCTTGGTTCGTCCGCATGACGAGCATCAACCTGTGGTCCAGCGGCGCTCGGGAATGCCTGGTGGTGGTGCACTCCGAGGCGGTCGAACTGCTCCTGGTCGAGAACCACGACGTCATCCGTCGCACAACTCCCACCTCGGCGGCCCGTGCCCTGCAGTTGAGCGACGCCTGGA
>Ga0315281_10010818_pt1 | contig 12531 bp, 14 predicted proteins | sample YL17G07_0_MG_FD_204540 | JGI IMG/M metagenome (GOLD analysis project Ga0315281, IMG submission 204540) | Sediment microbial communities from Yellowstone Lake, YNP, Wyoming, USA - YL17G07_0 | ecosystem: Environmental > Aquatic > Freshwater > Lake > Sediment | place: USA: Wyoming | collected... | reverse complement strand
TGAAATGAATGCCGTTGCCAGGTCTGTTGCGTTGTTAATGTAAACTGTTCCGCTGAAATTTCCTAAACCTCTGACATCTAATGTTCTACTTGGATTGGTTATTCCAATTCCTACAAAACCATTTGAATTAATTCTCATTTCTTCGTTAGCCGCTAATACTCCGCCAGTGAAAAAGGATATATTCTTTCCTGTACTTGATGTTCCAATAGCTAAACTTCCATTTTGTACGAATAAGTATCCGTCATTTGCTCCGTTGATTGTCCAGTTTGCATTCGAGAAATTAAACCCGTTTATTCCCATATTAATGTAATAATTTGTATCATCCCCATAGTTATTTGTTGCTACAATGTCTGTGCTTGAACTTGAACCATTATTTTTGTTGAATATATTAAACTCTACGTAATTGTTTATGTTTCCAATTAATCTCATTAGATAATTTGTGCTTGATACATTCAATTCGAAGTTATATACTGGAACTATGTTTCCTATGCTTACGAAGCTAACATTTGTTAAGTTAACATTTAGAAGGTTTAAGTTTTTACTTGCACCGACATAAGGAACATATGTTATTGTATCATTTGCAGTATCTATTGTGGTGTAATTATACCAGAATCCAATGCCTGCGTTTATTGTAGCATTGTCTAACTTAATGTATGAATCATTGTGTGTATCTAAATATGAACCGTTATTTATCAAGCCATTTATTGTTACGTTTCCTAATGCTATGTATAGTGTGTCTGTATATCCTTTGCTTATATTAAATTGGTTTGCTCCTGATAGAAGTATGCCTGTTCCGTTTGTAAAGTTAAAGGAAGCATATGTTGAATTAAATTTGTTGTTGGCTGCATTCCAGAGACTTGTGTTTTGCCCAATTAGACCGTTGATTGTTGTGTTATCTAATTTGATATAGGAATCGTTATGTGTGTCGAGATAGCTTCCATTGTTGATTAATCCGTTAATAGTAGCGTTGCTTCCATTAATAAAATTACTCTGCACCCATGTTCTATCGGCTGTTGAATTGGCGTTTATTGCATTGAAGGCAGTTGTTAAATTTCCATTTATGTTTGTATTTGTATAGCTTAGTAAGCTGGTATTGAGTGCGGTGATGTTTCCATTCATTGCCGTATTGGCATTTTGCTCCGCTTTTGTTTCATTCTGCGATATCATATTTACTATTTCTGCCTGGGTGAACATATTAACAATCTTAAGATACTCATTTTGTAGTTTTGTTCCGTTGAAGTCGATGAATGTATTTGTTCTGATTATCCATGGGCCTACTATGTCGCTGAAATTAGCCCACCAGATTGAACTATTCCCATTTATTACGAAGCCCGTTGTTAAATTATTGTATAAATCAGTTTTATTGTTTAAGATATTTGTATTGGTGTATGCCTGATTGTTTGAACTATTTTCTGTAATCGCTGAATTGATGTTTGAATAGTTTGAGTTTGCTGTGTTAAATATTTCAGTCTTGTTTCCAGATACTACTGTATTGCTGTAAAGCTGTAAAGCTGTAAAGTTCCCATTAATATTATTATTTGTAACTGTTCTTTCTGCAGTCAAGTTTCCCTGTAGTATAGTATTTGCATACAACTGTGCTGCGGTGAGATTTCCATTGACTACTAAATTAATGTAATTTATAGACGATGTATAGTTGCCAGTCACGACTGAGTTGATGAATAATTGTAAAGCCGTAACGTTTGAATTAAGCATGTCTTGTGTTGCTGTACTTGAATTGAAGGTGTTAACATTAAGATCAGTCAGATTATGTCCATTGCCTGAAAAGCTACCAGCCTGGATGTTTCCATTGAATGTTGCATTTGTTCCATTCTTTATTGAATATATTCCTCTGAGATTTATGTCTCCTGTTGGTGTGAAGTCGGCTGCAGATACTATTGCGATTGCAAATGCCAATGCGAAGAGGATTGTTATTGACTTATTCATGTTCTCGAATTAGAATTATAACCTCTCAGTGTTATTAAAATCTTATGGTTGCTCATTGAGTCATTGCTCTGCTTGGTGATTCCAATAAATCATCCATTCTTGTGCGATTCCTCTTTGTCTTGACTTGATTTACATCACTTGGAGGGAAGTCTTGAGTGTTTGGAAATACTGGAATCGCCCCGAATGTTGCTCTGGTTCTCTGTGTCGATTCTGTCTGAGTCGGACTCAATAATCTTTTGTCTTCTGGACTTCCGCTTGATTGTATTATTCCTGCCATTGGGTAATCCGTTCTTAAATTTGATCTTGTGCATTGAAATCCTCTAATGCCTTCATGATATTGACATTCGTACCCCATATTGCAGGAGTGTCTGTTTCAATCATTTTCTTGATAAAATTATAATCTTCATCCTCTATAATTAGTTGCTCTTTATTTTCAAATGCTTTGAATAATCTATTGAACATCATTGCTTGTCTAAATCCTTGAGGCAATGTCTTTGGATCTTTGAAACTAAGTAATGCCATTATAACTTTTACTATGTTCTCTTCTATCTCTTTCTCTCCTTCTACTGCCTTCCAGTTGACTATCTTTATTGTTTTCATGTTATTCTATACTCATCCAATCATTTAAACCTTGCTATAAATCAAAATAATAAAATAATAAAATATTGTTTGCTTGTTAAGTTGGTTTTGCACTTGACAAGTGTATGTATCTTGTTGCAGTTCCTACAACTACTGTTAAGTATCCTGCTGCACTTGCGAATGAACCTGTTGATACTGTATCATTACAAACATCTCCATCATCATAAACTCTCAATACTGCAGTGTTAATACAGTCTGCTGATAAGCTATCAATCAGATAATCAAATCCTAAATTAACTGAACCTTTACTTACCATCAATGCTGCTCCTACTGCTGTTCCTAATGAAGCATTTGAGTTGTTTACAAATAATGCTGCACTTGTTGTTGGTGCTGCTCCTTCATTACGCATATCCATATACAATCCATACATAACTGTTGCTACTGTTCCATAGATTTCTACAGTATGATTTATACCATAGACTGTTGGACAGGTTACTCCAACATTTACTCTGGAATTTCCCTCTACTCCAACTACCTTTGTACAATCAGCATATGCTCTTGCTTGATATGCAATAGCTGTACTTCTCTGTCCTGCTGGACAAGCTATCTGATTATTACATTGAACTTTCAGTGCACAGTCTGCATTTCCATCCCAAGTAGTCATAGCAATATAACGATTTAATGTTACATTCAATGCTCCATTTCTTGCTGGTGCTGTTGGACTATTTGAAAATAAATCAAACATTAACCATGGAGTTGTACTTGCTGGTACTGTACTTGTCGTAGTATTTGCCCACGTGTACGGTCCTGCTGTGAATGGTGGTGCTGCTGCTCCTCTTACACTTCTTAATCCTTCTTGAACCATTTTTCTTTATTTATACCTCCTTTCATTGTTAATATTCTGGTTAGTTTGAGCTAACCCCTTACTGAGTTAGAAACTCAGTCGCATATATCATAATCTTCACTGATATTTATATCTAATCATACACTATAGTGTATCTCTGTCTACTATTACTTACTGCAGTTACTGCCCAACCATAAACATGAGTTATTACTAATGCATCTACCCATGTTTTCAATAGAGCTGCATCTGTAACTACATCATTTATACTTAGGTCGTATACTTCTACTTTTGGTGTTATTGCCATTTGTTTTCCTCCTTGACTTTAGTGAATGTGAAACAGGGACTTATCAATCAAGTTCCTCACCCATATCCTCTTTCGAGTCATGTCCGAGTGGTGTGTCTTGTCTGCCCCGTTGTGTTTGGTTACCTTACTCTCTCGTTACTTTCCTAAAACTACAAGTCTATATATGTGGTCGGTTGTTCCACCGCTCGCATCTATAGTTATTGTTGTTCCAGACCAGGTTGCCGTTACAGCGTCCCCAGTAGTGTTATCGAAAGCTCCCAAGACTCCGTATATTGTTGAGAATGTATTTCCACCAGTTGCTGCTGCAGACGACACGTCTAAGGTGTCAGCTGAATCAGCTGTACTTGGTGTAGTAAAGACTTCAACACGAAGGCTTGAATTTGGTACAAATTGCAAGGATGTGCATCCTGTTATTGCTGCCATTAAGCTCCGATATCAATGATTACGTGATTAAATTGCGGTGCCTTAACTACAAGTGTTTCATAACATTTAAGCATGAATTTCACTGAGTCGTTGGTCTTTGCAAGTTCTTCATAAGATACATCCTGCAGAACTCTCATTTCTATGACATTGGTGTCAAGTACGAATAAGCTCTTTCCAGTTTGTGGTACCATCGCGCCTGTCCCAGCGACTGTGCTGAGGAAACGTGAAGCTATCACTGGCAATCCTTCAAAAGAAACTGTAGTTATTCCCCAAGCAATTGTTTGCGTTGAGACATATCTAAGTTGGTCTTGAATTAAAGCCTTGATGTTATCATACGAAGAATAATCACAAACGATTAAGTTTGGCTCTCCACCAGCTGTTCTGGCTGTTCTGATTGCTGTTCTTATTTGCCCAATAGACAAAGCTGCTCCACCGTTATCAGTCTGGTAATTAGTGCTTCCACCAACTACTGTAGAAGCTATGCTTCTATATAGACCATCGAATGAAACTGCTGCAGATATTGTGGTGCTATTAACAGGCTCAACCCAGTCAGCGTTGGTATCTCCTAACAAAATCATTGCTTCTTCCAATCTCTTCATAGCTAAGGTTTTATTCTTAACTTCGAGTGAAAGTGCGTCAACATATCCTCCTGCTGATAGATATTGCTTGGATGCTGCAAACATTGGGCCAGTAACTCTTCCTACACTGTATAAGTATTTGATTGAAACACTTCTACGTACGTAAGTATCGTTTTGGTCAGTTAATGCTGCATCTTCTGTCAATGGTACTGCTGTTTGGATTGCTGTGATTTGGTTGTAGTCTGCAGTTTTTCCGAAGTTAGTTGTCCTTGGAATTAACTCGACAAGAGGAGTTGCTCTTCTTGTTAAATCAATTATTTCTGGATCAACATAAACTGGGATTAAAACTGGCAGAGTTCCTGCAGAGTATGTACTTAGTGTTGTTGTCAACGCTTTGTATGTTTCTCTGAAAGTGGTATAACCAACTTCTTCTCTGATAGATTTTCTCATGTCGTAGTCGCTTCCTACAGATCCGTTTCCTGACATTCCATCAGAAACTACAGACTTGTCTGGTAGCAAACTTCCGACTGTTGCCATCTTTCTCATCATTTCTTCCATATTGATATTTTTTTATCCTCCTTTGTAATTGTTGTTTCTACGCATAAAGCGTGAATATGATTGCCCTCTAAATCAAAGAGCAGTTAAATAATTTTGGTTTTTGTTTGATACACGAATCAGTTCGATGTTCTGAACTTACCCTTAGCAAGTTGTTCTTTGATTCCTATCTTCTGCACGCCCTCAGGATTTGTTTCCTCAGAGATTGCTTTGTACATAGGTTTGTTGTACATTGCTTCAAGAGCCTTATTCATATTCGCTATTCTGTCTGACACAGATTTCTCTGTAGCTTCTAATTTCTTAGAAACTGTTTCGCCTAATGCAGCGAAATGCTTGGACATCTCAACGAATAAAGGACTCTTTTCAAAGTTCAGACTTTTGCCTGTGTATCCAAGACTCGAAGGTGAGTTCGAATTGCCTGTGGCTTCTCTTGCCCCATTGACTGCACTACTTGGATTGAATACATCTTGCTTGTTGCCTATTACAGCAGCATTTGTGGTTGTGTTTCCATCCTTCGCGCCTTCAGCTTCAGCTTCCTCTGGATTGAGATCTTCTTTCTTGGACATTACCTTTTTTTCAGGTACTTCCTCAGAACCATCTTCTTTCTCAGGTGCTGCTTTGACTTGCCTCTTCAGCTTGCAGTAGTTGTGTATTTCTTGAACTACTTCTTCTGGTAGGGATCCGTCTTTCAACATTGAGGTTATCTCGTCTACTGGACTTACTCCTTGCCCTTCAGCTGGGACTGCTGCTTTCTCGTCAACTGGTGCATTGCCTCTATCTGCAGATTCTTGGTCATCCTTGACGTTAGCATTCTCTTCTGAGTTTGCTTCCTCCTTGGATGGCTTCTTCTCTTCTTCCTTAGCCTTGTTTACCTTTATTGTTTTTCCCATATTATTTAACCTCCTTACATTTTGTGAATATATCTTGTCTTGTGTTTTCTGCAGACATATAATTCTGCGTTGACTCTAATTTTCTAACTTCCAAGTTTGGTTGAATCATATCGTTGTATCTTGCTGCGAGTGCTTCATTGTTATTTGCTCCGAATACATGTGCTTCTTTACTTACTGATTTCTCTTCTTCCTTTATTTTACATTTAGGACATAGCACCCATTTCCATTCTGAATATGGCGGCAATTCTTCTCCACACCATCCGCAATCTCTCACAGGTTCTTCCTTTGAATTTTCTGCTTTAGTTGTTTCATTTGCTGCATGGTCTACCTCTTCTTTCTCTGCTTCACTTAATTGTGAATATGGTTTATTGAATAATTTATTGCTTAGTCGATCTTTAGTTGCTGATTGGAAGTCTTTCTCCGCAGGATTCTCTTTTAATACTTCTGGTTCTTCTTCGTTTACTCCGTTTGGATTGTTTGATTTATCTGGTGCTTGCTGTTGAGCCATTGGATCGTAAGCTGTATTTTCTAATGGCATGTACTCCATTGAGCTTGATAATTTGTTCTTGGCCTTTGAACGATCGTACTTCTCTTTTATTGTTAATCCCTTCAATATGCTTTGTTCTCCAGCACTTTGTCCTTTAGGCTGAGTTTGGTCTACTGTAGCTTTGTGCTCTGGCTTCTGTCCTGGAGCAATTCCAGTGATTGCCATTATTTCATCTTTTTCTCCTGCATTCAAATCATTAAATGATCTCATGAATATCGCTTTGGCCATCTCATCCAAAGCTTTCAAGTCTTCTACTTCTTCTGGTGCATTCTTATTTCTACTTGCTGCGCTACTCATTGCTGCGTCTGTGTATAAATCATGTGCTTCTTCTTTTGACTTTCCATATCCATCCATTAATCTATTTTCAATTGATTCTTTAGTGTCTCCTCTCTTAATCCATCCAGCTATTTGATCATGCATTGGTGATTTGCCCAAGGTCATCTTTAGTTCATTGGCTCTTTTGTTGATTAGAATCTGCTTTGCTGATTTACCTATTGCATCTGGAAGGCTGAGGAAACTGTCTGCATTGGATGGTATTCCTACCACGCTAATTTCAAACAGTTTGACTCCATCGATTACTTTCACCTTCCTATTCACAGATTTGTCGTATTCCCAACGCTCTTTTGTGACTGTGCCTCCAACTGACAAACCGAGATTTATTCCTCTCTTCATTTTTTCAGTTAGCATTCTTACTTTGGGATTGGTCTCTGGGTTGTCCAGCGTTGTTTTAATCATGAGTTGATTGTTTTCTATGTGTGCCTCTTTTATTACGCCAAGTGTATTTTCCCATTGGTGTTCGTGATTTCCAAAAAGATTAACCCCGCGAGATACAATCGCTTGGCGCATTTCTTCTAACGCTGTGCTACTCATTCTCTCTCCATCTCTATCGATAGAAACAGTTGACGCTATCCCCATTAAATTGTCTGCAGAAGTTCCTTTTTTCAAAGGTATATAAAATTGGAATGCACTATCCATTAACTCTTAAATAGTGATTGATATTAAAACCTTTCTCTGTTATTTCTTTATAGTGTATACTCTTGGCGACTGGCCTAATGGTTGTATTTGTGGGAATGTATTGATTATTTTGATGAAGGATTTGAAACCTCTGACCTTTTCTTGTTGAAATATTCCTCTTTCTTGTCTGGCTGAGATATATAATTCTTTAGCTGTTGGGGGACTTTGTCTATTTGAAATCATTACAACCACCAATTTGTTCAACTCTTTTCTTTTAATCATACGCCAGTTTCAATTTATTGACTACATCATTTCTGAATGGAAGTTTCTTTCCTGCTTTTATTGTTTGGACTAATTCTTCCTTTGTAGGATAAACCAATACGATGTCGTTTACGGTTTGCGGTCCGATACCTTTAATTGCATTTAACTCTTTCATGTAACTCAGACTTGGCTGGTTGACTGTGGTTGACTGTCCGAGACTTTGCTTCAATGAATAGTGTTCTGCCCATAGTGCTGATAATGATTTCTTGATTAATGCGAGTGCTTGTTCTTGAGACATTGGTTGATTGAAGTCAATTATACTATCGTCTGACATTCTTTAGTTCCTCCAGTATTGCTTCCTGTGTTTTTAGAATCTTAATTAAAATATCCATAAATGGTTTAAATTCTACTGGAATGAATACTTGTTTTGCCTCAGTCATGATATCTATAGATTAATCTTATTTATTTATCTTTCGGTTTGAATTGTCCTAATTCATTAATTATTCTTTCTGCGTAGTGCAATTTGTGATGATCTGAAATAGTCATTAATCTTAAATTTTCTATCTTGTTATTCAATTTGTTTTGATCTATGTGATGAATGCACATTCCTTTTGGAACTGGACCGTTATGTTGTTCCCAGATATAGTGATGTTCCTTCACCCATCCTCTTGTTGGAACATAAATTAATCTATATCCCCTCTTGCCTATTTTTATTGTTGGATTGGTTAAAAATTTGTTCATGCCTATTTCTCTCAGAACTTGATTAGCTTTCTGTGTTACTTTGTTTTTGTCCCTTATACCTTGAGAATATTCATACTCCATCTGGCATTTTCCATTGCAGTAGTTCCTTTCCTTTATTCTGCATGGTCTGCGATCTATCTCTTTCTTGCAGTTAGCACATTGTGTTTTCATTGAATACTCTAAGGTGTAACGGCTTTTTAAAACTTTCTAATACACATTAACAAAACTGCATCTGCACCGAGGATGTAAGGGGAGTTTTCCTTTTATTGCTTTCTCTGTGAATATCTTCCCATCTAACTTTGCACATCTCTCACATAATCTTTTATCTTCTGCTGCACTTGACCATTTGAATTTTGTTACACCTTCAGAATTTGCCTGCGCTATTTTACCTTCATTCGTAATTCGTACCATTTCTGTTCTTGCAATTGTTTCTGAACGTTGTTCGTCTCCAATTACTTTATTAATTTCTTTCGATATTTTACTCGCGCTTGAATTTGTTCTGATTCCTTCTTTTAAAATTGCTATAATTGATTTTATCTTTTTCTCGCTTAATGGCTCTTTGTTGTCTTTAAAATATCCTTCCAATAGTTTTTGATATTGTTTTGATTCAGCATACATGTCTGATTCGTGAAGTGATTTTATGTAATCAAATCCTACGTATGTCTTTGTGTCCATATCCATATCCATGCTTTTCTCTATTGACTTTGGACTCCAGTTTGGTTTGGTTACTGCCTCAGATTTTGGTGTTGCTTGAATTGTGTTTAAAACTCCAACGTCCATTAACTCTTCATCTTTGAGGTATGCATGACAGTTTAAACATCTGTATCTTTGAGAATGTTTTCCGAGTAGTTGATCTACTTCGCTTACGAGGGTTGTGCTTCCGCATTGAGGACAAGTTAAATTGTTCTTATCTTTTTTTTTTGCTTCTTGTGTTGGTTGTGTTGCGACTGGTGCTGGCTTTTGAGGTGTACTCACTGGCTCTTTATAATATTGTCCGTCATCGACTCCTTTGCTTAATTTATCCAGTTTTGCTTTTGCTTGTTCAATAACTTCTTTTCTGCTTCTGGCTTCCACTTTGATATCTTCTTCGTCCACTCTTGCGATCCATACGTTTAAGTCGAATGCTTGATGCACGATTATTTTGCGTCCGTTGTAATCTATCTCGCTGGCCTTTTGTACTTGATTTTCAGGTACCGATTTAATTCTTTGCCTCTGTCCCAGTAAGTTTGCAACCTCTGCAGCTTCCTGTCTTGAATGTCCGCCCATTCGTTGTAAAATTAAATATAAATCGTTTTTCAGCTTATTGTATATCAAGTCTATGATTTCATTCTTTTCTGATTGAGATAGACTCTTCATAAAGTTTTTATAAAAATTAGGATCCTTCTTTAAATTGTCCAATGCTATTCCAATAATAACTGTCTCGTTATTGTTTCTTGCTTCCACTCTGCTTAATTCAACCGCTACTGCTTGAAGTAATTCTTCGAATTGAATGTTCTCTTTCATTGCTACTCCTCTGATCATTTCGTCTGATATGTCGCATGGAATAACTGAGCCTGTTGATTTGACTGAAGCATCTGGTCTGTTGCCTTGACTGAATGGATCCATCACTAATCTATTCTTCTCTTCTTCTGCGACTTGAATTGCTTGGACTTCTGGTTTTGTATCTACACTCTTTCCTAATTTCTGACCTAATTTTGGCTCTTCATTTTCTAATGTCCGTTTAGATTCTGCTTTGGCTGGTTGTTCTTCATTAAAATCAGTTTGTCCGGTTAACTCACCTGTGCCTGAAGAGTGTCCTAATCCACCCGTATTGTGCCCAAGGCCACCCGTATTTCCATCATTGCCTACCAATTCACCTGTTCCACCTATTCCGGGCGTTACGGATGCGTATGGACTTTGTGCGAATTGTCCTTGTCCAGTCATTAAAGGTTCTAATCCCATTTCGTTTCTTATCTCGTCTGGGGTTTTTACACCCATTTCGAGTTCTATTTTCCAGTTGGCAAGTCTTTGCGCCTTCTCACTTGGATCGTCATAGACAAATTGGAATTCTATTCCTTCATAACCGAACTCTGGTATGATTGATTGATTGATGTAATTTTCAATAATCTTCATTAATGGTCGAATACCTTTTCTCCTGGATAGTTCACTTTGTGTTGCTGAGGTACTTCTATTCAATTCGTCTGTGATCCCCAATTCGCTTGGTGTCAATCCAAATGCCGCAATGACTATTTTATAATACCATTTCTGTGTTTCTAAGAATTCCAGTTCTCTCTGGGAGACATTTAATGGTTGCCAGTTTATCTTCTTGTTGACCATTGCGAACTTGTGTGGTTGTCCTTTGAACTCTCTGGCCCAGTTGTCTACGAAGTCTTGCATCTCATTTTCATTTGTGTCTTCTACACCTAATATTCCATCAGGTATTGAATTCTCTTCGAATAATCTTTTGTTATAGAGAGTAGAATAATGTAATGATTTGATTATTTCCATTATTGATTGTACTGGACTAAATCCATAAACACTCATGGATCTTAGATTTCTAACCATGTATACTATTTCTTCTTCATTAAACCACATTGGATGTGCAGGTATTTGATAAGAATATTGCCAGTAACCTTTCACGAATCCAAACTTGTCCGCTTCTTTTAGGAAACTTGCGCCATCTCGAGCATATAATTCAAGTAGTTTTCTTTGTCCTAATGGTTTGAGTACTGGTGCTCCAGACTTTGGTTCTAATTGATCGAAGTCATATGAACTTAAATCGAATACTTTTACTAATACTCCTGCATCTAATTCAAGTATATCTTTTATTAATGCTCTTAATACTATTGACCATGACTCTCTATTTTTATTTGGATATTTTAAGAATTGTTTTACTTCTTCTGTTTGTGTTTTCAATGATTGAGCCATCTGTTCGTCGATTGGTTTTATATCCCAATCCATTGCTGTAATCTCATCACAGATTGTTGTTACACAACTGTTAACCCAGAAGGTTTGACTGAATTGTCGAATTTCATTTGTGTCTACTCTTCTTGGCTGACCACGAATCGGTTGCCAAAACCATTCTGTTAAAACTGCCTTTCTTCCTTCACTACTTACCCAAGGCATTCCTGTCTGTGTCCAGTAGTTTCCAGATACAACTCCGGTGAATGGATTTGTGTCTTTCTTTACTTTTGGTTCGTGGCTCTGTGCTAATTTGCGTATATCACTTCGTAAACGAGAAACTTCTTTTTTAACTTCTGGAGATACTTTAGCCATTAATATCTTTAGTTAACTCTGTTATTTAAACTTTTCCCAAATTTTCCCAATAATCCCAAAAAATAAAGTAATAAATTGTTGGTTGTTAAAGGTAGCTTTGTCCTGCGAAGAAGTCCTCTATAGATTTACTGCTTAAACAGAATTCTTTCCAGGTTGCTTCATAACATTCCGTATGCATTATAAATAGTTTGTATTGTGTTTCTGTTTGCCAGATCCTCCATACTCCAAACTTTCCATTGCCTATTCTATGCTCTATATACTTCTTTACGTCAGTAAATACTTTTTGGGTTTCCATCTTGTGCGTTCTTTTATTGTATCTCTTCACTGTCTCATAATCTGGAATGTTTAGAACTTCTTTTCCGCATTGGCACTTGATTATCATCTGATCACCTCCATGTCTAATTAACTGTCTAATGCTCTTTAAATAATCTTCTACCATTAATAAGTGACAACAGGTAGTGAAGTGGGGCACGTGATAGTCGTTTGGAATAGACATACATCTGATGCCCCATCTACCGTGTAACTACTAAGTAATAGCGTTATAAAAACCTACCGATAGTGTACTCTCTCATGAGTGAACGTATTTTGCCCATAAATTACAAACACACCATGTGGTACTGGTAATCCCAGTTTTGTTTGAATATATATCCTTCCTG
>Ga0315281_10010817_pt1 | contig 12531 bp, 6 predicted proteins | sample YL17G07_0_MG_FD_204540 | JGI IMG/M metagenome (GOLD analysis project Ga0315281, IMG submission 204540) | Sediment microbial communities from Yellowstone Lake, YNP, Wyoming, USA - YL17G07_0 | ecosystem: Environmental > Aquatic > Freshwater > Lake > Sediment | place: USA: Wyoming | collected... | reverse complement strand
GTCGGTATGCTGTCCAAGCACCGGCGGCGCACGGCGCACCGACGTCGGCGTGGCGCTGAACTTGAACGGCGTGCCGATCAGTTTGAGCGCGCCGACGGTCGGATGCTCGACCGTCTCGACCATCATACGCGCTGCGGTCTGCGGATCCTCGAAAGCCTGCTTGACCGAATTAATGCGCCCGCACGGCACACCCGCCGCCTTGAGCTTACCAATCCACGCGGCAGCACTGTCAATCTTCAGCGTTTCCGCAATCAGGCCGTCGAGCACTTCGCGGTGCGCGACGCGGTCCTTGTTTTTGGCAAAACGGGGATCGGCAGCCCATTCGGCGTGGCCGACAGCCTGTGCGAACTTGACGAACTGCGCATCGTTGCCGACCGCCACGGCCATCATGCTGTCGAGCGTTGGATAAGTCGTGTACGGAACGATGCTCGGGTGGCCGTTGCCGTAGCGTCCGCCCTCGCGCCCGCCGGCGAGATAGTTGGCCGCGACATTGGCGAGCATGAACAAACTCGTTTCGTAGAGCGAGAGTTCGAGATGCTGGCCGCGGCCGGTGCGGCCGCGTGCTGCCAGCGCGCCAAGAATGGAATTGGAGGCGAGCATCCCCGTGCAAACGTCGACCAGCGCCACGCCGTGTTTGGTCGGAGGCCCACCCTGCGGCCCGGTGATGCTCATCAGGCCCGACTCCGCCTGCAGGATGAAATCGTAGCCCGGCAGCCCGCCCTTCGGACCGTTCGCGCCGTAACCCGTGATCGAGCATCGGATCACCTGCGGCGCGTTGGCCTCGAGCCACGCATTGGTAAAGCCCCACTTTTCGAGCGTGCCGACTTTGAAGTTCTCGACCAGGACGTCGCTTTTCCTGATCAGCTCGGCCAGTATCGCCTGTCCCGGCTGGCACGCCATGTTGAGCGTCAGCGAACGCTTGTTGCGGTTCAGCCCGAGGAAATAGGCGGCCTCGCCCTCGACGAACGGCGGGCCCCAGGTGCGCGTATCGTCGCCCGTGCCCGGCGGCTCGACCTTGATCACCTCGGCGCCCATGTCGCCGAGCATCATGGTGCACAACGGGCCGGCGAGAATGCGCGTGAGATCGAGTACGCGCAGCCCTGCGAGCGCGCCGGTGTTTTCGGTTGCAAGGTTGTTCGTCATATTGACAACTTCTTTCGCAGGGCCCCCTCGCCCCGTCTGGCGGGGAGAGGGGCGATTCTATTTTTTCTTTTTCCGCATCGACGGCGGCTCGTTCAGATCGCGATGAAAGCCATCCATGTAGCGAGCGAGTTCGCGCTTGTCGCGCAGCCGGAACTGGTTGAAATTCGGCTTCCGCCCCTCGAGGAACGCGCCCATGCCTTCGTTCGCCTCGGGCGAACCCCACACCATCGCGAGCAGTTCCATGCCGTGCTGCCATGACGCGTACAACTGGTCCGATTCGAAATTGAGCGAGCGCTTGGTCATGCGCATGGTGAGCGCGCTATGCCCCTTCATGGTCGCGCACCACTTGAGCGTTTCCTTGCGCAGGTCCTTCTGTGGCACGCACTTGTTGATGAGCCCGATCGCGACCGCCTCTTTGGCGGTGAAACGCCGCGCGCAGAATATCATTTCTCGCGCCAACCGCTCGCCGATGATGCGCGGCAGATACTGCGTTGCGCCCACCGTTGGACAGGCGCCGACTTTGGCGCCGGTCTGCCCCAGCACCGCATTTTCAGACGCGATCACGACATCGCACCACAGCGCCAGTTCGTGACCGCCGCCCATGCACCAGCCGTTGACCATTGCAATCACCGGGATCGGCAGCCCGCGTATCGTCATCGCCAGGCCGAGCATGCGGTCATTCCACATGCATGCGTTGGCGAAATTGAGGCGCTTCATCGCATAAAAATCGCCGCCCGCCGAAAACGACTTGTCGCCGGCGCCCGTCACCACCGCGCACACGATCGACGGGTCCTCGCGCGTGGACTTCAGCGCGTCGATCATTTCGTCGAGCGACTGCTCGCGAAACGAGTTGAGCACGCGCGGCCGGTTAATCGTGATCCACGCAACCTGGTCCTTCACCTCGTAAATAATGTCCGTGTACTTGCGCCTGGCCGATTTTTTGCCCTTGGCTGCCATGATTTTCCTCTGTGTGTATATGCAGGAATCCGCGAGACTTTCGAAGCCAAGTTTACCAGATCGCGATGGCCGCCCTGAGCGCCGGCCGCCGCCGCATAATGTTTGACAGCACTTGGCTTCCTCAACTATCGTCACGGGGCACGCCTGTCCACGCACCAGCCCTCCCGAGGAAACCCCATGGCCACGACTTCAAAACGCTTGCCGGCATTGTTCGCCGTTGGCGCGTGCGTGCTCGCGTGGACCTGTCAGGCGCAGAATTATCCCGTGCGTCCCATTCGCATTATCGTGCCATTTGTGCCGGGCGGCCCCACCGACATTCAGGCGCGCTGGGCGGCGCAGCACCTGAACGCCGCCTTCGGCCAGCCGGTGATCGTCGACAATCGCGGCGGCGCCGGCGGCGTGCCGGGCACCGAAGCCGTGGTCAGGAGCGCGCCTGACGGCTACACGCTGCTCGCCGGCAACCCGGGGCCGCTGACGATCGCACCGAGCGTGCGCGCGCAAATGCCGTATGACACCTTGCGCGACCTGGCGCCCATCATGTTGATTGCGCGCAGCGCGAGCTGCCTGTGCGCGCATCCGAGTCTGCCGGTCAAAGGCGTGAAGGATTTCGTCGCGCTCGCCAGGTCGCAGCCGGGAAAAATCAATTACGGCTCGCCTGGCGTGGGTACGGTCGGACATCTCGCCACCGAGTTGTTTGCCACTCAGGCTGGCATCAAGCTGAACCACGTACCGTACAAGGGCGCAGCCCAATACACCATCGACCTCATCGCCGGCCACATCGAGCTTGCTATCATACAGTTCGCCGGCTGTGCGCCACTCGTGCAAAACGGAAAGATACGCGCTCTCGGTGCAACGTCGCTTAAGCGCACGCCGCTGCTGCCGAACCTGCCAACCATTGCCGAACAGGGACTCCCCGGTTTCGTAAGCTACAACTGGAACGGCATGCTGGCGCCGGCGGGAACGCCCAGGGCCATCATCAACCGCATTCACGAGGTCATCGCCAAACAGCTCGCGGCGCCCGAAGGCCGTGATTTGTTCGTCGGCCAGGGCCACGAACCCGGCGGCGACGGGCCGGAGGAATACGCCGCGTTCCTGCGCGCCGAAATTGAAAAGTGGTCGAAAGTTGCAAAAGCCGCCGGCATCACGGCCCAATAACATTAACCCTGCTACGAAAGAGACATCATGGCCGAAAAGAAAGACCCGCCTTACTTCATGTACTTCCCCGGCAACTACCGCTGGTCGGCTGCCTTCATCAACATGCTGGGCTCGGCCCCCTACGGCGGCTCCGATATAGGCGAACTGCACAAGATCGGCGCGCTGCTCAAGGGAAGCGCGCCGGAGGATGACGAGGCCTGGTTCGACGCCTGCGTGAAAGTCGCCGATGGCGTGCGCGCCTACGCCGCCAAGTTCGAAACCGGCGGACACCGCCATTCTGCGGCACACGCGTACTTGCGCGCCTGCAACTATTACCAGATGGCGGAGCGCTTCCGCACGCCCAAAGACCAGAAAGCGCTCGCCGCCTACAAGACCGGGGTCGACTGTTTCCACCGCTTCACCAAGCTCACCGACGTCAAAATCGACATCGTCGAGGTGCCGTTCGCCGGCGGCAGTTTTCCCGGCTACTTCGTGCACGCGCAAAACGCCAAAGCCAAACGCGCGCCGTGCGTAGTGTTTTTCGACGGGCTCGACGTGACCAAGGAAATCCAGTACGTGCGCGGCGTGCCCGACCTCATCAAGCGCGGCATCTCGGTGCTGGTGATGGACGGCCCCGGCACCGGTGAAGCGATCCGCTTCCGTGGTCAGTATCTGCGCCATGACTACGAGGTGGCCGGCAGCGCGTGCATCGACTACCTCGAAAAACGCGACGACGTGGATGCGAAGAAGATCGGCATCGTCGCGATCAGTCTCGGCGGCTACTACTCGCCGCGCTGCGCCGCGATGGATCCGCGCTACGCCGCATGCATCGCCTGGGGCGCGCAGTGGGACTATCACGAGACCTGGAAAAAACGCATCGAGGCGCAGTTCAAGACCTCGCTTTCGGTTCCCGGCCACCACATCAACTGGATCCTCGGCGTGGACTCGCTCGATGCGGCGCTGAAGAAGCTCGAGCCGTTCAAGCTCGACGGCGTGATGCAGAAAATGCGCTGCCCGTTTCTGCTCGTGCACGGCGCCGAAGACGAGCAGATACCGCTCGCGGATGCGCAAAAGCAGTTCGACGCCTGCGGCTCGAAGGACAAGACCTTCCGCGTCTACACCGCCGAGGAAGGCGGCTCGCAGCACTGCCAGCGCGATTACCTGACGCTGGTGGTCGCCGACATGTGGAACTGGTTCGAAGAAAAATTGGTGCGCGCCAAATGAGTGCATACAAAAGCGAAGTCCGCGACGGCATGCGGATCGACTGGGACGTGCCGGTCACGATGGATGACGGCCTGGTGTTGCGCGCGGACGTGTTCCGCCCGGTGGCGGAGGGGCGTTACCCGGCGCTCATGAGCTACGGCCCGTACGGCAAGGGGCTCGCGTTCCAGGAAGGCTACAAGACCGCGTGGGACATCATGTGCAGGGAGAATCCCGATGCGGTCGCCGGCTCCAGCAACAAGTACCAGAGCTGGGAGGTCGTCGATCCCGAAAAATGGGTGCCGGATGGCTACGCCATCGTGCGCGTGGACTCGCGCGGCGCCGGCCGTTCGCCCGGTTATCTCTCCCACAACGATGCACGCGAAACCCGCGATTTTCATCTATGCATCGAGTGGGCTGCTGCGCAGCCGTGGTGCAGCGGCAAGGTCGGCCTCAACGGTATTTCCTATTTCGCGAGCAACCAGTGGCGGACGGCTGCGACGCAGCCGCCGCATCTGGCGGCGATTTGTGTATGGGAAGGCTGGGTCGACAATTACCGCGACTCTGCCCGCCACGGCGGCATCGTCTGCTCGTTCCGCAAGCATTGGCAGGATATGCAGGTCAAAACCGTGCAGCACGGCGTCGGCGATCGCGGCGCCAAAAGCCGCGTCACCGGAGAGACCGTGTGCGGCCCCGAAACGCTGACGGAAGAAGAGTTGGCGAAAAATCGAGAAGATATGTGGGGAAGTTTTCTGGCGAATCCGCTCGACGGGCCGTATTACCGCGAGCGCACCGGCGATTTGCCGAAAGTCACGGTGCCTCTCTTGTCCGCCGCCAACTGGGGCGGGCAAGGCCTGCACCCGCGCGGCAATTTCGAGGGCTATATGCGCGCGGCCTCGCCACAAAAATGGCTGGAGGCGCACGGCGGCTCGCACTGGGCGCCGTTTTATACCGATTATGGCGTGAAGCTGCAGAAGCGCTTCTTCGATTACTTCCTCAAGGGCGCGGCCAATGGCTGGGACAAACAGCCCAAGGTGCTCTTGCAAGTGCGTCATCCCGGCGAAAAATTCGTCGAACGCGCGGAAAATGAATGGCCCATCGCACGCACCCAATGGACGCACTTCTATCTCGACCGCAAGGACATGCGCTTGTCACCCATGCCGGTCGCGGCCGATCAGTCGGTCACCTACGACGCGATGGGCGAAGGTGTGACGTTCTCCACAGCACCGCTGGAAAGCGAAACCGAGATCACCGGTCCTTCAGCGCTGAAGCTCTTCCTGTCCTCATCGACGACCAACGCCGATGTCTTCGCGGTGTTGCGCGTGTTCGATCCCCAAGGCAAGGAAGTCGTGTTCCAGGGTGCGCTTGACCCGCACACGCCGATTGCACAGGGCTGGCTGCGCGCGTCGCACCGCAAGCTCGACCCCAAGCTGAGTCTGCCCTACCGGCCGTATCACACGCACGACGAGAAACAACTGCTCAGGCCGGAACAGGTCTACGAACTCGACATCGAAATCTGGCCGACCTGCATCGTCGTGCCCAAAGGCTACCGCATTGCGCTCACGATCCGCGGCAAGGACTACGAATACGAGGGCGAAGCGGCGACGCTGTCCAATATGAAGAACCCGATGAGGGGTTGCGGCCCGTTCACCCATGACGATCCGACCGACCGGCCGCCGGCGATTTTCGGCGGCAAAGTCACCCTGCACTTCGGCCCGAACCGCAAAGCGGGCGTGCTGCTGCCGGTGATCCCGACCTGAGTGGAGAGGCGCAGGGCGATAGACGAGAGACGTAGTTCGCGGCCATGCGCTCGCCGATTTTCTGGGCCTTTCGCCTCTCCTCTCTCGTCTCTCGTCTATCTGCCACCTTCCGTTTCATGACCTCCGGAGATCGAGTATGACTGCAGCATCCACGAAAGTATCCGAGCCGCGCGACTACAAGCTCATCATCGATAAAGACGTGCGCATCCCGCTGCGCGACGGCACGGTTCTCTATGGCGATATATTCCGTCCCGACGGCGGCGCCGAGAAATTTCCGGTGATCATGAACACCGGCCCTTACCAGAAGGACAAGGTGTGGGTGCCGCCGCCAAGCGTGGAGGAAAAACCGAACCCCTACATGAACTGGGAAACCGCCAACCCGCTATGGTGGTGCCCGCGAGGCTATGCGCTGCTACGCGTCGACAGCCGCGGGTCGGGCAAATCGCCGGGCCAGTCGGAGCCGAGTTCTTATCAGGAAGCGGTCGATACCTACGACTGCATCGAGTGGATCGCGAAGCAGCCGTGGTGCACCGGCAACGTCGGCACGCTCGGCATTTCCTATCACGCGAATTTTCAGTGGCGCGTGGCCGGTCTGCAGCCGCCGTCGCTGAAAGCGATCATTCCGTGGGAAGGCCGCGCCGATCTGTACCGCGACCAGGTGTATCACGGCGGCATTTTCGCGGTCGGCTTCATCTCCACCTGGCACACCGCGCAAACCGCGCATCATCTGCTGGGCAAGCCGCGCAGCTACAACCCGGACTCGTTCCACAACGACTTGCTGTGGCAGTACATGAGCCACGATCTCGATTCGGAATTCTGGCGTGCAGTGAGCGCGCGCTGGGACCGCATCACCGTGCCGATGTACAGCGCCGGAAACTGGGGCGGCTATTCGCTGCATTTGCGCGGCAACACCGAAGGCTATATGTGCGCCGCGTCCAAGCACAAGAAGCTGCGTATCCACAGCGGCTCGCACTTTCATCCGTTTCATTCCGAGGAAGGCCGGCTCGATCAACTGCGCTTCATGGATCACTGGCTGAAGGGCATCGACACCAGCATCATGGACGAGCCGCCGGTCAAACTCGAAATCCGCACCGGCGGCAGCGCCAAACCTTACCCATTCCGCTTCGAGAATGAATGGCCGATCGCGCGCACGCAGTGGACCAAGATGTTCCTGAAAATCGACCGCGAGCCGACGACCGATCCCGCCGCGGTCGAAGGCGAACTCGTGACGAGCCCGCCGCAGAAATCCACGCAGGCCACGTACTCCGCCACCAGCGGCCACGGCCACCTGCCCCGCGGCGGCGTGTCGTTCGAAACACCGCCGATGAAGGAGGACACCGAAGTCACCGGGCCGCTGGTGCTCAACCTGTGGATCTCCAGCACTTCGGAAGACGCGGATATTCATGTGGCGCTGCGCAACATCGGTCCCGACGGCAAGGACGTGTGCGAGGTCGGGCAACGCGGCGATATGGTGCCGGGCGTGACCAAAGGCTGGCTACGCGCGTCACATCGCAAGCTCGACCCCGCCAAGTCGCTGCCGTACCGTCCCTATCATGCGCACAACGAACGCCAATGGCTCAAGCCCGGTGAAATCGTCGAATGCCAGGTGGAAATCTGGCCAACGAGCATGGTCTTCAAAAAGGGCCACAAACTGCGCCTCGACGTCGGACCGCGCGACGGCGTCGGCACCGCGCACTTCACGCATTACAGCGCGGATTACAACGCCCAGGCGGATAACACCATCTACGCCGGGGGCGACAATCCTTCGTATCTGCTGCTTCCGATAATTCCGGCCAAATAAAAGCTCCGAGAGCGGCTTGGCGAGAGACGAGAGGGGAAGAGGTTCTTGAGCTAGCGCGCTTGCTAATCACCAATCACGAACCACTAATCACGGCTTCTTGGGCCAGTCACAAATTGCCATTTTTGGCAAAAATATCACCCGCTAAGCCTTTAAAATAGCCATTCTTTTGAAATGAATTTAGCCAAATTTGGTGTAAATCTGGCGTGGAACGAATGCGGATCAGGCGCTGTAGAAGGGCGACGGAATCGTTGGATACACGCGATGGATGTGGCGATAGACGTCCCGCGATTTGGTTTTGACGTCTTCCTCGCTATAGGCGGGCGTCGGCAGGCCGGTGCGATCGTCCCACAGGAAATCCTCGATGGTTACCTGCACTGCGTCGCGCGTGGCTTCCTTTTCCCTCCAGTTATCAATACGGAGCTTTTCGGCTTTCAGCGCGGTGAGCAGTTCCGCTGCGACCTTCTTGATGCGCTGGATGTCCGGCTTGCCAAGGCCGGGCTTCAATAACAAGTCGAATAACGCGAGGCTTTCCTCGTCGAGACCCTCGCGCATCGCCCGACTCTCTTCATCGTCCAGCGCCTGCACGAATTTCAGCAGCGCCGCAAAGGTGTTCTCGATTGTCACTCGATCCTTCTCGCGGTTGTAGGCCTCGACAATTTCCTCGTAGTGCCGTTGCAAATCCGTCCGCAGCGGGTTGTGCGTGAGCAAACGCGAGAGCCGGGTTTCGATGATCTGTTTCAAAGTCTGCACAGTCGAGCGCTTCGCCGCCGAACGCTCGAATTCCTTGCGCAGCCGCTCGAAATCAATTTTGCTGATATCGAAGCGCGGTGGTTCGCCTGCGGCGCGGGCAGGCGCGGTGGTGATCGCCTCGTCCACCAAGCCGTGGAGCGCACGGATGATATCCGTGATATCCGCCGCCTCGCGGTCGGTTTGCAGGCTCTTGTAGATGATGTTGATCGCGTCATACGCGTGGCGGAAGTCGTTGATGCCGGCTACGGTCAGGCAGGCCTTGAACTTCTTGAATACCTCGCGCGCCATGATCTCGTAACGTTTGCGGGTTTCGTCGTTCTCGTTGACCGCTTCCTTGGCGGCGACAATGGCGGCGTTGCGCGCGAACCCGGTTTTGTCGTTGATATCCTCGAGGCGGAAGTCACGTTCTGCGAGAAAAGCGCGGACGAGCGCGATTGCCTCATCCAGATCCTCCAGCAGTTCCTCGGCCGGCCGCGCCGGCTCGGCTTCGCCCCCGCCGCCGGGTTCGGCGCTGCCGGCGAATGTCGCCAGCGCCTTGCGCAGATTTTTCAGAATGCCGCAGTAGTCGACGATCAGCCCGTTGTTCTTGCCCGCGTTCACGCGGTTGGCGCGGGCGATGGCCTGCATCAGCGTGTGCGCCTTGAGCGGCTTGTCGAGGTAAAGCGTGGCGAGGCTGGGCACGTCGAAGCCAGTCAGCCACATCGCGCAGACGATCGCGCTCCGGAACGGGTGGTCGTCTTTCTTGAACGCCTCGTCCAGATCGATCCGTCTGCCGTCCTCCAGCGCAAAGCCTTCCTTAATCAGCCTGCGGTGCGGCGTGATGTCCAGTTCCCACTTGCGGAATTTATCGACCTCGCCTTGTTCCTCGCTGACCACCACCGCCATTTTGGTCGCTTCCATCCATTGAATCTGGCGGCGCAGGTAGATTTCTTCCTGTTCGTCGGAGGTGGCATCAAGTACTTTGCCTAATTCCAGCATTCGCGCTGACCAGTGCGTTTTGATCAGCTCGTACACGCGCACGCAGGTCACCTTGTCGATGCACACCAGCATCGCCTTGCCGGTTTCCCATGCCGTCGAGTAATGCTCGACAAAATCCCGTGCGATCTGGTCGAGACGTTTTTCCGCCGTGATGATGTGGTAGTCGCGCTTCAGCTCCCGCTCCAGCCGCTGCTGCACGTCGATATCCTCGATCTCCAATTCTTCCAGCTTGGCCGACACGCGTTCGTTCAGTTCGGTCGTCGCGACGCCGAGCCGCTCACCGCGTGCATCGTAGTAAAGCGGCACGGTTGCCCTGTCTTCCACGGCCCGCTGGAAATCGTAGGTAGAAACGTATTCGCCGAACACCCGGCGTGTGATCTCATCATCCTTGAAGAGCGGCGTGCCGGTAAAGCCGATGTAGGCCGCGTTCGGCAGAGCGTTGCGCAGATTCAGCGATAGCCTGCCGTACTGGGTGCGGTGCGCCTCGTCAGTGATGACGATGATGTCGTCACGCATGGAATACGGGTCGCGTGGATCAACGTCCGCGCCGAATTTCTGGATCAAGGCGAATACATAGTTCTTGTGTTCGCCGAGCAGCGCTTTGAGATGCTCGCCGCTCGCCGCGCGGCACGGGTCTTTCTCGTGGTTCACCAATCTGCACCCGGCATAGGTCTTATAGATCTGGGTATCGAGGTCGTCGCGGTCGGTGAGGACGAGAAACGTATAGTTGCCGCCGAGCTTGCGGTGCACCTTGCGTGTAAAACATGCCATCGAGTACGACTTGCCAGCACCCTGCGTGTGCCAGAACACGCCGAGCTTGCCCTGCCGTGCTTTGCGATCGCGCACCGCCTGAATCGCGCGGTTGACACCCAGGAACTGGTGATTGCGCGCGATGATCTTGACTGTCTGACCGCCCGAGTCGTCGAACAGGATGAAGTTCTCGAACAGGTCGAGGAAATTGCGCTTGTCGCACACGCCCTTGAGCAGCGTTTCCATGTCCACTGCGCCGGGCTCGGCTTCTTCCAGACGTTTCCATTCATGGAAGTGCTCGAAGCGTCCGGATAGCGAGCCGATACGGGCATCCGAGCCGTTGGCGAGCACCATGAACGCGTTGTGATGAAACAGGTGCGGGACCGTGTCCTTGTAGTCGGCGAGGTTTTTTTCGTAGGCCTGGCGGATGTCCTTGTGAATATTTTTCAGCTCCATGAACAGCAGCGGGATGCCGTTGACGAAACCAATGATGTCGGCGCGCCGGCGGTAGAGGTCGCCGCGCACCCACAGCTCGCGCACCGCGAGGAAATGATTATTTTCCGGTTGCTCGAAGTCGAACACGCGCAGGCGCTGCTTGATGATTTCGCCCTTGTCGTTGCGGAACGACACCAGCACGCCGTCCTTGAGCAGCGCGTATTTGTCCTGGTTGAGCGAAAGCGACGATTGAGCCGCGCTCCATTCCACCACTTGCCGCACTGCATCGCGGTAGGCGTCGTCGGGGAGGCCTGGATTGAACGTGATGAGCTTTTCACCGAGCGTTCGCGTGAGCACCACTTCGCGGTCGCTGGCGCGGCCGAGTGTGCCTTTAGGACCGAAGGTCTCCTCATTGTACGCATACACCACATCCCACTTGAGCACGTCATGCAAGTAGTCGGCGGTGGTTTGCTGGACGAGGGTGTCTTCGGTCAAACGGGTCATGCGGCGACTTCTCCGCTTATCAGGCGCGGCAACAGCAGATCGCGGGCCTTACGCAACCACTTATTGTATGAATCCAATTTTCTGCACATTTCAACTATAGGGTCAACGTAATCACACCATTCGCGTTGAATCGCGGCTGGTGGGACCAATATTTCAAATTTTCGGAACTCTTTAAGTATGATTCTCGGCAAGGCAACGCCAGAAACATAGCCTTCCATTCTCGCCTTTATCTGTGGATCCCGAAGAATAAAATTGAGAACATTGGGTTGAATCCTTTTATTCGGCCTCAAGATCGCAATTGAGGAAAGAATCACTAAGTCGTGTTCCTCTCCGACCACGAATGTGTGTTTCAAATAGCTTCCATCCTTAGCGATTAGAACGTCATTCTTTCGTGGTTTGCAGTCGCTTCGCACTAGATTTGCATAATCGTCCTCACTGATTTTGCGACATTGATCCATCAGAAAGCCCCAGTTGTCCATGTCTTTAACGGAGGCCATCGGGTAGCCCTCATCAACGGACTTCGGACTTGAATGGGACCCGTCTGTAATTCTCGCGCAGACTTTTTCTATAGGGAGTTTTTCCCAGCCCTCTGGAATGCCATTTGTTACGCGAGTGTGTTCGCGGCCGGGGAAACGGAGGCGGACGAACCACTCGCGATAAAGCTGCCGCGCCGCTTCTTCCAGCAAGGCCATCCGTCGTCGGTTGTTATCAATTAGATCATCGTAGGCCCCGAACGTGTCAACGATTCGTTCCTGTACTGCTTTGGGCGGAATCGGCATTTCGATTTTGGAGAGGTCCCGGATAGGGAGCTGCGGCTGAGCCACTCCGCTGCGAAGCTGCTCGACTTGCCCTTCGAAGCTCGGTGACCGCAGGAACCCATACAGAAATGCAGGGAGAAGCTTCGTTGGGTCTGTTCGCATGATGACCATGCCAGAATTGATCCGAACATGGTCATATGGAATGTTGTCTCCATACAGGGCGGCATTCCCAAGCGTGCCCCGCGTGGTCAGGACAACATCATTTCTCGTCAACTTTCCCTTTCGTAGTTCATCGTCTTTTTGCTCCGATATAAACTGACATTCAGAAAACTCTAATCCGGAGATTGTTACGTTTGTCGCG
>Ga0315281_10010816_pt1 | contig 12532 bp, 9 predicted proteins | sample YL17G07_0_MG_FD_204540 | JGI IMG/M metagenome (GOLD analysis project Ga0315281, IMG submission 204540) | Sediment microbial communities from Yellowstone Lake, YNP, Wyoming, USA - YL17G07_0 | ecosystem: Environmental > Aquatic > Freshwater > Lake > Sediment | place: USA: Wyoming | collected... | reverse complement strand
GCGATGGTAAGCCTTGGCCGCGGTCCTGTCCCGCCGCTCGATCATCCACCGGTCGATCTCGTCCTTGTGCCACAGCAGTTTCCCGCGCGGCTTGAAGGGCGGCGGCAGGATCTTCTTCTTGTGCCAGAACCGGACCGTATGCACGCTGTGGTGCAGATAGGCCCCGAGCATCTCGAGCGTCAGGTACGGGGAATCAACGGCGGGAGCCGCCTCCGGAGCCGTCATTTCGGAACCTCGCGCTTCACAATCGCCGTGGCCAGCTTCTTCGCGTCGTCCTCGTTGCCGACGATCCTCATCAGGGTCGGCATGAGGTCCTCCTCCGAGACATCCCGGCGCACCTTCATCGCCAGCACCCATGTCGCGGACTTGCGAATACGCTTGGCGGATTCCTGCTTCATGCGCGTCAGGTTGAACCGGATCCGGCCGGGCCGGGCCAGGATGGTCTCAGTCTGCTTGGCCATCTTCATCGCCGCGAGCAGCGGATCCATGGTGGGGAGTAGAGCGGCGAGTGCCCGGTGCTGATCCAGCGCTCCGACCATCGCCTTGCCGCTCCTCTGCAGCCTGATGGCGTCGGCCAGCGCCTTCGCCTGAGCATATGAGAGGTACGCTTGAGCTGCGACTCCGGGGGCGGCCGTCGGGCTCTTCCCCCCGTTCCCCCTTAGCAGGGCCCGGCGGAAGGCCCAGTAGCCGACGCCGAACAGGCGTGCCGCATGCCCCACGCGCAGGACGGGTGCCGCCTCCAGGTCCTGCAACCGGATCCGCCGATGACCCGTTGGCGTCCGGGTGAACACGATCCAGCCGCGCTTCTCCGCGCGCACGAGGCTACGCGTGCTCAGCCTGAGGTGTTTCGCCGCCTTCCCGAGTGAGAGCATCTCGTCTGCGCCCTTTGATGCGGACTCGGGATTCGCGATCTGCGGCAGGTCGAACTTGAGTGGAAGATTTGGGGTCGCCGACATCTGTACGCCTCCTATTGCGAGTTACGTACAGGCGGCCCCCACTATTATGATTTTCTTTGTACTCTTTGTTACTCGGCAATATGAGGGGAACCTGATCCCACCGGCCAAGCGGGAGACCTGTCCTCTGTTTTGAAACCTACACTTGTATTCTACACCCGGTCATCCTGGGTCAACTCGCAGCGGGAGCGCGCCTCGGATCCCTGGGCCGACCCCCGCGCCCGCGGGGCGCCGTCCCACCCCCGACCCCATCCCCCTATGACAAACCTTGGCAGCACCCGGAACTGTCTGCGTTCTTAGCCCAACACCCCCGAAGTGGCCCATTCTGGCGTCAACAGGGTGCTTAGCGGGTGTAAACCGGGTGCGAAGTGGGAAAAGCTTCGGACATTCTGCGCTGCCTAGCCGAAAAGCCACGCACCGGCGCCTCGCGGCTATCGCTCGAGATCCGAATCCCGCCTTGGCAACCTACCTGGGAACGATCCCTTCACGGGAACGTCAAGGGATTGGCCGCTGACCCGTAGGATTTCCTCGGGTGCCCGATTGCGCACCAAGCGCTCGTATCCTTGGTCCACCGAGCGCAGATATGCGTCTACCGGGATACCGCTCTCGACCGCCGCCCCCACAACCTCCTCCGCCACACGAAGCCCATGTACCAGGAGGATTGGGTATTCGTCCTCGATCACCTCGCGCTGGACCGACTCGGAGAAGTGGCTGGTGGTGACGTAGGCGCCCAGCCAGCCGCGCTTGAGACGCGCAACCGTCCGTGCGATATGGTTCCCACCCGTCGACGCATCGAGACGTTCGCACTTCGCCTGCCCAAGCACTATCATCTTCGCCGACGAGAAACCGGTGCCAACGTCGAGGCGTCCGACATAGTCGACCCCGTGATCCGATGAAGGAGGCGTGATCCACCCGAACCGATATGTCGCCCCTTCCTTCTCGACGACCCTCTGGGTGACCCTCGCGGCCAGGGCTTCGAACCTTGCCTTCCTGAGTCCGCTGTAGAATTCGTACACCTGCCTCAGGGCCTCTGCTTGCTTCGATCCAGCGGGAGCCTTCTGCGCCGCGACCGGAGTTATCAGCAACTTCGAAACTCGACGCTGGCAGACTTCCTCGACCGATGGCGATCCGCGCTCAATCCACTGCCTCCATGCCCATGGAGCGGATCGAAGCGTTTCCTCGGCTGTTAGCGCAGGATTCCTCCTCTGAGATATCCACGTCCAGTCGAAGCTTTCACGCTCGCGCGCCTGGCTGAACGTGACGATCTCATAGGCGTAGTTCGAGAACGAGCGCCCCAGGGCCTGGTCGAACTGCGTGATCAGTTCGACGCCCCGGATGATCCCGAAGCCCTGGAACTCAACGTAGCCCTTGACCCTCCCCGCCTCCGCAACAGCCCTGAAGAGGACCACAGGCGGAGCCGACATTCTCAGATCCCTCGCCGTCGACGTGTGCAGGCGGAAGCACTCCAGGAGCAGACGATTCCCCGGAGCCGTGCCGGGGTCTCGGCCGGGGTCCTTGTTGTCGCCGTAGTAGAGGACGCGTCCATTGTCCACGTCGAAGCTGTCATTCCAGGGCGTCTGCGCGGATCCAATCTTGTGGGGACTGCTGCGGATCAGGACAGCCGGCCGACGAACGCCATCTCTCGCCTTGATCACCGCGATCCCGTTTATGCCGCTCTCAAGGAGTACCAGCTTCGCTCCTTCGGTGTGGGTAACGTTGAAGAAGTTCCTGCGGCCTTCCACGCGCTCCGCGATGTGAGAGTAGGGACGGGAATACCGAAACACCTCCCCGATCGAGAGGTCCGTCTTTCGCCGGCCTTCACCTTCCAGAAGATCGGCCGCCCTATTCATCTTCCTTCTGCCGAGAGTACAGCAGTGCGTATTCCACTTCCCAGAACCGGTGCTCCGACACAACGCCAGAGGCGAGCTCAATGTAGATACGACAATAGTTCCGGTACGTCTCCAGGAAGGATGGCGCGACGAAGTCGTAGCCGAGGGATACGAGCGCGTCCCGAGAAGACGCATAGAAGACCGGGAGCCCCTGGGGATTCTTCACCTGCCAGAAGTAGCTGGCGAAATAGGGAAGACAAGCCCTGCGGAAAGGCATGCCCTCCATGTGGATTCCCTCGATCGAAACTACGGCCCGCTCCATCTTCGCAATTGCCTCATCCAAGCTCCCTGGGAGCGCAAGGAACCCTGCAAGAACGCGCGACAACTCCTCTGCATCAACCGTCCCTTGGATCAGCTGGTTCAAGAACAGCTGCCCCGAGAAGGCTGGAAACCCCCAGAAGTTCCGTTCCACCGACACCCGCGCATGCTTGGCGTTGAACTCTGGCAATCCCAGCTTGCCCCCCACATAGGCGTCCACCAAGGGCCTGATCAGCGAGAGTGCCTTCTTCCGCATGAGGGAGAACTCCGCTGAGCGGACATTGTTCTTCCGGTACCTGACCATCGACCCGTGCTCCAGAAATGATCGGTGCAGCTCAAGGAACCGGGCCCCGGGTTCCGTGCCAGCGCCCACACCCACCTTCTCTACGCTGGACATTCCCATTGCCTTTGGTTACCCAGTGCCTCCCGGACCGCGCTTTCGCCTATGTGCGTCTTCGCCATGTCGGCATTCTATTCCAATCCTCCCCTCCCCTCAAACGGGCAGAGAGTCAGGATCCTCCAGAGAGCCGTCGCGCGTGCATGCAAGCTAGCCGCTTGCCGCGTGAGCGCAAATAGGCGTCCCTTATCCGAAACAGGGCGGCCTCCGGGCGACGCAATAGGTCGGACTCCCAGACCCGCACCGGAGACCACCCGAGTTTCCGAAGCGCCGCGAAACTCCGTCGGTCACGATGCATATTCCGGCTGATCTTCCGCAGCCAATAGCCGTCCAGCTTTGACTTCCATCGAGCAAAGCCCCGGCCATGCCAGAACTCACCGTCGACGAAGATCGCCACCTGACGAGAACGGAGCACAAAGTCTGGTTTGCCAGGCAAATCGCCCGCTTGCGCCCTGAAGCGAAGGCCATTGCGCTTGAGCAACGCCGCCATGAGAAGTTCCGCCCCAGTACCCTTGGACTTTACGCGAGCCATGCGTTCACTCCGCTCCCTAGGAGAGAGGAAGTCCTTCCGCCGCACTCACTTCCACTCGATCTTGAGGGATTGATCGGTCTCCGCTTTCGCCACAATCGCGTTGTACGTCTGCAGTAGCTCCACGACGGTGGGGCGGAGCTTCGACGTCGCGAACTTCGCCATCTCATTCACGTTCGTGCTGATGAACGCCTCGGCCTCGTAGATCTCCACTCGATCCCTAAGCCCAAGCCCGTCAGCAAGGGAAACCGCGACGGGCACCTTGTCTCGTGGGCACACGATGACGGGCCGAGATCCAGACTTGATGTTGGCGTCACACTTCCTGAGAAGGGCTTCTCCCGGAAAGGTCGTGACATGGATCGCGGCATCCCCTAGCTGAAAGTCGCCAGACCGCCCCCCGGGCGCGTCCGCCGTGCTGCTGGACCGGTGAGAGATCTTCCCTGGACCCAGCAGGAGTTCGAGTTTCGCGCCAACGAGATGCTGCAGCACAGCCCCCTCAACCTTCGTGCCCGTCATCTCATGCTGGCGACGGCGTGCTTCCCTGAGCAACAGCGATACAACGGTACTGATGGCATGACCTGGATCGATCTCGAGCTTGAAGCACTGCTGATTGAAGTAGCCCCTAACCCGATCGGCCCACCACTCCTCCACCTTCCCGATATTGGCCACGGATACGGAGCCCTCGCCGTGAAGCTTGTTGATCTCCTTCGCGTAGGCCTCGGCCAAACCGAGCGAGCCCCTGCTCGTCCTGCCTCCCTCCTCTGCCAGGATCCTCCCAATCTTGTGGTCAGCCAGGATCTTCTGAACCGGATCCTTCCCGAGCCCCGCCACCTGTCCCTTATTCTTTGTCCGCAGCGCCGCGAGCGGAAAGGGCAAACCCTCTTCCCGCATCCTGCGCGTCATGAAGAGGACTGTGGCCAAGGAACCCTTGGATCTGACCGCATGGCGGCTCTCAAAGCCACGGAGCGAGGCGATCGCCGCTTCAGATAGCGAGCGCGTCGACATGTGCCTCCCGAATCGGCTGCAACGGCCGCCCCGCGTGCATCTGGCAAAGCTTCGAGAGCAATTGCCTGGAGAGCCACCGCACGACGCCCACCACGACCGCGTCTCCCATGGCGCGGTATGCATCGTTGTAGGAATCTGGCAGCCAGAAGGATTCCCGGGCGCCCATTAGGCGCGCGGTCTCCCGAGCCGTCAGAAGCCTGGTGTGCACGCTGTCGCCCTTCACGATGAGCACCAGCTGCCTGCTGCTCCCACCCTCCGGGGTCCGCAGACACCCCGCAACGCCATCAAACCGGATCTCGAGGCGCTGCACGCGTCGCCCCCCCTCCACGCGAACGCGCTTGTAGCCCGCGCCAACAATCCTCCTGCCACAGCGCTTTGCCACCTCAAGCTTTCGTTGATTGATCGGCGATAGCATCGCGATGAGGCGCTCCGTCGAGTCCGGAGAATCCACGCTGGCGTCGAGGTCGATAATGTCGGCGAGATTTGCCTTGCGCCGGGGCAGTTCCGGCAGATTCCACCATACCCATGCGTCATCAGCCACTGCCCTGTAGGCGGTCATTACGGAGGGCGCGTGATAGACGCCGTCAGGCGCGGCACGAGCTAGGCCGCTCCCAAACAGCGGGGTTCCCTCCCTTACCGCAATGAGAAATGAGCGGGGTCTGCTCTGGGGCACGAAATGGACCGCGTCGATCAGGATGGCACCGGCAATGTATCCCCGCTCCCGCAGGGCCCGATACGCCCGAGCGAATTGCCTCCCGCGGTCTGCAACGAGAAATCCGACCACGTTCTCGACGCAGAGGATCGGCGGCCGACGTCGCTCGCCCATCTCGTCGAGAACTCGGAGCCACTCCCAGTACAGCCCGGACCTTGTGCCCTTGTTGATTCCTGACATGTTACCAGCGAGAGATAGGTCCTGGCAGGGAAAAGACGCCCATGCCAGACGGGCAGAAGGCACCGATCTCCCTTTCACGTCCGATATGGACGAACCATCGAGGTGAGTCGAGCCGAAATTCGCCTCGTAGACTCGCCGCTTCTTCTCGCAGAAATCGTTGGCCCATATGGTTTCGAATGAAGGGCGCAACCCTTCCGTCACCAAGCCGCTTCCGGCGAAGAAGTCGAGAGCCGTTTCCGTCACCGTTGGCTCCGATTCTACCATCCATTCCTCCCCCATGGGCCACCTCCTTGCCTTCAATCTCGCACCACGCCGCGATGCCATCAAGATGGGAAGAACGGGCTTTGCCAGATGGTGGGCAAAGGAATCCACTGAGAAGTTCATATCGCGCGCGGGGCGTGAACTATCTACCTCATTTGTCACCAGTCCCAAGCAATCAGACTCACCATTGGTCACCACCCGGATGACGCATGCACTGCGAGGGGAGCCGTTTCCTGGCGAAGATCGAGGATAGGGAACGAGAAGGGCAGGTCCTGACATAACGGTTCTCATGGAGAGATCCGGGACGGGCAGGGCTTAGCAGCTTCCCTGCAACCGAGACCGGAAAAGCCAATCCTTCCTCCCTGAACGCGCTTCCTCAGGCAGCCGAATCGGCTAGGGCGATCTGACACAGCTCCTTGACCGCCTCACGGTGTTTCTCGATGTCGCCTGGCATGAGCGTGAACCACAGGCCGCGCCAGTGGCGGCGTGCGCCACCGCACTCGATGCCCAGCTCCTTCAGCCGACTCAGAACCGGGTCCTGATTGCTGACCCTCAGATCAACCTCGAGCCACGCCTTCCGGGGGAAGAGGAAAGGGGTCATAGATAACATATTCACATTCTCACTCTCCCGAGAGCTTGGAGCGAGGCCCCTCTGGCAGTTGCGCACCTCGTGTCCTGCTTTGGGAAACCGCCGCCGCGGTGATGCCCAGCCGCCGGGCCACCTGAACCCCCGGATACCCGAGCCGGCCCACCAGCCAGTAGCAGGCGAGCGCGCGAGCCTTCACCTGCGCCGGTCGCTTCCCTGACCCGATCAGGTCCTTGACCTCAATCCCCGCCTTGCGGGCCGCCAGGACCAGCAGGCGCTCCACCGTCGTCCCATGCCGCTTCACCCGACTGCGCCATCGCTCTTGTTCCTCGGCCATCTTCAAGGTCTGCGCCATGAACCGCTCGCTGCCCAACAGGCGCTCATCTGCCCACTCCGATTCCCCTTTCCGCCGCTCCCGCAACGCCTCCCATCCCCCCTCCACCAGTCGCCGCAAGCCCTCGCCCGCCATCTTCCGATCCGGTGTATCTCCCAAGCCCTCGCGGCACAAGGTCAGGTAGGCCTCGCGGGCGGACGAGGTCTTGCCGCCGAACTGCTCGAGGACCATCGCCGTGTCCTGCCAGGGGATCCCAGCCTTCCCCATCAGCGCCTGATGACCGGTCCAGCGATAACGCGCCAGCTCAGGCAGCCCCTCGCACAGATGAGCCCGAACCGGATTCATGTGGATATACCGGACCAGCTCCAGGAGATATGGCTCGGTCTCGCACAGGAGCGATTTGTACCGGCCCTGGAAGAGATGGCCACTGCGCCGCCAACGGTGATTGAACGTCACCGCATACCCGGTGAACAGGCCCTGGAGCACCTTGGACAGCGGTGTCGAGCCAGACACCAAGAGCAGATGGAGATGATTCGGCATCAGCGCCCAGGCCACACAGCGGGTGCGGGTGGCGAGGAAGTGCCGGCCGGCGGAATCCAGAAACCGCTGATAGTCCACCGCGTCGCGGAAGATCGTTCCCCGCTCGATCCCGCGCTGCATCACATGGTGCAACGCCCCCGGCGCATCCAACCGTGTCCCGCGAGGCATGGCTCATTGTTGAAAGCCACTGGACCGAAGTCAAGAGAATGTGAACTTGTTACCTATGACCCCTTTCTTCGGTACAGAACTCTGCGCAGCCTTCTCCGAGGGGAAACTAAGGGCGAGAGCCGCCTTCTTCCTCGAAGAAGCGATATGCATGAAGTGCGGCGGAGATTACATGCAATGCCTGCACTCGAAATGGCTCGACGATGATGTGGTGGTGAACATGAGCAGGATAGGAGCAGCCGGAATCTTCGTTACCGACTTGGGATAGGCTTGTCGCCAATCCAGAGCGTTTCCCCCTGATGGTTCTCCGGTGCCGGGCCCTACTTCACCATCCCTTTCTCGATCAGCGCCTCTGCGAGGCGACCGATGAATTCCACCGCCTTGCCAATACGCAGCAAGTCCTCACGGTTGTCAGGATCCACGACCGGCTTCCCGTCTTCCCCCGATACATGAGCAATGGCGCAACGGCATGTGTCATAGAGATAGTCGCCAGGGTCCCTGCCAGCAGACGGCGCGTCAGCCCTGAGGTATGCCTCGGGATCCCCAAGTCGCGCAGCTTCCTTGTTGGCTCTGACCCACGCCATTGCCGCCTTGGCACCGTTCCTCCGTTCGCCAAAGACGAGCTGGATGATCTTGTTGTAGCTCAGGAATTCGTAGTACACGCTCTTGCTACTGATGGCCTCCCGATAGAGCCCGTACGCGAGGTCCTGCTTCGCGGTTGAGGTCTCTGAAACTCGCAGTCTGTAGCCATCGCCCGGGTGAAGTCCGCCTTGACGAATGGGCCAGTGATTCAACGGGGCAGGACGTCTCCAGCTCTCGCCCCCACCCAAGACCGTGATCGGCTGATGGGTATCGAATGAGAGCTTGCTCAGGAATCGAAGTCCTGTCTCGTACCACTGATCCCTCTCACCGGATTCCTTCATCGGGATCACAAGGACTGGGTGAACGAATTGGGTACTGTTCGTCCAGCGTAGACTTCGCCCGGCATAGGGAAAGATGTAGTCACCGGCATCTCCGAAGATGAGCGGCGTATCCAATACCAACTCCAATTGTCTCGGGTATTCGGCATACACCTTGTCGAATAGTTCGCGCGACCCTGGCCATTCCGTCGGATTGATATCCTTCACGGGGATACCTTCCTTCTCGACGAATCCTGCCAAGAGATCGCCACAGAGCCAGGTCAGATCGCACATGTTTTCATCAGGACGCCAAGGTATCGCTTGAGGTCGGTAGAGCCACTGAAGAGACCACTCCCAATGGGGTGCATGGTGTCCCACAGGATCATGGATGACCAGCTTCACGCTCTTGGAGATCTTCTCTGGGCTCTGCCGATGGAGATGGCATATGCTCAGGAGGCACAAGGTCGTCGTGATCCCTTGCATGGGCCGGTGACGCTCTATGCAGCTGTCTCCAATGTAGTCCCACTTCGAGACCTTCAGGTAGTCCTCGGCCTTTATGTCGAGCATTCGCCGTGGCCTTCCCCCAGACATTCTGATCGTGGTGTTCTCCGCATGCTCTCGTATGATCTCGTCCATTCCTCGATAGTGGGAATGATCCCAGCCCGAAAGGAGATCTATCCGCGCGAGCATTCTGGGACGTGCGGTCGCCCATACTGCTGCGGGCGTCTCGAGATCTGCAACCGCGCCAAGAATCTCCCAGAGCGCACGGAGTCTCTCCTCGGAGCTCTCGCCTACCTCTCGGATGGTGTTCTCAAGTCCCACAAGTTGCCGAATCCAGGTCAGCTCCGGCGTCTCCCAGATCTTCTCCCTCGGAGCCAAGCTGTCCAGCGCAACTCCAGCACTCTTGGCACGAATAGCATCCTTGAGGTACTTCGGAAAGACTGGCGGGACATCGAGTGTGTTGCCCTGATGGTGGATGACGACCATGGTCTGTCCTAGCCAACCACCGCGATCTTCATTCCTTCTCGAACCCGTGCCCCTTGAACTTCAAAGTGCGGCAGTTCTCGGACACCGTTCGCTGAGTGTTCTCGGGAACTCCCCCGGGTACGTCGGCGTGGATGTCCAGAGTGATACGGACGTCGGAGCCGACGATGCCGTTGAGGTGTGAGATGACCTCATCTGCGATCCGCCCCGCATCCCGGCCCATGCGGGTCGGATCGAGCTCTACGGTTCCATAGAAGCGCTTGGGGAGTACTTGGACGGGAGCCGCAGGCGTTCCCACCGGAGATTGCGGTCCAGCCCCTGGAACTGTTGGACCCTTGCCCTTCTCTCCCGCAGTCGCCGGCGATGCAGACTTCGCGGCCTCGGCGTCCCGCTGACCACGGGCAACCGAGGACTTCACAAGCAGACCGGGCGCATCGGGATCGATCATCCCCAGGCTCTCCCCAGCACGCAGTCCGCGGTAACGACCCGTTCCTTCGTCGAAACTGTCGGCGAAAGCGAATGCATCTTGTTCCCAAGTGAGCAGTCCAACGCCGCTACCGACAGCCCCGAGCAGTACCGAGGAATCCCTAAGCCGAGGCAGATACGGGTAGCGGGCAAAGTCCTCCACGAGTTGTTTCACGTCGACATGATCGCCGCGCCATAGAGGGACGTCATCTAGCACCTTCTTGAGCAGCGTTCCGGCGTAGACTCGGATGAGAAGCTCCTCGCTCTTGAGTCTCTTGCTGGCGCGCACGGCCAGTGCCTCGGTCCCCGTGAGCCGATAGGCCTGCCACGCGATGGGGGCCTGGGGCGATTCTTGTCCGGGCACCAAGAGCCACTGGAAGGTCTCTGGGATGCGGGCCGTTACGGCGCTCCCCGCCGCCGCCTTCTGGGTCTCTGCTTGCTTGATCTGGTGCGTGGTCAGACTGAGCGCTTCCTTGTCGGCCAGAATGGACTCCCACGCAAGGTACCGCCGCACGGCTTCGTCAAGATCCTGAAACCGGACTCGGTCAGCGACCAGGAAGACCAGCGTGTTGCGATAGAGGCGCGGGGTACTGCCGCGCATCTCGAGCATCCCCTTGGCGGCCGTTTCCGCTGGACTTCCCGCCTCCTTGCTGTACGGATGGTCGGTCCCCAGCACGACGAGTCGCGCGTCCATGTCATCGGGCACATCCTGCCCGCCTTGCGGAAGAGCATGGACCCGACTGAACTCGCCCTTCTCCTGCACGTTCTCCCGGATGCGGCGGTCCACTTCCTGCACGACCCGGTCCGGATTGCGGTTGAGCTGGTCTGCGCGGTCCTCTGCAATCTTGGCCACGGTTGGCTGGGTCGAGTACCAGTACCGCGCCCCGTCTTGGTAGAGATACGTCGCCGCTCCGGCAAGCCGCCGCAGGGCATCGCCAAAGACGGCGACCGACTCCCCCGGCATCACGGATCCAAGTTTTATCCGGCGGTCCTCGATTCCGCGGTGCGCTGCCGTGGCTGTGGGCGCAGATCCCATGTAGATAGCCCGCGCCACTCGCCGACAAGCCGCGTACTTACCAAGATTCGGCACCTCGCCGTCTAGTCGGAGCGGCAGCGAGCCGGGGCCATCTACGTCCTTCTCGAGAACTGGTACCCAATTGTCCGAGAGGTACCGGGTCAGCTCGAAATGAACGCGCGGGTCATCGATGGGGATGTTCCCTGGCATGATAAGCGGGTTCCGGTCCCCCTTCTCCCACAGACTGTTGATGACCGCCGCCATGAGGCGCAGGACGCCGCGCGTGCGCTGGAATCTCACCAGCGTAGACCAGTCACTGCAGAGACGGTCGAAGATCTCGGGGTGGATCGGGTACGCCGCCTGCATGCGCTTTTCGTAGTCGGAGTCACGACACTCGGGCGGAAACTCCTGCTTCTCCGCCCGGTAGAAGTCGGCGAACGCCCGCGCCACCACGTCCCGATCCTTGAACCGATCCGGCCCCTCGAGCGGCTCGAACAACCGCCGCCGCACGATCTCGAACCCTTCCTCAGCTCTCGCCGGTCGCCACGCAGACTCAACCCGTCCCACCACATTGCGCAGACGATCCAGAGCCTCCCGTCCACGCTGGCCTCCGACCTCGGAATCGTCCGCCTGCGCATGCGGTGAAACGCCCTCATCCGAAGCGGGAAGCGAGATCACAATCAGGCAGTTCCCCGCGAGCTTCGCCGACTCGGTCAGCGCCTGCGCGAAAGTGAACTGCGTCTCGAAACTCCCCGCCGGAAGGTCGCTCTGCTCGTGAAGCTGGCGGGCATATGCCACCCACTCATCGATCAAGATGAGACATGGGCCGTATTCCTTGAGCAACTCTCGCAGAACGTCACCTGGACTCGTCGCCCTCTCATCATCGGCGGCCACTCGCTCATACGCCTTCTTCTTCCCGAGCTGCCATGCCAATTCGCCCCAGAGCGTCCGGACCACGGTGCCATCGGGCTTCTTGACTGGGTTGCCGGGGGAGATCCGATTCCCCACCAGCACCACGGGGCGGACCTTCGGGAGCGATGTCGCGCCCGCTTCATCCATCAGTGCATCCACGCCGAGTAGCTCAGTCGGTGCCGTGCCCGAGAAGAGGTGATAGAGCGCGAGCATCGAGTGGGTCTTGCCGCCCCCGAAGTTCGTCTGCAACTGCACCACCGGATCGCCGCCCTTCCCGGCCAGTCTTTGGATCGCACCGACGAGGAGGTGCTTAAGACTCTGGGTGAGGTAGGTGCGGCGGAAGAACTCGACGGGCTTCCTGTATTCATCCGAGCCCTCGCCAAGGTGCACCTGCCACAGGTCCGCCGCGAACTCGGCTTGCTGATACCGGCCGCTGACCACATCGGGG
>Ga0315281_10010815_pt1 | contig 12533 bp, 11 predicted proteins | sample YL17G07_0_MG_FD_204540 | JGI IMG/M metagenome (GOLD analysis project Ga0315281, IMG submission 204540) | Sediment microbial communities from Yellowstone Lake, YNP, Wyoming, USA - YL17G07_0 | ecosystem: Environmental > Aquatic > Freshwater > Lake > Sediment | place: USA: Wyoming | collected... | reverse complement strand
TTCAACAATGTTACCGTAATCAAATCTTCAACCGTTTGCACTGAGTGGTCGTAGGCGCTTGGCGCACAGATTTACGACGGCTACGCCGTGACCACTCGGCCATCTCTCCGGTATTCGTTTCAACAATGTTACCGTAATCAAATCTTCAACCGTTTGCACTGAGTGGTCGCAGGCGCTTGGCGCACAGATTTACGACGGCTACGCCGTGACCACTCGGCCATCTCTCCAGTATTCGTTTCAACAATGTTACTAGAACACGTCTCAATCAAAAATGGACAGGATTTACAAGATTAACAAGATTCAAACCCGCAAATAATCATGTAAATCCTGTCTATTCCAGTTTTAATTAACAGGCTTCGTCCGTATTCACCTAGACATGCTAACGCCTAGGATATCACAGCAATTGCTTCACGCTGATGCATCCAGGCCAAACGCCTTGTGCAGCACGCGCACCGCGAGCTCCAAATACTTTTCGTCGATGACGATCGAAATCTTGATCTCGGACGTCGAGATCATCTGGATATTGATGCCTTCTTCCGCCAGCGTGCGGAACGCCGTGCTGGCGATTCCGGCGTGCGAACGCATGCCGACGCCGACCACCGAGACCTTCGCAATATTGTCGCCACCCTGCACTTCGCGCGCCTTGATGTGTTTCGCGACGGGCTTGAGTATATCGAGCGCCCGGCGGTAATCGTTGCGATGCACGGTGAATGAAAAGTCCGTGAGCCCGTCGTGACCGACGTTTTGCACGATCATGTCGACGTCGATGTTGGCATCGCCGACCGGGCCCAGTATCTGATAGGCGATGCCGGGACGGTCCGGCACGCCAAGTACCGTGATTTTCGCTTCGTCGCGGTTGAACGCGATGCCTGAAATGGTTGCCTGTTCCATCGTTTCGTCTTCCTCAAATGTGATCAGCGTGCCTTTGCCCTCTTCCTCGAAACTCGACAGCACGCGCAATTTCACGCGGTACTTCCCCGCGAACTCGACCGACCGTATCTGCAAGACCTTGGAGCCAAGGCTCGCCATCTCGAGCATTTCCTCGAACGTGATGGTATCGAGCCGCCGCGCTTCCGGCACAATGCGCGGATCGGTCGTGTATACGCCGTCGACGTCGGTGTAAATCTGGCATTCGTCGGCCTTGAGTGCCGCCGCCAGAGCAACGCCGGTGGTGTCCGACCCGCCGCGGCCGAGCGTGGTAATGTTGCCGTCGGCGTCGACGCCCTGAAAACCCGCAACGACGACGACATAACCCTGCTCGAGATCGCCGCGCAGCTTGCTTTCGTCGATGCCCAGAATGCGCGCTTTGGTAAAAGCGCCGTCAGTCTGGATTTTCACCTGGCTGCCGGTATAACTGCGCGCCTTCACGCCCAGATCCATCAGCGCCATCGACATCAGCGCAATTGTGACCTGCTCGCCCGTCGAGACCATGACGTCAAGCTCGCGCGGATCCGGATGCGACTGGATTTCCCTGGCAAGCGCGATCAGGCGATTGGTCTCGCCGCTCATCGCGGACACCACGACCACCAGTTGATGGCCCGCATGCTGCCAGCGCGCGACCCGCCGCGCGACGTTCTTGATGCGCTCGGCGCTGCCGACCGATGTGCCGCCGTATTTCTGGACGATTAAAGACACGTGACTGCGTCTGTCATTGGAAAAGCATTGAATTTTATCGCATTTCTGCAAAAAAAACGAGGTTCAAACCAGGTCGCAGCCCGCCATGCAATTTTGCGGCCGGGATGAAACCTATGCGGATTTTTTATGTCAATTGGATATCTGCTTTGCGCTGAGGAGATCGTCATGAAACCAGCCGGCAATACCTTCAAACCCCGCGATCTGCGCCACCGCCTCGGGCTCAACCAGCAGGATTTCTGGCGCGCGGTCGGTGTCACGCAAAGCGGCGGCTCCCGTTACGAAAGCGGCCGCAACATGCCGAAGCCGGTGCGCGAATTGGTGCGCCTGGTTCATATCGAAGGCATTAACCTGGCGCACGCGCGCGGCGAGCATTTTCTGATCGCGGACCGTCTGCACAGCACCAATCCCGCTCTGTATAAACGCATCAAGCAGGAACTTCGCGCCAGGATCAGCCACCCAACGAGATGAGCTGCGGGCCCGCGGTGATAGCGCGCGGCGCGGTGCTATAATCCGCGCTTTCCCGCTCCCGTTTCCCGATGCGCATCACCCGCAGGCTCGAATTCGACGCCGGTCATCGGATTCCAAACCATGACAGCCGGTGCCGCCACCTGCATGGGCACCGCTACGCGATCGAAGTCACCGTCAGCGGCGACATCGTTACCGCAGAAGGCGCCGCGGAGGAAGGCATGGTCACCGATTTCGCGGGCGTCAAATCGCTCGTGCATCAATACATCGTCGAACCCTGGGACCACGCGTTTCTTGCTTACGCCAAAGACCGGGTTGTCGCCGATTTCCTGAGCTCGATCCCGGGCCACCGCACCGTCCTGTTCGATGCGCCGCCAACCGCCGAGCACCTGTCGCTGGCTGCGTTCAGGATACTCGAGCGCGCATTTGCCGACGCCTATGGCACGCGCGTACGCGTCGAGCAGGTGCGAATCTACGAAACGCCCAATTGCTGGGCCGACGCGATCCGCGGGGAAACGTAACGCCCGGCGTGGCGGAGATGCAGATTGCTGTTCTCAGTACTGCATTCCGTATTTCTGCTGCAGCGCCTTCCAGCGCTCCGCGTAGGTGGGGTCGTCGCGTTTAATCTGCTTGTCCAATGCCGCCCGCTCCGCCAGGAACTTCTCGAATCCGGCGGGCGAACTTAGAACGAGCAGCCGTCCCGGCGTAGTTCCTTCGTTCCTGTAGGAATGGCGCACGCCTTTGGGGCCAAAAACGAACGTTCCGGCAGGCGCCTCGATTCTGCGATCGCCGAGCTGAAACGCGAACTGGCCTTCGATCACATAGAACGACTCGTCTTCGATGCTATGCGTATGCGGATCCACGCCGCCCCCGGGATCGCGCCTGTTCTCCGCCAGTGAGTAAGCGCCGTTGGTGTCCTTGGCAATGACCTTGAACCCCGCACCCGGCGGTTGCACGAGCACACGGCTTTCCGGCGCGGGCGCGCCCGGCGTTTGGCCGAGAGCACTTGCCGGGAACAGGACTGCCAGAACAGCTGCTGTTGCGATACGTTTCATATGCAAATCCTTCTCTAAACCGAGGATCAATCAATAGCGACCGGCTTGCCGCTGGCAGCGGAGGCAACAATCGCTTCCAGCACCGCAATGCCATTGACGGCCTGGTCGGGCGGCACCATGAACCCCTGTTTGGCGGCGACCGCATCGGCAAACGCCTCCAGGAGCGCACGTTCCTTGTCCACCTTCGGCAGATCGATCCGCTGCGGTGCGCCCTCGATCCCCTGCAAGGTGAGGTCGGAATCGCCGCGCATCTCGAGCCAGCCCTTGGTGCCGAATACATGCACGCGCCACAGTTCGCCCGTGATAAACACCGTCCCCAGATAGCCGGTGACGCCATTCGCGAACTTCAGCAGCATCGAAGTGGTGCCGTCCAGTTCGATGCCTGCAGGCATGTTGCGGCGATCGCTGAACGCATAGACCGAGCTCACGAGCCCGCCAATCTGGATCATCGAATCGAGCGTGTGGATGCCGCGCGCCGTCATGCCGCCGCCCGGCGCTTCGGCGCGTTTCGACCGCCAGCTATCGGCCTTGAGCCGGTATCCGGTGGGGCCGGCCTGGTGCGCCTCGATGTGCAGCACGTCGCCGATTTCGCCGGCGCGAATACGCTTCATCATCTCGATGAATGCCGGCGCGTGCCGGCGGTTGAACCCGAGAGTGAACGTCACACCGGCCGCACGACAGGCGTCGACCGCCTGCTGGGCGGTGGCGCGGGTGAGCGCGAGCGGCTTTTCAGTGTAAACATGCTTGCCGGCTTTGGCGGCCTGAATGATCTGCGCCGCGTGCTGCGAATGCGGCGTCGCCAGCAGCACTGCATCGACCGCCGGATCCTTGAGCACGTCTTCGTAAGAGGTGACGAGCCCAATTCCCGCCTTGTCGGCGTACTCGCGGTGCCGCGCGGGATCGCGCGTGACGATTTTGACGAACTTGACTTTCGTGCTGCCCTGCACCGAGTCGACCAGTTTGCGGCCCCAGGTGCCCATTCCATTTATCGCAATTTTCAGCATGACTTCAGTAACTCCTCATCGAATTCGTAAAAGTTTCCCCCACTCTTCACTCTCCACTCTTCACTCCTCACTCTTCACTCTTTACTCTTTGCTCTTTACTCTTTACTCCTCACGCCTTCCGCAATTCAAGCGCCTGCGCGAGAAATGCCGCAACGTGTTTTGCGACGACGTCTTCCCGTCCATTGTAAAAGTGATCGCAGTTGGGAACGATCTCCACCTTGCAGGAACCGCCGGCGCGCGCCTGAAATTCCTCAGCCGGGTAACGGTCGCGCGGTTCCTTGTCGCCCCGGATGCACAATACCGGACACTTGACCTGAGGGGCGAGTGCTATGGTGTCCGGCACTGTTTCGATCCGGTCGAGAAAACTCTCGGCGCTGATCACATACCACCAGCCGGGCATGAACAGAAGCTCTTTGGGTCGTCCAGCCTTAACCGCCGCTTGTGCCCAGGCGTAGATCTCATCATGGCGGTCTCCCGCAAACAAACCATCCTTGGTGCCGTCCGCGGCCGAAATCCGCCCGCCGCGCCCAGCTGATAACAATACCAACGCCGGCGTCTGCGGATGATCGACCACGTGGCGCACCGCAAGCATGCCACCGTTGCTGTGACCGACCACGACCGGCTGCGGAAATCCGCGCGCGGCGAGCCATTCCGCCGCGATGCGATTGTCCGCAACCGCTTCGCGCGTGAACTGGAACGCGCCGCCTTCGGCAATCCGGCTGTTGCGCGTGCTCAGCACGTCGTGGCCGCGCCGGTTGAATGCAAGACAGGCGAACCCCAGGCGCGTCAGCACCGGCGGCAGAAAGCGCGGCGCTCCCGTATAAAAATTCATCGTATTGCCGTGGAACAGCAATACGGCGCCCGCCGTCACACTGCCGTCAGGCTGATGAAACGCGCCTTCCAGCGGAATGGTGTCGGTCGGAATTGAAATCAACTCGGTGCGCATTTACCTCTCACTCTTCACTCTTCACTCTTCACTCTTCACTCTTAACTCTGTACGCCGTTCCTAAAAATACGCCTGCCCGCGCTTGATCGGCGGCGTCCATTCGCAGTTGCCCCACGGGCCGTCGCCGTTCTCCTTGATGTAGGCAATGCGGCCGCTTTTCTTGAGCTTGCGCTTGCCCGAGAACAGCGCGTGCAGCCAGTCGAGCACGTAGTCGTGGCAGTCCATGCCGCCGAGATTGGGCAGGCCCCACAGCGGGTGGTACTGGTTCTCTATCACCCACATTTCCTTCGGCACCTTGAGGTCCTCGAACGCTTCGACCGCACCTTCGAGCGGGCACAGCGGATCGAATTCTCCGGTCACCAGCAATGTCGGGCATTTGACCTTGCCGAGGTATCCGCGCACGGTCATGTGCTGCGCCACTTCCTTGTCGAATTTATCCTCGTCTTCGTAACCCGCCATGTACATGAACATCTGCTTGAAGCGCGGGCTGGACTGCGTGAAGATGGTGTCGTTCGGATTGAAGCACGCGACGGAACTTATTACCGCAGCGGCGCGATGATCGTAGCTGGACAGCCGCAGCGACCAGAAGCTTCCCATGCTGATGCCGTAGATCGCGATTTTCTTTGCGTCCACTTCAGGGCGCTTCAGCAGGTAGCTGATCACCGCCGCGCCGGCGCGTTCGTAGTTCTCTCCCACTGCGCGGATTTTCTGGATGTTCGAATTGCCCTGGCCGGGACCGTCCATCGCGAGCACGTGGAAGCCGCGCGACAGCGCAATGTTGTGAAATGCCTTGGGAAACACTTCTTTGGTCTGGTCCATGCCCGGCACGTAGATCACGACCGGAGCCTTGCGGCGGTCCGGCAACAGATGCAGCAGGCAGGAAATCGTCTTGCCGTTGCCGAACGGAACTTCGACGCGCTCGATCGGGTAACTTGCCACTTTCGTGCGACGGTCGACCATTTCGTTGAGCTTGCCGCACAGGTAAAGCTTGACCGGATGGTCGTCGTAGTAGATCGGGTGCTGGGCCATGCGATAAGCCTCGATCGCATGATCATAGTGGAACACTGCGGTCTCGTTGGCACCGTGGGCCTGCGCACGCCTGGCGAGCTTCTCGTGGCGCTCGGCCGCCTCACGCCAGACTTTGGGCAGCATGCGGTAATTGCGCGCGCGCTTGCCTGCCGGAACTTCGAGATCGTCGCGTTCGAAGTTCTGCACCCGCCCGCGCATGTTGAGCGCCAGGTCGAGCATCCACTGTTGATTGTCGCGTTGCGTTCTGAGTTTGCCGATCATGTTTACCTCTTTGGTTTGCGGCCAAAGCCGCGTGATTGAAGCGGGAGCAGCGGCCGGGTATCGCCATCGTCCGCTGGTAATAAGGAAGGTGTTTTTTCTGGCCGGACCCCGAGTTTTGCAGAAACGCAGCCGGGTGGCAAATCGCCGGTGGCTCAGTCGGGCTTGATGCCAGCGGCCTTGATCAGTCTGCCGGTTCTTTCGTAGTCGTCGCGGACCTTCGCCGCAAACTGCTCGGGTATATTGGGGATGAATTCCACGCCCTTGCCGGCCCACATCTCCTTCATTTCCGGCGTGGCAAGGATATTCGCGATCGTCGAATTCAGCTTCGTGACGATCTCACGCGGGGTCCTGGCCGGCGCAAACACGCCTTCCCACCCATTCAGTTCATAGCCGGGCAATCCCGCCTCCGCTATCGTCGGCACGTCCGGCAACAGCGTGCTGCGCCGGGTCGAGGTCACGCCCAATGGGCGCAGCCGGCCGGCCTTGATGAACGGCATCACCGCGTTGAGACCGATGACCATCATGTCGGCGCGGCCCGCCAGCAGATCGACGATTGCCGGCGGACTGCCTTTATATGGAACATGCCACAATTCGACGCCCGCGCTGAGTCTGAACATTTCTCCGCCGAGATGAAAGTTGCTGCCGATGCCTGTCGACACGAAAGTGAGCGATCTCGGCTTCGCCCGCGCGATTGCAATCAATTCTTTTATGTTTTTCGCGGGCACCGACGGATGCACGACCAGCACGAACTGGTAGGAGGTGATCTGAATGATGGGCGCCAGATGCTCGAGCGGATTGAACGGGACTTGCGCGTTGAGATGCGCGCTGACAGTGACGAACGACCCCGGATTCATCAGCAGCGTATAACCGTCGGGCGCAGCCTTCGCCACCAGTTCGTTGGCTATCATGCCCGTAGCGCCCGGACGATTGTCGACGATCACCTGGACGCCAAACAGCTCGGACATGCGCTGCGTGATCGGCCGCCCCGTTACGTCCATGCCGCCACCAGCAGATGAGCCCGTGACGACACGCAACACCTTGGACGGATACGGCTGCGCGAACGCCAGCATCGGCACAACCGTCAGGCACAGCATCAACAAGCGCCAGCCTCGCACGCCTTTCGCCTCACTCTTCACTCTTCACTCTTCACTCTTCACTCTTCACGCCCCTTGGGCCTTAGGCGGAATTATCGGCAGCAGCAGATACGACTCCTTGTCCCCGCCAGAGTAAATGGTGTTGTTGGCGCCCTGATTGTAGTCCGCGTGAAAATGCGAAAAGTACAAGCTGCCGACACCATCGATCGGCCCTATGTCCAGTCGAATCTTGTGGCCTTGCGGGAAGACCATGCTGGTAGGCCAGATTTCGACCTGGCACTCGACGGTCTCGCCGGGTTTCAGCCATCGGTGCTCGTCGTGCGCGTGATACGGGCGGTACGGCAGCGAGAGCTCAGGATCGAGCTTGCGGTGCGAAGCGCGCAGCCAGCCTTTGGTGGCGCACGCGATGAGGTCGGCCTGCTGGCCCATCTCGCATACGTCCTTGCCGTCGGCATCGATGTTGCGGATCGTCGCGAAGATGTCCATATCCTCCGAACTGCTTGAAACCCACAGGTTGAGAACGATGGGTCCGGTAACTTCCACGGCTTCATCCAGCGGCGGCGTTTCGAACGACACGCCGCGCGGCGCCTTGCCCGGCCGGCTGGGCGCACTGGCCGGATAAGTCACTTTGTCCGTCATCTTCGGCGGCGTCGCGGCAAGCTCGCCCTCAACCGCGTCGGCCTCAATCGATGCGTCACACTCGATCTTGAGATACATCTTCGTCCACTGTGTGCGCGCCAGCGGCCATTCGTTCTCGAAGCGGTACGGATACGGTTTGAGACTGCCGCCGGTGCGGATTTCTATTTTCACCGGCGGCTCGTCCATGAAGCCGGTGTCGATGCCTTTTAACCAGTGGTCCATGAAGCGCAGCTGATCGAGGCGCCCTTCTTCCGAGTGAAATGGATGGAAATGCGTGCCGCTGTGGATCCTGAGCTTCTTGTGTTGGGACGCCGCGCGCATGAAGCCCTCGGTATTGCCGCGCAGGTGCATCGAGAATCCGCCCCAGTTGCCGACGCTGTAGAGCGGCACGGTAATCTTGTCCCAGTGCGCGCTGCACTGGCGCCAGAATTCCGAATCGAGATCGTTGCGCATGTAATGCCACAACATGTTGTTGTTGAAGGAATCCGGGTTGTAGCTGCGCGGCTTGCCCAGCAAATGCCATGCGGTATTGCGGTTATGCCAGCTGGCAAGAAAGCCCATCGCGAAGATGCCGCCGTGGTAGGCCTGGTCGCGGTATTGGTCGGCCCGCCCTTCCCACGGAATGATCGCCTTCAACGATGGCGGCTGCAGCCCCGCGACTTTCCACTGGAAAGCGGCGTGATACGAAACGCCCATGGTGCCGACGTTGCCCGAGCACCACGGCTGCCTGGCGATCCACTCGATGCAATCGTAGCAATCCAGCGCCTCCTGATAGGAACTCGGCTCCGACTGGCCCGGCGATTTTCCGGAGCCGCGGGTATCCACGCGCAGCAGCGCATAGCCGCGCGGGCACCACCACATCGGGTTGGCGGTTTCCCAATTCATGTACGGATTGGGTTTTTCCTCGAGGTCCGGCGGCGGCACCCACACCTTGTCTTTCTGGTAAGGGCCGATGTTCATGATGACGGGAAATTTCCCGTCGCCGCCGTCGGGGCGGAATATGTCCCCGTACAGTACGGTACCGTCGCGCAACGGGATCTTCACGTCCTTTTCGACGATCAACTTGTAATCGCGCGGCTGCGACACTTGGGCGGATGCGGCGGTCATCGTCTCTCTATGGCTGGCTTTGAATTTTCATTCCGGCAGCATGCCGGCGGCTTTCGTGAGCGTCGCCCATTTCGCAATTTCGCTTTTCACAAAGGCGGCCAGTTCAGCACGCGTGGTCGAAGCCACTTCGATTCCCATTACCGCAAACCGATCGCGCACGTCCGGGCGCGCCAGGATCTTTACCGATTCCGCGTTGAGCCGCGCCGGAATATCCCTGGGTGCTTGCGCATTGGTAAACAGCGCGAACCATGCGATCAGCTCGAAGCCCGGCAGCGTCTCGGCGATCGCGGGCACCTCGGGCAGCAGCGCGGCGCGTTTTTGCGAGGTGACGCCAAGCGCGCGCACTTTGCCGCTCTTGATCTGAGGCGTGCCGGTCACAAGATCGGCGAACACCATCGTGATCTGGCCGCCGATCGCGTCGGTGAGCGCGGGCGGTATGCTTTTGTAAGGCACGTGGTTCAACTGGATGCCGGCCATCTGCTGCAGCATGAAACCAGGAAGCATGCTGCCGGCGCTGCCCGAGCCAAACGTGAGCTTGCCCGGCTGCTGTTTCGCGAGATCGATCATCTCCCTGACTGATTTCGCCGGCACCGAGGGATGCACGACGAGCACGAATGCGATGGTGCCGATGCGGGTGATGGCTGCAAAATCCGCGACTGGATCGTAGTTGAGCCGTTTCATCAGGCTCGGGTTCGCGGCGCTCGGCGTGTTGGTGCTCATGAAAAGCGTGTAGCCGTCGGGCGTGGCCTTGGCTGCCAGCTCGGCGCCGATCGAACCGTTGGCGCCTGCGCGGTTGTCGATCACGAACTGCTGACCGAGCGCTTCCGAAAGGTTCTGACCCATCACGCGCGCGACGGTGTCGGTCGCGCTGCCTGCGGCAAAGGGCACAATGATGCGCACCGGCCGTGCCGGGTACGTCTGCGCGGCGGCGCTAACGCAAATCCCGATTGAGCACAGTACAAGCGATAGACCGGCGAATTTCATGGTGATGCCTCCCCTATTGGACCTGGTGTGTCAATTTCGCCGGAACGTTGAAATAAGCTATGTCAACGGCTCCGGCCTTCCATGACTCGCACTTTACAACCACGCAAACTATACGCCATCGCCGGCAACAACAACCGCATCAAAAAAAACGCTCACGATATTTACTTGCCGCGATCTCGGCGCGCACTTTTCGAGCCCGTCAGTATGCCGCCGGACCCAAGCATCAAAGCGTTAACCCAAAAGACCACGAATAACCCGAACAACGAGCCGATGGTTCCGAACAGAACCGGAACAACCACGCGGGTCAGATTATTGACGGTCACGCGCAGCCCCATGATTTCACCGGTCCGCCCCTCGGCGGAATTCGTAAAAGCCATAGTCATGGTAATCGGCTGGCCGCAACCCATGCCCAGCCCGAGCAGAAACGAGATCAGCGCCAGCACCGCGACGCTCTGGAAGTATGGCAGCAGGACCAGGCTCGTCGCAGCGATATAAAACGAATAGGCGAGCACCTTCTCCTGGCTCCAGCGGGCAAGCAGCAGCGGCATCACCAGCCGCACGACGAACGATGCTGCCGAGAACATCGCGAGTATAAATCCGATGGCGGACGCCGACAGATCGATGCCGTGACCGTAGACCGGCAGATAGAACTGGTAGAGCTCGATGCCGGTCACCACCAGGCTGCCGGTGGCCAGAACCCGCCACATGCCGGGCGCCTTCAGCGCATGCAGAACGCTTCCGGCGGCCTTGGTCTCACGCATGGCTCCGGGCAGGGAGCTGCCCCGGATCAGCAGCATCACCACCGGCACGAGCGACAACGTCGCCAGATATAGGCACGTAATGCCGTAACCCGCATTATCGATCCCGACGCCGACCAGCAGCGGGCCGACTATGGACGCCACCGATTGCACCAAGCTGAAGTTGCTGAAGTTCCTGGCATGGTCCTGGGACTTGCCCAAAAGCCCGATCAGGTTTTGCGTGGACACGTTGAAGAAAGCGAACGACAGCCCAATCATGGCCGACGCGACGAACAGCGCTGGCAGGCCGGGGAAAAAATACGGCGCGATCGCGGCAAAGGCAAGGCTCGTGGTGCCGATCAGCAGCGGCCAGCGCGAGCCGACGCGGTCGGCAAGTATGCCGACAGGCCACGACAGCACCCCGGGGAACACCGCAAACGTCGCCGCCAGCATGCCCACCGCGAAAGCCTGCGCGCCAAGATCGAGCGCGTAGAGCGCGACCAGCACGCGGCCGGCGCGCACGCCCATCATGTTGAACAGCGACAGAGTGAATATTTGATAGATAGACATTGGCCTCAGTATCCGAACAAAAATGCCGGGTCAGGGTCGAACTTAGCAGAGTCTATAATGAGGGTCTAGGCTCGCCTATTCTGGAGGGCATCATGAGCAAACTCGTTCACTGCATCACTATTGCAATTGCACTGTCGTTCTCTGCGGCAGGCGTGCATGCCCAATCGAAATATCCGACCAAGCCCATACGGCTGTTGACTCCGTTTGCCGCCGGCGGCGGCTCGGACATACTCGCACGTCTTATCGGTCCGCCAATGACCGAGGTTCTCGGGCAATCGATCATCGTGGACAACCGGCCCGGCGGCGGCGGCACCCTGGGCGCCGGGATCGCCGCGCGCGCCGAACCCGACGGCTACACGCTGATCGTGGTTTCCGGCAGCTATGGCGCCAACGGCGCGCTCCACGACCTGCCGTACGATACGGTGACCGGCATCACTCCGATCATCCTGATCGGCACGACACCCCTAGTGCTGACGACGCACCCCACGGTGCCGATCAAAAGCGTGAGCGAACTCATCGCTTACGCCAAAACCAACCCGGGCAAGCTCAATGTCGCGTCGGCTGGCATCGGCGGCCTCGATCACCTGGCGGGCGAACTCCTCATGCAGCTAACGGGGGTGAAATACACCATCGTCCCGTACAAAGGCAGCGGCCCGGCCATGACCGCCATTCTCGGCGCTGAAGTGAATGCGAGCATGACTACCCTGGTAACGAGCATCCCGCACATAAAGGGCGGCCGGCTGCGGGCCATCGGCGTTACCACGCCCAAGCGCTCACGCGCGTTGCCGGACGTGCCTACCATAGGCGAGACGGTGCCGGGATTCGAGGCAACGCACTGGTACGGCCTGTGGGGACCGAAGGGTCTGCCCGCGGACATCGTGAAGCTGTGGAACCGTGAAGTCGCAAAAGTGCTGCACACGGAGGCCGTGGATAAGTGGCTGGAGAGCCAGGGGCTGGAACCCGCCGGCGGCCCGCCGGAGGAGTTTACGAACCGGCTCAGAAGCGAC
>Ga0315281_10010814_pt1 | contig 12533 bp, 8 predicted proteins | sample YL17G07_0_MG_FD_204540 | JGI IMG/M metagenome (GOLD analysis project Ga0315281, IMG submission 204540) | Sediment microbial communities from Yellowstone Lake, YNP, Wyoming, USA - YL17G07_0 | ecosystem: Environmental > Aquatic > Freshwater > Lake > Sediment | place: USA: Wyoming | collected... | reverse complement strand
CCGACGGCCTTGGCGCGCACGTCGTCGATGAATGCCTTCACCACCGGCAGCGCCACGTCTGCCTCGAGCAGCGCCATGCGCACCTCGCGCAGGGTATCGCTGATGTTGGCCTCGGTGAGGCGTGCCTCGCCGCGCAGGCGCTTGAGCGTGGCTTCCAGCCGGCCGGTCAGATTCTCAAACATGGTGAATGCCCCGGGGAATCGGAAAGCTCAATAAAAAATCATTCAGCCACGGATGAACACAGATAAACTCGGATCAAAACCCATCTCGTCATTTTTAATTGCCTATCTGTGTACATCCGCGTTCATCTGTGGCTGATAATCATACAATTATAATTCGAACAACATGCCGGCACGTAGCGCCTGTGGCGGTTTGTCCGGCAGATGAGCATGGATTTCGGCCATAATGACATCCTCCTCGCCAGGCATGAGATGCGTGATGTAGACACTCGCCGCGCGCTGCAGCTTCGCCAGTTCCTGCGCCAGCAGGCGCGGGCACAGATGCCCGGACAGCCGGCTCAACGCCTCTTCTTCGTCGGTAAACGATGTCTCTATGATGACTTCTCGCAGATCCGTGCAGGCGTTGAGCACCTGCCAGAACGTGTCCGTACTCGTGGTATCGCCGCTGAAGGCGAGACTGGCGCGACCATTCCCGAGGAGGTAGCCGACTGCCGGGATACTGTGACTGACCGGGATGCTGCGCAAACTGCGGCCATCCAGGTTAACACTCTCTCCCGGCGCCAACAGTTCAAAGCGCAGGTAAGGTTTGTCGCGCGATGGGATAGCAGTGAAATCCGGCCAGAGCGCATTGTTGAACAGGTGCGCGCGCAGCACCGCGAGCGTCGCCTCCTGTGCATGCACCACCAGCGGGCGAGCGCGCCGGCTGGCAACGCTATCCAGCAAAAACGGGATGCAGGTGACGTGATCCAGGTGCGCATGGGTGAGGAACACATGGTCGATGGCCGCCATGGCATCGAGTGACAGGTCCGCCACGCCGGTCCCGGCATCGATCAGGATATCGTCGTCCACCAACAGCGCCGTGGTGCGTGCACCATTGCCGATACCGCCACTCGCCCCCAGCACCCGGATATACATTGTTTATGAAGACCTGCTCCAAGTTCGTCCTGTTACAAGATGTGAAGCCCTGCTTCGTTCGTCCTTGCAAGCAGCACTATGCCATGTCACCCGTGCTTACCGTCATTTCACCCTGCCGCGCCTCTTCATCGGCAGTTCGAGCTGTGCCATGATGCCATGCTAGCATCGGCGACGGATCACTCCTTACTTACCTATTATGACCAGCGCCCTCCTCTCAATACTAGCCGTAGTCCTGTATGTCTGCGCCGCCGGCCTGCTGTGGCGTAGCCTGAATGCTGGCAAACCCCTGCTCGGCGGCGCCCGTACAGGCGTATTGGTGCTCGCAGCCGGCGCGCTCGCCCTGCACACCGCACTGCTTTACAGCGACCTGTTTCTGGGCGGGCTCAACCTGGGACTCACCAGCGCCGCTTCGCTCGTGGCTTGGGCGGTGACACTGCTGTTTCTGGCCGCCGTGCTGTTCCAGCCGATCGAATCGCTCGGCACGCTGATCCTGCCGGTGGCCGCCGCCACGCTGTTGCTCGAATGGTTGTGGCCGACACGGCACCTGGTCCTGCCCGGTGCCAGCCCGGTGCAGGCGGCGCATATCGTGATTTCGCTGCTCGCCTACAGCCTGCTCAGCATCGCCGTGGTGCAAAGCCTGGTATTAAGTCTGCAGGAACGCGCCTTGCATCGCCGCCAGGCAGGCGGATTTTTGCGCAATCTGCCGCCGCTCGAAACCATGGAACACCTGCTGTTCCGCATGATTGCCGTCGGATTCGTGCTGCTGACGCTCACCCTGGTCAGCGGCGTGTTCTTCTCCGAGGAACTGTTCGGCAAACCGCTGCGTTTCACTCATCACATCGTACTGTCGATTATCGCCTGGGCGATATTCGGCATGCTGCTCGCCGGCCGCCGCCTGTACGGCTGGCGCGGGCGCACGGCGGTGCGCTGGACGCTCGCCGGCTTCACGCTGCTGGTGCTCGGTTATTTCGGCAGCAAATTCGTGCTCGAGGTGTTGCTCGGACGTGCCTCCTGACGCAAACGGTAAAAGACGCTAGAATTCGAGCCTGCTGCAGCCTCTGCCGGTCAGCCCCATCTCTCGCTCGACCGGTCCGAATTACGCAGCAGGAGCGCACACCTTCTACAGTCACGAGTACAACGAGCTACACAGATCGATAAATGGAACAGATTAGCCGGGCCCTGTATTGCAATCCCATCTGGTCCAGAATTTTTCCCTTCCTGCGCTGGTGGCCACAGGTCACCCGTGACACCCTCAGGGCCGACCTGATCGCCGGCCTCACTGGCGCCGTCGTGGTACTGCCGCAAGGCGTGGCCTTCGCCATGATCGCCGGACTGCCGCCGGTGTACGGCCTGTACACGGCCATGGTGCCGCCGATTATCGCCGCGCTGTTCGGTTCCTCGCGCCACCTCATTTCCGGGCCGACCACCGCTATCTCGATCGTGGTGTTCGCCACAATCACCAAGTTCGCTGAACCGGGCAGCGCCAAGTTCATCCAGATGGCCCTCACCCTCACCTTCCTGGCCGGTGTCTACCAGCTCGCCCTAGGTCTGGCGCGCATGGGAACACTGGTCAATTTCATCTCGCACTCGGTGGTGGTCGGCTTCACCGCCGGCGCTGCAGTGCTCATTGCCACCAGTCAGCTGAACCACTTCTTCGGCATGCACATCCCGTCGGGCGAATCGTTCCTGCACACCTGGCGCGATATCTTCCAGCAGATCCACGATGCCAGCCTGTTTGTGACCGGTATCGCCGTTGTTACGCTGGTGAGCCTGATCGTGCTCACGCGCCTCAAGCCACGCTGGCCGGTGATGCTGATCGCCATGGTCATCGGCAGCGTGGTGGCCATGCTGGTTGGTGATGCAACACATGGTATCCGGGTCGTGGGCCAGCTGCCGCAGCAACTGCCGCCACTCAGCATGCCCGACCTGCACCTCGCCGCGATCAAGCAGCTCGGCAGCGCGGCGCTGGCGATTGCCATGCTGGGACTGGTCGAAGCGGTGTCGATTGCACGCTCGGTGGCCGCCAAGTCCGGTCAGCGCATTGATGGCAGCCAGGAATTCGTCGGCCAGGGCATGGCCAATATTGCCGGCAGCTTTTTCTCGAGCTACGCCTCGTCCGGCTCATTCACGCGCAGCGGCCTCAATTACGCTGCCGGGGCGGTAACGCCACTGTCCGCCGTGTTCGCGGCACTGACGTTGGCACTGGTCGTACTGCTGGTGGCGCCGCTCGCTGCGCACCTGCCAATCGCCGCCATGGCCGCGGTGCTGCTGGTGGTGGCCTGGCGGCTCATCGACTTCCACCACATCAAGACAATACTCACCACCAGCAAGCGCGAGTCGTCGGTGTTGCTCACCACCTTCTTCGCCACCCTGTTCGTGGAGCTCGAATTTGCGATCTACGTGGGCGTAATGCTGTCGCTCATCATCTACCTGATGCGCACCTCGCAACCGGCGGTGGTCGCGCGCGTGCCCGATCCGGCCAGCCCGAACCGGCATCTGGTGACCGACTCGAACCTGCCGGAATGCCCGCAGCTCAAGATCGTGCGCATCGACGGTTCGCTGTATTTCGGCGCCGTCGACCACGTGCAGGAACAGCTGCACCTGCTCAACGAACAGAGCCCGCAGCAGAAGCACCTGCTGCTGATCGGCAACGGCATCAATTTCGTGGACATCGCCGGCGCCGAGCTGCTGGCCGTCGAGGCACGCAGCCGCCAGGCGCGCGGCGGCGGCCTGTATCTGGTCAAGATCAAGGAAGAGGCCTGCAACACCCTGCGGCGCGGCGGCTTTCGCGACCTCATCGGCGCGGAAAACATCTTCCTCACCAAGTCAGATGCGATCGAAACGGTCTTTCACAAGCTCGACCCGGACGTGTGCGCGCACTGCGACAAACGCATCTTCCTGGAGTGCCAGAAGTTGCCGCCGTCCACGCAGGCACCTGTTACCTGATCCCAAGAAACGCTTAATCCGAACATGAGCATGACGCCCGGCAACACCACGGTCCGATCCTGGAATCTCTTTTGCTCTCCTTGGGCACAACGTTTCCTGCCCTTTCTTGCCTGGATCGGCGAATTGCGCGACGGCAAGGTGTTGCGCGCCGACCTGCTCGCCGGCATCACCGTGGCGCTGGTGCTGATTCCGCAATCCATGGCCTATGCGCAACTCGCCGGGTTGCCGGCCTACTTTGGCCTGTACGCGGCGTTCCTGCCGCCGATGGTGGCGGCGTTGTTCGGTTCATCGCGCCAGCTGGCCACCGGGCCGGTGGCGGTGGTGTCGTTGCTCACGGCCGCGGCGCTTGAACCGATCGCGGCGAGCGGCAGCGCAGGCTATGTTGCCTATGCCATCACTCTGTCGCTGATCGTCGGCCTGTTCCAGCTCAGCCTCGGTCTGCTGCGTCTCGGCGTGGTCGTGAACTTCCTGTCACACCCGGTGATCGTCGGCTTCACCAATGCCGCCGCCATCATCATCGCGACCTCGCAACTCGACAAGATATTTGGCGTGCGCGCCGAAAAAGCCGCGCACCATTACGAGACCGTCTGGAACACGCTGGTCGCCGTATCCACCCAGATACATTGGCCGACATTCTTCATCGCCGCCGGCGCATTCACCATCATGATCGTGCTGCGGCGCATGAACCCGCGCATCCCGAATGTGTTGATCGCCGTCGCCGTTACCACCTTACTGGCCTGGTTCATCCGTTTTGAGCGTCTGGAAACCGTGACGCTCGACCGGATTTCGAACGAGGCCGTGCAGGAAGTAGTGCGCGACGAGATCGCGCTCAAACGCGAGATTCCGGAGCTCGACAAGGCCATTTTTGCGGCCGAGACAAAATACCGCGATACGCTGGCACGTTTCGGCACAGATGACTCACGCAGCCTGCTTGCCCAGCATGCCTTCGATACGCTCAGGCTCAAGCGCGAGCGCCGCATCAAGACCGTCAAGGCCGACATCGAGGAAATCAAGAAGAACCGGTTCGAGCATGTTGCGGGAGAAAACGGCCAGCCCGGCAACTATTATTTGCGCGGACACATGCCCGATGGCGCGACAAGCGATGGCTATCTGTGGCGCATTCGCAGCGTGGATGGCGAGCAGCTGGTGCTGAACGGCGGCGGCAATGTCGTCGGCAATGTCCCGAAGGGCTTGCCGTCTTTCGAGCCGCCAAAGTTCGATCTTGGCGTGATTCTGCAGCTGCTCTCGGCCGCGATCACCATCTCGCTGCTCGGCTTCATGGAGGCGATATCCATTGCCAAGGCCATGGCCACCAAGACCCGTCAGCGCCTCGATGCCAACCAGGAATTGATCGGCCAGGGCATCGGTAACATTCTCGGCAGCCTTACCCAGAGCTACCCGACCTCGGGTTCCTTCTCGCGTTCTGCTGTAAACATCAGCGCCGGCGCCATTACCGGTTTCTCATCGGTCGTAACAAGCGTGATTGTCGTGGTCACGCTGCTCTGGCTTACGCCGCTGCTCTATCACCTGCCGCAGGCCACCCTGGCGGCAGTCATCATGATGGCGGTCGTCGGACTCATCAACGTCAAGGCCGTCAAACATGCCTGGCAAGCCAACAAGCAGGACGGCATTGTCGCGATCGTGAGCTTTGCGCTGACCCTCGCCTTCGCGCCGCACCTCGACAAAGGCATTCTGATCGGCGCAGGTCTCGCGCTTATTCTGTACCTGTACCGCACCATGCAGCCACGCGTGGCGTTGCTCGCCCGCCACCCGGACGGCACGCTGCGTGACGCCGAGGTCTATGGCCTGCAGGCCTGCATGAATATTTCCATGATCCGTTTCGATGGCTCTCTCTACTTTGCCAACACCAGTTATTTTGAAGACAAGGTGCTGGGACGGGTTGCGGCCAAACCGGACCTGAAATATGTGATCGTGGTCGGCGATGGCATCAACCAGATCGATGCCTCGGGCGAGGAAATGATCGCAACGCTGACTGAACGTCTGCGTTCCAACAACATCACGATACTGTTCACTGGTCTCAAGAAACAGGTGCTGGATGTATTTGATCGTACCGGCCTTGCTGAAAAGATCGGCGCTGGCCGGTTCTTTCGCACAGAAGATCTGGCGCTCGAATACGTCTGGCAGCAGCTTGGCAACAATCATGAGGCCGACTGTCCGCTGAACGTGGTTTGCCAGATCAAACCGGCCGGCTGAATCTGCCCAGGCTACCGGTTTTCGCGACCTGGAAGGCACGTGCTAGCATGATGATTCCTCCCGAACCTGAAGCCGCCCCGTGGATGACATTCCGCTCAGCGCGCTGATCGGCGCCCTGATTTTTCTCGTCTTCCTGTCCGCGTTCTTCTCGGCTGCCGAGATCAGTCTCGTCACGCTCAACCGCTATCGCTTGCGCCATCAGGTCGAGTCCGGGCATCGTGGCGCACGTATCGCCGCCAAGCTGCTGGAGCGTCCTGACCGGCTGATCGGCGTTATCCTGCTCGGCAGCAACTCGATCAACGCCCTGTTCTCGGCGCTCACCACGGTCACCGTCATCCGCGTGTGGGGCGAGAAGGAAAGCGCCATCGGCATCGCCACCATCATTATCACGCTCGTGGTGCTGATACTCACCGACCTTGCGCCCAAGACCCTCGCCGCCCTGCGCCCGGAGCGCATCGCCTACCCCAGCGCCTTCGTGCTGCGGCCACTGCTCAAGTTCAGCTACCCGGTGGTGTGGATCATCAACGGGATCGCCAATGGCTTGTTGCGGCTGCTCGGCGTGCGCATCCAGGCGGGCGTGGCGGAGCGGCTTTCCGCCGAAGAACTCAAAACCCTGGTGATGGAGGCCGGCGTGCTCATGCCCGAGACCCATCAGGACATGCTGCTGGCCATTCTGGAACTCGAGAAGGTGACGGTCGACGACGTCATGGTGCCGCGCGGCGAAATTGAGGGCATCGACCTGGACGCCGACTGGGACGAGATCGCCTCCAAGCTTGGCACCAGCCGCTACACGCGCCTGCCGGTCTATCGCGGCAGTTTCGACAATGTCGTCGGACTCGTGCACCTGCGCAAGGTGATGCGCCTGATGCATACCGGCGACTTCAGTCGTGAAACCTTCATGCCGCTGATCATCGACCCGTATTTCATCCCGCAGGGCACGCCGCTCAGCACCGCGCTCCTCAACTTCCGCGCCAGCAAACGGCGTATAGCGCTGGTCGTCAATGAGTACGGGGACATTCTCGGCCTTGTGACTATCGAAGAAATTCTTGAGGAAATTGTCGGCGATTTCACCACGCCGGGCATGTCACTGGCCGAAGAAATCCGGCCACAAGCCGATGGCAGTTTCCTGGTGCACGGGAGCGTGACCCTGCGCGACCTGAACCGGCGCCTCGACTGGGACCTGCCAACCACCGGACCCAAGACCCTGAATGGCCTGATCACCGAGTATCTTGAGACTCTGCCAGAAACCGGCACCAGCCTGATGCTGAACGACTATCAGGTGGACGTGGTGCGCACCCGCGGCACATCGGTACAGCTCGCGCGCATTCGCCACATGCCACCGGCGCCGAAAACCGAAGACTGAACCGTTTGCAAGAATTGACAAAAAACCGCAGAAAACCTAGCATTTCGGCTCCACGTTGCGTGGAATCTCATGCCCTTTCGCGGACTGGTAATAAGACCCGCGACGAGCTGCCGATCCATCGTTTTATATTTATTTAAGGGTTGAACCCAGTTGGCGCTCAGCATTGCCTATCTGGCGGTGATTGCCGCACTCGCCTCCGCGGTGTTCGCGCTCGGCACCAATTTCCGCCGCAACGTCATCACACGTACCCTGCCGTTCCTGCTGCTTGGCGCGAGCGGCGTGGCCGCCGTGGCAGCCGGCGGTTGGGCGCTGCTCGACAATCTTAAACTCACCCAGCAACTGGCACTCGGTCTGCCGTGGATGCACTGGCATCTGCGCCTGGATGCGCTGTCCGGTTTTTTCTTCGCCGTCGTGGGGCTGCTGCTGACAGCGGTCAGCTTCTACGGACCTGCCTACGTGCGCGAGTTCGAGAGCAGCAAGCAGCCGCTCTCGGTGCTGGGCCTGTTCACCGGCCTGTTCGCGGCCGGTATGTTGCTGGTGCTGCTCGCCGATGACGCCTTTGCCTTCATGGTCGCGTGGGAGCTCATGTCGGTGTCGAGCTACTTCCTGGTCACCTATCAGCACCAGAACGCTCCCAACCGTCGCGCCGGCTTTCTGTACCTGCTCATGGCGCATGTCGGCGCGCTGGCCATCCTGCTCGGCTTCGGCGTGCTCGCCGGCTTCGGCGGCAACTTCACGTTCGACGCCATGCGCGCGGCCACGCTCGCGCCACTGTGGGCATCCATCGCCTTCGCGCTCGCCTTCTTTGGCTTCGGCATGAAGGCCGGCCTGGTGCCGGTGCATGCCTGGCTGCCGGAGGCGCACCCGGTCGCGCCTTCGCACATCTCGGCACTCATGAGCGGCGTGATGCTCAAGGTGGCGATCTACGGTTTCATCCGCGTCACCTACGACCTGGTCGGTCACATTCAGTGGCAGTGGGGGTTGGCCGTATTGGTCGTCGGTACCACATCGGCACTGCTCGGTGTGCTGTACACGCTCATGCAGAGCGACCTCAAGCGCCTGCTGGCCTACTCCTCGGTAGAAAATATCGGCATCATTTTCATGGGTCTCGGGCTGTCCATGATTTTTCTCGGCACCAACCATCCGGTGCTCGGCGTCATCGGCCTGATCGCCGCGCTCTATCACGTTCTCAATCACGCGGTGTTCAAGGGCCTCCTGTTCCTTGGTGCCGGCGCGGTCTTGTATCGGACCCACGAGCGCGATCTGGAACACATGGGCGGTCTGATTCACCGCATGCCGGTCACGGCCGCGCTGTTCCTGGTCGGTTGCGTCAGCATTTCGGCCCTGCCGCCGTTCAACGGCTTCGTGTCCGAATGGCTCACCTTCCAGGCGGCGCTGCAAACACCAAAACTTGAGAGCGGCGTCCTGCGCGCCATTCTGCCGATCGCCGCCGCGCTGCTCGCACTGACCGGCGCGCTCGCCGCCGCCGCATTCGTCAAGGTGTATGGCGTGGCGTTCCTCGGAAAGGCGCGCGACCGGCGCGCGGCGCACGCGCGCGAGGTGCCGGCGGGCATGTTGATCGGCATGGGTATGCTCGCCGTGTTGTGCCTGGTACTCGGCGTTCTGCCGACCACCGTGATCGATATCATTGATGCCGTACCGCGGCTGCTAATCGGCCAGGCGCCGCCGAGCCTGACGGCACATGGCTGGCTGTGGCTCACGCCGGTGTCGGCGGACGTAGCCTCGTACTCGGCACCGCTGGTGCTGGCCGCGATTGCCATTACCTTTTTCATCGGGCGCCTGCTGTTGCGCCGCAACGCCAACCCGGTCCGGCGCAGCGCGCCCTGGGATTGCGGATTCGGCCCACTCAATGCGCGCATGCAGTACACCGCGGCGGCCTTCGCCCAGCCGATTCGGCGCGTGTTTGGCGGTGTATGGAAGGTGCAGGAACAAGTGGAGGTGACGCGCGCCAGCGCACCGGCCACGCTGGTCAGCGGCGTTCGTCACCAGCTGCACATCAGTGATTGGTCATGGCTCAAATTGTATGAGCCAATCGGACGCCTGGTGCTGACCGGCGCGCGTCACATTGGCCACCTGCATTCCGGGCACATCCGTACCTACCTGATGTACTCGTTTGCCACGTTGCTGCTGCTACTCTGGATCGTCACATGAATCTCGCACCGGATCCCGTCATGGCCTGGACACTGGCACTGATCCAGACGCTGCTGTTCATTGCCGCCGCACCGCTGCTCGCCGGCTGGGTGAAGCGCATCAAGTGCCACATGCAGAATCGCGCCGCGCCGTCGCTCTTCCAGCCGTACCGTGATCTGGTGAAACTTTTCCGCAAGGATGTGGTACTGGCCGAGAACGCCTCATGGCTGTTTCGTGCCGCACCCTATGTCGTGTTCGGTGCGTTCATCCTGGCCGCCTCGGTGGTGCCACTGGTCGCGGCGCACCTGCCAACCGCCGCCATCGCCGACGTGATTGTGCTGGTGGGATTTTTCGCGCTGGCGCGCTTCTTCCTCGCGCTCGCCGGCATGGACATCGGCACGGCCTTCGGCGGCATGGGCTCATCGCGCGAAATGACCATTGCCTCGCTCGCCGAGCCGGCCATGCTCATGGCGGTGTTCACCCTGGCCATGATCGCCTCCACCACCAACCTGTCCGTGGTCATCGAACACAATCTGCACGCCGGCCTGGTGTTGCGGCCATCGCTGTTGTTTGCCCTGCTGGCGCTGGCCATGGTGGCCGTCGCTGAAAGTGGACGCATTCCGGTGGACAATCCGGCGACCCATCTTGAGCTCACCATGGTGCATGAGGCCATGATTCTCGAATACAGCGCCCGGCACCTGGCGCTCATCGAATGGGCCAGCCAGATCAAGCTCATGATCTATACGGTTCTGATTGCCAATATCTTCTGGCCGTGGGGCATCGCCGAGGCATTCACGCCTGCCGCACTGTCCTGGGGCGTCGTGGCCATTACCGCCAAACTTGCCCTGCTCGCGATGCTGCTGGTTGTCTGGGAGACCGTCATGGCCAAGATGCGGCTGTTTCGCGTGCCGCAATTCCTGGGTTTTGCGTTCCTGCTGGCGCTGCTTGGCATGCTCACGCACGTGATTCTGGAGACCGGAACGTAGCATGAATCTTGCCAGTCTTTCGCTCTACCATCAGGCGCTGCTGGTCGCGGCAGCTCTGGTATTGTTCACGTCATTCATGATGCTCGCCACGGCGCGCATCCGCCCGCTGATTTTCGCTTTCGCCTGGCAGGGTGCGCTGCTGGCCATTGTCACCGCGCTGGTGGCTCTTGTGTCGGATCACCCGCATCTCTATATCTCGGCGCTGCTTACCCTGGGTCTCAAGGCATTGCTCATTCCATGGATGCTGCACCGCCTGAGCGCAAGGCTCAATATCCTGCATGAAGTCGAACCCATCCGGAATCCGTCGATGATGCTGGTGGCCGGTGCCCTGCTGGTGATTTTCAGCTACTACGTGGCGACGCCGATCGTGCACCTGTCCACGCTGGTCACTCGCAATACCATCGCCGTGAGCATGGCCGTCATTCTGCTCGGTATGCTGCTAATGGTGTCGCGCAGCAAGGCGGTTGCACAGGTGGTCGGCTTCATGTCGATCGAGAACGGGTTGTTCTTTGCTGCGGTGGTATCCACCTACGGCATGCCGATGATTGTCGAGCTCGGTATTGCCTTCGACGTGCTGGTGGCCATGGTGCTGTTTGGCGTGTTCTTCTTTCAAATCCGCGCGTCCATCGACTCGCTCGATGTCGATCGCATGAATCGCCTTTCGGAGAAGAACGAATGAATTTTCTTGAAATCATTCTTCTGGTACCACTGACCGGCAGCATCCTGCTGGCGTTTATCGGTCACCGGCCATCTGGCGGCTGGCTGAACGTTGCCGTGAGCGCCAGCACGCTGGCCTGCGCGCTGCCCATGGCCTTTGGCGTGTACGAGAATGGACCGCTGCTCAGTGCCAACAAACTCTTCTATATCGACGCCTTCAATGTTTACCTGGTGGTGCTGACTGCCTTCGTCGGCTTGACCACGGCGATCTTCTCGCGCCCGTACATGCAGCATGAGGTCGACCGTGGCCGCCTCGGTCAGGGGCGCATGCGCCTGTATCACTCCATGTACCAGGGCTTCATGTTTGCCATGCTCCTGGCGCTCTCTACCAACAGTCTGGGCCTGCTGTGGGTGGCCATGGAAGCCGCGACCCTGGCAACCGTCATGCTGGTGTCGCTCTACCGCACGCCCGAATCCATCGAGGCGGCGTGGAAATATTTCATTCTGTGCGGTGTCGGCATCGCCCTGGCCTTGTTCGGCACCGTGCTGCTGTACTTCGCGGCCGAACAGAAACTCGGCGCAGAGCGCGACGACACCCTGCTGTGGAACGTGCTGCACGCCAATGCCGCCGGTCTCGACCCCACGGTGCTGACGCTGGCATTTGTGTTCTTGCTGGTCGGCTACGGCACCAAGGTCGGCCTCGTGCCGCTGCACGCATGGCTGCCGGATGCGCACTCCGAGGGCCCAACGCCGATGTCGGCAGTGCTGTCCGGACTGTTGCTGAACGTGGCGTTGTACGCGCTGGTGCGCGTCAAAATGCTGGTGGATGGATCATTGCACAGCACGCTCGCCGGCAACCTGATGATGGGTTTCGGGCTGCTCTCGTTCCTGGTCGCCGGCCTGTTCCTGCATCGCCAGCATGACGTGAAGCGCATGTTCAGTTACTCCTCCATCGAGCACATGGGGTTCATGACCTTCGCCTTCGGGCTCGGCGGTCCGCTGGCGACCTTCGGCGCCCTGCTGCACATGACCGTGCACTCGCTCACCAAGAGCGCCATCTTTGTTACCGTCGGCCACGCCGCGCAACTCGCCGGCACCCAGCGCATCGAACACATCCGCGGC
>Ga0315281_10010813_pt1 | contig 12533 bp, 7 predicted proteins | sample YL17G07_0_MG_FD_204540 | JGI IMG/M metagenome (GOLD analysis project Ga0315281, IMG submission 204540) | Sediment microbial communities from Yellowstone Lake, YNP, Wyoming, USA - YL17G07_0 | ecosystem: Environmental > Aquatic > Freshwater > Lake > Sediment | place: USA: Wyoming | collected... | reverse complement strand
GAATTGCCGGCGATCACCTCGATACAGTTGTCGTTATAGTTGAGACCGCAGACCTCGCAGGCATACCACTTGTTGAGGTCCCTCGCCGGCCAGCTCGGATGGACCTTTTGGCCGTCAAAGACCGTGGTGTCGACAATGATGTCGTTGATCTCCCGGATCCCCTGCTCCCGCAGCGCCTGCACGATCCTGTCGAAGACCCAGCCACTGGGCCGGCCGTACTTGTCGTCGGTCACCCCGTCGCCCAGCAGCGGGTCGCCACTGCCAATCACCACGAGGCTGCCACCCTGCAAAGCCACCCGTGTCTTGTACTCGAAATTCGGTCCGAGGTACGTCACGGCGGCCGCTGTGGTCACGAGCTTCATGTTCGAGGCCGGAATCAGTGGCTTTCGCGGATTGTAGCTGTAAAGGACTGCTCCGGAACCCGGCTGGACAATGTGGACCGAATACTCGTCCTGGGTTTGCGGCGGAGCGATCTTGTGGATGCGCTGTGTCAATCCGGCGACGCTCACACCGCAGAGCCATATACTTAGCAGAACCGTCGTTGCACATTTCTTCAAGGCTATGCTTGTGCCCTTCCGCATCTGTCAGCACCCTCTTACTGCTAACCTTTGTGGCGTTACTTTCATGGCGATAGCATACCAAAACTTTCAGTGTCGTTAAGAGCATACAGAGAATCATAAATGAGGCAAGTGCAAAAAAAACAGCCGGGGCCCGTGCCCAACGGACACAGGCCCCGTTCGATTCAATCATCAAGCGCCGGTCGGTAGAGACGCACAATCCTGCGTCTCCACCGAGACGCTGACGACTCTCCTACGGTTTGGTCACGCGGATGTCATCGATGTAAATGCGGCCGCCGCCGTCCGCCGCCGGATTGGCCCGGTCGCCCACACCGATGAACAGCTTCTTGACCTTGGCCAGATTCACGCCGGCCAAATCGCTGAGCGGAATCTTCCATTCGGTCCATTCGGCAACGTTCGTCGCCGCCGGATCCGGATGGACGACCACGGCCGTCTTGTTGGCACTGTCCTGCACGACCACGTACAGCTTCCCGGCGTCGTTGCCCGGATTGGGTCCGACACTGGCAACGGTCCAGGGGCCGCTGACCGAGCCGGCCGTCGTGACATCGGAGAACTCCGCTACGCAGGCGCCGGCGGCGGCGTTGTTGCTGGTGACCGCCATGCCGATGTAGACGCTGCCGGTCATGCTGATGACCTGCGGGTTCATGGACGCATCGGCGCCGGTGTTCTCATTGTCCGGCTGCTCGACCCAGGTCTTGCCGTCCTGCGAATAGTAGGCCGTGAACTGACTGCCCTTTCGCTCCACTTTGACCCAGACGGGGAAGGTGACCGCCTGGGTACCGCTGTGGGCGGACAGGGCGGTGCCGCCTGTATTCGGGCGATTCTGGAAGGCCCGGCGGCCATCGGGCGTCGGGAACATGAACGCGTACGAGGAGGCCGGATCCAGACTCTCACGAATCATTACGCCGGCTTTCGCCCAGTTACTGGTGGTATTGGCGAGACTGTTGACCTTCGCCACGATCGCGCCATCACCGTTGAGCTTCCTGTAGACGAAGCGGAAGTTGTCAGCGGCATCCCAGACATCGCCGCTGTTAGAGGTGATGGTGTATTTACCCGGCTCGGTCTCGACGAACTTCGCCGGATTACCCCGGAACCACAAGCTCAGGTCCGTGACTCCGCCGACCGTCCAGTTCTGCAAGGGCGAGAACTCGCGCTCGGCCTCAGCATAGTAAGGCGAACTGATGTTGTTATAGTCCATGGGCATCGACTGCTCGCCGCCGTGAACGATCGTCTGCTCGGCAAACGGCGGATCCCAGTTGCCGACGGTCGAGGTCGTGGTGTTGGTTTGGCCATCGAGCCAAGTCTCGTAGATCCGCGTGCCCATGTCCGGGTCATCGTTGTAGCTCTCGAAGTCATCGACCGGAATGAAATTGGCCGTCGTAAAGCTCCAGACCCGGCCGACCCACGGGCTCTCGGCATCGCCTTCATTGATCTCATCGATTCGCCAGTAGTAGGTCTTGCCCCACTCCAGGGCACCGGCATTGTAGCTCGTGCCGGCCTGCCGACCCTTGTACAGGTCGCTGGCGCTATCGGCCGCCGCCACGGCATTGGCATCATCACCGAAATAAACCTCGTGCTGCTGAGCCTTCTCACCGGCATCCCAGCTTAAGGTGATGGTCTGGACCGTATCGACCGCACCATCAGGAGGTAACGGCGAGTAGGCCCGCACGGGCAGCAGCGGTGTGGGGCCGACTCCGCCGGCGCTGATGACCTGCTGGCTGATGCCAGGACCTTGCCAAGCGACTGCGATGCTGTCACCGCCGCTGCCTTCCTTGTGCAGGGCCTCGATGTAGTACCGCTGCCCCGCCTCCAGTGTGACCGGACTGGACCGCTGGTTGACTTCCTTGGTCCACTCGCGCGAGGCGGTGTAGGTCGCTACGGTGGCAATGAGCTTCTTATTGGCCTGGTCGGCATCGGTGCTCAGCCAGAGCTCGCAGCCGTCATCGCCGGAAACCCAGAAGATGTAATCGCCGGATTGCGGCGGGTACAGCCAGCCGTACAGACGCGTGCCGTAGTTGTCCGCCCAACCGACCGGTCCTTCCAATGAGGGTATGAACTCGGTGCCGGTGGGATTATCCGGGAAGTTCGGATTGCCCGTCAGGTCCGCCACCGTCGTGCCGGCGCCGATATTCGACCACCACTGGCGGATCGCTCCGACCGATCCGGCCAGCACGGTGGTAAAGCTCCAGACTTCGCCGGTTTCGATCTTGCCGCCGGCGCCGGTCTCATCGACCCGCCAGTAATAGGTCATGTCCGGCTTGAGAGCCTCGGCGACTTTGTACGAAGTCTCGGTGACCGCTAACGCGCCTTTGTCCGCTCCGGCCGCTCCCTCCTGAACCGCATTGCGGTCGGTCCCAAAGTACACGTGGTGGCCCGAGGCAGACTGGCCTGCCGTCCAGCTCAGGGTCGGACTCAGCGTGACATTGGCCGCCTCGTCGGCCGGCTGGGGCAGATAGGCGGTCAGAGGCATCACCGTAAAGCTCCAGACATCGCCCGTGTAGACCGTTCCTGTGGCCTCAACCTCATCGACCCGCCAGTAGTATTTGGCACCCGGCGTAAGCCCGGCGGTGTAGTAAAACATGGCGAAAGGCTGGTGAGTCGCCTTCAGATCGGCCGCCGTCAGGTCCGGGCTGGTACCGAAATAGACATCGTGGAACAAGGCGGTATCGCCCTCGGTCCACTGCAGCAACGGCATGGTGACGCCCAGTGTGCCGTCCGCGGGAGTCGGCTTGCGGGCCTTCAACTGGGGCGGCACCAGGGACTTGATCTCCGCCGCCGTCAGCGCGCGGCTGAAGAACATGACGTCGTCCAGCGCGCCATTCAGGTGTCGCGTGCCGTCCGTATAAGTGCGGTCGCCGCCAAGCCATACGGGGCCATCCCAAGTGGCCGCCGCGTGAGGGATGGCATTGACGGAAGCCGAAACACCATTGACGTAGAACGTCGCTTTGGTGGGCTCAATGGTCACCGCGCAGTGGGTCCACTCATCGGCCGCATAGTAGGCGGTTCCGCGATAGTTCCAGGATGCCGCATCGTCATTCCAATGATAGGCGAGCTGACGGCTGCCCAGCATGTTGAAGCCGTGAGCGGGGCCGGGGCCGCGGTGCATGATGAATGACGCCCAGTCGGATTGCGTGCCATTCGGAAGGACCCAGCCGGCCATGGTGGCCTGCGTAAGCGTCAAACCCATGGGAGAGACTTCGACCAGCGTGGGGTAGGCCAGCTTGATGGCGTAGCCCTTGCCGTAGAAGCCGGTGGTCCAGGCCGGATCGCCTTCGACGAAGGTCCCGTTGTTCTGATTGGGGGAGGAGTCCGCTACTGTACTGCCTTGACCTTCCTCGCACCTCCACCATCCGATGAGCGCCGGATCGGTGTTCGGGTCCCAGGCCGCCACGCCCGCGTTCACGAGCGCGCCCAACAGGAGAAAACACGTAAACCACAACACTCTCTTGTACATGATCGTCCTCCTACACGAAGCTGGAAGCCCAGACGCAGAATCTTGCGTCTGCACATGTCCCGGCCACACACCAGGACGAGATCATTTCTGAATGCGGATGACGGTTTTGCGAGGACCGAGGACGGATGACGGATGGCGGCAGAGGAAATCCCAGCGCCGTAACTCGCGTCTGGGAACCCCGGACCCGTCGCCTTCTGCTCTCCGTCTTCGGTCCTCTGTTTTCTGTCCTCCACGTTCTGGGATTCTTTTGCACCTCCTTTCCGATTGCACCTGTTGGTAATCAGGGGGCAGCAGTTAGTCTCCAACCGTTGATCGCTAACCACTTTCTCGATATGCAGTGCGTGGCGATGTCCCGTCCGATGCCAATAATCCTCCCTGCCGATCTGTGACCAGCATCGACTCAGCGTCTGAGGAACGAAACACAGGTCAATATATTTATACTACATTGACCAAGCCTCATGCAAGAGGAATCCGGATGGACCCTCGCCTCGGTGCGTCCCGGCATTGTGCCACCCAGCCGCCCCGCGCTCGTCAGGGCAGGTGGAAATTGGCTTTGTTTTCCCGACCCCGCCTGGTGACAAATCCTCCATAATCTCTTCACCACAAGGAACTTGGCCTTCACTCGCACCCGAGGAAATTGGCTTTGTTTTGCACGATTCGTCCGTTTGTCCTGAAGTGTTAAGTGTGAAGTTTGAAGTTTGAAGAGTTGACGCTTGGCTCTCTCCACTTGAAACTTCTTCTACCGGCCCGTCCACCTCGCGCAGGAGGCGCAGCCGTTGCAGCTCGGCCATGGTCTTATACAGGCTGTGCTCGATCCGGCGTTCATACATGAGCAGCGGGTCGAGAACCCGCGAGTTGGAGAAGTCCTTCAGGGCCACCCGCCCGAGCGCCAGATCGCCGTCGCCGTCCGGCCCGCCTTCCGGCCGACCCGATCCCTTGGGCGACAGCGACTGCACGAGCTTAGCCAATGGGCTGGACCTGTCGGCGAGCAGCGCATCGAAGACTTCGTTCTGAATGCGTTCGACCCGTTTGAGCCGCCAGGACAGGCTGACAACCCGTTCCGCCAGCATTGACTCCATCGCCCCGGCCGGCGCCAGTTCGCCGAGCATCGCCTCGCGATGCAGGTCAAACTCGCCCTGGTCCTCTCCCTTGATGACATCCAGGCGGCCCGACAGGCCGTGTTTGACGGCATTCTGTGAGACGATTGCCTTCCCCTCGGCCGTACGAGGACCCGTGGACTTCTCGCCGTTCCGCCGATTGGCGAGGATTTGTGCTTCAGTAGCCATTGTGATTCCCTCCGAATTTACAATGTACCATTTACTACTTACGATTCTGTTGCCTTGTTACCATATCCATCCTGTGATTCGCGGTCAAGTGAAAATTGCGGTTATAGTGACAGTTTTATTGGCGGGTTGGTGGACGCCGATAAACCATTGTCACACACGGACTTGCGCCAGAGGGACACGGGTTCTCGTAGGGTGTGCCGTGCACACCTTCTGCTTCGGATGAGAAGAGGCTTGTGCCCGGCAAAGTCGTTTTTGGAAGGCTGGTAGATCGGATGTCAGGGCGTCTCGGCCCATCCGGTTTGCGACTCGCAAGCGGCAATGGATCGAGTTGCGCATGAGGACATAGGGTCTAACCGTCCCAGGGAGAAGGTGTGCACGGCACACCCTACAAAAGACACGCGAGGGCGTGTACATGCGCCCCGGTTCTGGATAGCTCGATCACCCTGCCGGTCGCCGACCTGAGCGTCATTTTCTGGGAAGGCCGGATTTGATCTCATCGATGCTCACGCCGAGGACGGTTTTGGCAATCGCATCGAGCTGCGGCTGGGCCGCCTGAAAATGAAACGTGCGGTGCGTGTGGAGAATGCTCTGGACCGGGCTCAGCGCCGCGGCGGGCGACGAGGTCTCCAGCTCGTAGAACGGGCCCAGCGGCTTGGCACCCGGCGCGGACGGGCCATCGTTGTACGAGTTCACGACGTCGCCACGATACGGCTGGTCCTGGATCTGCCACATCGAGTTCACATAGTCCACCACGTCCCTGGGCTTGTTATACTGCACGATGGTCAGAACGTTGTTGACGGCATCATAGCTGCCCGCCACGTTTTTCGCCCTCTGCGGCGACAAGCCGATCTTGCTGCGATACTGCCCGTCGCCACTGAAGAACAGGACACCGTCCTTGATGACCAGACGGTCCGCGGGCACCTTGCCGAAATAGGCGTCGTTTACGGCCGGACCGAGCTTGTTCTCCGGACCCGCATTGAAGGGGATGACAATCGTGACCTCCGGAGATGGATTGTACATGCCGAGAATCCAGATGGAGAGCAGGCCGGTCTCCTTCTTCCAAGGCTCGGTGCCTGCATTGGTCACCTTGTTGTTGGACTCGAAGGCCACCATCTTGACGGCCGGATTAGCGGTCACGCCGAGTAATTTGACGGCATCGTTGCGATCCAGCACGCGCACGTCGCGGTCCACGCGAACGTTGAAGGCCGTTCCGGAGTAGTTCTTCACCTGCATGGTCTTTCGCAACGTGGCCGACTGCCTGGTCTTGGATACCAGCTCCCACGGCTCCGTATCCACCGGCGCCGGCGTGTACCAGTGCTCGAGGTCGAACGGGACACCCTTCTCGAAGAAGATGGAGAATTGTCCCCCTTCCGGCCCCAGCCAGAATCGGTCTTCGCCGCCGTAAACGTTGATGTGCTGGGCGAGCTTGGCGGAAGCCACCTGCTCACGATTGATCCAGCCGAAACTGAAGCCCTCCGGACCCGCCGCCGTACTCGTCATTACGCGTCCCTGCATCTTCGGCAGCACCGCAATCCGTCCCTGCCCCGAGCTGTCCGTCAGGACCACGACCTCGGTATGCTTCTGCAGGAACGCCACATCGTCGCGGAAGGCCTGTTTCCCGGTTTGTGAGCCGGTCGCCACACAGCCGGCCAGTGCCATCACGACCAATCCCAGTGCCACGGTTCTCGAAGCCATCCTCATTCTCCTTACAGTCGTCCATCGATAGTCGTCGGTCGTCAGTCGCTAACCTTAACGGCCGACCACTAACATAGCCCATCAGCCGTCGCTTGGCAAGCCCGCGTCCGCGTCGCCGTTTCATCGCCGGACGTTCGAAATCCCCATGCGGCCCGGCTGCCCTGGCCTGGCTTTTGGCGCCCGGGGTGGACAGGACGGGTGCGGTCGGAATAGGGTGGCGGGTCCTGAGAGGTATTGGTAGGGCGAGCATCCTCGCTCGCCAAGGCTGGCTGTAGAGGGGAGTCCGGGGGTATGTCCTGGTCTTTCCCTTGCGCCGCCGCCGACGGTGAGTTTTTCGCTTTGCCGCCCCCGGCACCAACCGCAGGCGGCAGGCCCTGGCGTGCCGTCAGGCCCAAAAGCGGAAAACTCCCTGCCAGCGGCTTGCCAGCAAGCCGGCGCGGCTTCGGTTCACCTGGAAAATACCGAGCACGGTCTGCCTTAGGCACCGAATCCGCCACCGTATGCCGACCGCACCCCGAGAGGATGACGGTGCTGGTTTTTGCTTGACCTCGTGGGGTGGATTGTTTATTGATGGACGGCCCAGGAATTGATTATTGATAAAGGATTATTGATTATTGACAAGGATCCTTGATCCATCCTCCAGCGTCATTTCTCAATAATCCATCATCAATAATCCATCAACGATGTGGAAATGACAGGTGGCCTTGTGGAAGAAAAACACGTACGAGTGGGGTTGGTGGGTTTTGGAACCGTCGGGACCGGTGTAGCCAAGCTGATCTTTGAAGGGGCCGATGCCATCGCCACGAAAATGGGTGTCCGGCTGGAGCTGGCCTGCATCGTGGACGTGGACACGCAGAGACCGCGTCCCGTATCGTTGCCCGACGGCGTCCTCACCAGCGATCTGAATCGCCTTCTCAACGACCGCAGCATCAGCATCGGGATCGAGCTCGTCGGCGGCACGACCGTGGCGCGGGAGATCCAGCTCCAGATGCTGCGGGCGGGCAAGGACGTGGTGACGGCCAACAAGGCCCTGCTGGCGGTGCACGGCAGCGAGCTGTATCGAGTTGCCCGTGAGAACGGCCGGTGTATCGCCTTCGAGGCCAGTTGCGCCGGCGGGATTCCGATCATCGCCGCCATCCGCACAGGCCTGGCCGCCAACAATATCACGGGCATGTACGGCATTGTGAACGGCACGTGCAATTACATCCTCTCCAGCATGACCTCCAAGGAGGAAACGTTCGCCGCCGCCCTGGCCAAGGCCCAGAAACGCGGCTATGCCGAGGCCGATCCGACGCTCGACATCTCCGGCGGGGACAGTGCTCACAAGCTGGCGATCCTGGCCTCGATGGCCTTCGGTTACGAGATTGCCCTGGAGGACATCTTTGTCGAGGGGCTCGACGGGATTGCCCGGGACGATATCCGCTACGGGCGGGAGATGGGATATCGCCTGAAGCTGCTGGCGATCGGACAAAGGAACGCGCAAGGCAAGATATCCTTGCGGGTCCATCCATCATTCATTACCGCCGATTCGGCGTTGGCGCGGGTCGAGGGCTCGTTCAATGCCATCAGCGTGTTCGGCGGCGCGGTCGGCGAGACTTTCTATTATGGGCGGGGCGCCGGCATGATGCCTACGGCCAGCGCCGTGGTCGCCGACATTATCGATGTGGCCTTGGGCAATTCGCGCACCACATTCGAGCACCTGCGGCTGATGCCCCGGGAGCGGGTAAAGCCGCTCATCGAAAAAATCGATGAGACGGTGAGCCGGTTCTATATCCGGGTGATGGCCAAGGACAAGCCGGGTGTGGTGGCTCGCTACGGCAAGATTCTGGGCGACCATGAGATCAGTATCTCCGGGGTCCTCCAGCATGAAGGGACCGGTCCGTATAACACGGTGCCCGTGGTGATCACGACCCACCGGACGCAGGAGAAGAATGTGGCGGCCGCACTGGCGGAACTGACCACGGTCGAGGACGTGATCAGCGGCAAGCCGGTGTGTATACGGATCGTGGATATCCCGCAGGACAAGGACAGTTAAAGGAAGCTTCAGGCCGGAGATTGTAGGCGGCAGGTGCCTGCAGCCGAACGCCTTTTCTCCGCCTCAGGTTATTGGTATGCCGAAGTACGCGATCATTGTGCCGGATGGTGCGGCCGATGAGCCCCTCGAGCAGTTCGACGGCCAAACGCCGCTCGAAGCGGCCCAGACCCCCAACATGGACCGGATCAGCACACAGGGCCGGCTGGGCCTGGTGCGCACCGTTCCGGAAGGACTGGAGCCGGGCAGCGACGTCGCCCAAATGAGCCTGCTCGGCTATGACCCGCTGCACTACTACAGCGGGCGCGCCCCGATTGAGGCAGCGGCCCGGGGCATCCGGCTCGGGCGGGACGATTGGGTCTTTCGCTGCAACCTGGTCACCATCGCCGATGGCAAGATGGCCGACCACAGTGCCGGGCACATTTCCACGGAAGAGGCAGGCAATCTCATCAAAGAGCTGCAGAGACACATCAGCGACGAACGCGTGTCCCTGTATGCGGGTGTCAGCTATCGACACCTGCTCGTTTTCAAGGGCGTCGATTTCGACGTTCGCACCTACCCGCCCCACGATCACATCGGCAAGCCCGTGGAGAAGATCCTTCCCCGCGGCAAAGGCGCCGACCTGTTGATTCAATTGATGAATCAGTCGCAGCAGTTGTTCGCCGGCCACGAGATCAATAAGGTCAGGCAGGACCTGGGTGAGAACCAGGTCAGCTCGATTTGGCTCTGGGGCCAGGGCAAGCAGGCGTGCCTGGAGAACTTTCGCAAGCGATTCGGCCTCCGGGGGGCGGTTATCACGGCGGTGGACCTGGTTCGAGGTCTGGCGAAGCTCGTGGGTTTTGACCTGATCGATGTGCCCGGCGCTACCGGGTTTGTGGATACGAATTACGAGGGCAAGGGTCTGGCCGCGATCAAGGCGCTGGACAAGTATGACCTGGTCTTCGTCCACGTCGAGGCCCCCGATGAGGCGGGCCACGAGGGCAATGCCCAGATGAAGAAAACGGCCATCGAACAGGTGGATCGATACGTCGTAGGTCCCGTGCTGCAGGCTCTTGAGCGATACGAGAGCTGGCGCATCCTGGTCCTGCCGGATCATCCCACCCCCGTAGGCAGCCGCGCCCACTCGGGTGCTCCCGTCCCCTTTGCGATGGCCGGAACGGGAGTAGCGGGCGTTCTGCACCTGGGCTTTGGCGAGACAAATGCGGCGAAGTCGGGGCTGCGTATTGAAAAGGGGCACGAGCTGATGGAGTATTTCCTCAAGAGCTGAGGTCGTTGACGGTCGGATGCCCGGCCGGTAGACTGTAGGTTTTTTGAAGGGTGAAGAGATAACTATGGCGATTATTGTCCAGAAATTTGGCGGCACATCGGTAGCGAACGCGGAGAAGATCCGCCGTGCGGCCCGACGCGTCATCGAGAGAATGCAGGCCGGCTACCAGGTGGTCGTCGTGGCCTCGGCGCGCGGTCACCAGACGGACGAGCTCGTGAGGGATGCACTGGAGCTGAACCCTAATCCTCCCAAGCGGGAGATGGACCAACTGCTGAGTACGGGTGAGCAGCAGACGGTTTCGCTGTTTGCGATGGCGCTCGACGCCATGGGCTACAAGGCCATCAGCTTCACCGGCGCACAAATCCGCATGTTGACCGACAGCGTCTATACCAAGGCCCAAATCAAGAGCATCGATGCCGACTTCATTCGCCGCGAGCTGGACCAGGGCCGAGTGGTCATCGTGGCCGGGTTCCAGGGGGTCGATGAGAACGGCAATATTACGACGCTCGGACGAGGCGGCTCGGATACCAGCGCGGTCGCGCTGGCCGCGGCTGTGAAGGCCGAGGAATGTGAAATCTTCACCGATGTGGACGGGGTCTACACGACGGACCCGCGCATCTTCAAGAAGGCCGTGATGCTGGACGAGATCAGCTATGACGAGATGCTGGAGATGGCCAGTCTCGGGGCCGGGGTGATGCACATCCGGTCGGTGGCCTTCGGCAAGCGGTACAACGTGAAGATTCACGTCCGAAACAGCGGGAACAATAATCCGGGAACGATCATAACTCATGAGGTGCCTCAGATGGAAGGTATATTAGTGTCCGGCGCGACAATCCAGAAAGATATGGCGAAAATCAGCCTGACCGGCGTGCCGAACGTTCCGGGGACCGCGGCGCGGGTGTTCGCTCGATTGGCTCAGGCGAAGGTGGTTGTCAACGATATCATCCAGACCGAGTTGAGCCCGGAGAAGGCCAACCTCTCCTTCATGATCGCGACCCCCGACCTGGAGACAGCCAAAGAGGTCGCGCAATCGCTCAAGCTGGAGCTGCATTGCGACAGCGTTTTTGTCCGCGATGACATCGCTCTGGTTTCGGTAATCGGCGTGGGAATGCGGTCGCAGTACGGCGTGGCCGAGAAGATGTTCGGCGCCCTCGCCAACGCGAAGGTCAATATCGACTCGATCACCACGAGTGAGATTCGCATCAGTTGTGCCGTGGACCGAAGCGAGGTCGAGCGGGCGCTGGAGGCGGTCTGTCTCGCATTCGAGCTGGACAAGCCCGCCCGGCAGCGAAAACCGACCTAATTTGGATGCGGAACGTTGGCTCGCAGGCGAAGAAGCAGGTATGCATGGAGCAGGCGCACACGAGCCGCCCTGATCAGCCTCTGTACGATCGGGGCGGCTCTTCTTGTTTGGCTCGATCAGGGGGTTGTCGCGCCGCGGTGGTCCGGACCCTCGGCGTCACGCCGGCAAGCGTTCACCACGGACTTCGCGCGATACCACGGGGGAAGCTTTCGCGTTACCAAAGTGGTCGACGGTGATACGCTTCACCTGGCCGTCCCGGATGCAGGAGGCGTGGTCACAAAAGTGAGATTGCTGGGAATCGATGCACCCGAACTGGGCGGCCCCGACAGGCAGCGAATGTATTTTGGCAAGGAGGCCGCTGTATTTGCCGAACGCTTGGCCCTCGACAAGCAGGTGACGGTCTATCTGGACGAGAAGGCCGGGAGCCGGGACCGCTATGACAGATTGCTGGCGTACATCGAGCTGCCGGACGGCAAGTTCCTGAATGAGCAGCTCCTGCTCGGAGGCTATGCCTATGCCGACCTGCGGTTTCGCCACGGCTATTACCAGAAATACCCGCAATTGGAGGCGAGCGCCCGGGCCCTCCACGCGGGGCTATGGGCCCACGTCACGCCGGAGCAAATGCCGCCCTGGCTGCAACGGATGCGATCGGAGTCCCCCGCCCGCCAGTGAGTGATCGGGAGCAATCTGACGCGTGGTCCGTTCGACAGTGAAGCAGGCGTGGCCTCTCTTGTCACGCGGAACGAAATCCCGCGTGGGCCTTCGTCCCACCATACCAGAATGAAAATGGCCGGGTGGCAGCGGCAAGGCCGAAGGCTTTGCCGATGGCGGATGGGCGAACCATCGGCAAGCTGGCCAGGCTGTGTCACATCACAGTTGTCTGGGCTATTATCTTGTTCTGGGCCAGAGGCATCGGAG
>Ga0315281_10010812_pt1 | contig 12533 bp, 8 predicted proteins | sample YL17G07_0_MG_FD_204540 | JGI IMG/M metagenome (GOLD analysis project Ga0315281, IMG submission 204540) | Sediment microbial communities from Yellowstone Lake, YNP, Wyoming, USA - YL17G07_0 | ecosystem: Environmental > Aquatic > Freshwater > Lake > Sediment | place: USA: Wyoming | collected... | reverse complement strand
CGAGCTCAAGCCCATGACCTACGTGGTGACCTCGTTGTTCCCCGACGAGACCGAGATCTCCGTGACGGTCAACGCCGTGCTGCAGCAGGCGCGCCGCACCCCCGAGCCGGACAAGCTGCCGCTGCTGATCGGTTCGCTGCGCGGCATGAGCCTGCTGGAGGTGGAGCACCTCCTGCACCGACTGCTGGCACGCCACCAGAAGATGGACGAGGCGTTCATGGCGGAGGTGCTGGCGGAGAAGGAGCAGGTGATGCGTAAGGAGGGGATCCTGGAGTTCGTCCCCCCCGAGCGCGGGATGGCCGACATGGGCGGGCTGGACCAGCTCAAGACCTGGGTGCGCCACCGCTCCAGCCTGTTCACGCCAGAGGCGCTGTCTCAGGGGCTGCCGCGCCCCAAGGGCGTGCTGCTCATGGGCATGTCGGGGTGCGGAAAATCGCTGGCGGTCAAGGTCATCGCGACCGAGTGGAAGCTCCCCCTCTTCCGGCTCGACATGAACCTGGTGTTCGCCGGCGTTCAGGGGTCCCCGGAGTGGGTGTTCCACAGAGCCCTCGAGGCCGTGGAGGCGGTGGCGCCGGCGGTGCTGTGGGTGGACGAGATCGAGATGGGGATCGCAGGCTACCGCGAGGGCGAGAGCGGCTCGGGGACGCGCATCTTCTCGACGTTCCTGACCTGGATGCAGGAGCACCGCGCCGACGTGTTCATCGCCGCCACCGCGAACCGCATCAACCTCCTGCCCGCCGAGATCATCCGCAAGGGCCGCTTCGATCAGGTCTTCTTCCTGGAGCTACCAAACGAGGAGGAGCGCAAGGAGGTCCTCACGATCCACACGCGCAGGCAGGACCTCGACCCCAGCCGCTACGACCTTGTCCTGCTCGCCTCCGCGACACGCGGGTGGAACGGCGCCGAGATCGAGCAGGCAGTGGTCTCCGCCCGCATCGCCTGCCACGCCGAGAACCGCCCCGTCGACGAGCGCGACCTGCTGACCGCGATGGGAATGATCGTGCCGCTTTCCACGACGATGTCCGAGCAGATCAAGGCGATTCGCTCCTGGGCGCGCACGCGCGCCCTCCCGGCCACCACCCCCGGCCGGCCGGAGATGTGACCTTGGCTCGCCGCGGCGAGCCGAGGTCAACCTGAGGAGCGCGCAGCGCGACGAAGGATCCCGTCGCGTCAGGCGGACCACCGACGCGGGTGCTGCGCCAGATTGCTTCGGTCCCTTCCGGGGTCTCGCAATGACCAGACCCTCGGGAGCGCGACTGGCACGCTTCCTGCGCCGTGGGACCCTTGGCTGCGCTCAGGGTGCGGTGGGATCCTTCGGTCAGCCTGCCTCCGGCAGGACTCCCTCAGGATGACTTCAGTCCGCGTCCGCCTGTAGCGCCCTTGTTCGCCATGGGACCCTTTCTCTTCCGCTCCCTCCTCGCAGAACTCGGAGGCAGCGTCAGGTTCAGGGTGACACTTATCCGCGCCGAGCGCGGACAAGTGTCAATTGACCGGTGCGGTGGACGGCGGCTTGGGAAGCGCCGGTGCCTCCAGCGGCGGGACCACGTGGCCGTCCAGGAGGATGATGTTAGCCCCGGCGTCGGAGGACGGCAGCGGCGAGGCGCAGGAGCGCGGCTGGCCGCCGCCGTTGCGGTCGAGGAGGTCGAGCACCCACTGCTCCTCGGCCCGGCGGGAACTCTTGAGCCTCCCCGCCGCGTTCGGCACCGCCACGCAGAAGGCGAACTCCCCGCGAGCGGTGCGGGCGTACCCCGCGAGCACCGCCACACCGCCGTCGGTGTTGGTCAAGGTGCCGGTTTTGCCGATCACCGAGGTCGTGTTGGGGCCGCTGGCGAGCAGCGGGAAGAAGTGCGTCACGGTGCCCGGGTCGCACCCGGCCACCGGGAGGACCGACTCCAGCGGCACCCCGAGGCGCAGGCAGGTCTGCCGGAACTCGCGCAGCAGGCGGACGATCAGGCGCGGCGTCAGCCGGTTGCTGCCGAGGCCGGAAGCGGTCTCGAACTGGATGAGATCGTACGGGGCCTCGCAACGGGCCGCGACCAGACCTGCAAGCTCGTCCACCGGCCCCAGGCCCGCCGCGACCCGCTCAATGTCGTTGTTCGAGTAACAGTTGAAACGCCGCAGGATCTCGGCGAGGGTCTGCGAGCGGTGCACGACCAGCATCTCCCCCTGGGTCACGTCGCCGTCCGTCCCGGCGCCGCCGAGCACGACGACGCGCGGTGGGTGCGAAACGGGAAGCACTCGCCGCTCGGCGAACTCGCGCCAGGTCGCCTTGGCGGCGTGGTTCCACCGCCTGGGGTCGAGAGCCTGCCGGAAGCGTGTGGCCATCAGCACGCCGCGCTTGACCGGGTCGGGCTCGCGGCCCGCCGAGCCGTTCTCCCAGCCCATCCAGAAGCGCTGGTTGACGATGACTGCGCCAGTGACCTTCTCCACACCCATCTCGTTGAGCGCCCGCGCCACGAGGAAGCCGTTCTCGGCGTGGAAGTCGGGGTCTCCCGAGCCCTGTACGACCAGGTCGCCGTGCAGCGTACGGTGCTCCCGGTCGATGCTGCCGCGGGCGAAGAACCGGGTCTCGAATCGGAACTCCGGGCCCAGGCGCTCGAGCGCCCACAGTGAGGTGGCGATCTTGACCACGGAGGCCGGGTTGATGGGCTCGTCCCCCTGACGCGAGTCCACCGGCTGTCCGTCGATCGTCTCCACGCACCAGACCAGCTCGACCGGCCGTGCAGCACGCCGTGTGCGAGTGGCGCCCTCGGCGGTGCCGGTGAGGCAAGTTGCGAGCAGGGTTGCCGTGAGCAGGGCGACAGCACGCTTCACGGGGCAACATTCTACCCGAATCCGGGTGAAATCCCGCGCTTGGCATCCGAACGCGTTTCGGGTAGCTTGAGGGCGTCTCGCAGGAGGCGCCATGAGCGACATCGACGAGTTCATTTCGGCACGGCGCGAGGCCAACGCTGCGGTGCTCGGCCAAGACCACCTCGGCATCAAGCGCTTCTTCGCACTCGACGACGCCGCCTACCGTGACGGAGCACTGCCGGCCAGGGTGAAGGAGCTGCTCGGCCTCGCCTCCTCCCTGGTGCTGCGCTGTGACGACTGCGTGGACTACCACCTGATCCAGTGCGTCAAGGCGGGCTGGAACACGGCCGAGATCGTGGACGCACTCAACGTCGGCCTCGTGGTGGGCGGCTCCATCGTGATCCCGCATCTCCGCCACGCGGTCAAGACCCTCGAGGAGCTGCAGAGCCGCACCGACATCACCCTGTAGTTCTTCCGCGGCGCAGATTCAGGATCCGGGTCCGGGCGAGGCTTCGTCAGATGCCAGCGCGAGCTGCAGCGCCGCCTGAGCCGTCTCCACGGCTTCCTCGTACGCCTGACCTTCCGTGCGCTCGCGCAGGCGGGCGGTCGTGGGCAGCACCATGGGCCAACCCTCCCACTTCACCGGCTTGCCGTTGGTGGCGTCCAGGACACGCCCCTCATCCACAAGCTTCGACGCTCTCTCCGGCGACAATCCTCCCAGCAACGACTGCAGCGCGCGGAACAGCGCCTCGGCTCGCGGGTCCAGGAAGCGGGCATGGCGGCGTGAGAACGCGGCCACGTGGTAGTGGTTGGGATGGAAGAGGACCCCATCAAGGGAAAGGGTCTCGGAGAGGACGACCAGCCAGCCGAAGAACTCCCGGAGCATCCCGAGGCCAGGGTGCTGCTGCCCGGGCAGCGCCGGCCTTGCATCGCCAAACTGCTCGCGGGGGTTCTGCAGCAACATCCACTCGACCTCCAGCACCTCGTGGCCGGGGACAGCCCGCGTGCTGCGGTGGACGCGGAGCTCGACGAGAAGCTCGCGACGGTCCGCGTCGCCGAAGATCTTGATCGTCTGGCCCAGCGGGTGATCGAGCTCGAGCTGCACGAGCGGCACCTTGAAACCGCGCGCGCGGATCTGCTGCAGGATCCCGAAACGCTCGAGCAGGAGCTCGACCCCTACCTTCGAGAAGTACTGAAGGAAACGGGTGTGGCGGGGCATGCCGGGGAAGAGACCGACCAGGTCGTCCTCGGTGAGATCCCAGCCGCCGTGGCTCCCGAGGGACGTCAGGTGGGCGGGGTCCAGTCTTGCCTTGATCTGCCGGAAGCGAAGCAGGGTCAGCTCCTCGGTGCTTGGGGGCTCGATGGCAGACCCGGCGAGCAACCACGAAAAGAACCGGGCGGAGTAACGCCATGCCTCGTCCCCGTATCCTCCGGCAAGCACGATCACCAGCGGCGTGCGGTGCGTGCGTACGAGCTCTACCACGAGACGGTCGCGGGCAAGCAATCCCGCGGAGCTGATCTTCCAGTTTCCGATGGCGTCGTCAGTAGCGACGTCGTAGCCGGCCAGGTAGATCACCAGCCCGGGCCGGACCGAGTCGAACACCGACGGGAGAGTCTTGAGCAGCGTACCAAGGTAGAGCTCGTCGCCCACGCCGGCACCGAGCGCGATGGTGGTGGCCGCGACTGCCCCGGTTTCCCCCCAATGCTCGTTGTGCACCGAGAGCGTGTGGACGGTGGGGTCGGCGGCGAAGATCTCGCGCGTGCCGTTGCCGTCGTGCAGGTCGAGGTCAACGACCAGCACCGGCTCTGCGAAGCCGCGCTGGCGCAGGCGCGCGATCGCGACGGCTACGTCGTTGAAGACGCAGAACCCTGCCCCCTGCGCGCGGCTCGCGTGGTGGAAGCCCCCGCCGAGGTTGACCGCGACGCACCGGGTCGAAAGCGCCCAGCGCGTGGCCTGGATCGTTCCCCCGACAACCAGCCGCTGAAGGTCCAGCGCCTGCTCGAGCTCGTCCTCGTTGACCGGAACGCCGAGTATGCCGGTCAGGGTCTCGGGGCGCTGGAGCGCCTCGAGGTACTCCGGAGCGTGCACCAGCAGGATGTTCTTGAGCGCGGCCGGCCGCGGGAGCGAGATCTCCTCGCGCCGTACCAGCCTTTCGTTGCTGAGAAACGCCAGTATGCGGTCGGCCCTGAGCGGATCCACGGGAACGCCCTCGGTGTGTCGCTCGTAGGCGGGGTCGTAGATGAAGCGGACATCGGGGGGACGCACGGCGTATCGAAGCCGACGCCACTGCCGCCGCAGCGCACGCGGCAACCGGGAGGCTTGCCGCGCCGTGCCGAAGTCAGGGTCAGGACCACCCACTCGACGAGTATAGGCGCGCTCGCTCAGGGCTTTTTCGCGTGCTCGAGCTTGTCCCGATACATGCGCGAGTCGGCGAGCCGCAGGGTCTCGGCAAGCGACTCACCCTCCTCGGCGGTGGCGAGACCGAGCGAGAAGTGCACCGCTGGACGGTCGTCGGGCGCGGCGTACGTGTTCTCGTTGCGGCGAACGCGCGCCAGCACGGTCTCCCCGGCCGCTGCGCTCGCGCCCGGGAGGAGCACCGCGAACTCGTCGCCGCCGATCCTGGCCACCACGTCGCCCGGCCGGAACGACACCTGAAGGACCTCGGCAGCCTGACGGAGCAAATCATCGCCGGCGGCGTGGCCGAGGCGGTCGTTGACGGACTTCAGCCCGTCAACGTCCGCAGAAACAATGCTGACCGGGAAGTGCCTCCCCTTCGCGAGGCGCGCCATCTCCTCCTCGAAGTACAGACGGTTGAAGAGACTGGTGAGTGGGTCGTGGGCGCTCAAGTAGCGGAGGTTGTCCTCCTCCTTCTTTCGCGCTGTGACGTCCTGCACCACCGCCATGCCGGCGACGATCTCGCCCGCGGGGTCCCTGGCCGGGCGCACGTGTACGCTGTAAACACGACCGCCGAAGGGCACCTCCAGAACCGAATCCTGTCCGGCAAGGGCGCCGCGCAGGTGCGGCTCGACCAGCCTGAAAGTCTTGGCGGGCAGGAGAGCCGCGAGCGACCTCCCCTCCAGCGACTCCTTTGGGAAACCGGCCGAAACCAGCACGGCGCTCTCGGCCACCATGAGCCGCAGGTCGGTGTCGAAGAGCACCAGTGCACCCTCCGGGAAGTTGCTCACCAGGGTGCGGTGGTCGTCCTCAGCAGTACGACCCCATAGACCCCGCCCCGTCCCGCCTGCGGGGTGGTCGGCCACACCGAACTCCCGCACGCTCGCCAGGACTTGCCGCTCGTTTCCCTGAAGCGGCGTGAGGCAGAACTCGGCGTCGAACTCGCAACCATCTCTACGCCGTCCACATAGCTGGAGACGGCGGACTTCCCCCGCCCGCGCCTTTGCCGCCCAGGTGCCGATCGCTTCCGGCGCGGACGAGCCGACGAGCTGCCCCGGCGCGAAGAGATCACTCAACGAGAGACCGACGAGTTCCTCGGGCGGGCACCGGAAGAGCTTGCCCGCCGCGCGGTTTGCGGCGACAAGTTGGTCCCCCTCCAGGACGAAGGAGGGGTCGTGCCCGCTCTGGAAGACGCTCTCCCAGCGCATCACCCCGTCCCGGCGGTCGGCACAGCGCGTCCCCACCTCAACTCATTGCTGCGCCTTGACAAGATGAGTCTCATCTTCTCGATTATACAGAAGAACGCTGCGCCGGCCACCACCCTCGAGGGCGAAGGCACTGCTCCCGGCGGGCCAACAGCCGCCCGGACAAGGGCCCGGCCGGGTCTCTCGGGAGCTCAGGCGAAGCCAGGGTGGCGGCCCTCTGCCGACGAAGCGGGCCGGTCAGTGCGCCGCGGGCACCAGAGTCGGCGCGCCCGAGCGGGCGTCGATCACCGACGCGAAAGCGAAGAACGGCACCGTCCCGCTCACCTCGGCGCGCAGGTGCTCGCCGCGCGCGACCCCGAAGGCGTGCAGCACGTCGTCGAGCTGAATGTACCCGCCGGGGGCCAGCCGGTAGGACTCCTCCCCGGCCAGCTCGCCGCGTTGCAGGTACACGCGCATCAGCAGAGTGCCGTGTTCGGTGGAGGGGTTGAAGAGCGCGATGTTGGTGCGGAACTGCGGCGTCCGCCGCAGGCCGATCAGCTGAGCCATGTCCCCGGGTTTGGTGGCGGCGGTTTTGGGCAGCGCCGGGATCCCCTGCCCGAAGGAGCCGCGGCCAGCAGCGTTGAAAACCCTCGTGAAGACGACAACCCCGGGCGTGGCCAGGATGCGGAGCACGCCGACGCTGCCCTCCGGGACGAGGTCGTTGCGGTAGAGCGTGGCTCCCGGGGGGAGGTCCTCGAGGACCGGCTCAGCCTTCAGCGCGTCCAAGTTGGGCTGGCCCCCGGGCAGGAAGATCACCGCGTAGCCGCCGGTCGTGATGGCGGTGTTGCAGATCCACACCTCGGTGTTCCACCACGCCCCATCCTGGCCCTGCTTCTGTCCGACCATCGGGACGAAGTACTCCTCGGCCGCTGCCAGCCCGCATGCCAGGAGAGCCACCACGACCAGGAGCGCGCGCCGCATCACGACTCAGGATAGGTCCCGACCCCTCGGAGCGCAAGGGAAGGCGGTGTGGCCCCTGTGCTAGCATCCGCGACGCGCAGCAGCGGGCGCGGTTTGTGGTTTCCTGCCCAACGCGCATGCAAGCGGCGCCGGTGCTCAAGATGCGCGTATCGGCCGCGCGTGCAAGAGCCACGGGCACCGAAGCCGTTGCTGCCCATAGGTGGAGGGGACGCCCGCCTTCGAGCCGGGCACCCCCGCACGCGGAGGATGAATGTCGCGTAGGCACCTCGCGCTACTTGGTCTCACTTTCGTTTTGGCGGCCTCGCTTGCGGCGGCTCCCCTGGCGACGTCCCAGGACACGCAGGCGCGGCTTTCCTACGATGTCTACTTCCTGGCCTCCGGCGCCCTCGAGGGCCGCTTCTCCGGCTCGGAAGGGGCAAAGGTGGCCGCCGAGTTCATCGCCGACCGTTTCCGGGAGCTTGCCCTGAAGCCCTCAGGGGAGGACGGCAATTACTTCCAGCACTTCTCCTTCATCGCACGGGTCCACCCCGGGCCCGGCAACGCGCTGGTCTTCGAGCTTCCGGGCGGGGCCCGCACGGCAAAGGTCGAAGACGACTTCCGCCCGCTGTCGTTCTCCTCATCCGGGAGCGCCTCGGGGGAGGTCGTGTTCGCAGGCTACGGGATCCATGCCCCCGACCTCGGCTACGACGACTACGCGGGTCTCGATGTCAAAGGGAAGGTTGTCCTCGTGCTGCGGTACTCACCGGACGGCGACGACCCCGCCTCCCGCTTCCAGCCCCACATGGCGTTGCGCCGCAAGGCCTCCGAGGCGCGGGCGCTTGGGGCAGTGGCGGTCCTGGTCGCCACCGGGCCCGTCGGGGCCAAGGAGACGGCGCCGGTGAAGATCTCCTTCGACGCCTCGTTCGTGGACTCTGGCTTGTCGGTTCTCGGGATCTCCACCCCGCTCGCAGAGGCGCTGTTCGCCGGGCACGGCTTCACTCTCGCCGAGTTGCAGCAGCGCATGATCGAACGCAAGGAGCCAGCGTCCCGCCCGCTGGGTGTGAAGGCTGCTCTCACCGCGGACGTCGTGCAGGAGCGGGCGGACGCCATCAACGTGCTGGCGATGCTGCCCGGGAGCGATCCCGCTCTTTCTGGGGAAGCCGTCGTGGTGGCTGCGCACTACGACCACCTCGGCTACGGCGGCGAGGGGAGCGGCACGCTCGCACCCGACGTCCGCGCCGTGCATCCGGGCGCCGACGACAACGCGTCGGGCACCGCGGGGATGCTGGAGATCGCTCGCCGGATGGTGGCCGCACGACCGGCCCGCACCCTGATCTTCGCGGCATTCGCCGGCGAGGAGGAGGGCCTGCTTGGCTCCAGCCACTTCGTCCAGCACCCGCCGCTGCCCAAGGAGCAGATCGTTGCGATGGTGAACCTCGACATGGTGGGCCGCCCGAAGCCCGGCCCTGCGCTCACCATCGGCGGCTACGGGACCGCCACCCAGTGGCAGGGCCTCGTCGAGAAGCTCAACGCCAACCACCACTTCAAGCTCTCCACCAACAAGGGTGGATTCGGCGCCTCCGACCACTCGTCGTTCTACGCGGCGGACATCCCGGTGCTGTTCCTTTTCACCGGCGCGCACGAGGACTACCACAAACCCTCCGACACGGCCAACACCCTCAGGTACAAGGGGATGGCCGAGGTGGTGGGCTTCGCCGCAGACCTCACCCTGCGGGTGGCCGACCTCCCGCAGCGGCCGACGTTCCAGAAGGTCGCCGACGAGGGATCCGGTGAGCGCCGGGGCTTCAAGGTGCGCACCGGCGCGATCCCCGAGTATGGGTTCGAGGGTCCTGGCGTGAAGCTCTCGGGCGCCCGCGGCGGCTCCCCGGCCGACAAGGCCGGCCTCAAGGCGGGGGACATCGTGCTGCGGTTCGGCGACCGTGACATCCGCAACATCTACGACTACATGTACGCCCTCGGCGACCACAAGGCTGGCGAGACCGTGATCCTCAAGGTGCAGCGCGGGAAGGAGACACTGGAGCTCTCCGTCACTCTCGAGGCCGGAGGGGCGGGGGGGCGGTAGGTGGCGCTCAACCTCGTCACCGCCGGGGAGTCCCACGGCCGCGAGCTGGTGGCGGTGCTCTCGGGTGTTCCAGCGGGCCTGCGCCTGGACCGAGCCGCCATCGATGCCGAGCTCGCACGCCGCCAGCACGGCTACGGGCGCGGCGGCAGGCAGAAGATCGAGAAGGACCGTGTGGACGTGCGCGCCGGCCTGCGCGGCGGCGTCACTCTCGGCTCGCCGCTGCTGCTCGCGATCCCGAACCGCGACTGGGAGAACTGGTCGCGCGTCATGGACCCATGGGAGGTGGACCCGGAGGCGGCGGAGAGGTGCCGTCTGACGGCTCCTCGCCCCGGGCACGCGGACCTGGTGGGCGCCTGGAAGTACGGTCACACCGAGGACCTCCGCAACGCCTTCGAGCGCGCGTCCGCTCGCGAGACCGCCGCGCGTGTCGCCGCCGGTGCGGTGTGCAAGCAGTTGCTCACCCGCTGCGGGGTGTCCATCCGGTCGGGCGTGCTGGCGCTCGGCGGCACGGCGCTGCTGGACGGCCCTCCGACCTTCGCCGATCTCGAGAGGGTGGACGATGCCTCCCCGCTGCGCACGGTCGCCCCGGACCGGGAGAGCGATCTCGTCACCAGAATCGACGAGGCCAAGCACGCTGGTGAGACCCTCGGCGGGGTCGTGGGTGTGGTCGCGCGGGGCGTGCCGCCGGGCCTCGGCTCGTACGCGCGCTGGGAGGAGCGCCTGGACGGCCAGCTTGCCCAGGCCGTGATGGCCGTGCAGGCGGTCAAGGCCGTCGCGATCGGCGCCGGGATTGAGACGGCTTCCCTCCCCGGCTCCCGGGCGCACGACCCCATCCTCCCCGGCCGGGGCGGTCTGCGCCGGGGATCAAACAACGCGGGAGGCCTCGAGGCAGGTGTCTCCAACGGCGAGGAGATCGTCCTCCGCGCCTTCATGAAGCCGATCTCCACCCTGCGCGAGCCGCTGCCCTCGGTGGACTTCGCCACGGGGAAGGCGGCCAAGGCCGCCTACGAGCGCTCGGATGTCACGGCTGTTCCCGCGTGCGGCGTGATCGTCGAGGCCGCACTCGCGTTCGTGCTGGCGCGCGCCCTCCTCGCCAAGTTCGGCGGGGACCACATCTCCGACACTCTCGAAGCGCTCGCGGCCTACCGCCGGCGCCTCGGGAAGCTTGGCCCGGAGGGGTTTGTTGCACCCTGACGGCGGGAGTGGAATGAAGATCAAGCGCGCTGCCAAGTACGGGTTTTGCTCCGGGGTGCGGGTCGCCGACATCAAGGTGAAGCGTTTCGCCAAGGGCGGCGGTCGTGGCGCAATCCTGGGCCAGGTCGTCCACAACGAGAGGGTCGTCGAGGAGATGGCCCGGCTCGGGGTCCGTACGGTGCACGCCATGGACGAGGTCGGCGACGGCGTGATCGTGTTCTCCGCCCACGGCGTGCCTCCCTCCTTCCACGCGAGGGCGCGCGAACACGGCCTGGAGATCCTGGACACGACGTGCAAGTTCGTCTACGACATCCACCGCGAGTCGCAGCACGCACAGCAGGACGGTGCACACCTGGTGTTCATCGGGGACCCGAACCACCGCGAGGTCGTCGGCTACACGCACGACCTCGACCCGACGACCTACCACATCGTCCACACCGTGGAGGGCGCGCGGGCGGTCGACTGGTCGCGCTACCCGAAGATCACCGTCTTCTACCAGACCACGCTCAACGCCGAGGAGTACGAGGACGTCGTGCGGGCCATCGAGGCCGCCAACCCCAACACCTCCCGCGCCGACACCATCTGCTACGCCACCAAGGAAAACCAGGACGCGGCCCGTGAGCTGGCGGGCGACCCCGAGGTCCGGCTGGTGCTGGTGGTGGGCGGCAAGCACTCCGCAAACACCAGGCACCTCCACGACATCTGCGCCCGCAGCAAGCCGAGCTACTTGGTCCAGGGCGCCGAGGACATCGACCCTGCCTGGCTTGCAGGCGTGACGTGCGTGGGCATCACGGCAGGGGCCTCGACACCCGACTACGTCATCGACGAGGTCGAGCACAGGCTCCAGGCGCTCGCTCCCACGCCCGCCTGAGGCGCGACCCTTCACTCTTAACTCTTAACTCTTCACTGTCATCTATCTCTTGGCCGGCTCGCGCCTGAAAAGATATGCGGACTCCAACAGCCGGGGCTCGGACCCTGCGCGGCAGACGGTGTATCTCGACTTCTCTCCCGACCAGATCGCCGCGCTTCCCACCTCGCCCGCACGGTTGACCGCGTACAGAAGGAGGTTGTTCTTCGGACGGCCCGACTCGTCCCTGAGGTGGGACGCCCGGGTGTTGCGCACCACCCGCTCCAGGGTCGCGAGACATGCGGCTTCTGGGGACTTGCCCTGGCGCATGAACTCCACCACGGTGTGGGCGCCCACCGAGATGATGCTGCTCTCGCCGTGACCGGTACTGCCCGCCGAGCCCACCTCCGCGTCACAGTACAGACCGCACCCCACCAGCGGGGAGTCACCCACCCGCCCCGGGAACTTGAAGAACAGCCCGGAGGTGGTCGTGCAGCACCCGAGCCGGCCGTCAGCCGCGCACGCCGACAGGTGGATCGTGCCATCGGGACGGAAGTGGGAGTCGCCGTACTTCTCGATGAACCAGCGGACGTCGGGGTCCTCCGCATCTCTGGGGTCGCCGAGCCAGTCGTCGTTGCCGGAGGCGTTCTCCTTCCAGTACAGCCAGATCTTGCGTGAGCGCTCGGTCAGGAGGTTCTCCTCAGGGAAACCGTGAGCCCGGGCGAACTCGAGCGCACCCCCGCCGACAAGCAGGACGCGGTTGGTGCGGCGCATGACCTGGAGCGCCACCGCGGCCGGGTGCTTGATGCGCTCGAGGGCGGCAACCGCGCCCGCAGTCATGGTCGTGCCGTCCATCACCGCGGCGTCGAGCTGGACCACCCCGTCCTCGTTGGGCAGGCCGCCGTAGCCGACCGTCACGTCGTTCGGGTCGGCTTCGTTGATCGCGACGCCGGCAACCGTCGCGTCCACCGGGGCCGCGCCCGCGAGCATGCTCTCGACGGCCAGCTTGACTGCTGCGAGCCCGTTCCTGGAGGCGATCGCCACCGGCCGCGCCAGGCCGGCCTCCTTCGCGGCCTG
>Ga0315281_10010811_pt1 | contig 12533 bp, 6 predicted proteins | sample YL17G07_0_MG_FD_204540 | JGI IMG/M metagenome (GOLD analysis project Ga0315281, IMG submission 204540) | Sediment microbial communities from Yellowstone Lake, YNP, Wyoming, USA - YL17G07_0 | ecosystem: Environmental > Aquatic > Freshwater > Lake > Sediment | place: USA: Wyoming | collected... | reverse complement strand
CAGTGACAGGTGATACGGACCACCCATGTCCGTCCCTCGAAAAAAAAGTCTGTTTTTACCGGGTAAATTTACTCTACTGAGTATCGATAATTCTAGATACGAAAGGATGTATTCGAGACTATGAAGAAATTTATTTCTTAGTTTTCCACACATGTTTTCTGTACGTATTTTATCCGATGGGTGGTGACGATGTGGTACGGGGCGGCGGCTTTGCGGGCGTATCGTCATCAGGCATACCTGGAGTCACGGTGCTAGTAGCACCCTTCCCGATTGGAGTCACAAAGAATCCACCGATGACATGAAATGTTTTCTCACTACCTAACTTTGAGTGTAGATCGTCGTAGATTCCTCCAATGTCACGAAACACGAGCCCTTGATGTGCAGTGTACATCTGACCACGAGCGGGTGGTTTCTTGTCGTTCCAGTAATACACCAACATTCCAAGGATTTCGCGTTGAATATCAAATGCTAAATTTCGAAGCCGTCCGACAGGAATTTTACCTCCCGAACTGCGACAGATACGAGCCCATTGATCTGTAGTCTTGATCTCACGCGCCTTGAGTTTTCCCACCTTGCGGGACCATTTGCCCCTTAATTCAGATGTGATTTTCTCATTGAAATGTTTCACATTGTCCTCCGGTGTCAGAAATCCGAGTTGCCGAAGTTGATCACTCCCATTGTAGGCTACGCCGACAGTAACAACATTATGAATCGAGGCATAATCGAGTTTTAACGCGTTGGCTTCGTCTGGAACACAGATATTCAACAACGCCAATTCGAGGATCAGACGAGACAACGTAGAGGCGCTGTACTTCTTGCCAAAGTCGAACGTCTCGCGTCCTGACCGGAAGCGACGTTTGAGAGCATCCAATGCGTCGCCCATTGCACGAACATCGAGGTCCGAACTGATCAGTGTCAGCTTTGGACTGTCGTATGCATACTGCTGACGCGAGTCTGGTAGCTGCGCACGAAGTTCATCGAGCTCGGGCGTTAGCGGACGGAACAGTCCATACTTGAGGACGTGGTGAGCTTCGAGATCTGGCAAGACATACTTATTGACAAGCTTGAAGAAAACCTTGCTGATGTCGCCATGTACCGTGTGTTGATTGCGACTGCGTTCGGCCGAGCCACAGTTTCCGTCCTGACGTTGTTTCAGTTCTGGTTCCGACATCGACTGTTGTTCGATTGCGGCGTTGCCTCCTTGACGGTGCAACCGGATGTAGCGACGCCAGTAGAGTGCAAACATACGATACAATACTCCAGCTACTTTGCGACCGTCAAAGGCATCGGCGAGATTCTCCATGAACGGCACAGCACCGGCGCGCAGAGGTTCGCTGGTAAACGTCTGATAGCTAACGTTGGGCGTTGTACCATAGCTGAGGTTGCGTCCGGCATAGGCACTGTCGGCCGCACATCGGCACCAGGCTGTGAACGAGTCGTAGAAACGTGCATCAAAATAAAGTGCATCCTTTCCCGAGCCAGCGGCGACGTCTGGCATGACATGAAACACGTCCATCATTGCCTCACGGTATGTATTGGAAAGTTGCTCTGCAGAAGCGCGACGGGCATCGGCGTCGAGTGACTTGTTGAACGATCCGTCATCAGGAATCGTGACTGGACCGGTTTCAGAACGCGATCGAAGCCAAATCCATGCCGCCGACGCTAGAATTTCACGTTGTCGGTAGGTCTTGTGCTTGAAACGTCGACTCAGCCATCCACTGACCAGAATTGGACTCGTAATCGAATTGACGCGCATTTCAGTTGCGAGCTCCTTTGCACACACTTTGCAACAGACGCCAATCGATACACCAATGAGTGTGGTCGAATACTCGATCGGTTTCTTGAGACAGTACGCGCACTTTCCACCTTGACCAGTGTTGAGATCATAACCAACAAGGAGATTAGGATCGTTGAATAGCTTGGTACCAATCTGTTTGGCGACAGTGGGAAGTCCGAGTACCGAACGAGCACAGTCCTCGTGACAAAAAAACCGTCCTTCTTGGCCGGCAACGCATAGTTCGGCGCCAACTTCCTTGCAATGCGCACATTCTTCGAGCGAAAAGTAAATGTTTTGAGAGCTCAATAGATCCTCGGGTGTCACTGGTTCACTAGAGTCCATACTTGTTATCGATGACTAAAAAGAAACAACCAATGGTAGCTTTAAGAGATCACCAAACTTGTGTGTTTTCAAAACAGAATTCTAAAGGAAAAAAAAATAAAAGTATAATGGCGACTACGTGTGCAATAACTTTATTCGAAACCGAGACTTTCTTTGTGAATCGAAACAGTCCATTGGCACTGTTGTTTGGATCAGAACGAGACATTTTTTCCAAGCTCATACCTTGGATCTATGATTCATTTGGTGGAGTTGTTGATCGGTGTCTAGCTAGTGAAACCTGGAAGCGTCGTTTCGGAAAGAATATGTCAGAACAATCGAATGCGTTGGAGAAGCTAAAAACACTTCCATTCTCTGCTTTTTCGTTTGGCGCCGCAGGACCGACAATCGAAAGCCGATTTAGTTCAACTGGCTTTCAAATGCGTGCCGAAGATCCGTTCGTTGATCGTCAGGAATGGTATCCAGTCACGACACGAGATCTGCTACTAGCAATGCGGTTGGTAATTGCATTCAAGAATCACATGTCAGAACGTGAAAACAACCCCAGCATGGCAAGTATGGTACAATCGCCACTCACCGAAGAACTACTTGATCGGGAGCTTTCGATCCATTGGCTTCTTGTCACTTCCGTTCACAAAAGTCTCGATTCTACTACGGTCTGCCATTTCGGCCCGTCGTCTTCTGAGCCCACTGTGAAATTAGCGCATTGGATGGGTCCACTGACGTTGCGCAAAATCATTGGAATGTTGATGGGCGTCGGCTACGTTTCAGACGAAAGTCGTCGTCTGGATGCCCAGAACGTCTATGTAGCTAATGCTGCCACCTCACCGTTGTTTGTCAACGCTCACAACGACCTCTTCAAACGCTATCCAAGCTGGCGCGTTGTTGTGCGTGATGGCGGACTGTTCTCGCCTCGTCTACCGGCATTCGATGTTATGCAAGATCTCTATCATCTCTTTGAACAGACCATGGTCACGAACAGTATCATGGGCGAGAAAGGTGCTTTGTAACTTACAAAAATCCTCCCGCTGTTACGTAACTAGTTAAATAAATAACCAACCACAATGCGAGCGGTTTTTATTTCTATTCTTCTTTGCATCGTAACAATTGTTATTGGATGTGTACGCCCTATTGTACAGACGCATTTGGAATGCAGCACCGAGACTCGCGGCCGATATCGATTCGTATTTGATGATGATGGAGCATTGGATATGCGTCTGGATATTGAACACTATCTTAAGGCTTTGGATCGTGAACGACGCCTTGATGAACTTATTGAACTTTATGTACTGAACGAAAAAGAACCGTATATATCTGCTAATCGTGTGCCCGAGAACAGTCTATGCTACAAGATGGCTATTATAAAGATGATCGATATTCTTTGTACAAAAAGTCGTTGTTACGAAAATAAATACGATAATGAGACCGTTTTCGCTTATTCTATTACTTTGCGCGATTGTGCTTATCGCAGCTGATCCTGCCAAGCGCACACGGCGTGACCGTAGCGCCGATAACAGACGCCAATATCGAATGGGTGATTTTGATGGCGATGGAAAACTGGATCCTGACTCTGATCTTGAACGGTGTCTTGAGGAGCTCGTTCAACTCTATACGCTACATGAAAAAGGACAGTACACAGACAAGCGCATGCCCAAGAACAGCCAAGTTCATGTGGATGTTTCACAGCGTTACAAAGCAATTGTTACGAATGTGATCGAAACACTTCGTCGAGCTCGTATTGGCCACGATGAGAGTTGTGACGAACTCGAGTCGGTAATCGGAGCACAAATCTCTCTGGGTGATTCTATCCGTGCTCGCGAAGCTCGGAAGAAACATCAGGACGATGCTCAGAAGATGATACGTGCTGCCAACGCTCGTCGTCCGGGGAAAAAGGCGATACTCGATGAAGATTATGTTGTCACGGAAGAACCTAATTTTGAGTACATGTACTACGCCGGAAACGGAGCAACCGCCAAATCTTGTACCTCTTGTGCATGCATGCTCAGTCTACAATCGACAATCTCCAGCGGTCAAGTAGTGGATCTACAAGCATTTCATGACAATTCGGTAGTGGTCGCAAAGCAAGAAGACATTCAACTAGGCACAATCGACAACTACTACTTTTTCTTCTCAGGCGATCGTGTCATTCGGATTGAACACTATCGTACTACTACGAAACCACAACAGTAAACTTTTTTTTTCATTCAATCATAAACGAAAAAACAACAACAAATTACAAATCCTTGGCTTCTGGCCGCCGTCTGACACCAGCTCCAGGCATATTCATGCCAATCAACGCACTTGAAGATACGACCATGTTGTTAGGGTTGGTCGATGACAATTGCCGTAGTAGCGGATCGTATTCAGCTCCGATAAGTTTGCTGTTGATGTTATTCTGTGCAACTTGTACATACATCGGAGATCCCGAACTCACTCCCGGATATCCGTAACCGCCCAGCCAAGCAGGTAAGTTCGAACCCATTGTGCTCGGTCTGATAATTTGAGCTTGCGTTTGATCGTTAGGAGACATAGCAGCTTCGATGTAAACTTGCCAATCGGCGTGTTGCCGCAATATCACAATGAGTACAAGATAAGCAATATTGCACAAGAACATCGTCCCCAACAGCGCCCAGTATAGAATGAACGGCCATTCGGGAGTTGATGAAGCGCTGCAACCGCTGCACCAGCTTGTGGATGTGCAATTGCTATTGTCGATAATGATGAAGATAAACTCGATAAAATGCCAGGCTGCCGAAAGGAGACACAGAACAAAGGCAGTGATATACCAGAAACCGAAAATCAGATGCCAGAGGATCCAGTATCCAGCAAAGAGACCGACAATGCCAATCACGACTCCGTACAGACGTAGATAGTCCCACGAAAATGCACGATGCGCGCAGACATCCATGAGCAGATTGCCAAAGTTCCATGCGATTACAGCCATACAACAGAGATGAAGGAAGCTGATAATTGTAGCAAGGAATCGGAATCGTGCCAAAAACATCTGGAAATGGTGCGAGGGCGATTGTGCCGCACCAGGAGCGCCTGGAGGCGACGCCCATGGTGTGAGTGGATTTGGCATCGTTGCAATATTTCCATTCGTTCGCGTCTCGGAGGCCATCCACCAAAAGAGTCCAAATTCTGTGCGTGAACGCAACGTGCCAAGAATCCACATGAACGCAAAGTTGATGGCGGCTAAAAACCAGACCAACACCCAGTTGACAATCCAGAGAGGATCGACATCGGCATCCGTTGGGCTACGATCAGTGCAACCAAAGCACGGAGCTATGCCGCCACAGTCAATTTGCCATGAAATATACCAGATGCCGCACACACCATGCCAAAGCATGAATATGAGCGCAAATAAGAACCCGATCCAAAAGTATATGCCGAATGTGACATGCCACATACACCAATAGGCGAACGCGATAGATAGTAGGCCAAACGCATTGCCCCAGATCAGCCAATATTCGATACTACCCTGATCGGCACGCTTTGTGCAGGTATCAAATACCAGACAAGCTGAATTGTATGCCCAAACCGCCCAAACAGCACCTGCAAACAGAATAAACGCTGTCATCCAGAACCTGTAACGGCCCAAGAAGGCGTTCATCTGTACTTCCTGTAGCATCTTTGTGTTTTTTTTCTTATATGCGATGGTTTGATAATCTCTGCAAAGCAAACACCGCCTTTATTGAAAACAACTCGACAGTAAGTAGAATGAAAAAGAAAAACTTTATGCATCTAGATTCATGAGTTCTTCTTCTTGGGTGTCATCGTCTGGTTGTTGTTTTCCACAACACCATCGGAAACAGCATGTGGGGCAACAGCAACAAAGACACCGACACAGCGTTGAACAGAAGCACCAGATCGAAATCAACGCCATACACAACAGAAACGCCACGAACAAGACGGTCACCAACACGCCGATTCCTGATGGGCTTCCGAACCAATCGACGACTCGTGTCAAAGACATTATCATTATTTATTTACAATTCTTTACTCTTATAACGATGATTATGTGCCAGCATGAAGTGCACGTCCCCATGTTGCGTAGGCGTTGTGAGTCGCGGCTTGATCGAGTGTCTGAACTGGTTGTCGATTGATCAGCGGCTGCGCTCCCGCACCATCTTCAGGTCGCCATGGCCGGCCTTGGTTCCAGGAGGGTGCATATCGAATGAACGTGAGCCATGAAGAACGATTGTCGGGTACCATCTGACCGAGTTCGCCATCGTCGTGAAAAGTCGTAGGTGCCCTTGGACACAGAAAACATCCGCCCGGACACACAAAGAAACAACAACAGCACAGAACCAAAAGCGCCAATAGTGTGCCTCCGACAATCCAACCAAGCAGATCCCAAGTATTTCGCGGGCATCCTTCTTCGCAATGTTTACAGAGGTCGGGAGTGGTTAAAGGTGCAAACAGAACTGTGTTTTCCTGAGCTGCATTATACGGTCCGATATATAGACCGAACCCGATTGGCGGTGCCTGACCAATCAGACCATTATTCGGACCCTTGTACCAGACCTCTTCGCGTAGGAAACCTTGTTGATCAGGAGAATTACACTTGAGTGGAGTGTTATCAAAACGCATGGCGATACAAAGCACCGATCCAGCAAAATTCTGTGCCATATGAAAGAGCTTGGTGTCATCGGCGGTTATAATGGTATACGGGGACGGTATGAACCAGGTGAGTGGATCGATAAAGTATCCTGACCAAAGTGGTGGTACGCACGTTGTGCCAATATGTCCTTCGACAATGTTTCCGGCGATTTGAATCGTACCCTTTTTCTGGTCGTTACAAGTGCTGATATAGACAACATATCGTTGGGTTGGCGGTATCGTTGTCGAACCTCCTGCGTCAAAGAATCCGTTATTGTAACGACCGTTTCCTCCTGGCAATCCGTTGCCTATGACCATGTTATCGAATCCAATCACCTCGAGATTCGCACCACGGAACGAAATGAAGGTGTTGAGTGTTATGACAATGTTGCTTGTGTTGCAGGCACGTCCGATGAATCGCACACCAAAGTCTCCCGAGTAGTTGGTCAGATAGTTGCCCGTGAAGAGAAACTCGCTGTCAATGATACCATCAAACGGACGTGCCAAAGTACTCGCGCCGTCAAAGATGTTACCGCTAAGTTGCAGGTTGGTATTGTCGTCCAATCCACTGGTGTAGTCCCAGGTAGGATTCGTGTTACCGGCGCAGTGTTGGAACGTAACGCCCTCAACGATCACCGTGAAGTTGTGATTCGGATTGTCAATCATATGCGAATTGGGTGCACATACCACCAATCCAAGTTCACCGCGAAGGGTTACGATATTTGACTGATTCACATTCACATTGGGACCGATGATAAGATTGATGGTTTCGGTGTAGATCTTGAACGGCACCGGTAGACCTTGGAAGAAGAACGAACCCAATGGATCACCCTCACCTACGAGCTGACATGTGCGAGCATTAGTGGCATTGCACTGGTTCAGACATGTGTTGATGCTGTCAAAGAGATATTGACCCCACCTATAAACCCATTTCATTAATATCCTCCTATTGAACAGTATACACACTGATTTCTTACCACGGGTGTGTCGGAATAAAGAGCGGATCGACGCCTGGCGGCTGTACACTGTAAAAGCAAAGGTTAGTACTCGCTCAGAGATCTCTACACATGGATAGAATGATACTTACTAACACACTGGTGGAGGTTGCGGAAGGCAACAGTCGTCACAGTACAGGACGTTGTCGTACAACTCAAGATGTGCATCCGCGAACGCTTCTTCGAAATCATGGAACGTGCCCTCGATACCCCACAGACCAGGAGGCAGTGGAGGCGGCGGGATCACTCCGGGGAGTTTCAAGAGTGGATCGTCTGGTCGTACTTGGCATTGGAACTCGTTGGCCTTTGCACGCAAGAATCGCTGAATGTCTGGGAAGTAGATCTTGTTGGGCAGGTGCAAACACGTTCCGAGTATATCAGCGAAAAAGTCTGAGAATCGACAACCAATTGGAAGACCGTATGTGGTAGTGATGTTTTGTCCTGTAGTTGTATTGAAAACAGTCTTGTTCCAAACGCGTGCGGTGTTGTTGTCAAAGCAGAACGTCGTATTGGGTGATAAGTGTCGGATCCAATAGGCAGCGAGACGCACCAGATTTGCCTTGCGTCCATCAAATGGTGTCAGAACAGTCTTGTTCTGATCGATGTAGTTGCGCTGGATCGTTACAAGCGCATTCGGATAGGTGCCATTCACTGCGCCGAGAATGTCTAATTGCGTAACGCCAAACTGTGACGAGTAGTACGGGTTTCCTTCAAAGTAAAACGCAGCTACGTTGCCTTCAGATCGACCCGATATGTTTAACATCAGGTTATCATTGATGGTAGCATTGATCGGACGCATGATAGCGATGGCATTGCGGTCGATGTTGTAAAACGTATTGTTGCAAACGATGGCTGTGGTGTTAGTGTTGAATTGATTGACAAACGTGACTTGTACGCCCGATGTGTACGGATATCCGTTGAGAATCTGCACATCGCCTCGACGATTCACTACAATCGGCTCGAACGAGGTCCAGTTTTGCACCGATGAATTCCACATGATAAACGTGCCATTCGACACCGCTGGAAGCGCTGTGTTCCGTGGATCTTGTCGTAAGGGCACATTCACAATGACACCAATAGATGCTAATAGCGCGAAACTGGTAGCGTGCAAATTGACATTCCTTCCATCTAACGTGTTGTTGTAGATTTCAAAGTCCCATGGGAGCGGTTCGCCTGTCTGCCAAAGGTTGGCTCCGACTTCGCTTTCGTCAACTTCCCAACACATATTCGACATACGACACCGACCGGCCTGGCACGTATTGCCGTTACCGCGAGAGCACGGACGATAGCCCTTGTCGAGTGTACACCATGTGCCAGGTGCGCTCGTGTTGCCAATAATCCAGGCATCCCGATCCAATGTGACGTTATCTAGATAGTATCGAGAACCGTTGAATGTCGAGACGTAAATCAAAGGCATCGGCCGGCCTCCGATCATGTTGAAGTCCTCACATGTTAGCACGGCGTCCGAGATGTTGTGCCATTGAGAGTAACCATAATGTGGAATCAGACTAAAATCATCGTAGAATGGCATTGTCTCGACGTCGTAGTTATTGTTGACAACACATGAGAAGAGCGACGGAGTCAACCGGAGTAGATTCACCATCGTCGTGTTGCATGGCCAGTTACAAGTAAAGGCATTGATTTGAAATAGAAACTGGAAAAAACCTAGGCTTCCTGACGCGTAGCCCCAGCCACGGAAATCTGCACCTGGCAAAACGCCCTGGATAAAGTTGACTATACGGAACAGATGCGGGCGCATTTCAGGATTGCGACGAGCAAGCAGATCTTGGTCTTGGTCGCTGCCGAGATTGTTAGTGAACAAGAACGACATACCATATTGACGCTTGAGGTCCTTATTGTCTTGAGTGTCGTAAACTGTCAAGGCGCCCCCGGATGCCGTGATAAACGTATCTTGAAAATCTTGCGCCAGCGGATCGGTCGTATGTACATTTTGGTAGATGGAACACGCAAATGAATGGAACGGTGGAATGATGCGTGTCCAGTTGGAAGTGGTACTGAGCATCGAGAGCGGTAAAGGTGTGTTAAGACCACTGCCATCAAGATTTGGACTGAACACACCAGGTGGTTGTCCGAAAGTAAAGAAGCTTGCAAATAAATCCTGAAATTCAGGGCTCCAGAGATCGGCGAGTGTAAGGTTGACAAAACCCGCAACCAGGAAAATTGGATTCGTGCACGCTTCATCGCTAGATGCACGTAGAAACACTGTCGACGCGCCTTCGAGACCAGAGCCTCCACGACAATCGATAAAATGATTGAGTTCGAAACGATAGTAGGTATTGGCACGAACTTGAAGACACCGGCCTTCGCACTTGATAAACACGTTGCCGATGAGCACCACGCGTTGGGCGTTTAGTGCTCGAAGTGCATAGTAGTTCCAGTTTATGAACAGCGAGTAACGGATGTCCAAGTTGTAGAGACGTGCCATACTGAGAACACCGGCGCCTCGAGCACCTGCACCATCAAAAGTGCAATCAATAAAGTTGATAAGCCCAATTCCTTGGCGCTTATGCGGTTGAATATCAAAGAGTGGACGCGAGTCATCACCCGGATGGACAAATGTCAGACCAACAAATGTGATGTTGCCGATCACGACCGAGATCTGGAATCCGGAACCAACAATCACTGCTCCGTCCAACGATGCGAACACAAAATCGTTACTACCAGATCCAAAGAGCAGAACCGCGTTCGGATCAAAGTTGTCGACAAGTTGCTCCGGTTCAGCATAGTACTGCTGGTCGTATTTGATTAATACCGTTTTGTTCTCTTGACAAGCACCATCTTCGATGGCTTGTGTTAATTGATTCACGGAAGAGAAAAAGGTCGTTCCATATCCGGGCAGTGATGTGTCGGTCGAAGCGTCAACTATGCACTGGTATTGATCCGGTGTCGACGGTGCCCAATAATCGCTATAACAGCCAGAGGTGCATTCGCGACGATATGGCGTGCCGAGATCATTCTCAACAATATCACCTTGCGTGGCCTTGAGGAATTCGTTGTCTTGTGCATGTGTATTACGCAATGGAGAATACATGTCATACCATGGTTGTGGTGCGATCGTAAGCGAGTCAACGACCTGAACACCGACTTGCTTGTAGCGTAATGCGTTGAAATGCCAACACGCAGAATTGTCAATAATCTCAAACGGAACCGTCTCTGGTATGTGTTCGATTGCGTACGTAACCGCGCCTGTTGGTGGCGGACACAGCTGTTCAACGAGATACGCACCACAATCACAGTGCACAGAATCGTCGATTGAGGAACAAGACAGTGGAATTTGGTTCAGAAAGAAACTATAGTTGGCAGGCACTGGCGGTAGAGTGCAATTGGGCGTCTGTAGACAATCTTGCACACTGATCGACTCAAATGTACAATTGTTGGGTCCGGTTCCTAATCCATCGCCGACACAAACCGGTACCACTTGTGTAAAACCATAGAACGCTGGACAGTTACATTCGTACCAGAGTGCTGTTGGACAGTAGAATTGTTCATCTGAGATACGTCGATCGACAATCACTACGGGACGTTTTGATGGTGGTAGATTCGAGACGTTTGAAGTAACTATACCGCCTAGAATGCGTGTGATGTTCACGAACCCGCTCGGATACCCAGTTTGTATGCAGCTGGTAAAATTCGTGGTAGTGTTGGTAGTGCTATTGAAAACAGACGTGATGTTCGGTACGCAGAGGGATGTGATGGCAGTGCAGTTGCATCGGTCGTCAAAGGTTGCGTTCCGTGGCTGTTCGAGTAGAAAGTCAAGACAATTGCCCGAGTAAAACTCACATGCTATCGATGTGACGTTGAGAAAGAGTGATTCGTTGAGTGGCCACTTGCGTAGAGGAGGTGGTACAAGCGCACAGATTGTGGGTAATTGATATGGATCGACGAGTTCTTGCGTGGTGAGGTTGTAGTATGGCAGGCAATTGTCGCGCAAGAAGACACACAATGGATCAATCGTCACCTGTGTCAGATCGTTACACAACGGATATGGGGCGAGAATGACACCAACAACAATCCAGCCACCGGTAAGTGTCGTAGATATGATGCCTGATGGAGACACAAGGACACCATTAATAATAGTAAGATTCACCGCAGATCCGTTAGGGAATGTTGAGTTGATGATCGTCGCATTGTCAAGATAGCCGTCGATCAGTGTGTACAGAGGGAACGCGCCTGTGAAACTGACAATTTTCGTGGCAATCTGTGTGACGCTAATGATGGTACCAAACGCATCTATACCGCCCGTGAACAATACATCGTAGACGTTGGAGATTCCGTCGATGGTCATAGTCGATAATGTCGAATTGATAAACACCATGGTGACGTTCTGCACCGTGGTACCGATGTCGAGCAGCTCGAAGCACGTATCGTTGAGCGGATATTCAGTACCGAGACGGCATGAGGAGAGTTCACAATCGAAGCATCCGCAACGAGAGTCGTTAAAGTAAACACACATGTCCGGATCAAAGCTACAAACTTGTGACAGCACTATGGTGGTATTATCTCCTGGCTGGAGAGTTGTTCCGTTAAGCACAAAACCTGGCGTGATCGGATAATTACCGGCGTAGTATTGTGAACAATTACTACGCGCAAACAGACACATTGGATCAGTCGTCGGTATTGTGAAGTCGTTGCACTGTGGATAAGGGGCACTAAACGATCCGGAAGTAACATTGCCTGCACCAGTGATTGTCGCCCCGGCGAGACCGCCCGGAACCGTGACAACGCCACTCACGATCACAAGATTCGGGATCACGGTGGCGTTAGAAAGCACAACGTTGGTCATATTGAGTGAGTCAAGC
>Ga0315281_10010810_pt1 | contig 12536 bp, 8 predicted proteins | sample YL17G07_0_MG_FD_204540 | JGI IMG/M metagenome (GOLD analysis project Ga0315281, IMG submission 204540) | Sediment microbial communities from Yellowstone Lake, YNP, Wyoming, USA - YL17G07_0 | ecosystem: Environmental > Aquatic > Freshwater > Lake > Sediment | place: USA: Wyoming | collected... | reverse complement strand
GAAGCGATAGAAGCCTTTGTTAATGCTTATCGTAAAACAGCGAGACCGTTTGTGTGGAGAAAGAGGGAAGTACGGGGATCACAATTGAGAAATACTATCGCTAATTTACGCAATTAAGCAATAGTATAAAGAAGCTAAGACCTGATATTAAAGTCCTCTTTATGAGCGGTTATTCAGAAAACATTATTACCAATAAAGAGATACGTGAAGAGGGCTTAACCTTTATAGAAAAGCCGATGAGTTCGGATGAGTTACTGAAAAAGATTGAGGAACTCTGGCAGACGACATAACGCAGCAAAGCCGCAACCAAGTCCCCCATAGAAAAGGTGGAAACAGGGCATACGTGATAAGTTAAGAAATCTATGATTACCTTGAACCATCTGTTGAATAAGGTCTTTGACAACTATTTTGGTGTTGTACATGTTTTGATTTTGTGTCGCCCCTCCGGGGCTTGGTAACGTCTTGCTATAGCTTTCCCACCGCTTACGCAGTGGGCTACGATTGTGTTGCCCCTAACGGGGCATGACAAAGACACCCCATCGGGGTGTAACAACTGTAGCCCACTGCGTAAGCGGTGGGCAAAGAGATATTCCTATTGTTTTAGCCCCGTAGGGGCGGCACAACCCGGATAAGCAGGATAGACTGGTGTGCAGGCACGGGGCAACGGTACGAATGTCGGTGGATATGAATATAGCCCCGGAGGGGTGATCTGTTTGTAGCAACGAAATTGAAACATTACGAAAGCTCCGTAGGAGCGGCCTGATATATGTTTTAGAAAACTATGCGGTTGCGTGTTTGGCAAAAATAACAGGCCGCTCCTACGGAGCTAAATACCTTGGTTTGTGTTTAATGCTACAAACAGGTCGCCCCTCCAGGGCTAAAGAAACGGTAGTAATCTTGCATGGCATTGTCTGTTCGAAAGGCTTAAGTTAAGCGGGAGGAATGGGTGTTCTCTATTTCTTAACTTAACACCTATAGTGATCAAGTTTTTTTACGGGTAATACTATAAAAGCACAGGCAAGATGTCTGTTTGAAAGCCTCATTTAACGCTGATTATGAGGTTTGTAAAATGTTTTTGCTAAAAATGCAAAAATTTATTTTTTAAAACATGAAAGAATAATCATGGTGGAACACGGTATGAACAAGCAGAAGACACAAATACTTCTGGTTGAGGATGATGTTGCGCATGTAGAGTTAATACGCAGGTCCTTTGAGCCGGAGGCCGGGCAGGTGGAATTAACCGTTGCGTATACCATGGGTGAGGCAAAAACCCGCTTGTCGGAGGTAACTTTCGACCTGGTAGTTGCTGATGTCCATCTGCCGGATGGGAAAGGAATCGCGCTTTTACCGGGGGACAGGGAAAACTCGCGATATCCGGTGGTGATAATGACCAGTCATGGTGATGCGCAAGTTGCGGTCTCAGCCATGAAGTGTGGAGCGTTTGATTACATAATAAAGACAATTGAGACATTGACAGACATGCCGCATATTTGTGGGAGGATTTTACGTGATTGGGGTTACATAACCGAGCGAAAACATAAAGAGGAGGAGCTTCAGGAAAAGAATCGTATTATCCAACTGATTCATGAGATAACCGTTGCGGCCAATGATGCGTTAACGGTTGATGATGCAATGCTTATATCCCTCAAAAGTATCTGTCAGCATACGGGGTGGTCGGTAGGGCATGTGTACCAACCCGTAGGAAACCACAACGGTTCTGTGTTGTTAAAGTCTTCCCGTCTCTGGTATTTTAAAGAACCGGAAAAGTTTATACCCTTAAAAATAGTGACTGACAATACCAGTTTTAAATCCGGAGAGGGGTTGCCGGGTCTGGTTTATGAAAGCAGAAAGCCAGCCTGGGTCTCTGATGTCACAAAAGACTCAAACTTTCTAAGGGTGCAATATGCCAAAGATCAGCATTTGGATATCGGGATAAGGGGTGCCCTGTTTTTCCCCATAATGGAAGGCAACAAGGTGGTATCCATTTGGGAATTTTTTTCTGAGAAGATTGAGAAACCCAGGGAACTCCTCATTGAAGTGGTGGCGAACCTTGCCATACAGCTTGGCCGTGTAACGGAGCGCAAGCGTGCAGAAGAAAGCCTCTACAAGTTGTCACAGGCTGTAGAACAAAGTACAATAGCAGTTCTGATTTCAGACACTAACAGAAAAATAGAATACGTTAATCCTCGATTTACCCAGATGACAGGGTACAACAGGGCGGAGATCGTTGGGCAAAATCCCTGCCTATTAAAATCGGGCGAAACGCCATCCGTAGAATATCAACGTTTGTGGGAAAATATTGCATCCGGCGACGAGAGGCAAGGGGAGTTTCAGAATAAGAAGAAAAACGGCGAGTTGTATTGGGAGCGAGCATCAATTTCACCCATAAGAAATGATAATGGAGAAATTACCCATTTTCTTGAGATCAAAGAAGACATTACCGTGCATAAAAATCATGAAACGCAACTTTTATTCATGGCTACTCATGATCCGTTAACTAATCTATTTAACCGCAGACGTTTCCGGGAAGAACTGGAATATTGGACCGCATTGTCACGGAGGCATAATGTTGGCGGGGCGTTGCTGTTTCTGGACATAGACGACTTTAAGCACATTAATGACGCACTTGGCCATCAGGTTGGTGATGAACTCCTTATTTGCATAGCGGATATGCTGCGGGATCGGTTGAGAGAAACAGACATACTTGCCAGGCTTGGGGGAGATGAGTTTGCCATTATTCTCACCAATACAAATACGGAGCAAGCGCTGATGATTTCGAAGAAGCTTGGTGAGATTATACGTAATTATACCTTTGTCAGCAAGCATGGGCTGCACCTGAATGTTTCCACGAGCATTGGCGTTGTTATGTTTCCGGAACATGGGAACGACGCGGATACCCTGCTTGCCTGTTCTGATCTTGCATTATATAAAGCAAAAGAAGAGGGGAAAAACCGTGAGTGTGTATTTTTGTCAGACCACAAGGCTCAGATTGATTTACAACTTGACTGGAAGAAACGCATTCAAAATGCCCTGAAAGAAGACCGTTTTGCACTCTACCTGCAACCGATTTTAGACATAAGGAAGAATGCGATCGTAGGGTATGAGGCGTTAATTCGCATGGTGGGTGAAGAGGGGAAAATAGTTGCCCCTGATGTCTTCTTACCGGTTGCAGAGCGTTTTGGCCTGATGCGGGAAATAGACCATTGGGTGGCGTTACACGCCATACAGATTATCCAAGAAAAACAATTTGAAAAAAATGATAAGTTCCTTGAAGTAAATTTGTCCGGAGGGGCATTTATGAATATGGAATTATTGCAAAAGATACAAGATGCCTTCAATGCCACGGGTATCAATCCAGGGAATATCGTCTTCGAAATCACGGAAACCGCCATTATTGAGAACGTTGTTAAAGCGCAACATTTCATTAATTCACTCAAAGAGATGGGGTGCCGCTTTGCCCTTGATGACTTTGGAAACGGTTTTTCGTCGTTCAATTACCTCAAGCACCTCCCCGTTGATACGTTGAAGATAGACGGAAGTTTCATTCGTGATTTACCACAGAGTACCGTGGATCAGCATCTGGTAAAGGCAATGGTAGAGGTGGCTCGCGGGCTTGGAAAAGAGACCGTTGCGGAATACGTGGGGTCGAAGGAAGTTATGCAATTGCTCATTGAATACGGGATAGATTATGCACAGGGATATTATATCGGCAGGCCGGGAAAAATCACTGAGATATTGGGATATTAAGACGGCAACATTTACCTGTTTAATACGTAGGGCAAGGCTTTAGCCTTGCTGACGTCTGAACACACACCAGGGGTTGCGCAACACCCTGATGGGCGCTCCACAGGCCCGAAGGGCAGAAAGATTATAGCCAGGGGTGAAGCCCACAGGTTTATACACATCTTTTCAGTTCCCGCAAGGAATTGGGCGTCAGGTTGTGTACCGTCAGGGCTAAAGCCCGGTTTTGGCGTGTGTCCGGCACCCCAGCCTTAAGGCTGGGGTTAATTAACCGTTCGTGGATGACTCCGTAGCGCTTGTGGCCAAGTCCTCTAGCCATTATCCTAGCCTTTGGGTTGCGGTTTGTGTGGACGGTACGTGTATGGCTACCGTCTGGTTCCCCAGCCTCAAGGATGGGGTTAATGAACGGCAGTTCGTGTATGGCTATCGTAGCGCTTTTGTTCAAGTATCCAGTGATTAACCCCAGCCTTTAGGCTGGGGTTCGTGAAGCCCGCTGAAATGGGCTTTAGCCCTGATGATACTGGGAGGAAGGCGTGGCATTCGTTAAAATTATGACACATGACGGAACTCGGAAAGAGGAAATAACAAAATGACAATATCTAACGATGAATTATCCGCGGTAAATGAAAGCCTTCAGCGTGAAATTTCTCTGCGGAAGCAGTTAGAAAAAGAAAGTGAACGCCTCACCCTTGCATTACAGGCAAAGAGCGATGAACTGGAAAAATTTATCTACACCATATCCCATGATCTTAAAAGCCCTTTATTGACTATTGCCGGTTTTACCGATTTTATGGAAACGGATGCGACAGCCGGGGATATGGATCGCGTGAGAAATGATGCGCAACATATTCAAAATGCTGTCAAAAAAATAAACAATCTGTTGGAAAAACTTTTGTGTCTTTCAAGAATTGGACGGGTGGACAACGCGCTGGAAGCTGTTCCCATGGAAACACTGGCGCGCGAGGCGGTGGATAAGGTATCAGAGCCGATTGCTAAAGTGGGAATACGAGTAGAAATTCATGCTGATATGCCCGTTGTTTTTGTGGATAGAAAAAGGTATTTACAGGTAATGCATACTTTAGTTGATAATGCTGTTAAATACATGGGAAGCCAGCCGGAACCTTATATAGAAATAGGGACAAGAAAAGATGGTGAAGAAACTATCTGCTACGTTAGAGATAACGGTATAGGCATTGAACCATGTAATCACGATAAAATCTTCAATTTCTGTGAAATGCGTAACGACAAGACCAACACTGCCAGTATGGGCTTGGCTACAGTAAGGCGCATTATCGAGTTACATGGAGGGCGTGTATGGGTAGAATCTGAGGGCGAAGGGCAGGGCTGTGCCTTTTGTTTTACTGTTCAACAGCGTAGCCACAACCAAACGATGAAGTAACCATGAAGGCATTGACAAACGAATTGGCGCTTGCCACCTCTAATACCGCTCAACTTAATCTGTATGGAAAACCGCGGGTTGTCTTCCGTTATTACATACGCTAAGAGAACTGTTGCAAAATTTCTAAACATTCTGAAACCTTTATTCTGTTTTTACTGTTTAATATACGTAGTATTTCATTTTATGTTCATACTATTTTTGAAAGGAGAAAAAGGCGTGAGGCGTATTGGATATTTGTTAGGTGTTGTAAGTATTGTGTGTGCAGTAATAATGTATTCCGGGGTCAAGGCATCATTTGCATCAAGTTGTTGCTCGAAGGATGCTGTAGCAGCGGAAAATGCCGATACCAAATGTGTCGTTTGCGGAAAGGCCGTTGAAAAAGACAAAGGGGTGAAAACGGAGTGTGAGGGGAAAACGATAACCCTTTGCTGCAAGGATTGTGAGGCTGTATTCAAGAAAGACCCATGCAAATTCTGCAAAGACGAAAAATGTGAAAAACGCAAGGCAGAAGGCAATCACTAATAACGTTTTATCAAGGTTTTTAATAAAAAGCGTTCTTGTTCAATATGATACAAGAACGCTTTTTTTGTTTTAGCAAAACGATAAAGGATAATGCACATGATGGCAGACGTTATTTTTAAATCATAAGCATTGCTATGCCTGATGTAAAAAATCAAATTATACCAAATATCTTATCTGTTTTTATCATGGATGGTTAAGCCCGCTGGAAGTGGTTAGAAATGCCTTGACTTTTATTTTTGATGGTGTTAAGATTTTTGTCAATTGAGTTTTATTTGTAGGATTTTGTCCTGCACGACATAGCCCTGATAGTCTTGAAAAATGGGTTATTTTTTTTTGGAAAATAATACATGTTTGAGCTTATTGTTGAAACTGATTTTTCTGCGGCACATAACCTGCGAGAATATCAAGGGCAGTGCGAGAGGCTTCACGGCCATAATTGGAAGGTTCAGGTTGTAATTGCGTCCGGCAAATTGGATTCGCTGGGCATGGTGATGGATTTTAGAGACATAAAGAAAATTATTGGAGAAATATTAAACAAATTTGACCACGCTTACCTCAACGATGTCGCAGATTTTAAAGTGATCAATCCCACAACGGAAAACCTCTCCAAAACGCTCTACCACGATTTGATGCGCTCCTTGCCCGCCGGAATAAAGGTATCCAGGGTTACCACCTGGGAGTCCGAACGTTGCGGCGCTGTGTATTTTGAATAGCAGTTCTTTTACCGATACCTGGAAATAATAATGGCAATATTGCAAGTGGCTCTAGATTTTGTTGACCTCCACAGGGCTGTAAAGGTTGCCCGTGAGGCGCTTGAAGGGGGTGCCGAATGGATTGAAATCGGTACTCCGCTTATAAAGAGCGAAGGTATGAATGCTGTGCGCCATTTCAGGAGTTTATTTCCCGGCGTAACGTTGATTGCCGATATGAAGACCATGGACGCCGGCCGCACCGAAGTGGAAATTGCAGCCAAGGCGGGCGCCAATATTGCCGTTGTCATGGGAAGCGCCCCTGATTCAACGATTAAAGAATGTATCCAGGCAGGGAAGAATTACGGTATAAAAATCTGCGTGGATTTTTTGAACGATAGCGCGGTTGAAGACCGTGTTTGCGACGTGGAAAAATGGGGAGCGGATTATATTGCCGTTCACACGGCCATAGACGACCAGATGCACGGAAACACTCCCTTTGACACGTTACGCAGCATCAGTAGTAAGGTGAAAATTCCCATTGCAGTAGCAGGCGGCATAAATTCTGAAAATGCGATAGACGCTGTGAATAACGGGGCAACTATTGTTATTGTTGGTGGCTACATTAGCAAAGCGACTGATGCGAAGGCTGCGGCTGGGAGTATAAAAAAGGCCATCGATGAAAACCGGAGGATTGCCACGACTCTGTTTACACGGGTAACCAGTGACGGTATCAGAGACGCCTTGCTCAGGCTTTCTACAGCAAATATCTCTGACGGTGGCCATCGCGCTGAAGGTATTACGGGGATGCGCCAGATATGTCCCGATATCAAATTAGTGGGAAGCGCGGTCACCGTTCGTACTTATCCCGGAGATTGGGCAAAACCGGTAGAGGCTATCGATGTTGCGCGCGAGGGCGACGTAATTGTGGTTGACGCCGGTGGGGGGGGGCCCGCCGTGTGGGGAGAACTTGCCACGTGCAGCGCCTTGCAAAAGAAAGTAGCTGGTGTGGTAATAAATGGGGCAATTCGGGATGTTGCCGATATTAGAAAGTTGCGGTTTCCCGCCTTTGCGAAGTTGGTGACACCGACAGCGGGTGAGCCGAAGGGGTTTGGGGAGATTAACGTGCCAATCTCTATTTCCGGGATTCAAATCAATCCGGGGGATTGGATTATAGGCGATGAGGATGGGCTGATGGTAATACCCTCCAGAGAAGCTGAGGTACGGGTAAATTACGGCATGGACTGCCTGGAAAAGGAAAACAGAATCAGGCAGGAAATAGTATCTGAAAAAAGTTCTTTAGGAAAAGTCTTAGATGTGTTAAGATGGGAGAAGTCGTAAATTCATAAAAGAGGTTTCGTCGGTTCGTTTGTAAGGATAAAAGAGTATGAAATGCGAATCATGCAACAAAAAACATGCAACGGTACACTTGACAGAAATAGCGGGTACAGTCAAGAAAGAGCGGCACCTGTGTGAAGACTGCGCCCAGAACGTCAACACTCATCTTGCAAAGATGCCTTCGCCAACTGAGATACTGGCGAGCCTTATTAATCAGGTGGCGCCGGAGGTTAGCGAGATGTCAAAAATTGTTTGCCCCGTATGCGGATTAACGTATTTGGAATTCCGTTCACACGGCAGGTTGGGCTGTCCGATGGACTACACCATCTTCAGGAAAGGCCTTACCCCGTTGCTGGAAAAGATGCACGGGAGTACTCAGCACGTAGGAAAGGTGCCTTCCAGGGCCGGAAGGGAAATGATCAAGAAGAACGAACTCATGCTTTTAAGAAGTGAGTTAAACAAGGCCGTTGAAAAAGAAGATTACGAGAAGGCCGCTGAATTGAGAGACAAAATTTACGAACTTTCGGGCGACGATAATGGTGAAAATTAGCGATTTATCTGATAATACAGGAGAATGGCTGAGGGGCACCGGCTCTGAGTCAGACATCGTTATCAGCAGCCGTATCCGATTGGCAAGAAACGTTGCCAGATTCCCATTCCTTTCAAGAGCTAACGTCAAACAAAAGAAGGAACTTGAATTGACCATGCGGAATAAGATAAAAGAGGCTGATATCACGCCGGATATTTGCTACGTTAATCTGGCCGATATCACCACCGTTGATAGGCTTTTCCTGGTTGAGCGGCACCTTATCAGTCGTGAACACGCCGGAGGAGAAGGCGAAAGGGGGGTTGCCTTTGGCAAGGAGGAAACGATCAGCCTTATGGTTAATGAAGAGGACCATTTGAGAATTCAGGTGATACGCTCTGGGTTTGAGTTGCGTGAGGCGTGGAAAACGATCAATGAAATTGATAATAAACTGGAAAAAAGATTAAATTATGCATATAACTCGCGATTTGGCTACCTGACGGCGTGTCCTACAAACGTAGGCACGGGGATGAGGGCTTCTGTCATGTTGCACTTGCCCGCGTTGGGGATGACGCACCATATTGAAAAGGTGTTCAATGCTGTGGCAAAGCTTGGCCTGGTGGTGAGGGGTTTGTATGGTGAGGGAACGCAGGTCTCCGGGGATCTGTATCAAATCTCGAACCAGTTTACCCTCGGCAAATCGGAGATGGAGATTATTGAAATCATAGAAAGCGTGATTCCGCGTATTACCAACTACGAGCGGATGGCGCGAAAGGCACTGGTTGCCGAAAATAAAGAGCAACTGGAGGACCGTGTGTGGCGGTCCTATGGTATGTTGAAAGTGGCAAGGATGATTTCTTCTGAAGAGATCATGCATTTGCTGTCTCAAGTGCGCATGGGAGTCAATTTAGGCATAATTAACGACGTTGAGATGAAGACGCTGAACGAGCTCTTTGTCCTCACGCTCCCTGGCCACCTTCAAAAGCTAGAGGGACGTGAACTTTCGTCAGCGCAAAGAAATATTATCCGAGCGGCGTATGTAAGAAAACGCCTGGAAAAGATATAAAGTTGAAAGGATAGGTGTGTTTATGTTTGATAGATTTACAGACCGGGCCAGAAAGGTTATGGCTCTTGCTCGAGAGGAGGCAAGGCGGTTTAACCACGAATATATCGGAACAGAGCATATTTTATTGGGATTAGTAAAGGAAGGCAGCGGCGTGGCGGCAAACGTTCTGCAAAACCTTGATATAGAGATGAAGAAGATTCGCCTGGAGGTGGAAAAAATCGTTCAAAGCGGGTCAGACCTGGTTTCTGTAGGGCAATTGCCTTTTACTCCACGGGTAAAAAAGGTGCTTGAATACGCGATGGAAGAGGCACGGGCTTTGGGACATAACTACATCGGTACGGAACATCTGCTCCTGGGTTTACTCCGAGAGCAGGAAGGTGTTGCTGCCCAGGTGTTGTTGAACTTGGGGGCAAAGCTGGAAGATGTGCGTGAAGAGGTCATTGGCCTGTTAGGCGCGGAATCCGCTCAAGGCGCAGCAAACCAGGAAAAAGACGAAAAGAAGGGGAAGTCGAAGACCCCGGCGCTGGACTCTTTTGGCCGTGACCTTACGCAGCAGGCAAGGGACCATGAACTTGACCCGGTTATCGGAAGGCAGGGGGTAATCGAGCGGGTAATTCAGGTGTTATGCCGCAGGACGAAGAACAATCCCGTGTTGTTGGGAGAAGCAGGGGTTGGAAAAACGGCCATTGTCGAGGGACTCGCGCAAGCCGTTGTTCAGGGCAATATTCCTGAGTTGCTCAGAGACCGCAGAATTGTTGCCCTCGACCTCGCCATGATGGTTGCAGGTACGAAATACCGCGGGCAATTTGAAGAACGGATCAAGGCCGTTATGTCAGAGGTAAAACGGGTAAAAAACGTTATCCTCTTTATTGACGAGCTGCACACCCTGGTTGGCGCGGGTGGGGCGGAAGGAGCGATTGACGCATCCAACGTCTTAAAACCTGCCTTATCAAGAGGCGAAATCCAGTGTATCGGGGCCACCACCCTTGACGAATATCGAAAGTACATTGAAAAAGACGGCGCCCTTGAAAGGAGATTTCAGACAATCGTTGTCGAGCCTCCTTCAAAGACCGAGACCGTCGAGATTTTAAAAGGCCTCAAAGACCGATATGAGGCGCACCACAAGGTGCAAATTACCGACGAAGCATTAGAGACTGCAACGGAATTATCCACCCGCTATATAACGGGCAGATTTCTTCCTGATAAGGCAATTGACGTGATTGATGAGGCGTGCGCAAGGGTAAGGTTGAAAGCGACTACTCAACCGCCCGATTTAAGGCATATAGAGGAAGAAATCAATAAGCTTGAAAAGGATAAAGATGAAGCCGTGGCAATTCAGGATTTTGAAAGGGCGGCACGGTTAAGAGATAAAGCGGATAAACTAAAAAAGAAAAAGGAAACCATCGAAAAAGAGTGGCGTGAAAGCCGTGCTGAGATTGAAGGCGTAGTGAATGGTGAGATTGTGGCTGAAGTGGTTTCCAAGATGACGGGTATTCCCATCACGCGCATAGAATCTGCCGAGGCCAAACGGCTGCTTCGCATGGAAGAGGAATTGCATAAGATGGTAGTTAGCCAGGAAGAGGCGACAAAGGCCGTTTCCAAGGCGATACGGCGGTCACGCGCCGGGCTGAAGAATCCCAACCGCCCTGTGGCTTCGTTTATATTTGTTGGACCGTCCGGTGTGGGTAAAACCCATCTGGCACGCTCGCTGGCAAAGTTTATGTTTGGAGAAGAGGATGCTCTGATCCAGCTCGATATGTCGGAATATATGGAAAAGCACAACATCTCCAGGCTCATTGGCGCCCCGCCTGGCTACGTAGGTTATGAGGAAGGCGGACAATTGACAGAAAAGATACGCCGCCGCCCTTATGCCGTAGTATTGCTTGATGAAATTGAAAAGGCGCATCCAGACGTCTTTAATATGTTATTGCAAATCATGGAAGACGGAAAATTGACGGACAGTTTTGGCCGGCACGTGGATTTCCGGAACGTGGTTATCATTATGACATCGAACATCGGGGCTGACGTCATAAAAAACCAGGCGCACTTGGGTTTTAAAAAGGCGTCGGACGAACATTCCTATGAGACAATGAAAGAGCAGTTAAAGAAGGAGGTTGAAAAACACTTCCGTCCGGAATTTCTTAACCGTGTGGATAACATTATCGTCTTTAAACCGCTGGCTAAAACCGACCTGAAGAAGATTATTGAAATTGAGTTGGAAACGGTTAAGAAGAGGATGGAAAACTACAACGTCAGCATCACGGTGACGGACGAGGCCCTGGATTTCTTAATAGATAAAGGATATAACCAAAATTTCGGCGCTCGTCCGCTCAGAAGGGCAATAGAAAGTTATTTGGAAGACCCTATTTCGGAAGAAATACTCCAGGGTAAGTATGAAGGGAAAAAGCAGATTAGGGTAAAGGTGCAGGATGATAAGCTTGTATTCGAAGAGATCATCGAAACCCCTGAGCCGCTATTGGCAAATGCTGGTAGTAGCCTTTAAACAAGGCAGGCTTTTTTTGAAATAGCAAAAGGGAAGAGGGAACTCTTCCCTTTTTTTGTTTATACTGATCGCGAGATCAGGCACATAGAATGAACTTGTTTTACACAATTGAGAGTATGATAATTTTATGACTTTAAAATAGAGGAGTCAAAACCATGTGGTTAGTGAATCTCGAAATAAAATTAAAGAATTCTCGAAAACCTGATTCAGAACCTGTAGAAGTATAGCCAAACAAGTCAGATTTTCGATGTTTAAATCAGGAAATACAAGGAGTTCTCCCTGTTTTTTTCGAAAAACAGAAGCTTTTGGCTATATACTCAATCAGCCTGAAACCAGTTGTTTCAATCTGATTGAGTATATGCGTGTTCGTTCGGTGGTGCAATAGTAAAACAGGTGGGTCTATACGAATAGAACCCCCACCCCGGCATCCAATCCAAGAGGGGAATTTAAAGTTTCCCTCAGAATATTTGGGTGAAAAATGTGGTTTATCAAGTGATTTTATGGTTGAAGTTTAAAGAAAAGAGATTTGTAGCCGCAAAAAACTTTGAATCTTATTTAAATGAAGGTAAAATGTTGAAGTAAGTTAGTCATACGATTATATGTCTAGCCACAGAGAACTGGAATCCAAAATCTGTACTACAATCCATCAACTTCTTGTTTTTTATGCTCGTTTTTCAAAATGCACAACTATAAGGTATTGATTAGATGAGGCTTACATAAATTTTTGAGCATTGAGTTTTTTGTCGTTTGAA
>Ga0315281_10010809_pt1 | contig 12536 bp, 13 predicted proteins | sample YL17G07_0_MG_FD_204540 | JGI IMG/M metagenome (GOLD analysis project Ga0315281, IMG submission 204540) | Sediment microbial communities from Yellowstone Lake, YNP, Wyoming, USA - YL17G07_0 | ecosystem: Environmental > Aquatic > Freshwater > Lake > Sediment | place: USA: Wyoming | collected... | reverse complement strand
CATGCCGCGGGCATCCCCGCGGCGAGGCGTTCCGCCGGGACGGCGAGCTCCTCTTGGATGCTTTCCCAGATCCGGTCCTCGTAGCGAAGGAACGTCGGGTCGCGCTTCACACGCAGGTCGCGCGGCCGCGGCAGGCCGATCTCGAGGACGTCCTTCACGCGACCCGGTCTGCGGGTGAACACGATCACGCGGTCAGCGAGATAGATCGCCTCCTTGATGTCGTGGGTGATGAAGAGCGCCGTTTTCTTCGTCTTCGACCAGATCTTCAGCAGCTCGAGCTGCATCATCTCGCGCGTCTGCGCGTCGAGCGCGGCGAATGGCTCATCGAGCAGGAGCATCTCCGGGTCGGTGAGGAGCGCGCGCGCGAGGTTCACGCGCTGCTGCATACCTCCGCTCAATTCCAAGGGATAGGCGTCCGCGAAGCCGGACAAGCCGACGAGCTCGATCTGCTGCTTCGCGCGCGAGATCGCCTCCGCCTTCCCCATGCTGCGCTGGGCCTCGACGCCGAAGATGACATTGCCGAGGACCGTGCGCCACGGGAGCAGGCCGGGCTGCTGGAACACCATCGCGCGGTCCGGCCCTGGCTTGCTGATCTCGCGACCGTCGAGAGTGAGGCTGCCGCTCGAGATCGGGATGAGGCCGTCCACGGCGTTGAGGAACGTCGTCTTGCCGCAGCCCGAAGGTCCGACGATCGCGAGGAACTCGCCCGGCCGGACCACCAGATCGACGCCCTGGACCGCGGTGAACAGCGTCCGGGACCGCTGCAGCCAGTACTCGATGACGACACCCGTCGCGGCGAGCTTCGCGGAGCGGTCGTACACCCGCGCTAGCTCAGCTTCCCGTCGCTCGGATGTGGCTCGTTGCGGAGCAGATAGCCGAACTTCTCCTTCGCCCTGCGCTTCACGTCCGCGCTCGGTGTGTTCACCGACGGGAAGTCGGCCCGCCACTCGAACGGGCGGGTGGCGTCGATGATCGCGCGCGAGCTGTGCCCCTTCCGGTCCTTCGGGATCCGCGGGTCGAGCGGTCCGCTCCACGCGCGCTTGATGATGTCGATCGATTCGACCGGATCGGAGCGCGTGCTCATCGCCCACACGACGTCGTTCAGGTCCATCACGTCGATGTCCTCGTCCACGACGATGACGTAGCGGCCGAGGTATGCGCCGGCGTGCACGGTCGCAGCGAGGTGCCCGACCTGGCGCGCGTGCCCGGCGTAGCGCTGCTCGATGCTCACGGCATTGAATAGGCGCGACCCGCCGACCTCGTGGCACCACACGCCCTTGATGCCCGGGACACCGACCGCCTCGAGCTCGGAACGCAGGAGCGCGGAGCGCAGGAAGGCGCGATAGAAGGACTGTTCGTCGGGAGGCTGGTTCGGCGGCGAGCCGAGGATGATGGGGTCATTGCGGTAGTACACCGCCTCGACCTGCATGAACGGCTCGGGCCGCGCGTCGCTCGCGTAGTAACCGGTCCACTCGCCGAACGGACCTTCGACGATCCGCTCTTTCGGATCGACCCAGCCCTCGACGACGATCTCGGCGTCCGCGGGCAGCGGGAGTCCGGTGACCGGACCCTTCACGACGCGGTACGCCTCCCCGCGCACGCCGCCGGCCCAGTCGTACTCGGTGAGCCCGAACTGGACCTCGGTCGCCGCCGCGAGGAAGAGCAGCGGGTCGCCTCCCGCGACGAACGCGATCGGCATCTTTTCGCCACGGGCCAGCCACGCGTCGCGGTGCATCCGGCCGTGCTTGCCCGGCGAGATGTAGAAGCCGAGCTTGTTCTTGTCGTGGACCATCACCCGGTAGCAGCCGAGGTTCACCCAGCCGTTGTCGGGGTCGCGGGTGATGTCGAAGCTGCCGGTGCCGATGTAGCGGCCGCCGTCATCCTCGTGCCACTTCGGCGCCGGGAAGATCGTCATGTCCACGTCCGCGCCGCGCATCACGTTCTCGAAGATCGGGCCGTCCTTCACCTCGATCGACGGGATCGGCGTGATGCCGTCGGAGACCCGTTTCTGCCAGGCCCGGACGAGCTCCTCGGGGGCCATCGTCGGGTCGAGGCCGAGCGTGAGCGCGAGCCGCGGGAACCAGCCGAGGCCGTTGGAGAGCACTCGGAAGCCCCTCTTGTAGCCGGGAATCTCGTCGAACAGGAGCGCCGGCGTGCCGTGGACCCGGCCGGTGAGCTCCGTTGCCATCCCGATCTCGTCCTCCGACCGCGCCCCGCGGACGACGCGCAGCCCGCCCTGGTCGTCGATCTGCTTCAGCCAGTCACGGAGATCACGGAAGGTCCGGGTCGGGCGCTCGGCGACAACCATCCCCATCTCCCACCCCCGCCCGTGCCGGGCCGCGGGGGTCAATTGGCAAATGGTTATACCACTGGCTCGCCGGCTGGGCGCGGCGCGGGTGTTCCCGCGCTCATTCGCCCCTGCGGGTCCAGAAACCGGCGGGATCGTAGCCGCGGATGATCTTCAAGACCTCGTCCGACGGGAGCGCGGTCTGCCGCACGTCCGGCGCGACGCGCAACGGCCAGCCGGTGTTCTCCGCGCACGCCTGGACGCTCGATCCCGGGTGATACGACGCGAGGACCGCCTCGCCATCCACGAACCGGAACACACCAAGGGTCGTGATGAGGACGGACGCGCGATCGCCGGGCGAGGTGACGAAATCCACCGTCTCGCGCAGGCGCCGCTTGTCGTGCGGCATGATCACGATGAGCCGCTTCGCGAGGCTCGCGATGTCAGCGCCGCCGCCGCTGCCCGGCAGCTGGACCGTGGGGTGCGTACGGTCTGGCCCGATGGCGGTCGTGTTGAGATTCCCGTGGCGGTCCACCTCCGCCCCGCCGATGAACCCGGCGTCCACCGTACCCTGCTGGAGCAGACCCATGAGATCCACCGTCCGCGCGCACCACACCGCGCCCCGCACGTTCGGCGTGTCGCCCATCGTGTAGAGGAGCTCGGGCGCCGGCGCGTCGCGGACGACGCCGAGCTCGAACAGGCCGATCGCGTTCGGCGCGTGGGTCCGCTTCGCGACGACGAACGCGATGAGCGGCAGCCGCATCCCGACGAACACGACCTCGCCGTCGGCGATCTCGCGCGCGGCTTGGGCGACCATGAGCTCGGCCTTCAGGTACTCGATCCTCTGGCCTCTAGTACCTGACTTCGGCTGCGGGCAGGCCGGGGTCCCTGAGCCCTGACCACCGGTCGCCGAGCTTCGCGAGGTACGCCGCGCGATCAGGTACGCCGGTCACCCACTCCGCGATCCACGCCTCGAAGCCGCGGGTCGCGCGGTGGTACTCGTGGAAGAACTCGTGGTCGCGGGCGTAGCGGCCCTGCAGCGGCGATGGATGGCACGCGCCCGGCACGTGCACCACGGCCGCGACCTTCGTGCCCGGGCAGATGGTTCGGTTCGGGTCGCTCGCGATGACCGCGCGGTCCACGACCTCGTCGGCAAGGACGATCACCTTCTTCGCCGCGAGCGCGGCCTCCTGCGACACGCCCCACGGTCCCCACTGGTGCGCGTTCCCGTCCGCGTCCGCGCGCTGACAGGCGATGATCGTCACGTCAGGCACGAGCGCCGGGATGAGCAGCACCTCCGACCCGTCCCACGGCGACGTCGCCCGCTTGAACGTGCCGTTCGCCCGCGGGATGTCCGAATGCAGGAGGGTCTTCGTCGGGATGTAGGGCGCGCCGAGCGCGCCGGCCAGCAGCGAGAGGGCCATCGTGAAGTTGCTGTGGTCGCGCACCGTGATCCGGCGGGGGGTGCCCTGCTCCATCGCGCGGCGATAGCAGTGCGCGAGGCCGGCGGACACGTTGCCGACCCATGCGGCGTGCACCTCGGCAACGCCACCGCTGCCGATGAGCATGTCGAACGCGATGTCCGAGATCGGCCCGATCAGCCGCAGGTCGCGCCTTCGTTGCCGGATGAGCTCGTGCACGGCCGCGAACGGGATGGCCGGCTCGAGCGCGCAGCCGAGCGCGACCGCGCTGCCATCGGGCACGTGCGCCGCGATCGCCTCCTTCAGGGAGACGACCTTGCTCAAGGCTACTTTCCTCTGTAGTTCGGCTTGCGCTTCTCGGCGAAGGCGGTCACGCCCTCGCGCGCGTCCTCGGACGCGAACAGCCGGCCGACGGCCTCGTGCTCGTAGAGCATGGCGTCCTGGAACGGCATCCCGCCGCCGAGCACGGTCGCGAGCTTGATCTTCCCGATCGCGAGCGTCGGGCCGCTCGCCAGCTTGGCTGCGTACTCATGAGCGCGCTCTTGGAGATCGGCTACGGGGAAAACGTCGTCCACGATGCCGAGCTCCTTCGCCTGGGACGGCGGGACCGCGGCCCCGCGGAGCATGAGGTCGAGGGCCTTCTGCCTGCCGATGAGCCGGGGCAGCCGCTGCGTGCCGCCGGTGCCAGGGAGGACGCCGAGCGTCACCTCGGGAAGGCCGATGTTGTACGCGCCCTCCGCCGCGAAGCGGAAGTCGCAGCAGAGCGCGATCTCGAGGCCGCCCCCGAGGCAGTGACCGTTGATCGCAGCCACGACGACCTTCGGCGTGCGCTCGAACTTCGACATGACCTCGTTCGCGTGGATCACGAACGCCGCCTGGTAGTCCGCGTCCGTGGCCGCGAACATCTTCACGTCGGCGCCGGCGGAAAAGAACCTCTCCGAGGCGCTCCGCACGACGATGGACTTCACCGTCGCGGTGAAGCGCGCCTCGTCGATCGCGAGCGAGAGGTCATCGAGGAACGCCTTGTCGTACGAGTTCGCCGGCGGCCGATCCAGCACGATGTGCCCGACGGCATCGCGTATCTCCAGCCGTACGACTGACATGACGACCTCCCTGACTCACCCCGTGGGATTCCGGCACAATCTAACCACCGAAGTCGCGCTCGTGCGCGCCGGTCACGTCGGAGAGGTGTCGGGCATGGCACGGATGTTCATCAACGGTGAGCTCGTCGACGCCCAGAGTGGCAAGACGATGGAAGTGAAGAACCCATCGAACGGATCGGTCGTCGGCTCGATCCCCCGCGGCAGCGTGGCCGACGTCGACGCGGCGGTCGAGGCCGCGGCCAAGGCGTTCCCGGCCTGGGCCGCGATGCCGCCGACGAAGCGTGCGGCGATCCTGCACCTGGCGGCCGAGAAGATGAGAGCAGCGGTCCCCGAGATCGCGAAGCTCCTGTCGCAGGAGCAGGGCAAGCCGCTCGCGCACGCGATCCTCGAGGCGTCGCGGGTCCAGGAGAACCTCGAGTACTACGCCGGCCTCGCCGACAAGATCCGCGGCGACTACGTCCCGCTCGACGATCCGGCGAAGTTCGGCCTCACGATCCGGCGCCCGATCGGCGTGGTCGCGGCGATCACCCCGTGGAACTTCCCGCTCACGCTCATGGCGAACAAGATCTGCCCGGCCCTCGCGACCGGCTGCACCGTCGTGCTGAAGCCGGCCTCCACGACCCCGCTTGCGACGCAGATGGCCGTCGAGATCATCAACTCCGCCGGGCTGCCGCCGGGCGTGCTGAACATCGTGCACGGGTCCGGCAGCGAGATCGGCGACGCGCTCGTGTCGCACAAGAAGGTGAACAAGGTCGCGTTCACCGGCCAGACCGAGACGGGCAAGCGGATCATGAAGCTCGCGGCCGAGAATGTGACCCGCGTCACGCTCGAGCTCGGCGGGAGTGACCCGATGATCGTCTGCGACGACGCCGACATCCGCCGCGCGTCCGCGGCGACGGCCATTGGCCGGTTCTTCAACGCCGGCCAGGCCTGCCTCGCGGTGAAGCGGGTGTACGTCTTCGCGTCGGTCGCCGAGGAGTTCATGGCCAAGATCGCCGACCGCGCGAAGAAGGAGTGGAAGGTCGGCGACGGCCTCGCCGAGGGCGTGAAGATGGGTCCGCTCCACACCGAGCACCAGCGCGCCGAGGTCGAGTCGCAGGTCGCGGACGCCGTATCGAAGGGCGCCCGCGTGCTCGCGGGAGGGTCCCGTCCCCAGGGGGACGAGTATTCAAGAGGCTGGTTCATGGAGGCGACGGTCCTGAGGGATGTGGCCGAGGACTCGCGGATGCTCACCGAAGAGGTGTTCGGCCCGGCGCTCCCCATCGTCATCGTGAACGACCTCGATGAGGCGATCGCGAAGGCGAACTCGAGCGTGTACGGCCTCGGCTCGTCGATCTGGACGAAGGATCTCGCGAAGGCCCGCAAGGCCATCGAGCTGATCCAGGCCGGGTACACCTGGGTGAACGACATCCAGGTCGCGTACGACCAGCTGCCGTTCGGCGGCTCGAAGCAGTCCGGGTTCGGCAAGGAGCACGGCCTCGAGGCCCTCGACGGGTACCTCGAGAAGAAGTCCGTCGTGCTCTCGGCGGGTTAGACGATGGCCGACATGGCTGCGCTCGTCGCCGAAGCGAAGGGCCTGGATCTCTTCCGGCCGCACGGCGCGTTCGAGGTCCACTGCGCCCACTGTCACGCCCGGCTCGACGGGAACGGCGACTGCGCGACCTGCGGCCTCATCGGCCGACCGCCGGCGGAGCTCGAGCGGCGCGCGGCCACGGATCCCGAGCGCGTGAACAAGCTGCTGACGACCGCCATCGCGAGGCGCCGCGGGTACACGCCCGTGGGGAGGGGCTAGCCCCCGGAGCGGAGGGCCGCCTCGGCCGCGCCGACGACCTCGGGGTCTCCCATCTCGAGGACCGCGCCGTTGCGCTCCGTCGCCGGCAGGCAGAGGTACGCGACCACGCGTGCCGGATCGCGCGGGTCCTTCAGGAGCCCCTTGCGATGGGCTTCGCGGAACTCCTCGACGCGCGGGAACTGCTCCGGAGATGCCCGGCGGATCCGCTCCTGCATCGCGGTCTCCATGAAGCCGGGATGGAACGCGACCACAGACACGCCGGTCCCCTCGATCTCGAGCGCGAGCACGCGGGTGAGCTGGTCGACCGCGGCCTTGGCCGCGCCGTACGCGCTCCATCCCGCGCTCGCGCGATCCGCGTCGCCGCTCGAGATGTTCACCATGCGGCCGTAATCGCGGTCGAGCATTCCCGGGAGCACCGCGCGGGTGACGAGGTACGTGCCGCCGACGTTGATCGCGATGTTCCGCAACCACGAGGAGCCGCTCGTCTCCGCCAGCGGCCCGATCGGATCGAGGACGCCCGCATTGTTGACGAGGATGGTCGGCGGGCCGATCCAGCGCTCCGCCGCAAGCACGAGCTCCTGGACCTGGCGCTCGTCGGCGACGTCGGCCGTCTGCGCGAGGGCCTTGCCGCCCTGCTTCTTGATCGCGTTCGCCACCTCGTCGAGCTCGGGCGCGTTCCGCGAGGCGATGACGACGTTCGCCCCGAGGCCCGCGAGCGTCTCGGCGATGGCCCGGCCGAACCCGCGCCCGCCGCCGGTGACGATCGCCACCTGCTTCGCGAGGAGCGCGCTCGTCACGCTCTGACCGCCAGCTGCTTCGAGAGGACCGCGCCGAGCCGGTCGACGTCGGCGTCGCGATGGAGCGCCCAGAACGAGATGCGGATCGCGTCCATCGACTGGTCGCCCACGTGCTTGATCACGATCCGGTCCTCGTCCCACGCGCGCTGCACAATCTCCGCCGCGGCGCCGGCGCGCGGCTGGACGACGACGATCCCGGTCGGATCGTCGGCGCGACCGAGCAGGTCCATCGGGAGCTCGCTGACGATGCGAAGCACCCGCGCCCGCAGCTCCTTCACCCGCTGGCCGACTCGCGCCCCAAGCGTGCGATGTACCGCGAGGGTCTGCCGGATCCCGACGAACGCGGCGACATCGACCGTTCCGATCTCGAAGCGCGTCGCATCGTCGTTCAGCGTCATGTGACCCTCGAGATCGTGGTCGGCGCGCGAGCGCCAGCCGACACGGCTCGGCGTCCAGCGCCCCGGGTCGGCGACCCACGTCGCGCCGGTCGCGAGCGGACCGTGCAGCCACTTGTGCCCGAGGAAGACGGTCGCGTCCGCGCCGAGAGCGCGCACGTCGACCGGGATCTGGCCGAGGGCCTGCGCGCAGTCGACGATGCTGACCGCACCGGCCTCGCGCGCGAGCCGGCACGCCGCCTCGACCGGAAGGCGCCGCCCGGTACGACATGAGACGAGCGACAGCACGATGGCCCGGGCGCCGTCATGGAAGGCCTGGTCCAGGTCGGCGAGGAAGCGCTCGTCGTCGTGCAGCGCGACGACTCGCACCCGGTCGCCGCGATCCTGGCGGCGGTAGACGGGGAGCAGCGCCGCGGGATGCTCCTCAGCGGTCGTGACGATGAGCGCACCCGGCTGGAGCGGCAGCGACGCGATGAGCGTGTTCAATCCGTCGGTCGCCGACTGCGTGAGCGCGATGCGCGATGCGCCGTCAGGATCGCCGACGAATACCGCGAGGTCCGCGCGGGTCGCGCACAGCTCCGCGTTGTACGAGTCGTACCCGACATGCGAGAACATGCCGACCCCGTTCATCCACGTGCGGTAGGCCTCGGCCGCGCGCTGCGCGATGGGGAACGTCGGGCCCGAGCCAGCCACATTGAAGTAGAGGAAATCGCCGTTGAGCGCCTGGAGCGCGTCGCTGGAGACCTCGGGGCGTGGGTCGACGAAATTCACGCGGTCGTGATCCCGCGGAGCGCCAGCCCCGCCGCGAACAGGGCCATGAAGCCGAAGGCGAAGGACACGGCGCGGGGCGGGCGCCCGCGCACGAGCGTCGCCGCGAGGGGGATCGCCATCGCGAGCGCGAAGCCGTACAGCACGTGAAGCGACTCCGAGGGCGACCGCGAGAACAGCAACGTGACCCCGAGAAGACCTTGGGCGATGGCGGCGACCTCGAAGATCACGAGGGCGCCGATGAAGTTCGGCGTCGGGCCGAACCCGCGCACGCCGAGGAACAGGCCCCAGAGACCGACGACCGACAGGTACAGCACGATCGCGGTCGCCACGCGGCCGTGCAGCGAAAGCACGACATCCACGCTCGCAGGCTAACCCATATCCTCGACGTCACCGTGATCGAGGTTCGCGACGTGACACGTCGCTTCGGTTCGTTCACCGCGCTCTCCCGCGCGTCCTTCGTCGTGCGCAGCGGGGAGATCGTCGCGCTCCTGGGGCCGAACGGCGCCGGGAAGACGACGGCGAGCCGGATCATCGCGGGCATCCTCGCGCCGACCGAGGGCGACGCCGTCGTGGACGGCCTCTCCGTCCGCGAGGACGCCCACCGGGTGCGGGCGCGCTGCGGCCTGGTCACCGACTCCCCCTCCCTGTACGAGCGGATGTCGCTGCGGTCCTACCTGTGGTACTTCGCCCGGCTGTACGACGTGCCGTCGCCCGCCGCGCGCATCGCGCAGCTCGTCGAGCTCATGGGCCTGACGGCGGTGCTGGATCGGAAGCTCGCAGCGTTCTCACGTGGGATGAAACAGAAGGCCGCGATCGCCCGCGCGCTCGTGCACGAGCCGCCGGTCCTGTTGCTGGACGAGCCCGCGACCGCGCTCGATCCCGAGATGACCCAGACCCTCCGCGAGCTGATCGTCTCGCTGCGCGCGCAGCACCGCGCGATCCTCCTGTGCACGCACGACCTCGACGAGGCGCAGCGGATCTCGGACCGCGTCGTCATCGTCGACCGCGGCCGCATCGTGCGTGAAGGAGCGACCGAGGAGCTGCGCTCCGCCGGCCTGCCGTCATTCCGATCGGAGCTGATCGGCGACGAAGCGGCGATCCGCGTGGCGCTTCGCGCCGCCGGAGTGACCGTGGACGGCGCGAGCGCCTCGAACGGCCACCTCGAGCTCCGCTGGACCACGGATGATCCCGCCGAGAACAACACCCGCGCGCTGCGCGCGATCCTCGACGCCGGCGCGCGCGTCATCAGCGTGAACGCCGAGACCCGATCGCTCGAAGACGCCTATCTCGCGATCATCAGGGAGAGCCGGCAGTGAGGAAGGCCCTGCTCCTCGCGCGGCGCGAGATCATCGAGCAGTACAGCGATCGTGGAGCGCTGCTCCGCGCGCTGTTCTTCGTTGCCCTGCCGATCGGGCTCGTACTCTTGAACCGCGGAGGGGGCAGCCGCGGTCTCGATGCGATCATCCTGCTATCCGCCCTCGAGGCCGCCCTCCTGCCGACCGCGACCGCGATCAACACGGCCGCCGGCTCGTTCGCGGCCGAAAAGGAGGCCCAGACGCTCGTGCCGCTGCTCGCGGCGCCGATCCGGGATATCGACATCGTCGCCGGGAAGCTCATGGCCGTCCTCCTGCCCGCAGCCGCCCTCTCGGCCGTCTCGCTCGTCGCATTCGACATCGCGGCGTCCATGGCCTTCGGGCAGGCCCGCGTCTCGCGGTTGCTCGATGCGACGACGATGTACGGGCTGTTCGCGCTCGCGGTGTTCTTCACCATGACCGTGGGGGCGTGGGTGATGGTCGTTTCGGCGCGCGTGGGCAGCCAGCGCACGGCGCAGCAGATCGCGGGCTTCGTGCTCGGCGGGATGATCGTCGCACTGAGCACGATCGGGAGCCTTCTCCAGAACCTCCCTGCGGAGCTCGTCATCGGCGTGGTCGTGGCGGTCCTCGCCTCCGACCTCGGCGCGCTCGAGCTCGCGCGACGCTTCTGGGACCGCGAGGAAGCCGTGGCGCGGCTGTGAAAGCCGGACCGAGCCCGGCGAACGAGATCCCTGAGACGGGTACGGCGTACCTCGACGGGGCGTTCGTGCCGTTCGCGGACGCGAAGGTCAGCATCGCCACGCACGCGCTCCAGTACGGGACCGGCGTCTTCGAAGGCATCCGCGCGTACTGGAACGCGCCGCAGGAGCAGCTCCACGTGTTCCGGCTGCGCGAGCACTTCGAGCGGATGACCCGCTCCTGCCGCATCGTCCGCATCGGGCTGCCCGGCGACGCTGACGAGCTCTCCGCGATCCTGCTCGAGCTCCTTCGCCGCAACGCGTTCAAGAGCGACGTCTACATCCGGCCGCTCGCGTACAAGGCCGCGCGCGTGGTGAAGGTCGCGCTGCACGGGCTCCGCGACGGCTTCGGCATGTACGCGTTCCCGATGGGTGGCTATCTCTCGACCGGCGGCCTTGCCGCCCACACGACGAGCTGGCGGCGCATCTCGGATGAGGCGATCCCGGCCCGCGCGAAGGTGAGCGGCGCGTACATCAACACCGCCCTGGCGGTCGACGAGGCCGGCGAACACGGCGCGGAGGAGGCGATCTTCCTCACGAGCGGCGGGCACGTGTCCGAAGGCGGAGGGTCGAACCTGTTCATGGTCCGCGATGGCACGCTCATCACGCCACCGGTCACGGACGACATCCTCGAGGGGATCACCCGCCAGACGATCCTGGATCTCGCCCGCGACCTCGGGTACGCGTTCGTGCAGCGGCCGATCGACCGCACCGAGCTGTTCATCGCCGACGAGCTCTTCTTCTGCGGCACGGGCGCGCAGGTCGCGCCGTGCGTGAAGGTCGACGGGCGGCCCGTCGGCGGAGGGACGATCGGCCCGATCGCGAAAGCGATCGGTGACCGGTACTTTGCGATCGCCCACGGGGACGACGCGTCGCACCCGGAGTGGCGGACCGCGGTGTACCCGCGATGAAGGTCGCATACCAGGGCCTCGCCGGCGCGTACTCGGAGGCCGCGACCGTCGCGCTCTTTCCTCAGGACACGCCGGTCCCATCGCGTACGTTCGGCGACGTGTTCGCGGCCCTCGAATCGAGCGCCGTCGGTGCGGCGGTCGTGCCGGTCGAGAACACGCACGTCGGCTCGGTCGTGGACGTGTACGACCTCCTCCGGGGCCACGGCGGGCTCCAGGTGATCGCCGAAACGATCGTCCGCGTGCGTCACTGCCTCCTCGCCCGCACCGGCGCGACGCTCGAGGGGATCACGAGCGCGCGGTCGCATCCGCAGGCGCTCGCGCAGGTCGATGACTATCTTCGCGCGCACCGGATCGAGCCGGTCGTCGCGTACGACACGGCCGGTGCGGCGGCCGAGGTCGCCGCCGGCGACGACGCGAGCGTGGCCGCCGTCGCGAGCAAGCGTGCCGCGCGCGAGTATGGGCTCGCGGTGCTCGCCGAGGGCATCGAGACGACGCCAGACAACTTCACGCGCTTCTTCGCGCTTGCACGACGCGGCGACGAGTACCCGGCCGGACGGGTGCCGGAGGCGCTCCGCGCCGGCCCCCGCAAGACGAGCCTCGCCTACGCGACCGCGAATGTCCCGGGCGCGCTCACGCGCTCGCTCCAGCCGTTCGCGACCGCGGGTCTGCAGCTCACGAAGATCGAGTCGCGCCCGAGCCGCGCGGCACCGTGGGACTACGTCTTCTACCTCGACTTCGAGGGCGACCCCGTGCGCAGCCCGGCGACCGAGGCGATCGCGCTCATGAGAACGTGCTGCGCGTGGGTCCAGGTGCTGGGCACGTACCGCGCGGCGACCGCTGTCCTCGAGCCCGACTGACAGCGCGACAGGCGCCGCGACGAGCGGCGCCTGTCGCGAGAGGAGGGAGGTGGTGGCGCTTGGCTAGTTCGTTGCCGTCGGCTTCGGAGCGCCCGTGTGGTCGACGATCTTCACGATCGCGTCGTCCACCTTCGGGGTGAGCTGGTCGGCCT
>Ga0315281_10010808_pt1 | contig 12536 bp, 10 predicted proteins | sample YL17G07_0_MG_FD_204540 | JGI IMG/M metagenome (GOLD analysis project Ga0315281, IMG submission 204540) | Sediment microbial communities from Yellowstone Lake, YNP, Wyoming, USA - YL17G07_0 | ecosystem: Environmental > Aquatic > Freshwater > Lake > Sediment | place: USA: Wyoming | collected... | reverse complement strand
CGTTTCCGTCAATGTGCACAGATCCGATCTCCACGGTACGATTCTTACGTGAGGCATCGATTCGATTTCGGTACGATCTATCGTGAGGCAATGCGCGGCCTTGCCCGCCGGCGTCACGTCTGCTACAATACCGTATCGGCCTGACCGCGCTCGCAAAAGGCAGGGTCGAGGTTGTGGAGGACACCAGAAGCCATTGGAAAACCTGAAGAAGATATCAGAAGACATTCGAGCTGAGCTGGATGCTAAGAACCATGCGCGAGAGGGCGCTCTACAGCTGTCACGTGAGATCGTCAGGCTGTCTGCAAATGCCATCCGGGCGATCCATCGCGAGGAGTTCGACGACGCAAGGGGCCTGATGGATATGGCCCGGACCAAGGTCGTCGAGACGAAGGATCGACTCAGGGACCAGCTCGATATCTACTATACCGGCTACGTCCTCGATGCGCAGAAGGAATACGCCGAGTCCGAGCTGACGACGGCAATAGTTCGAGATGAGCGGCTGCCGAGCCATCAGGAACTTGGGGTAGAGTGCGCTCCTTACCTGAACGGTCTCGGCGAGGCTTTGGGCGAGTGCCGCCGCCACATCCTGGACATCATCCGACTTGGCCAGACCGAACGGGGCGAGAGAATACTTCAGCTCATGGATGACGTCTACTACATACTCGTCACCTTCGACTATCCGGACGCGGTGACCGGAGGCCTGCGCAGAACTACCGACATGGTCCGGGGCGTACTCGAACGCACACGCGGCGACCTAACGGTGACCATTCGCGAGCAGCAGCTTCAGCAGTCTATCGAAGCTGCGGTGGGACGCTTGAGCAATGAGCGAGGTCCTCACGAGACTCCGGGAGGCAACTAGAGGCACCGAGTATGAAGGCAGGCTCTACCTCGTCGGCGGGATAGTCAGGGACAACATCCTTGGCCTGCCGGGCGACGAGGACATAGACATCGTGCTCGAGGGCGATGCGTCGGCGCTCGCGCAGTTCCTCTTCGACAAGCACCTCGCGGAGCATAAGCCTGTAGTGTTTGCGCGCTTCGGCACCGCCATGGTCACTATAGCCGATCGCCAGGTTGAAATCGTCAGCGCCCGGAGCGAGTCCTACGTCCCCCAAAGCCGCAAACCCGAAGTCGAGCCGTCGACCCTCGAACAGGACGTGCTTCGCCGCGACTTCACCATAAACACTCTACTGGAGAACCTTCACACGGGCGAGGTGCTGGACCTCACAGGCCGGGCAATCGAGGACATTCGTAAGGGGATCATCCGGACACCGCTCGATCCGGCGGCCACATTCGAAGACGATCCGCTCCGCATGCTCCGCGCGGTGCGCTTCGCCGCGCGGTTTGGGTTCGCCATCGAGGAGGCAACTTACAGTGGGATCCGCGAGAAAGCTCACCGTCTGTCGATCATCAGCAGCGAAAGGATCAGGGACGAGCTTTCCAAGATGCTCACCAGCCCAGGCTGCTCAAGGGCGCTCGAGATGCTCCGCGAGACGGGACTGCTCGATCAGTTTGCTCCCGAGCTTGCGCAGATGTATGGCGTGACTCAGAACATCTACCACGTCTATGACGTGTGGACGCACACCGTGAAGACGCTGGAGGCGCTGCCGGAGGACGCCGACCTGGCTCTGCGCCTGGCAGCGCTCTTCCACGACGTCGGCAAACCCGCGACTAGATCGGTGGACGAACAGGGCCAGGTGCATTTCTACACTCATCAGATAGTGGGCGCGCAGATCACGAGAAAGGCGCTCACGCGGCTGCGATATCCAAACGATGTCGTGGATGGGGTGGCGAAGATAGTGTTCATGCACCTCCGGGTCGGGGAGTACGAACCGGAGTGGAGCGACGCGGCGGTTCGAAGGCTCATGCGCGACGCCGGCCCCGACCTGGAAGCGCTGACCGAGCTTACGAAGGCGGACAAGGCTGCAAGCAATACGGCTATGCCATCAGCCGATATAGACGAACTGGAGCGGCGCGTCGCGGAGGTGCAGGAAAAGCTGGACGTGCAGGCCATCCGCAGTCCGCTCGACGGACGCGAGATCATGGAACTGCTCCGCGTGCCCCAGGGGCCGATACTGCGAGAGGTCAAGGATTACCTGGTCAACGAGATAATCGAGGGCCGGCTGGCGCCGGGCGACAAGGAGCGGGCGAGGGAAATGGTCGCGGCGCGGTGGAAAGCGGGAGACGAGCCATGAAGAGCGCAGGATGCAAGGCGCCGGCGGCCCGGCGCATTCTGCATTCCAGACGCTGCATTTTGCGGCTACCTGCGCCGGCGCTGGCAAGGTATCAGGAAGTGCTGCGTCTAACACTGGTTGAAGGTACAGATTCGGCAGAATGACATATGGAATGCCTTGACGAATGGAGACTCAGGCTCTACGCGGCCGGAACGCTGCCTGCTGAGGAGATGATCTCAGCAAGCGAGCACGTGCGCGCGTGTACGGCATGCCGGGCCGCTCTTGCCGGGAGTTCGCATTACCGGAGGGCGGCAGCATCCCTCAGCCAAACGGTGCTCGGAGTGGATGAGTGCCCCGAGTATGAGGTGCTGTCGGCGTTCGCGGAAGAGGAGCTTTCCCACGAAGCACATCAGACGGTTGAGCGGCACGTGAGCATTTGCGAGCTGTGCTGGCGGGACGTGCGGGTGCTCGAGGCCGCGAGGTCGCGGGCGTCGCTTGCGCCGCGCGTTGTCGTGCGGCGCGGGCAGTTTGCGTCGCGGAGGGCGTGGACAGTCTTCGGCTGGCAGCGAGCCGCGGCCCTTGTTGCTAGCGCAGTCGCAGTCGCCGCAGCGCTTGTCCTTGTGCATCCCGGCCCGAGCGGCAGGGCGCCTGGGAAGAAAGAGATGGTCCGGGTGCCGCCCCGCGTAACCACGCCGGCAGACAGAGCTGGAACGAGAGACACCTCCCCCCTCAGTGGCGGATATCCCGCGCCAAGGGTGCCGGTGCCTAGGCCCCCCAGGTCGATCGAGACGCCTGAACCGACGCCGGCGCCCATTCCTACTCCTAGGCGTGAGTTCCTCGCCGAGCTGACTGACGGCAGCGTAGCGGTCGGCACGGTTGGCGGCAAGCTCACTGCCAGAGCGGACGGCCGGCAGCTTGAGGGCGAGATCGCGGCGATCGTGGATAGGAAGCTGCGGGAAGGGCGGGTGCCGTCGAGCGTCAGAATGGCGATGCTCCCGGATACGATGCGCGGCGGACCGCCGGACACGACCGATGTCAAGAAGCTCTCTCCAGCCCCGAACGGCCTCGCTGACCCGAGACCGGAGTTCCGATGGGAGCCGGTAGATGGGGCGACAGCATACCGCATCGAGGTCTACGACCTTATGGGCAACCCGGTGGTCTCCGCCGTGACAGATGCCCCGTCTTACCAGCCGAAACGGAGGCTGCCTGGCGGCGGCTATAAGTGGATGGTCTGGGTTCAGAGAGGCGCCATGGCCGACTGGACACCTTCGGACGCCAACGCATTCCGCATTCTCTCCGACAGGGAATCCCGCCTCATCTCGGCAGCCAAGAGGGACTATCCAGGTTCGCACATCGTGCTTGGCAGCGTCTATGAGTCCATCGGGCTGAACGAGGACGCCAGCCGGGAGTTCGAGGCCCTCGCCTCCGAGTACCCCGGGTCCGCGCTGGCTGGAAGGCTGCTGCAGGGCGTCAAGAGCAAACTGCAGAACTGAACACGGAAGGATTCCTCGATGAGGCCTGGCATTCTCCTGGTCGCGTTCTCCCCCCTGGCACTCCTCGTGACTGTCCCGGCTGCCGCAGATTCCCCCGGCTCACCGCCGAAATCCCGCGTGGTGCAGAGGGTCATGGGCGGGGAGATCGACTGGGGCTCCCAAGCGTTCTATGCGTCGGGGGAAGCGCCGATGCCCGGCAAGGATGAAGAGCCGAACCGCTCCAAGGCCTACCTCAAGGCGAGAGGCAGTGCCCGGACGAAGGCGGTTGCGAACCTGCTTCTGGCGATCGACTCCGCAGCCGTGGACTGCGCCGTGTCGGCGCGCCAACTTCTGGAGTCCGACGATACCTTGGGCCAGACTGTCGAGGCCGCTGCCCGCGGCGCCGGGATCGCATCCGACCGGCGGCGCGAGGAGGCAGGCGAGACGGTCGTCGAGGCAACACTGCGGCTCCCGATGTACGGCCCGGACGGGCCAGGGGAAGCAATTCTTCGATCACTGGCCCAGCAGGAGCGCAGCGGACAGTTTCCGGTAAGGATCAAGGTGGAGATTGCGAAGGCGGCAGCGAAGGCCGAAGGTTCAACCAACCAGAGAGGACCGTTCAGCTCGCTGATCGTGGACGCTCGAGGCTTGCGCATCCAGAAAGCGATGAACCCGAGGATCAGGCGCCCCGACGGCTCCGAAGTATGGGGCGGTATAAAGGACGACGTTCGGCTGCCGGATGAACCGGGGCCTGTCAGCTATGCTTCGTCCACGGAGGCCGCGCGTCGGGGTCCGAGGGCGGGGAAGAAGCCTCTGATCGTCCGCGCCGTGGGCCGGGCGGGAGCCGCCTTCCTCTGCGATCCCGTCGTCACGACGGCTGAAGCGGACCGGGTGCTTCTGGAGGACAAGGCCGCCCACTTCCTCCGCGACTTCCGAGTGATCCTGGTCGTCGATCCGCTGCCGAGCTGATACAGCCCTGGGTTTCGCGAGTCGAGACCGGGGTATCACCTATACCGTGTCACCTGCATCTTGCTCCTCATCCGAGACCCCGGGAGGCACCGAGCGTGGCGGAACTGGAAGATGAGCTTGGAGACACAGTGGCAAAGGCCCGGCGGGGACTGGGCCTAACCGTCGATCAGCTTGCCGAGCGGACAGGTCTGACCGGGCACGGGATCGAGAAGATCGAAACCTACCGGTTGGACCCTACGCCCGAGCAGGTGCGCGCGCTTGCCGAAGGCCTGTTGCTCGATCCAGAGAAGCTGATGTCCATAGCGGCCAGAGCTTGGCAGCCGGCGCCCGTCGATCTGCCGCAGCAGCCAGCTCTGGTCGAGAGCATATTCGTTCCCTACGGCGCGTATGGGGAGAACTGCTATGTCCTGGTATGTGCCCAGACGCATGCGGCGGCGGTCGTAGACCCGGGCGGCGCCGTAGACGACATTCTCGCCCCGTTAGATGAAGGGGGCTCGACACTCGACCTCGTGCTGATCACCCATGCACACGGCGACCACATCGGCGGCCTCCGAACCCTCGAATCGCGAGTGCGGCAGTTCCGCTTGGCCGCCCATCCTGCCGAGTGGCGGCTCCTGGGAGACCATCCTTCGTCTCGGAAGATGGCTGTCGAGGACAAGGCGACGATCTCTCTGGGCACGCTCAGCATCACCGCCCTCCACACCCCGGGGCATACGCTGGGGTCGATGTGCTTCCAGGTCGGGGGCGTGTGCTTCGTTGGTGATACCTTGTTCTCCGGCTCGATAGGCCGCCCGTCCGGCCCGGAGGTCTACAAGCAGATGCTGGCGAGCATTCGTCAGAGCATCCTCTCGCTTCCCGACCAGACCGTTCTGCTTCCCGGCCACGGGCCTGCGAGCACCGCAGCGGAGGAGAAGGTGCACAACCCGTTCTTCTGAGTGCGGGTGGCGTAATGGAGGAGAGTGCGGATGAGCAGATACCGAGTAGCACAGGTTGGCTGTGGATCACGTGGAAAGGTCCACCTTGATGGCTGGTTGGCTAACCCGGAGAGGTTCGAGGTGGTCGCCTTGTGCGACCTGGATCGTGACAAAATGTCCGAGGCCGCCGATGAGCGCGGCATTGCGCCTGCCCTCTACACGGACGCCGATCTCATGCTGGCGGAGACAAAGCCGGACGTTTTCTGCTTTTCGACTCAACCGGACGTTCGGCTCTCTATGGTCAGGCTCGCGGCCAAGCACCAGGTCAAAGGACTGGTCTTTGAGAAGCCGATGGCTACGTCTTTGTCCGATGCACGGGAGATCACTCAGCTTTGCGTGCAGCACAATATCAAGGCGGCGGTCTCGCATCAACAGAAATACCTGACATCATTCCAGAAGCTGAAAGAGATACTCGATAACGGCGAGATCGGCAGGGTCTATCGCATCGACGCGAGCTGCCAGGCATGGCTCTCCCAACTGGGCACGCATTTCATTGACTATGTCCTGTGGGCCAACGGCGGGGCTCGGGCCGAGTGGGTGGTCGGTCACGTTCACGGGAAAGACCTTCTGTCCGACAACCATCCTTCGCCGAACTACACCATGGGGCAGATAGGGTTCACAAACGGTGTGCGTTCATTCGTGGAGTTCGGACGGCTCTCGGCATCGCACATGAGTCCTGAGTGCTTCTGGCTGGACAACCGCCTGGCGGCTTATGGCGCCCAGGGCTACGTCTGGTGCGACACCAATGGCCGTTGGGGGGCGGTGACTGCCTCTTCCAACGGCCAAGTGCTCACCGGAGAAGGAGATCCCTGGCACGTGCAGGAGAAGTCCAGGCTGCAGCCGCTTTTCGCTCGGGATTCTGCGGATTGGCTCGACGACGATGAGAAGACTCACCCATGCAATGTGGAGATCACCTATCACGGTTATGAGATCGCGGAGTCGCTCTGCAGGAGTGCAATGGAGCACAGGCGGATAGACCTGCCGCTCGATGCGTTCGAGGGCGATGACGTGTTCGGGCTCATGCGTCGAGAGTTGCCCGATTGCCCGGAATACGTAGACACGAGGACGGTTGACCATGGTTAGACTAGGCGGACCGGTATTTATGAACACGACTGCTGCAGCCGGACCGGGTGAGAGCCACGGCGCCAAAACTGACGACCCGGACGCGCTGGTTCGGGATCACAAAACCAAGGGCTTTACGGCTGCGTATGCGCCAAACATCGATATCAACGACACGAACAAGATTTGCGCATTTCGCAAGGCGTCTGAAGATGCGGACATAGTGATCGCCGAGGTTGGTTACTGGGAAAACCTGGTGGACACAGACGCTGACACGCGCAAGGCTAATCGCCAGCGCATGCTGAACGCCCTTGCTCTTGCGGAAGAGCTGGGAGCCCGCGATAAGCGTGATATTCGAGGAAGTCGTTGCAGGTCAGGGGCAACTGGATATCGCGGCAAATCTGCGCGAACTCCACAAACTGCCGCAGCTAGTCCCCTACATGCTGGAGTACCTGCACAGCGAAGCCGAATACGACCAGGCCGCGGCTCACGTACGCGCGGTCGCCAGGCAGGAGAAAGTCCCCCTGTAGGAGGACAGATTGCCAACCGTTTCAGCAAACGGAATGAAGATAGCCTACGACGAACGCGGCAAGGGCGAGCCGTTGATGCTGCTTATGGGCCTGGGAGCAGATGGCTCGAAGTCGGAGGACCACGTAAAGCAATACGAGCAGCATTTCCGCATATAGCGGTTAACAGTCGTATAACGCTATATGTGCTCAGATTGGCGGGACCGTGTGGGAATCGAACCCACCCAACGCCGGCGTTACCGACGTCGCTGCTGGTTTTGAAGACCAGGCGAGCCACCAGGCCCGAGCCGGCCCCGCGGTCATCTGTCACCGTGCCACCCATTACTTTACGCGGGAAAGACTACAGAGGCATCTACTCATTCGCGTCATCGCTGCCTGCGCGCCGCCAAACGTAGTGGCCGGGCTCCGTCCAGGCCACCAAATGTAGGATTGGCCCTCCGGCCGATCCTCCTCAGATCCCGGGTGCGTCTATCGAACCGAGACGTCCAGCCCCTTTGCCGACCGCACCACCACCGGGCCGAGCAGACCGGATTCGAGCAGCGGTGAGTCTTTGCTGTAGAGCCGCCAGGTCGTGAACGTGTAGCGCTCGCTCTGAGGCCGCTTGCCGCCTTGCGCGACCCACTGCGGGATCGCTGCGATGCTCTCGCCAGCCCAGTCGCCCGTCCACTGGCAGTCGTCGGGCTGCTGCTCATCCCCGATGATCCTGTTTGGCCAAAGGTTCGTGACGCGGACCTCCAGGTGGTTACGTCCGGCGCGCGCGACACCCGTCGCGTCAACCCGGAACGGCTCCTTCCACAGCACGCCCAGCTTCTTTCCGTTGAGCGTCACCTCGGCAAGGTTCTTCACCCGGCCCAGATCGAGCACGACAGTGCTGCCGGGGCCGGTCACGCCGGACGGCAGGTCGAAGTCCTTGGTGTATTGTGCCGTGCCCGAGAAATACCGCACGCCAGCCTCGCTGTGCTCGGTCCAGGAGATGAGCTTGTTGAGAGTTACGCGTGCTGGCGCGCCCCAGCCGGAGGGGAACGAGAGCTGCCACGGGCCGGCGAGTGCCACCGATCTGGCTCCCTGGTTCACCTCGATCTTTCGAGTCTTCCCGGCTGCTGTCTTGAGAGTGTAGACGCCCGGCTGCCACGCAAGTAGCGCCGCTCGGCCGCGCGCGTCCCGTGTCAGGTCAAACTCCGGGGCAGCTGTCTTGCCGGGGATTGCCAGGTCCACGGTCTCGTTCTCCGCCGCGGCCTTCGTGACCGGCTTGCCGTTGATCATGTACTCTACTCTAAGCTCCTTCACGACGTCCAGCGCCGGATCACCGAAGAGCCCGTTGGTTGCGGGTATCGAGAACTGGCCTCCTGCGACCATTCCGGCCACTTGCGAGGTAACATCGGCTGACCGGGTGGCATCTCCCGGCGCTCCGTACACGGCTTTGACTATCTCGATACTCGGCGCAGTCTCACCGGCCTTGCCGCTGAAGCGAGCTACCGACGCTAGATGATCCCGCCCGGTGGACGGCTTCCGAAAGACGACGAATACAGAGCCGGCAGGGTCAAACCGGATCGGCAGTGTTGTTTGGCCATTCTTCTCTACGTAGACTGGCGCATCCTCTATCTTGCCCGTATCCGGATGCCAGAACTGAGGCACCTTGCCGGCCACACGGAAGGTGCAGTCGACCTGCGTCGATGCGTAGCGTGGGTTGGCGACGAAGTAGACCTCTGCTGCGCCGACCGTGCGGTGTATCCAATTCAACGGAACGCTCACGCGTCTGCTCCCGCTCTCGAAGTCGGGCTTGAGCGAGAGCTCAGCGAAGACCTCCTGCATGCTCTTACCCCAGAAGACGCGGCCCTTGCCGAACGTGTGCTCCTTGACCGAGACGCCATCGCAGTCGCCCCAGACCTCGTCCGCAAGGCTCTTGACCTGCTCGTCGCAGGCCGGATAGTCCGCGAGGCTCGGCGACTTGAGCGGCTTCGGCCCTACTACCGTTGCACCGGCTTGTACGAGATCCCTGATCTTGCGGAGCATTCCGACAGTCATGAAGCGGCTCTCGGGAAGGACCAGCACCCGATAGCTCATCCCGTCCGGCAGCACCAGCCGTCCGTTGCCGACCGACATGCGCTGCATCACGACGCCTGCGTCGCAGCCGTCATAGTCGTAGCCGTCGGAAAGCGCGGGCCGCAGATCTCCACGCTCCGGCAGGTCGTTCGGCGCGGCCTCCCCGGTGAAGTAGCAGGCGTCGGCGGCGAAGCGTCCCGACTGCAGCATGAACTGGCAGCGCGCCGTGTACTTGAGCCACGCGGCGCCCTGGTCCCACCAGGTAACGGTGCGCTCGAAGTTCATCCCCCACGGGCCCATGGTCATCCCGGGTTTGACGTTGAGCCACGGCTGATGGGCATAGCGGTGAAAGATGAAGCGGTTGACGCCGTTGCAGTAGATGCGGTCTCCGAGCGCCTTGATGGAGTAGGGGTCTACAAGCCACCGTCCGTTCCCGGCCTCAGCAGTGAACGACTCCGCCCCCACGACCTTCGTGCCGTGCGTGTGAGCGGACGACGCCGCCATCTTGGTGCTCCCACCGCCGGACCCCGATGGGACCCAGAACTCGCCCATGACGATGTCAACCTTGCCGCCGCACTGGATATTGTCGAAGCCTCCATTCCCGTAAGTCTCGGCCGAGCTGATCATGCCGTTCTGGTGGCATAGTTCCGCAAAATGACCGAAGTAGTTGTCCGCAAAGAGGTCCGCGATCGTGCGCCGGAAGTCCCACAGGAAGCGCTCGCTCACCTCGCGGCTATCGATGATTCGTCCGGTCGTGATCGGCAGGTACGGGAGGGGGTCATAACCCCTCCGCTTCTGGAACTCTTGACGGAAGCTTGCTGTCCAGTTCTGGCATCCGACCTCGTAGCTATCTATCAGCGAGTTGTTGAGAACCTTTCCCGCAAGCGGCCCGATGTCCTGGATGACCTTGCCCATCATCCCGGCCCAGTGAGCATCGAGCGCCTCTTTGCTCATCTTGTCGCACTCGAGGCCCCTGCCTTCCGCCGCCGCCGGGGCGTTTTCCCGTCCGGATGGACTATATCCGATGCGGAGGATCGTCCAGTCTCCGTCAGGAACGTCCCACGTTAGGCGGCCATCCGAGGCCATCCTGTTGGTAAGGTCAAGGACGCCTTCCAGCGGTATGCACGGACCGGATGTCGGGGTGACGTCCGGGTCGATCCGATCCCGCCGTTCGACCCCCGCCTTGCCCTCGATGTCCTGTATGCGCTCTTTGGCGTCCGCCGCCATGTTAGCTTTGAACGCGAAGACGGCGATGTCCCGGTAGTAATCGGCACGGGCCTCCGGCTGTTTCAGTGCCTCCGAGAACGGCGCCGGGCCCTTGGCCGTCGTCTCAGTCCAGACCAACTCCTGCATCGCCTGCTCGGGCTTCACCCATGGCCCGCCGCTGCTCGACCAGCCCGCGCAGTTGTGGATGCAGAGCTCCAGCCCGAGCCGGCCCGCCTCACTGACCGCGTGCTTGATCATCTCCCGCCAGTCCGGGCTCATGAACCTCGTGGGCCCGGCCGGAATGCCGCAGTCGACGTTGAATATCTGAGCCCCACCAACGCCGACCCGCTTCATCGCCTCCAGGTCCGCGGTGATTCCTTCGCGGCTGATGTTGCCGTTCATCCAGTGCCACCATGTGTATGGCTTGGCGGCGTCCGGCGGGTTGCGGAAGCCGTCACTGAGGGCATCAGATGCCACGACGGCGCCGCAACCCGTTGAAATCGCAACCGCAATCATAAAAACGCTCCTTGAGAGTCCTCTGACACGCACGCCCCGCTGCCTCCTACTCTTCGAGCCCGACAATGGATGGGCTCGCCTGCTCTTTCATTCCACACTGCCAAGTATGCTCCGTGTCAACCGGTTTCGAGCATTGTACCCGCCGATGAGGTACCTGTCAACAGTTTTCTTACATGAAGATAGGTTGACCGGCGGCAGGAGCCGGAGGTATACTGCGGTCAGCATGAGGAGAAGAGCGCTTGCCATTCTCCCGGAAGGCAAGCAATCCTGCGTCTGACGTGATCCTGCTGCCGACAAACTGCAACCGGATTCCCTGGTCGAACTCCAGCCTCAGCGCATCACTATCCGCTTCACCCATTGGGCGCCTCCTCGACCGACCCCTCCAAACGTGCTAAGCCTGTGGACTCACGCTCGCCACAGTATAAACTTCGACACATGATGCCTGCTGACCTCGATTCTATATGGGCAATCCGGGTTTACCACGGATCGGCGCCGGCGGCAAGAGAAGCAAGCCCTACGACAAACGATGCTCCTGGCTTCGGGAATGCGCATTACGGCCCCTCGCCAGCCGGCCGTCCCGAGCCTGTCCAAGGATGAGACGGGTCGGGGGTCGGCATTGCAGTAGCCATTTCAGGGCAAAGACGCGTTGACGTGATAGGCCGCCCGTGGTATACTTGTTTGGCGTTCGGAGCAGGCCGAAACGTGCCGGCTTCGGCTGAAGCCGCCTGGGGATGTGGCGGAATGGCAGACGCGCTTGGTTGAGGGCCAAGTGGGAGTTATCCCGTGGGAGTTCAACTCTCCCCATCCCCACCAGTTGCGCCGAGAGCAGCCCTTCCAGCATCCCAGAGAGGTTGCGAGAAGGGCTGTTTGCGCACCTAGCCAGCGAATCCCCCGCCCCACCCGCCCACCTGCTTCTCCTCAATGCTTCGACTCGTGTAGTGTTCCCCGCCGTTCAGCCCGCGCGAGACCATGGCGGGATTCCTTCGTCTCCGAAACGCAATCATTGAGGAAAACCGAGGTCTGCCGAACTCGGGTCCGGCCAGAGCCGACAAGCCAGGCTGGCGGGGATGGTAGGCCATGCTGGCGCCGGCAGTCCGGTCTCGAACGCGCCGGTTCACGCCGGTGCGTCGGGCGGGCGAGCACAGGCCTATCCTACCCCCACCCCAGGTCTCCGAACATTCCCTTGAACTGCGGGACGACCGTGGCAAGCCCGGCGGACTGAAGGAACAGGACGACGCTGATCACGAGCAGGACAACCCAGTATGCTCGCGCGCCCGGGCCTTTCCAGATACCTCGCGCCGCCAGAAGAACACAGGCCAGTCCGAGCGCCACCGCGAACCCCGGAGTGACGGGACTGGACATAATCCGGGCGGCAAGAGGGGCTGGGATGTGTCCGCCGGGCTTAACAGTGCTATCAGTGAGCCCCTGGACTACGGGAATCAGTGGCAGGAACGTCCCCCAGACTATGAACCCGACAAGCAGTAACAGGAGCGCTACACCTCCGCCGGCCACCTTCAGACTTGACCAGTTCATAACCAGCACCTCCACCGGAACGACTGCCGCATATACTACCCGAGTGCGTGGCAGGTGTCAAGCGCC
>Ga0315281_10010807_pt1 | contig 12537 bp, 11 predicted proteins | sample YL17G07_0_MG_FD_204540 | JGI IMG/M metagenome (GOLD analysis project Ga0315281, IMG submission 204540) | Sediment microbial communities from Yellowstone Lake, YNP, Wyoming, USA - YL17G07_0 | ecosystem: Environmental > Aquatic > Freshwater > Lake > Sediment | place: USA: Wyoming | collected... | reverse complement strand
TCGCTGCGTATTTGATCATCTCGGCCGTCTCTAAAGAGGTAATGACAAAAGGAGTCTCAATGAGGTAGAGGGCGCTGTAAATGTCCTTCATGACGGCAATGGCCTGCTCGCTTTCTGCACCAATGGTAACCCGATCCGGCCGCATGAAATCTTCAATGGCGGATCCCTCCCTCTGAAATTCTGGATTGGAAACGATATCGAAAGGAGTGGGACGCACTTGATGGTCTTTGATCAGTTGTTTCAGCCGACGACAGGTTCCAACCGGAACCGTGGATTTCATTACCACTACCTTATAGCCATCCATGTATTGGGCGATCTCTTTGGCGACTTCTTCCACAAATTTAAGGTCGGCAGAGCCATCGTCATTGGAAGGTGTTCCCACAGCAATGAAGATCACCAAACTCGATGTCACACCCTCCTCGATGCTTGTCGAAAAAGAAAGCCTTCCTTCCCTCATATTCTTCACCACGAGATCTTCAAGCCCTGGTTCATGGATGGTCACTTTCCCCTGCTGGAGAAGCTCGATCTTGGGACGATCGATATCCACACAGATCAGATTCATCCCAAATTCTGCCAAACAGGCTCCTGTCACCAATCCTACATAACCTGTGCCGATGATACAGATATTCATCGCCAATTCCCTCCTGACCTCCTATCTTCCTTCCCTGCTGATTGTAAGGCGATAGGTAGCAAGGTAATCCTTTAGAGCCTCGGACCATGGTCGCAAAACCAAACCCGTCTCCTTTTTCAACTTCTGACAGTTGAGAACAGAATAAGAAGGTCGGACCGCGGGACGACCGAACTCCTTCGAGGAAATGGGAATCACCCTCACCTTATCCATTCCCGAAAGTTTCAAAATCGCTTGGCCAAACGTATACCAGGTACAGAGATCACTGTTCGCCACATGAAAAATTCCGTGGGCGTCAAATTGAATCAGAACGGAAATAGCTTTGGCCAAATCGGCGGTGTAAGTGGGTGAGCCAACCTGGTCATTCACAATGGAAAGAACCTTCTTCTCACTCGCCTGTCGGAGAATCGAGGTTACAAAATTTTTTCCATATCTTCCATAGAGCCATTGGGTCCGAATGATCAGGACGTCTTTTACCAACTCTTGAACATATTGCTCGCCCTTCCATTTGGAACGACCATAGACATTCAGGGGATGGGGGAAATCACTCTCCAAATAGGGTTCCCTTTTATTTCCATCGAAGACATAGTCCGTGCTCAGGTAAACCACCTTCGCCCGGCATCTCAATGCGGCGAGGGCGACATGCTTCGCCCCCTCTGCGTTGACGGCAAAGGCCTTCTCCCCATTTGACTCACACCCATCCACATCGGTGTAGGCAGCAATATTGATGACGATATGGGGTCGGAGTTTTTCAATTTTAAAGACGGTGTCTTCTTCTTTTTGGATATCAATGTCTTCAATATCCCATTCGAAGACTTCGTCGTTGGGAAGAGAGGAAAGGAGAACACCCATCAGATCTCTTCCCAACATTCCCTTCGCCCCAATCACCAATATTATTCGTTTCATCTCCAAGTCTTGAATTTAGAGATTTAGGGATTGCGAATTTAGGAATTTAATTCCTCAATCCCTCAATTCCCCAATTCCTAAATTCATCAATTTCATTTAACGATCTTTATACATCCGGTTGTAATAGTCCAGATACTCCCCTGTCTTGATCTTTTTCCACCACTCCCGATGGGTCTCGTACCATTCCACAGTGAGGCTGATCCCCTCTTCAAAGGAGACAGAAGGTTTCCATCCTAACTCTCTCTCGACCTTAGAGAAGTCAATAGCATAACGACGATCATGGCCTGGCCGATCGGTGACATATCGGATCAGGGAATGAGGTTTCCCCAATCGATCCAAAATCGTCTTGGCCACGGTCAGGTTTGGCTTTTCGCTTCGGCCCCCTATATTGTAAACCTCTCCTTCTTTGCCTCGGTGCAACACCACATCTAACGCCCGACAGTGATCTTCGACATAGATCCAATCCCGAACATGCATCCCATCGCCATAAATGGGTAGCTCTTTATCTTCGATGGCATTCGAAATCATCAGCGAAACCAGTTTTTCAGGAAATTGATAAGGCCCATAATTATTGGAACATCGAGTGATGAGGGCAGGAATCCCATAAGTATGATGATAAGCCCTGACCAACATATCCGCCGCCGTTTTACTGGCTGAATAAGGGCTATTGGGTGCCAGGGGGGTTTCCTCCGTGAAAGCTCCAGTGTCACCCAGGGAACCGTAGACCTCGTCGGTGGAGATATGAAGGAAACGGATCGGTCGTTTTGGGAAAGCTTTCCGCACGGCTTCGAGAAGGACGAAGGTCCCGAAGACATTGGTCTTCATAAAGGCACTGGGGTCTTCGATGGACCGGTCCACATGGGATTCGGCGGCGAAGTTGACAATGGCCTCCACGCCTTTGCCGATCAATTCCTCTATTCGAGGGGCATCGGCAATGTCCCCTCTGATGAAATGGTAACGGGGGGAATGAGAGAGATCGGAGAGGTTTTCTAAATTGCCGGCGTAGGTCAATTTATCGACATTGATCAGAGAATAATCCGGGTAGGATTTTAAAAAATAACGAATGAAGTTGCTTCCGATGAAGCCACAACCACCTGTCACTAAGATTTTCATCACTCACTCCATCTAACAAATTGCACGGCCCATAGCGCCTGCCTGCGGTAGGCAGGCAAAGCGCATGGCGTAAAAAGGTTTAACGCTAGGCTCTATGCTCTCTGCCCAATGCGGGCATCTGTTATCCATCTTTTCTCGCCCAATCATAAGGAATGTCTTTCCCGTGGGGTGGAAGACGGTACTCATCTGGCGCGCTGTAAGCATAGACCTCCGTTGGGACGTTGAGTATGATTGCTTCCTCCTCGCTGATACATTTCCATCCATGATAGATCCCATCGGGCACTTGAACCAGCAGAGGGTTGTGGACCCCAATGAAGAACTCATTGATCTTCCCTTTGGTCGGAGACCCTTCTCGCGGATCGTATAGGACCAGTTTGATCATCCCCTGGATGGCGCAGATGTGATCGGTCTGGACCTTATGATAGTGCCAAGCCTTCACCACTTGGGGATAGGTGGTGGTGACATACACCTGACCGAACTTCAGAAACAGATCATCATCTGCCCTGAGGATCTCCATGACCCTTCCCCGATCATCTGGGATCACCCGCAAGCATTTTGTCTTCACCCCGTGTATCATTGTCCCCTCCCCATCTAACGTAGCTGCAACGATGTAGACCGAATATGAATTAATTTCAAATATCAAAGTTCAAATGTCAAATGAAATCCAAATGACAAATGTCAATACTAAGGATGGTTTTAGATTTAGATATTTGGAATTTGGCATTCATTTGACATTTGCCTGCCTGACACAGGCAGGGATTTTGAAATTTGATATTCATCCATTAAGGTTTATTGGCTCCCGTCTGAGCTACCAATTGGTTTGCACGAAGCAAGGATTCAAAAGTCCCTGCATCGGTCCACCACCCCTCCAAAATATCCCATGTCATCAGCCCTTTTTCAATATACCGATTGTTCACATCGGTGATCTCCAATTCCCCTCGGTCAGAGGGTTTGAGGGTCTTGATGAAGTTAAAAACCTCTTGATCAAAAAGATAGATTCCGATCACGGCATATTGGGACTTGGGTTTCTCCGGCTTTTCTTCAATTCGAACGATCCGATCCCCCTTCAACTCCGCAACTCCAAACCGCTGGGGATCAGGAACCTCTTTTAACAAAATCTTAGCCCCCTCTTTTTGCTTTTGAAAATTTTCGACCGCCTTTCGAATGTTTTTCTCAATGAGGTTATCTCCCAATACCACACAGATCTTTTCTCCTGAAGCGAAGAACTCTGCCAACCTAAGGGCTTCCGCAATACCTCCTTCTCCCTCTTGATAGGTATAGTTGATATGTTTGAGACCGAACTCCTTTCCATTTCCTAACAGCTTTAAAAAATCTCCGGCATTGTTTCCCCCCGTGACAATCAGGATGTCATCGATGCCCGCATTAATAAGGGTTTGAATCGGGTAATAAATCATCGGTTTATCGTAGACGGGAAGGAGGTGTTTGTTCGTCACCTTTGTCAAGGGGTAGAGTCGAGTCCCTAAACCTCCCGCCAAAATAACACCTTTCATTTTACTCCTCCTGAGCCGTTGATTATAACCTCATAGAATAAGGTTTGTGTCCAACTGAACCAATATTCAGAAGATTAAAATAGACTTGGAACTTCAATTCCTTTTTCTGAGTTCCATCAGGAGATCGGTTCCTATCTTCAAAGGCAAAGCCAGCTGACCAGCACTGGGCCTGATATTCTGCCCCGAAGATGTTCTCCACCCTCATCCCCTCTAAGAGGTTATAGCGAAATGAACCAAAAAGGTATACGGGGGCGATCGTCTTCACCCGGGCATCGAGATTGATCGCCCTGACACTGCCCCTGGTGTTATCGAAATTGATCTCCCTGACATTGCCCTTGGTGTTTCGATATTGAACCTGAACAACATCATTTCTTCGATCCTTCACTTTGATTAGAAAATTCAATATATCGAAACTCCCTTGATAAGGGTTAAGCGCTGCATCCCAATGAGCAGAAACATAGGGGCCGAAGTTCCACCATAGTTCTCCTCGAATATTTGAAAAGGACCCCTTCTTTCCTCCTGCATCTATCAAAGGATCCCCAAGATAATAACTTTGAAAAATTTTTAACTTCCCATACTCATACGACCCAGAACTAATTCCTTCTTTCTGGGGTTTTCCCACCAGGCGTTGGGTGATCCCATAGGTGATCTGATTGGTATAGGGAATTCGGTCTACCTCATCGAAGGGGGGGAGGTCATTCTGATCCACCCGAGGGCTGTAACGATATTCAATGGTTGGCTCGATGGTGTGCATCCATTTTGACACCTTATAAAGGTTGGAAATCTTAGAAAACATCTCCCCATCATAGACCCGGTAAAACTCTGTGGACATCTCCATGCCTGCCTCGAGGGTCTCTCTCGATTTCCATCCATGATATTTGTTGGTTGGATCGTTATCGGACTTGTAGAAGGTCTCTCTCAGCCCGACATCCGATTCAAACTTCAATACATTGAAGAGCCTCATGGGATAGGAAATTCTTGGGAAGAGGTCTCCCCGGTACGCCTCAACACCCTTCTCGCGCCAGAAATTGGTATAGGAGGAAGCCAGGTCGAAGAAAAAAGGAGTTTTAAACAGGGATTGGGGATGTGCGTAAAAACTGATCTGAGGAAGTTTTTGAACCGTTTCGTCATTGCTCTCTTTGGTCAGATCATCAAAAACCTCATTGCTTACTAAGAAGCTAAATTGATCCCAGTTCTTACCTCCGAAAAGAACTGATCTCAATTGTCTTGAACTCCTCGAATCAATCTTTGCTCCTTCCGGGAGGTCTTCATCATAATCTTGAAGGTACTTGCGATCACTCACATGATTGATATCCCCTTTAAGATAAAAATCGTTGGGAAACTTCTGCTGGTGCTCAATGAAGAAGGCATACCGATTCTTATGGAGGACCTGATCATCGATGAAGTAGAGCTTGGCCTGTCCCTGGGTCTCTCGGGTGAAGGCATAGCGATACTCCAGGCCTTCTTTAAATCCCCTATCTCCCAACCAATCAAAGTAAAAAGTGGCATCCATATTTTTTGCGAACGCCCAATAAAACCCTGTCTTCGCTTCAGGCCCATACTTGTTGGAATATCCTACCTGAGGGATGAGAAAACCGGTTTGCCTTTCCAGCCTCACAGGAAAAGCACCCCAAGGGAAATAGAGAACCGGAATATCCTCAAGGTAGAAGATAGGCCCTTTGGCAATCGCGACCCCTCCCAGGGCCATCTCTTTCACTTCCAATTCTTTCACGGTGAATTTCCAGGGCGGCCGCTTCGCATCACAGGTCGTCAACGAGCCATCTCGTATCCGATAGTGATTTTCTCCTAATTTCTCTGCCTCTCGGCCGGTGACATAAAAATTCTGATCCTTCATAAAGAGTTTGGCCTGATGAATCCTCCCCAATCGGGTCTCTATATTCACTTCCAGGCGTTGACATTCAATGACATCTTCCCCTTCTCTCAATAAAACGTTTCCCCACGCCACCAATTCCTTGGTCGCCATGTTCAATTGAGCATGATCTGCCTTGAGAGAGAAATCTCCTCGGCTCACCTCCACCTGTCCATGAGCCTCATAGAGTTGGGTCTCCTTTTCGTAAATGAGCTCATCGGCCTCAATGTCCACAGGCCCTTCTGCTTTCATCGTGCTCACCTCTCCAACCTTTGCATGGGTCGGAGGGGAATAGATGGCAATGAAGAGAAGAAAAAAGGAGCTCAGAATGAAGCGGTTATATTTCATGATCCCCTCTTGGGATGGAAATAGGCTCTGGCTTCTCCAACGGTATAGAGGGATCCGGTAATGCAGAAGAGATCCTCTTTTTGGGTCAGGGAAAGACCTCTCTCAATCGCCTCTTCGAGATCTTCCGCAATCTCTGCTTTTTTCCCATTCTGTCCCAACGCCTTTTTGAGCAACGCGGGAGTAATGGCGCGGTCTGTATGAGGTTTGGTGAGGATAATATGATCGGCCAGGGGAGCCAGAAGATGAAGCATGGACTGGATGTTCTTGTCCTTCATGATCCCGATGAGAAGGATGAGATGCTGGTATTGGAATTCTTTCTCCAGAGACTCTTTTAGGACAAGGGCTCCAGCTGGATTGTGGGCGCCGTCGAGGATCACCCTGGGAGAGGAAGAAACCATCTCCAATCTTCCTGGCCAATCCACCTCCCTCAACCCGTCGACCATCGCATCCGTGGAGACACGATATCCCAGATCTTCTAAAACCTCCATCGCACCCAGTGCCGTGGTCGCATTGATGACCTGATGAAATCCCTTCAGATTGAGATGAATACTCCACAACTTTCGGTTGGGACCTTCATAATCGAAATCCCCATCTTCTGTCCGGTCATATCGAAATTCCTTCCCAACGCGAAGATAAGGGGATCCATTTTCCTGACAGACCTTTGAAAAGAGACGAAGCACCTGAGGTTGCGTGACAGCAGTAATCAAGGGCCTTCCCTTCTTAATAATGCCTGCCTTCTCTCTGGCAATCTTCAAAATACTTTTGCCCAGATATTCCTCATGGTCTTTGGCGATATTCGTGATGATGGAGATCAGTGGATCCACCACATTGGTCGAATCGAGTCTTCCTCCCAGCCCGACCTCTAAAACAGCCAGATCCACTAATTTCTGCTTAAAATAGTGGAGTGCCATGGCGGTGGTGAAATCGAAAAAGGTGAAGGGAGGAGTGATGCCCGCACCCTCGATTTCCTTTCTCATCCATTCTGCCAGGGCGGCCACCTCTTCTTCCTCGATCTCTTTTCCGTTCACCTTGATCCGTTCGGTAAATCGAATGAGATGGGGAGAAGTGTACAGCCCCACCCGGTAGCCCTCTTTCTGCAGGATCGAACTCATCATCGCCGCTGTGGACCCTTTCCCGTTTGTCCCCCCGATGTGAATGGCCTGAATTTCTTTGTGGGGGCTTCCCATGGCGTTGAGGATTTTCTCCACCTGAGTCAATCCAAAGATCATTCCGAACTTTTCGAGACCATAAAGGTAGTCCAGCGACTGTTGGTAAGCGTCTTGTCCCATGAATCGGGTCTCTCTCTTAACCTTCTGTTTTAAGCATTTCCAATAGGGAGGCGAGCGTGTGTTGGAGATCCTTACGCTCCACAATCAGGTCAACCATCCCATGTTCGAGGAGGTATTCCGCTCGCTGGAATCCCTCCGGGAGCTCTGCCCGAATCGTATCTCTGATCACCCTGGGCCCTGCAAATCCGATCATTGCTTTGGGTTCAGCAATGATGACATCGCCCAACATGGCGATGCTGGCAGAAACTCCGCCCGTGGTGGGATCGGTCAACACCGAGATATAGGGGATTCTCGCCTCATAAAGTTTAGCCAAGGCCGCACTGGTTTTGGCCATCTGCATCAAAGCGAGGATACCTTCTTGCATCCTCGCTCCACCCGAGGCACAGAAGATCACCACACCGATTTTCTTTTCGATGGCTCGTTCGATCAAACGAGTGATCTTCTCTCCCACCACCGATCCCAAACTTCCGCCCATAAAATTAAATTCAAAAATGCCAATCATCGCTGGCTGGCCTTCAATCCTCGCCTCCCCACAGATGATGGCATCCTTCTGTCCGGTTTTTTCCTGGGATTCTTTGACTCGAGAGGGATATCGTTTCGAATCCTTGAACTCTATAGGATCGGTAGAGACAAGATCCGCATCGTATTCGATGAAGGTTCCGGGGTCCGCGACGCAATCAATTCTCCTCCGAGCAGGGATCTGAAAATGATAGTTGCACTTGGGGCAAACTTGTAGATTCCGTTCGATGACCTTCCGATAGATGATCTCATTACAAGAGTTGCATTTCACCCAAAGCTGGTCAGAGGGCTTCAGCTCTTCGCGCTTCTCTTTCCCTTCTTTTTCTTCTTCACCTTTTCTAAACCAGGTCATCCTCTCCGCTCATCCTCTCTATATAAGTGATTAAAACTAACAAAATCATGACGAGATGTCAATCCATTCCGCCCCTTCTTCCCTCCTTGAATCCATTGAATCTCTTTCCCCTCCATGCTATTTTTAGACCATGATGAGAAAAGTTCAGGTCCATATTGAGTCCGTAGCATTTAAAGGGTATGGGGTGGCTCGGATCCATGGGAAGGTGGTCTTCATCCCCACCACCGTGACCGGCGATCAGGCATGGATCGAAATTACGAAAGAAAAGAAGAAATACTCGATGGGGAGGTTAATCCAGGTGATCAAACCCTCTCCCTGGAGAGTAAATCCTCCCTGTCCATACTTTAGGAGTTGTGGTGGCTGCCAGTGGCAACACATCGACTATTCCATTCAGGGAGAGTTGAAGAGAGAGATTTTAAAGGACGTCCTGATAAGATTAGGAGGGTTGAGGGAGGATCCTCCGATCACGGTGATCCCTTCCCCTCAATCCTATAGCTATCGAGCCAGGATACAACTGAAGGCAAAGGATAAAATGTTAGGGTATTACCAGGAAAAATCACATCGGATTGTGGATATCCAAAAATGTCCGATTGCTCATCCTTTAATAAACCAGATGCTTCTATTGCTTCGAAGGACCTTCCCCTCCTTTTCTGGAATAAAGGAGATTGAAATAAACGTCTCGCCGGATGAAAGCAATGGGATCCTTATCCTCCACTTCCTTTCCCTTAATCCAAAAGCAGAAAATTTCTTAAAAGAGTTTCTTCAAAACCAGGCCATCTTCAAGGGGATCGTCACGGCGAAAAAAGAAAGGTTAAACCTTTTCGGTGACCCTTCTCTGAACTTTACCATCCCTTTGAGTCAAGAGAGAGAAAAAAGAAATCTCAAGTTTCGAATCTCACCAGGGAGTTTTTCACAGGTCAATCTGGAGCAGAATCAAACATTGATTCAGACCGTTCTTCAATTCTCAGAGGTGAATCGGGAGGAAAGAGTCCTCGACCTCTATGCCGGCGTGGGAAACCTAACTCTCCCATTGGCCATGGGAGCGAGGGAAGTCTTGGGAATCGAAGAGAACAGGATGGCGATAGAGGATGCCCGATTCAATGCAGAAAGAAACGGGATCAGAAATTGCGATTTCATTCACGGGAGGGTAGAAGATGTTTTCATGAGTTGGGAAAGAAAAACACCTGATCTCGTCGTCCTCGACCCTCCCAGGACAGGGTGCAAGACGATCCTGGATCAGGTGGCCAGATTGAAACCCAAAAAAATTGTTTATGTCTCTTGTGAACCTACCACCTTCTCGCGGGACCTCCACCTCTTCTCTGAGAGGGGATATTCCCTCCAAAGGCTCGGCCTCATCGATATGTTCCCACAGACCTTTCACATGGAAGTGGTGGGACTGCTGCAGCGGTCCTAAAATTCCAAATCCCAAGCTCCAAATCCCAAGCAAATTTCAAATCAATTTTCATGACGGATGCGTCACCCTATCGCCCTACCACCCTATCACCCCATCAGGTTTTCCACTTAGATGACTTTATTGAGGGGATATTCGATGATTCCAACTGCTCCCCTCTTTAGTAACTTCGGGATGAGTTCTCTCACCACCTTTTCCGAAACCATGACTTCTATAGCAATCCAATCGCTCTGGAAAAGATTTGAAATCGTGGGAGCGGTAATGCTGGGGAGGATCTCCATCACACTCTTGAGGTCATTGGCCGATACATTCATCTTGAGCCCCACCATTCCTTCCGCTCGAAGGGCCCCCTGAAGAAGAAGCGAGATCTGTTCAATCTTTTCCCTTTTCCATGGGTCTTGATAGGATTCACGATTGGCAATCAATTGGGTATTGGTCTGCAAGAGCTCTTCAACGATACGGAGTTTATTGGCCCGCAACGTGCCTCCGGTCTCAGTCACTTCAACAATGGCATCGCACAATCCTTCAATCACCTTTCCCTCTGTTGCCCCCCATGAGAATTCCACATCGACCTTGATCTTTCGCTCGGAGAAGTATCGTTTGGTAAAATTAACCAGTTCGGTGAAGATCTTTTTCCCTTCCAAATCCTTCAATTGACGGATGGGAGAATCCTCGGCTACGACCAATACCCACCGGGCAGGGGAGGCGCTGGTTTTGGAGTAGATCAAATCCTGAACGACCACGACATCAGAGCCATTTTCCAAAATCCAATCCTTCCCGGTCAGCCCCACATCCAAGGTACCTATTTCCACAAACCTCGACATCTCCTGGGCCCTGACCAAGGTGCACCGGATCTCATCATCATCCACGATGGGGAAATAACTTCGAGAGCTCACCAAGATTTTCCAGCCCGACTTCTTAAAAAGCTCAATGGTGGCATTCTCCAAACTTCCTTTTGGAATTCCAACCTTCAACATTTTCACTTTCCGTATACCTCCTTCGGGTCAAAGATTCTCTCTCCGGAGACCTTCCATTCCCCTTTTTCAAATCGTTGGTAGAAGCAACTCCGAAAACCAGTATGGCAGGCCGCCCCTCCTATCTGATCTACTTTGAGCAGGAGAGTATCTCCATCACAATCGAGGCAAATCTCTTTAATTTCTTGGAAATTCCCTGATGTCTCCCCTTTGACCCAAATTTTTTTGCGAGACCTTGACCAGAAGGACGCCTTCTTCGTTTCCAGCGTCTTTTCCCACGATTCGCGATTCATGTAACCTAACATCAGGACTTCATTGGTTGAGGCATCCTGGATGATGACCGGGATGAGCCCATCCCCTTTTTTAAAATCAATCTCGATCACAAAACCTCCTCCTTCCAATTTCGGACTTCGGATTGCAGATTTCGGATTTGGGAATCTTAATTCAGTGCATGGCATTTGGTTTTGAATTTCAGAATTATTATTCCGCAATCCGCATTCCAAAATCCGCATTTAAAAGTTTGGCCATCTGGGCTGCGTTTTTAGCCGCAGAGCCTGCATGACAGTTATTAAAAAAGATTAAAGTCTTGCCCGTCTTTTTAGAAATATCCTTGATGTCCGGAATGAATCCTTCCAGTTCTTTCTCGCTGTAGAGGTAGTCATACCTCACCGATGTAGGGACATTGAACCAGTTAGAATTTCTGCCATGAAATCGGAAATAACCAATTTCAGAAGTAGCCCTCGGAAGGTAGGGCATCAATTGGGGCAGTTTGGGTTCGTCAACAATGCAAAATCCAATCCCATTTTTCTCCAAAAATTGGAAGGTCTGTTCTTTCAGCCAGGCCTGGTTTCGGAACTCAAAAACCAACGGGATGTCTGCCATCTCCTCTTTGAACCTTCCAAGATAACTTAAATTTTCTCGATTGGGGAAGAACCCGTAAGGAAACTGTGCCAGGACACAAGTGAGTTTCTTCTCCTCAATCAAGGGAACAAGGCCATATTTAAATTTCTTAAAGGTCTCCTGATTATCAATCCTTGAACCGGTCTCTTTATCCCAAATTTCATGGGTCATCCCTTTAAAAGACTTCACAACAAATTCAAAACCATTGGACGTCTTTTGGGACATCGCCGCCAGACTCTTCTGAGAGGGGAGAGTATAATAGGTGAAATTGACCTCCACCACATTAAACCCCAACTCTTTTTCATAGAAGGGTAACATATCCCCTTCCCGAATGCTTACAGGATAAACAGCTCCCTTCCAATCTGGAAAGGAAAAACCACTTGTACCGATCTTGATCATCTCTCTCTTATGGAGCCCCACGAGCAGGCATGGGATACTTAAGTTGAACGCTCATATGGGGCGACATCCCGACTGCCGAATAAATAATGTTTCCTGTCGGGATAAAGGAATCGGGCTCAATGGCCCGATATCTATAAATCGATGAAATTGCGCCCCGTTTCGCTCAACGGCTTGAAAGCCTCCATAAATCCTTTACCAGAAATTGTTGAAAGTCATGTATCTGCTCACGTAGCCGTTCATTGGCCTCCATTATTGGCCTTGGGTCAACGTAATATACGCCATCCAGTCTATTCAATGCCACAGTATAGCCTAAGAAG
>Ga0315281_10010806_pt1 | contig 12538 bp, 7 predicted proteins | sample YL17G07_0_MG_FD_204540 | JGI IMG/M metagenome (GOLD analysis project Ga0315281, IMG submission 204540) | Sediment microbial communities from Yellowstone Lake, YNP, Wyoming, USA - YL17G07_0 | ecosystem: Environmental > Aquatic > Freshwater > Lake > Sediment | place: USA: Wyoming | collected... | reverse complement strand
CCGTACTGGCGCATGATGTCCTGGGTGAGCTGGCTGCCGCCGAAAGCCTGCTCACGCGTGTACACCGTCTGGTCGTTTCGGAGCACGGTTACATTCATCAGGTTGGCTCCGATATCGACCAACGCGATGTTCTGGTCCTTGCCTTCATTGGGAAACTGCATTTTGATCAGGTCGAACGAGGTCTGGACCGCGTAGGATTCAACGTCCATGACCAGGGCCTTCAGGCCGGCGGCCTCGGCCACGGCCACGCGGTCATCCACTTTTTCCTTGCGCGAGGCGGCGATCAGCACTTCCATTTCCTCCGCATTCGCAGGCGCGGGGCCGATCACCTGGTAGTCGAGGTTGACCTCGTCCAGCGCGAACGGAATGTACTGGTTCGCCTCGGTCTCGACCTGAATGCCCAGCTCTTCTTCGCGCAGACCGGCCGAGACCACGACCTTCTTGGTGATCACCGCCGCCGTGGGCAGCGCCATCGCCACGTTCTTGGTTCGGGTGGCCAATTTCTTCCAGCCGCGGTTAACCGTTTCCACCACGGCTTCGAGGTTGGCAATATTGCCGTCGACTACAGCGTCCTTTGGCAGCGGTTCGATGACGTACCGCTCGACGCGCAGCGCCCCTTTCCCGGCATCGACGACTTCAACCATCTTCACCGAGGAAGAGCTGATGTCCATCCCGAAAAGCGGCGGCGCTTTTGGTTTGAAGATATCAAGGTCCAAGTCGAATTTCCCTTTGAACTATGCCCGCTTAGGCGCGATACATATAATTTACGTTAAATGCTAGCAACAAGTCTAGACGATGTAAAGCAAATAATACATATAGGGTTTGGCCTGCCCCCGACGGGGCTGCCGCGCCCGGCGGCCGGGGATACTCTATAATATTGTCATTTTTGGAAGCCTCGAGAGCGCGGTTTAGTCCGCGCCCCTTGATCAAGGGGTCGCTTCGCCCCCTTTGAAACCCTAATTTGAACCCGCGCTCGGCGCGGCGCAGGTGACTCTTGGCCCTTGGATCGTTCACATGGTTGCGCTTGGCCGCCTTCCCGGTACTTCTGCTCGCCGGCCTGGGGGCCATTGCTGGCGCCCTATTGGGCCTGATGTTCCTGTTGGCCTATCCGAACCTGCCCACGCTCGATGCGCTTACCGATTACCGGCCGAAAGTGCCATTGCGGGTGTACAGCGCAGAAGGGGTATTGATCGGCGAGTTCGGCGAGGAGCGCCGCGCCATTGTCGCCATCGGGGAGGTCCCGGCGATCATGAAACAAGCCATCCTGGCTGCCGAAGACGAGCGCTTTTACCAGCACACCGGCGTGGACTACCAAGGTGTCATCAGGGCAGCGTACTCCAACCTGACCTCTGGCGGCAAGCGTCAGGGGGCTTCCACCATCACCATGCAAGTGGCAAGAAACTTCTTCCTCAGCAGCGAGAAAACCCTTACCCGCAAACTTTACGAGGCCCTGCTTGCCTTCAAGATCGAGGCAAGTCTGTCAAAGGACGAAATTCTGCAGATCTACATTAATCAGATCTTCCTCGGACAGCGCGCATACGGGTTTGCCGCAGCGGCCCAGATCTATTACGGCAAGGCGCTGAAGGATGTCAATGTGGCCGAGGCCGCAATGCTCGCGGGGCTACCCAAAGCGCCTTCCAGCTTCAACCCGGTAGTCAATCCGAAACGCGCCAAGCAACGGCAGCTCTATGTGCTGCGGCGCATGCACGAACTGGGCCAACTCACCGACACCCAGTTCGCGGAGGCGCAGAAGGCGCCTATTGTGGTCAAGCGCGAAGCCAACGCATACGCGCTGCGCGCCGAGTATGTTGCCGAAATGGTGCGGCAGATGCTGTACGAACGTTTCGCCGACGACGTATATGCCAAGGGTTATCGCGTATACACAACCATCACCAAGGCCGACCAGGAGGCGGCCTACGCGGCGCTGCGCCGCGGGGTGTTGGATTATGACAAACGTCACGGCTACCGCGGCCCCGAAGGCTACGTCGAACTTCCCCCGGAGAATCAGCCGGACGAAACTATCGAAGAGGCGCTGTCGGAGGAGTCCGACAGCGACGACCTCCTTGCCGCGGTAGTGCTGGACGCCAGCCCCAAGCAGGTGCGCGCCTACGGCCGCGGCGGGGAGGTGGTGACCATAGCGGGCGAGGGCCTCAAATTCGCGCAGAAAATGCTCGACGAAAAGGCCGCGCCGAACAAGAGGATACGGCGCGGAGCCCTGATCCGCATCCAGAAAGACGAAAAGAATAATTGGCAGATCGTGCAGCTGCCCGAAGCCGAGGCGGCGCTGGTTGCGGTGAGCCCCATCGACGGCAGCGTACGCGCGCTGGTAGGCGGCTTCGACTTCGATCGCAACAAATTCAATCATGTCACGCAGGCCTGGCGCCAGCCCGGCTCGAGCTTCAAACCTTTCATCTATTCGGCCGCACTGGAAAAGGGCTTCACCCCGGCCACCATCGTCAACGATGCTCCCATAGTGGTTGACGCCTCAGAAACCGGCGGACAGACCTGGGCGCCGCACAACTACGACGGCAAGTACGATGGCCCCATGCGCCTGCGCATGGGGCTGGCAAAGTCGAAGAACATGGTTTCGATCCGGATACTGCAGGCCATCGGGCCGCAATACGCACAGGATTACGTCACCCGCTTCGGCTTCGACGCCGACAAGCATCCGCCTTACCTCACCATGGCCCTTGGTGCGGGCTCGGTCACGCCTTGGCAGATGGCGCGCGGCTATTCGGTATTTGCCAATGGTGGCTATCGCATCGAACCTTACGTGGTGCAGCGCATTGTCGACGACCGCGGCAATATACTCGCCCAGGCGCAGCCGCCGCGAGCCGGCGACGAAAACCTGCGCGTAATCGACACGCGCAACGCCTTCGTCATGGACAGTATGCTGCACGATGTCGTACGCTATGGCACGGGCGCGCGCGCGATGTCGCTCGGACGCAAGGATCTGGCGGGCAAGACGGGCACTACCAACGATCTCGTCGATGCGTGGTTCGCCGGTTATCAGCCGACCCTGACCGCAATTGCCTGGATCGGCTTCGATCAGCCACGCAAACTCGGCAATAGCGAAACTGGCGCTGCAGCCGCGTTACCCATCTGGATGAGTTATGTGGCCAAGGCGCTCAAGAATGTGGACGCGATGTTCCAGGAGGTCCCCGAGGGGGTCGTCAGCGCCAGTATCAATGCCGACACCGGCCAGGCGGCGGGCGAGGGCAAGATAAGCGAGTACTTCTATCGCGAGAACATTCCAGCAGCACAAACGCGCGATGCGCCCCAGGACGGCGTTCGCAATCCGGAATAGGTAATAGAAAGACCGGTCCTTCCAGCTCGTGGCGTGGCGCGCACAAGACGCCCGGACAGAACCGCGACCCGCGCCAACCCTCAGGCGCAAGAGTTCGCTCGCGTTCATCGGTCTAGTGCCAGGAACTCTCGTGTTAAAATCGTCATATGCGTTCGATCGCAAACGCCATTCTGCTTTGTGTACTGCTTGAGGCATGCGGCTCGAAGGGCGCACTCGTCATGCCGCCAAAACCGAGCGCCGAGCAGCAGCAGTCCGACAGCGACAAGAAAAAATAGGCGCCATGTTCGAGTTTCGCAACGGCTCGCTGCGCGCGGAGTCGGTTCCACTGGACGCGATCGCGCAAGAGTTCGGCACGCCCTGCTACGTCTATTCCCGCGCCGCCCTAGCCGCCGCGCTGACTCAGTTCCACGCCGCCTGCGGCGGATACGACGTCCTGGTGTGCTACGCCATGAAGGCGAATTCCAACCTCGCCATCCTCAATCTGTTCGCCGGCATGGGCGCCGGCTTCGACATCGTCTCCGGCGGCGAGCTCGCGCGCGTCATTGCGGCCGGCGGCGATCCGGGCAAGGTGGTTTTCTCCGGGGTTGGAAAAAGCGCGACCGAGATGCGCTACGCCCTGCACAGCGGCATCCTGTGCTTCAACGTCGAGTCGGCGGCGGAGCTTGCGCGGCTCGCCGCCGTCGCGGCCGAAATGGGAAAGCGCGCGCCGGTCTCGTTCAGGGTCAATCCCGACGTCGACGCCCGTACCCACCCGTACATCTCCACCGGCCTGAAGGAAAACAAATTCGGCATCGAGTTCGACGCCGCCCTCGAGCTGTATCGCACGGCAACCCGTTTGCCGCAACTCGAGGTAATCGGCATCGACTGCCACATCGGATCCGACCTCGTCGAGTACGCGCCGCTGATCGAGGCGCTGGACAAAATGCTCGCACTCGTCGATAGGCTGGATGCGGAAGGGATCTGCCTGCGCCACGTCGACCTGGGCGGAGGCCTGGGTATCCGTTACCGCGATGAAACACCGCCCGACGTCGGCGCCTACCTGCGCGAAGTGTTCGCGCGCATCGGTCAGCGCCGGTTGAAACTGGTGTTCGAACCCGGACGCAGCCTGGTCGGCAATGCCGGCGTGCTGCTCACCCGCATCGAGTACCTCAAGCACGGCGCGGCGCGCAATTTCGCCGTGGTCGATGCGGCCATGAACGACCTGATCCGTCCGGCCCTGTACCAGGCCTGGCACAACATTGTTCCGGTGAGGAATAGTGGCGGGACAGGCGCTGTTTACGACGTTGTTGGACCGGTCTGCGAAAGCGCCGACTTCCTGGGCAAGGAGCGCAAACTGGCGGTGCGCGAAGGCGACCTGCTCGCGGTGATGTCAGCCGGCGCCTACGCCATGTGCATGAGCTCGAATTACAACAGCCGGCCGCGCGCGGCAGAGGTCATGGTAGACGGGGCAAAGACGCACCTGATCCGAGAACGCGAGAGCCCCGAGTCGCTTTTTGCTTTGGAGCATGTTTTGCGTTAGATTGCGCAGTCTAGATGGCGAACAGCAGGGGACTTTACCGCCTGAATAGAAGAGTGTCCGCCGCATTTGCGAACGAGCAACGCCGGGCGTGCCGACAAGAATAGCCGGGTTGGTCCGGTTCCGGCTGGATCGGCTTGAACCACATCCGTCGGAGCCCATTGCGCCTCCTTCGACCAAGACATTCGATTTCGAGAGTCCCGTGACTAAACCCCAAAAGCTCTTATTCTTTGAAATTGTCCGCGCCGCGGTCGTCGCGGGAGTGCTCTTGGCCTATCGGGGGGCCGATATCCGCGCGCAAGACGCCAAACCCGCCAGGTCCGTTGCGGACATTCCCGTCTCGGTCGCAACGGTGGCGCAACAGACCGTTGCGGTGCGCATCCGAGCGATCGGCAATGTCGAAGCCTACTCCACGGTGGCGCTCAAGGCGCGCGTGGATGGACAGATCATGGAGGTGAACTTCAGGGAAGGACAGGAAGTCAAGAAGGGCACGGCGCTGTTCAAGATCGATCCGCGCCCGTTCGAGGCAGTGCTGCGCCAAGCGCAGGCTAACCTGATGCGCGACACGGCACAGAAGGAGCAGGCGCGTTCACAGGAGAGGCGCTACCAGGAATTGCTGCAGAAGAACTTCGTTTCCAAGGAAGCCTATGCGCAGATCCGCACCAACGCTGATACCGCCGAAGCGGTGGCGCTCGCGAGCATGGCCGCGGTCGAAACTGCGAAGCTGCAGCTCGAATACTGCACCATCCGCTCCCCCATCGATGGCTTTGTAGGCAAGGTAATGCTGCAGATGGGCAACATGGTCAAGGCCAACGACACCAGCCCGCTGGTGATCATCAACCAGGTGCAGCCGATCTTCGTCAATTTCGCGGTTCCCGAGCAGAGTCTTTCCGCGGTTCGCAGCCATATGGCGAAGGGTCGGCTGTCCGTAGAGGCGCTGCCCCCCAATTCGGGCAAGGCGGCGGCATTGGGAACGCTGAGTTTCGTCGACAACGCCGTCGACACCACCACCGGCACAATCAAACTGAAGGCTGTGTTCCCGAACAAGGACAACGCGCTCTGGCCGGGTCAGTTCGTCGGCGCCAACCTCAAGCTCTACGATCAGAAGGATGCGCTGACCGTACCGTCCCAGTCGGTGCAGACCGGACCCGGCGGCCAGTACGTCTATGTCATCAAGCAGGACATGAGCGCCGACGTGCGCAAGGTCGAAGTAAACCGGGTCGATGGCGACAACGCCATCGTTGCCAAAGGTCTGCAAAAAGGCGAAACGGTCGTGGTCAAAGGTCAGTTGCGTCTGGCGCCGGGCTCCAAGGTCATGATCGCCAAGCCGCCCGCCGAGAAGTCGTGAACATCGCCGAACTGTTCGTCCGGCGCCCGGTTATGACCGTCCTGGTCATGCTCGGGATCGTGATTTTCGGACTGGCAGGCTTTCGCCTGCTGCCAGTAAGTCAGCTGCCTAACATCGATTTCCCGACCATACAGGTTACAGCGGAGCTGCCCGGGGCGAGTCCGGAGACGATGGCCTCCGCTGTGGCCACGCCACTGGAGAAGCAGTTCTCGACCATCGCCGGCATCGACGCGATGACATCAATCAGCGGTCAGGGGGTCACGCAGATCACCATCCAGTTCGCACTCGACCGCGATATCGACGCCGCCGCCCAGGACGTGAACTCGGCCATCGCCTCGGCTGCACGGCAGCTACCGGCGACCATGCCGGCGCCGCCCTCGTTCCGCAAAGTCAATCCGGCCGACTTCCCGGTCTATTACCTCGCGCTCACCTCCGACGTGCTGCCGCTGTCGACGGTCAATGAATACGCCGAAACCTTTCTCGCCCAGCGCATCTCCACCATCAGCGGCGTGGCCCAGGTGCTTGTTTTCGGGCAGCAGAAATATGCCGTGCGCGTGCAGGTGGACCCGAGCCAGCTCGCCGCGCGCGGCGTCGGCATCAACGAAGTCGAACAGGCCATTGCCCAGTCCAACGTCAACCTGCCGACCGGTACGCTCTACGGCAAGGAGCGCATGTTCGCGGTGCAGGCAACCGGGCAGCTGTTCAACGCAGCGGCATTCCGACCGATTATTGTCACCTATCGCAACGGCTCTGCGGTGCGCCTGAGCGAGATCGGACAGGTCATCGACTCCGTCCAAAGCGACAAAGTGGCCGCCTGGTTCAAGGGAAAACGCGGCATCGTGCTCGCGATCCAGCGCCAACCCGGCACCAACACCATCGATGTGGTGAATTCGATCAAGAAGCTGCTGCCGACCTTCCGCGCCGAGGTCCCGGCAGGGATCGAAATCAACATCCTGTATGACCGCTCGGTCACCATCCGCGGCTCGGTGGAAGAGGTCGAATTCACGCTGCTGCTGTCGCTGGTGCTGGTGGTCATGGTGATTTTTATATTTCTGCGCAACATCCCGGCGACCATTATCCCGAGCGTTGCGCTGCCCCTGTCCATCATCGGCACATTCGCGGCGATGTACCTGTTCGGCCACAGCCTCGACAATATTTCGCTGATGGCGCTGACGCTCTCGGTCGGCTTCGTCGTGGACGACGCCATCGTGATGCTGGAGAACATCACCCGCCACATCGAGATGGGCAAGAGCCGCTGGCAGGCGACGCTCGACGGCTCCCGGGAAATCGGCTTTACCATCGTGTCGATGACCATTTCCCTGATCGCGGTATTCATTCCGGTGTTGTTCATGGGCGGCATCCTCGGGCGGCTGCTGCATGAGTTTGCGATCGTGATCATGGTCGCCGTACTTATCTCGGGCTTCGTCTCGCTCACGCTCACACCAATGATGTGCAGCCGCATCCTGAAGCCCCATTCCGCAGAAAAACACGGCCGCTTGTTCATGCTATTCGAGCACGCGTTCGACGCAGTCAAGAACGCCTACGCCGTGACTTTACGCTGGACGCTGCGGCACCAGCGACTCGCGATCGTGGTGTTCCTCGGCATCATCGTCGTCACCGGATTCCTGTTTGCCAAGATGCCCAAGGGCTTCCTGCCGAGCGAAGACTCAGGGCAGCTCTTCTGCTTCACCGAGGCCCCCCAGGACGTTTCCTTCGACGCCATGGCCGGGCTGCAGACCCAGGTGGCGGAGATCATTCGCCAGGACCCCAATGTCGAAGCGGTAATGTCCTTTATCGGTGCCAGCGGCTTCAGCTCTTCGCTCAACGTGGGCCGCATCACCATCACGCTCAAACCGCGCAAGGAACGCAAATCCGCAGAGGAGGTAATCCGCGAGCTGCGGCCGAAAGTCAACACCGTGCTAGGCATCAAGGCGTTCATGCAGAACGTGCCGGCGATCCGCATCGGCGGACAACTCACCAAGAGTCCCTACCAGTACGTGCTGCAAGGCGCGAACACCGAGGAGTTGTACCACTGGGTACCTATCATCGAGGCAACGCTGAAGACCCTGCCCACGCTGATCGACGTAGCGAGCGATCTGCAGATCACGCGGCCCCAGGTGACCGTGGAAATCGACCGCGAAAAGGCCTCGGCTCTCGGGGTCAGCGTGCAGCAGATCGAACTCGCGCTGAACAATGCCTACGGCGCGCGCCAGGTGTCGACCATTTATACCGCGACCAATCAGTATTGGGTGATGCTGGAGCTCGACCCGCGCTTCCAGACCGACCCCTCGGTGCTGCCACTCCTTTACGTGCGCGCCTCGACCGGGGCTTTGGTGCCGCTGAGCGCGCTGGCCAATCTCAACTACGGCGTTGGGCCGCTCTCGGTCAGTCACCTCGGCCAGCTGCCCTCGGTCACTTTTTCCTTCGATCTGCTTCCCGGCATCGCGCTGTCGCAGGCGATCGCCGAAATCAATCAGGCAGCGCGGGAATTGCAGGTTCCGCCGACACTGAATACCACCTTCCAGGGCACCGCGCAGGCGTTCCAGGCCTCGCTCCAGGGCATGGGCCTGCTGCTGTTGCTCGCCATCGTGGTGATCTACCTGGTGCTCGGGATCCTGTACGAGAGCTTCATCCATCCGCTCACGATCCTGTCGGGCCTGCCGACCGCCGCCCTGGGCGCGCTGCTGACGCTGCTGCTGTTCGGCGTCGAACTCAACATGTACGCCTTCGTCGGCATGATCATGCTGATCGGCATCGTCAAGAAGAACGCGATCATGATGATCGACTTCGCCATCGAGGCGCAAAGAAAGGAAGGAAAGCCCGCGGCCGAAGCCATGTACGAGGCTTGCATCGTGCGCTTCCGGCCGATCATGATGACCACCATGGCAGCGCTGATGGGCAGCCTGCCGATCGCCCTTTCCATCGGCGCCGGCGGCGATGCGCGCAAACCTCTCGGTTTGGCCGTGGTCGGCGGTCTGGCGGTGTCGCAGGTACTGACGCTCTACATTACGCCGGTGATCTACCTCTATTTTGAACGCCTGCAGGATTGGCTGACGCGGCGGCGCAGTGCGCCCGCCGATGCAAGCCTCGGCACGGCCGACTGACACCGATAGGCTGTGGCGACGCGTAGGGCCGTGCCTCCCCCCGCGCACTTGATGCCCGGCTGTTTCGGTTATTCCGAAGCTGGCGTTATGGATTCAGCTGGCGGTAGACAACCGTTGCGACGGCGAGAAGGCTCGCGCGGTCCATCTCCCCGGACAAGGCATAGCCGAGCTTGCCATCGATCCAATAGAACACGGCGATCTTGTCCTCCTGACTGAAGCGGAAGGCGGTGTCGCGCGGTTCGGCATCCCTCAGCGATACGTACAGCGTGATGCGCTGGCCCCTGGCGTCCTGATACATGAACTGCGCTACCGGTCCCTTGCCGCCGGGCAGCAAGCGCCCGCCCACCAGTTCGAAACCCTGCTGCGTCAATAGCGGCACCTTCAGCTCGTTCCCCAGGCGCTTCGACAGCCACTTCACCAGGTGGTCCTGCTGTTCGGCGCCGACTTCGACCGGATGCCTCACTTCGGGGGCATATACCGCATAGGCGACTGCCGCGCGTCGCGGTAGCGCCGCGGCCTCGACAAAGCGATCGGTTCGGTAGGACTGCGACATCCAACCCAACCCGAAGCTCAGCCCCATCGCTCCCGCCGCGAGCGCGTAATATGGCCACCGCCTCTGCAACGGGCGCGCAGCCAGTAGTCGTTGCGGCACCGGCTCATTCAGCACCGGGTTGTAGCGCGCGCGCAGCATTGCATTTTGTTCGCGCCAGACGCGCACACTCTCGGCCGCCGCCGGATCGTCTGCAAGGTGAGCTTCCACCTGGACGCGGCGCGAGTCACCCAATTGCGCGTCGGCATAGGCGTGCAGATCGTTTTCGGTGAGATTTTTCATTTCACTACTTTGAGACCGGTTACCGTGACAGTGCCAGACATCACCGCGCGCAGACGCTCGCGAGCACGCGACAGGCGCGACATTACGGTACCGACCGGAATGCTCAGCGCCTTGCTCACCTCGGCATAACTCAATTGCTCAACGCCGACCAGCAGCAGGACTTCGCGCTGTTCCACGGACAGGCGCCTTAGCGCAGCGTCCAGGTCGCGCAGTTCCAGCGGGTCTGACTGCGGCGCGCTCTGCAGTCCGTCTTCGACGGCATCGTCGAGAGCCAGTTCGCGCCGTCCCTTAAGTTGATTGATGAAAACGTTGTGCATGATGGTAAACAACCACGCGCGCAAGTCGCTTCCGTGCCGCCAGAGATAAAATTTAGCCAGCGCACGCTCGAGCGTGTCCTGCACCAGGTCATCGGCCCGGTGGCTGTCCCCCGCGAGGGCGCGCGCATAGCGCCGCAGCCGCGGGATATGCGCGACGATTTCTGCGCTCTCCATTAAAACATCATAGCAATGCCGGGCTTATTGCGCGATAACGTGCCAGACCTTGTTGACGCCGTCGCCGGTCTTGTCGCCTGGCTTCTGATCCTTGACCCAGAGATAGACCGGCTTGCCCCGGTGCGCCCATTGCCTGGAGCCGTCGTCGCGGGTGACGACAGACCAGTCACCCGATGCCCGGTCGGTATCGGTGGCCTTGAGTCCCGGCCAAAGTGCGATACAGGGCCCGTTGCAGGCGCTCTTGCCGTTACCGGCCGTATCGCGGTCAAAGGTGTATAGCGTCATGCCCTCAGCATTGACCAACACTCCGCCTTCGAACTTCGCCGGCATCGACGTGCCGCCCATGCTGGCGCACGCGCCGAGTACTGCGGCTAGCAGCACGGCTGCCAATGCATTTTTCATACTGTCTCCTGTGGAATTGTGGGTGCTACGCCGGATCAAACAGCCCAACAGCGGGATTTATTCCCGCGCCAGGAAGATTCAGCCAGCATCGGCGCGCCGAATCGACCCCCGCCTTATGCAACGCCGGGGACATGCTGTGTGCGCTCTTCGCCCGTTGAAGTTGACACGCCCATGCGGGTTTGACACACTGGGACAAAATGCGATCCGCGAATCGTGTCCATCAACCTGAGGAGAATTGCATGAACATATGGCGTTTTCGCGCCGGCAATGCGCTTGCTCTGGCCTTGGCCGGCCTGGCATTTACTGCGCACGCGCAGCAGAAGGAAATCAAAATTGGAGTGATCTACGATTACACCGGGCCGCTCGCAGCGGGCGGCTCTCTGGCCGGCGCGATCGGCAACAAGGCCGCCATCGACATGATCAACGAGCGCGGCGGGGTCGAGGGCTACAAGATCAAGGCCATTTACGCCGATGCCCAGTCCAAGCCGGACGTGGCGATCAACGAGATGACGCGCCTCATCGAGCAGGAAAAGGTCGACCTGATCATGGGCGTGTTCTCCAGCGCGCACTGCGTGCCGATGGCGCAGCAGGCAGACGCCAAGAAGAAGCTGATGTGGGCTAACATCTGCGTCGCCTCGAGCGTGTTCAAGGACAAGAAGCTGCAATATGTGTTCCGTGCCCAAGTGCACTCCGACCAGTTCGGCGAAACGTCGTGCCAGTTCCTGAGCGAGACCTCCAAGACCAAGCTCGGCAAGGACGTGAAGGACCTCAAGGTGGCGGTCATCTACGAGGATGGCCCGTACGGCGCGGGCATCGCGCAGGGCAACGAAGCCAAATGCAAGTCGCTCGGCATGCAGGTGGTGCTCAAGGAAGGCTACTCGGCGCAAGCGCCAGACCTCTCCAGCCTGGTCACCAAGCTGCGGCGTGCGCGCGCAGACGTCATCCTGCACACCGGCTACAATCCGGACATCACGCTGTTCTGGCGGCAGGCGCGCGAGCAGGGCCTCAAGTGGTCGGCTTTGATCGGCCACGGCGCAGGCTATGGCCAATATGACAAGCTGCGCGAGGCGTTCGGCAAGGATGCGGAGTTCATCTTCAACGTCGATCCGGTCGCCGCGCAGCTGCTCGACCCCAAGACTCTGAAACCCGGACTGGGCGACGTCACCAAGGAGATGGTCAAGCGCTACGTCGCTGAGGTGAAGGATCGCAAAGTGGACGAGATCCCGCCGCACGTGTCGATGGGCTTCAACCAAGCCTGGATCTTCTTCACCGACGTACTGCCGCGCGCGATCAAGAAGTACGGCGGCATTGATTCCGAGGCAATGCGCAAAGCGGCGCTCGACACCGACATACCGGTCGGCGGCACCATCCAGGGCTACGGCGTCAAATTCTTCCCGCCGGGGCACCCCATGTCCGGCCAGAGCGAGCGCTCGACGCCGGTGGTAATGCAGTACATCAACAACGACACCAAGATCGTTTGGCCGGCGGCGATCAAGACCGCGGAGCCGGTGCTGCCGCTGCCCAAGGGGCATACCTAC
>Ga0315281_10010805_pt1 | contig 12539 bp, 11 predicted proteins | sample YL17G07_0_MG_FD_204540 | JGI IMG/M metagenome (GOLD analysis project Ga0315281, IMG submission 204540) | Sediment microbial communities from Yellowstone Lake, YNP, Wyoming, USA - YL17G07_0 | ecosystem: Environmental > Aquatic > Freshwater > Lake > Sediment | place: USA: Wyoming | collected... | reverse complement strand
TGGGCGGCCAAGATCCACCTCGCGGCGGCACCCGTGTACTACCAGAACTATCTCTACGGCGAGCTCTTCGCGTCGCAGCTCGACGCGACCCTGGGCGAGCGCACCGATGGGCTCGTCGGAAGACGTGCAGCAGGCGAGCTGCTCGTACGCGACGTGTTCGCGCCCGGAGCATCGCTGCGCTGGGACGACCTCGTCGTGCGAGCCACCGGCGAGCCGCTGAGCGCGACCCATCTCGCGCGGCAGCTCGAGACCTGAGCAGGAGGCGGGCCGGATGGATCTCGGGCTCCAGGGGCGGGCCACGGTGGTCGCGGGAGGTTCCCGCGGCGTCGGGCGCGCGACCGCGGGTCTGCTCGCTCGTGAAGGCTGCCGGGTCGCGGTGCTCGCACGCACACCGAGCGATCTCCGCGAGACCGAAGAAGAGCTGCTCGCCGCGGGCGCCCAGGATGCCATCGGCCTCGAGTGCAACCTGCTCGACACCGGCGAGGTCGAAGCCGCCTTCACCTTCCTCGACGAACGGTGGGGCGAGTGTCACGCGCTCGTGAACACCGTCGGGCCCGCGCACGTCGGCGGGATCGACGACCTGAGCGACGAGACGTGGCGCCAGGACTTCGACCTCGGCGTCCTCACCATGATCCGCACGACCCGAGCTGCGTTGCCACTGCTCCGCAAGGCCACCTTCGCCCGTATCGTGAACGTGGCGGCATCGTCGATCCGGCACCAGAGCCCGGGGCTCATCGGCTTCACGGCGGCGAAGGCGGCGATGGCCAGCGCCTCGAAGAACCTGTCCCGCGCGCTCGCGCCCGAGGGCATCATCGTGAACACGGTCGCGCCCGGCACCGTGATGTCCCCCACCCTCGCGTCCTACCTCGTGGGCACCGACCTCGAAGGGCTCCCCGAAGGTCCGCTCGAAGCCGCCTACGAGGCCATCTCACGGGACTACGGCGCGTCGAACGACATCGGACGCGTCGGCCTCCCGGAGGAGGTTGCATCAGTCGTGGTGTTCCTCTGTTCGGAGTTGGCGAGCTTCGTCGTGGGCGCGACGATCCCCGTCGACGGTGGCACGGACTTCTTCTGATGGAGTTCAACCTCGCCGACCTGTGGGAAGCCGTCGCCGACCGGATCCCTACACGCGAAGCCCTCGTCCACGGCGAGCGGCGACTCACCTACGCCGATACCGAAGCGCGCGCGAACCGTCTGGCCCATCATCTCGCGTCTCGCGGCATCGGTGCCGGCGATCACGTCGCGCTGTTGCTCTACAACAGCACCGAGTACATCGAGGCGATGCTGGCAGCGTTCAAGCTCCGCGCGGTGCCGATCAACGTCAACTATCGCTACGTGGAAGACGAACTCCGCTACCTCCTCCACGACAGCGACGCGAAGGCGATCGTGTTCCATCGCGAGTTCTCGCCGAAGCTCGCCGCGATCAGTTCCGACCTCCCGCTGCTCGCCGCGTTCGTCGCCGTCGACGACGGATCGGAGGCCGACCTCACCGCGCTCGGCGCGGTCGAGTACGAACACGCGCTCGCGTCCGCGTCGCCGGTGCGCGACTTCGCGTCCCGCTCGGCCGACGATCTCTACATCCTCTACACGGGTGGGACCACGGGCAACCCGAAGGGGGTCATGTGGCGGGCCGAGGACATCTTCTTCGGCGGCCTCGGAGGCGGCAACCTCGGAGGCGCGCCGATCACGAGCCCCGAGCAGATCGTCGACGAGCTCGACAGCGTCCGGCGCACACTTCCCGCCTGCCCCCTCATGCACGGCACCGCGCACTGGTTCGCGTTCGGCACGCTCTACACGGGCGGCACCGTCGTGCTGTCACCCGATCGCCATCTCCAACCCCGGCGGCTGTGGGAACTCATCGCGAGCGAGCGGGTGACGTTCCTCGTGATCGTGGGAGATGCATTCGCCCGCCCGTTGGTGGAAGCCCTCGACGACCTCGACCCCACGCTCGACCTCTCGGCTCTCACGGTGGTCCTGTCGGGTGGCGCCATCCTCTCCGCGGTGGTCAAGGAGCGCTGGGTGGAGCGACTCCCGAGCACCATCCTGATCGACGGGTTCGGCTCGTCGGAGTCGGGCAGTCAGGGAAGCAGCGTCACCGCCGCCGGAGCCCCGGTTCAGAGCGCGCCGAGGTTCCGGGTCGACGAACAGACCACGGTGCTCGACGACGATCTCCGGCCCGCAGCCGTCGGCGTCGTCGGCAAGCTCGCCCGGCGGGGACGCGTGCCGCTCGGTTACTACAAGGACCCGGTGAAGACCGCCGCGACATTTCCCGTCATCGACGGGGTGCGGTGGTCCGTGCCGGGCGACCACGCCCAGATCGAGGACGACGGCACGATCACCGTGCTCGGGCGCGGCTCGGTGTCGATCAACACGGGGGGCGAGAAGGTCTACCCCGAGGAGGTCGAATCCGCGGTGAAGTCCCATCCCGCGGTGTTCGACGCCGTCGTCATCGGCGTGCCCGACGCCCGTTGGGGTGAGCGCATCGTCGCGGTGACCCAGCTCCGCGCCGGTTCGACCCTCACGGTCGACGAGCTCACCGGACACGTCCGGTCGCGTCTCGCCGCCTACAAGGCGCCGCGCGACCTCGTGCTGGTGGACACCGTGGTGCGTTCCCCGTCGGGCAAGCCCGACTATCGCTGGGCGCGCGCAACCGCCGAAGCCGAACTCTCTCGCGTCAGACCTTCTGCACCACGCTGACGCCGTCGCCGATCGGCAACATGACGACGCGCACACGGGGATCGTCGACGATCGCGTCGTTCAACGCGCGGATCGCCGCGACGTTGACGTCGGTGGCCGAATCGTCGACCACCCGCCCGTTCTGGAGCACGTTGTCGATGAGCATGAGACCACCGACGCGTAGACGCGGCAGGATCTCCTCGTAGTAGTTCGGGTAGCCGGGCTTGTCGGCGTCGATGAACGCGAAGTCGAACTGTTCCTCCATCGTGAGCGCACGCAGCGTCTCGATGCCCGGTCCGATCCGCAGATCGATGCGGTCGGCGACTCCCGCCTGCTCCCAGGCCGAGCGTGCGATCGCCGTCCACTCCTCGCTCACGTCGCAACACAACAACCGGCCTTCGGGTCCCATCCCGCGCGCCACCGCGAGCGCCGAATAGCCCGTGAACGTCCCGACCTCGACCGCACGACGCGCGCCCATGGCGCGCACGATCATCTCCATCAGGACAGCCTGATCGTCGCCGATCTGCATCACCGCGGCGGGTCCGGTCCGCGCCGCGGTGACCTCCTGGAGTTCGCGCTGTACGGCGTCGGGCCCCGTCGAATGCGCCGCGGCATATCCGTCGACGGCAGCTTCGGTGAACCGTGAACGGTGTCTCGACTCCATGAGGCCTCCTGGCATGACTTCTCGCGCGATCTCGGTCGTAAGGTGGCCGCGTGCACGCCGACGACGTCGCGACTCCGCCCAGAGGCTATTCGGGGCGGTGAACCGCCTCGCCGGGGAAACCAGCCCCTACCTGCGTCAACACGCGGACAATCCCGTCGACTGGTATCCGTGGGGGGAGGAAGCCTTCGCGCGGGCGCGCGCCGACGACAAGCCGATCCTGCTCTCGGTCGGTTACTCGTCGTGCCACTGGTGCCATGTGATGGCCCACGAATCCTTCGAAGACCCCGCCACCGCCGCCGAGATGAACGAGCGGTTCGTCTGCGTGAAGGTCGACCGCGAGGAACGCCCCGACGTCGACGCCGTCTACATGCAGGCGGTACAGGCGATGACCGGCCACGGGGGCTGGCCGATGACCGTGTTCCTCGACGGCGAGGGTCGGCCCTTCTTCGGCGGCACGTACTTCCCGAACGTCGAACGCCCCGGCATGCCGACCTTCGGGCGCGTCATGGAAGCGGTCAGCGGCGCATGGCGCGATCGGCGCGCCGACCTCCTCGAGCAGGCGGCGACACTGCGCGACGCGATCGCCCGCAGCACCCACGTCCCCGACCACGGCTCCGAACACGACACCACCGACAACGCCACGTACAACACCGCCGCGCTCCTCGCCCGCGCCGTCGACGCGATCAACGCGCAGTTCGACCCGCGCTTCGGCGGTTTCGGGGGCGCGCCGAAGTTCCCCCAGGCCATGACCCTCACGTTCCTCCTGTCGCAGACGGTGCGCGATCCGTCGACCGAGTCGCTCGAGACGATCACCACGTCACTCGACGCGATGGCCGCCGGGGGCATGTACGACCAGGTCGGAGGTGGCTTTCACCGCTACTCGGTCGATGCGTATTGGCTGGTCCCGCACTTCGAGAAGATGCTCTACGACCAGGCACTTCTGACCCGCGCGTACCTTCATGGGTGGCTCGTCGTCGGACTGCCGCGCTATCGGCGCGTCGTCGAGGAAACCATCGAGTACGTCCTGCGCGACCTGCGTCATCCCGACGGCGGCTTCTTCTCTGCCGAGGACGCCGACTCGGAGGGTGTCGAGGGCAAGTTCTATCTCTGGTCACTCGAAGAAGCGGAGCAGCGGTGCGGCTCCGACACGCCCGAAGTCGTCCGGTACTTCGGCGTGACCGCCCGCGGCAACTTCGAAGACCCCCACACCGGGTTTCGCGGCAACATCCTCCACGTCGTCGACCGTGAGGAGGACCGGCCCGCAGCGGTGGCCCGCGCGCTGCCCACCATGCTCGCCGCGCGCAACACGCGCGTCCGGCCCGGCCTCGACGACAAGGTTCTCCTCGCGTGGAATGCGCTGTTTCTCCGCTCGCTGGCCGAAGCGGCCTTCGTGCTCGATCGCGGCGACTGGATGGACATCGCGCGCACCAACGCGCGCTTCCTGCTCCGGGAACTCCGCCGCAGCGACGGTCGCCTCCTGCGCTCGTGGCAAGGGGGCCGTGCGCAGTTGCTCGCGTACGCGGAGGACTACGCCGCGCTCATCGAAGCACTGATCACGCTGGCCGAGGTCGACGACATCGCGTGGCTCGCCGACGCGACCGCGGTGGCGCACGAGCTGGTGCGGCTCTTTGCCGACGACGAGCACGGCGGATTCTTCACGACCGGTGTCGACGCCGAAGCGCTCATCGTGCGCCCCAAGGACTTCCAGGACAACGCCACCCCGTCGGAGAACTCCCTCGCCGCCGCCGCCTTGATCCGGCTCGCCACGCTCACGGGCGACGCCGGCTACGAGGCGATCGGCGCGAAGTGGATCCGGCGGATGGCGCCCCTGATGGGTGAGCACCCCACCGCGTTCGCCTACCTGCTCGACGCGTTCGAGCGTCTGGTGACGCCACCGATCGAGATCGCCATCGTGGGCGCGACCGGCGACGAACACACCGAAGGCCTCCGCGCCGAGCTGCGCCGACGGCTCGTACCGGCGTCGGTGCAGGTCACCGCGGAATCCGGTTCCGGGTCGTCGGCGGGGCTCACGCCGCTCCTCGCCGGGCGCGAAGCGGTCGGGGGCCATGCGACGGCGTACGTGTGCGAGCGCTTCGCGTGCCGTCAGCCCACGAGCGATCCGGCGACGCTGCGCGCCCAGATCGACGCCGCACTCGACTCCCGCCGCCCTGACCGTTTTGGCGTCAGCGGGTAGCGCATATGGCGACCTGCTGACGCCAAAGGGAGAAGAGGGGAAGAGGGGTCAGCCGCGGGGGGTGGCGAGACGGTCGGCGAGCGCTTCGGCCATCGCCCAGCCGTATGCGATGACGGCTTCACCCTTGGCCGGATCGACGTCGCCGATGAGCTCGGCCGCCACCTTGCCTCCCGCCTTCACCGTGCGCGTGTCGAGCACCAGCTCCGGCGCATGGTGCGCGGACAGCCGGAAGGAACGGTCGTCGTAGCGGGCGTCGCAGCCGAATCGGCGGGCCAGCCGCCGGCCCCACGCGCGTTCCTCGCCATTAGGCGAGTACTTCGGCCGTGGGCACACGTCGATGAGCACGGCGAGCAGCGAGTAGGCGGCGGGATGGGCGAGCCGACCCGCGACGAGGACGTCCTCGTCGGGGAACGAGATCGCGGCACGGCGGTACAACTCGGCAACGAGACCGTCGAGGCTCGTGCGGGCCTGCTTGCCCTTCCGGATCGCCCCGAGACCCCACAGGATGCACGGGGTCCCACCGATGCGCTCCAGGGAACCGAAGAGGAAGCCGCACAGCTCGCTCTCGTCGTTCGCCATCGCGATCAGGGGGAACTGTTCGACGTGGCGGTCGAGCTGCTCGTCCTGCAAAGGCAGGCCGACGCCCGACGCCAACTGCCCGAGCTCGTCGAGCTCCGCAGGCTTCAGAGAGACGGAATCACGCGACTCGACGTCCATCGGTCCCCATTCTGGTCGATGCCCCGTCGAGTAGACCACTCGACTGACCAATTTCTACTCGATCACCAGACCTTCGAGCCCGGGCTCGGGTTCGGGGATCCTGGGATCGAGCCGCTCCAGGGTCTCCACGAGGATCGAGGCCACCGCGAGGTCCCGTACCCACTTGTGGTCGCCGGGCACGACGTACCACGGTGCCCACTCCGTGGAGGTCGCGGTGATGGCTTCGCCGTATCGGCGCTGGATCTCGTCCCACTTCGCTCGGCCGTCGAGATCGCCGCGCCGGAACTTCCAATTCTTGCGCGGGTCGTCGATCCGAGCCTGGAGCCGGGCGCGCTGTTCGTCCTTCGAGATGTGGAGAAAGACCTTGACCATGGTCGTGCCCTCGTCGGTGAGCATGCGCTCGAACTCGCGGATGTGCTCGAAGCGACGTTCGCAGCGGACGTCGTCGACGGCGCCGACGACGCGGGCGGTGACGACGTCTTCGTAGTGCGAACGGTTCATGACGCCGAGGATGCCCCTCGCCGGACACGCCGAGTGGATGCGCCAGAGGTAGTCGTGGGCGAGATCGACGTTCGTGGGCTCCTTGAAGTTGACGACCGAGCAGCCTTGCGGGTTCAGCCCGGTGAGCACCCGGCGGATCGTGCCGTCCTTTCCCGAGGTGTCGATCCCCTGGAGCACGAGGAGGACGCTCCGGCGCGCTTCGGCCCACAGCCGGTCGTGCAGGTCGTCGAGGCGGACGGCGAGCGCCTCGAACGCGTCGCGACCATCGTCCTTGTTGTCCAGGCCGAGATGGTCGGCGGGATGCCGGGCGTCGAGTCGGGCGGGGTCGCCCGGGTCGACGCGCAGGGCACGGACGAGTGAGTGCGCGTGTGCCACGCCCCGACACTATCGACCGAGAAAGGTTGCCAGGATGCGCCGAATTCCCGCGTCGAGGTGGCATGCTGCCGCCCTTCGTTCCCGACCTTCAGGAGACCTTGCATGAACCGCCGAGAGCTCGTCGCCGCACTGGCCGAGCGCACCGACACCGACAAGCGCAGTGCCGACGCCACCCTCCAGGCACTCATCGACCTCGTCACCGACACCGTCGCGAGCGGCGAGCCGGTTGCGATCAGCGGGTTCTGCAAGTTCGCTCGCGTCGACCGCGCCGCCCGCATGGGCCGAAACCCCCAGACCGGCGAAGCGATCCGGATCAAGGCGTCGCGCCGCGCGCGGATCACCGCGCTCAAGGCATTCAAGGACGCGGTCATCAGTGGCAAGCGCGCCCCGGCCAAGAAGGCCCCGGCCAAGAAGGCCCCGGTCAGGAAATCCGCGCCGGTCAAGAAAGCCGCGGTCAAGAAAGCCGCGGTCAAGAAGGCCGCGGTCAAGAAGACGACGAAGAAAGCAACGACCCGGCGCCGTTAACGCGCGTGGCGCGCCGCCACGGCCTCGAGTGCGGCGAGCGCCAGGAGCGCAACCCCCGCTGCGGTCACGGCGAGCACGGCAACGCTGTCGGGTTCGATCACGGCGACGAGCCCGGCAGCCCCGAGCGCGAGCGCCCGAATCACCCGCGCCCTGCGGGAGTCCGCTCGTGGCGGCGGGAGGCGCAGCCGAGCCGCCGTCCCTGGCACGGCACCACCCGACGGCACCGCCCCCGCGAGCACGTGGGCGGCACGTCCGACCGCCGGACGCCACGCCCCCAGCCCGGCGCGCGCGGTGAAGCCCGCGGCGAGCGCGGTCACGATCGCGAGCGCGACGACGACGATCGACTGCACGACAAGCGGCGTCGTGATCACTCGGACGGCCGCCACCACCGCGTCGGCGAGCACGCCGTCGGAGATGCTCGACCGGACCACCACCCGCGCGACGAACAGCGCGCCCACGAGCGTGGCGCCCGCCGACGCCACGATCCAGGCACCGCGCGCGACGGCCCGCCACCGATCGATCGCCATGACCACGCCGGCGGCGAGCAACACCAGGGCCGCGACGGTCACGTCGACGACCCCCCGCTTCACCTCGTCGATCGCGTCCCAGATCGTGCTCAGCTGCGAGCGCTGGAGCAGGACGACCTCGAGCTGCCGGCGGCTCGGGAGATCGGCGGCGAGCTTCGGTGCGACCTGCTCGAGCGGTCCCTTGATCTGGTCATAGGCCGCGGTGAGGTCCAAGATGATGGTCTCGGTCCCGCGGTCGACGAGCACGCGGTGCGCACCCGAGAGCGCCGTGTCGAACACGGCGCGGAAAGGGTCGCTCTCCACCACCTGGGTGACGATGGTCGCCAGGAACGGCTCGGCGATCCGTAGGTCGGTACCGGCTTCACGCGACAACTGGCGCACGATCACATGGGTGAGTTCCGCCTGGACGGCGCGCTGGTCGAGCAGCTCGTTCGCGGTTCCGGTGAACCGCGACGTGTCGAGAACGCTGCGTTCGAGCGACCACCCGATGCTCGCGACGACGAGCCCGACTCCCCCGAGCACGAGGAGCGCCGTCGCGACGATTTCCCGCAGCCTGCGCCGGTCCGACACATCGCACCCCCTACGTCGCAGCGTACGCTGCGGGGCCGTGAACGAACCCGACGACGAGCTGCTCGACGACGACCAGCGGCTGATCGCCGCGGCGATCCGGGAGGTCTGCGCCGGATTCCCCGACGACTACTGGGCGCGTTGCGATCGCGAGCACGAGTTCCCCTGGGACTTCTACGCACGTATGGCCGAGGGTGGCTGGGTCGGCATCGCGCTCCCGGAGGAGTACGGCGGCGGCGGACGCTGCATCACGGACGCGGCGGTGGTTCTCCACGAGGTGGCGGCGAGCGGCGCGGCGATGAACGGTTGCTCGGCACTCCACCTCACGGTCTTCGGACTCAACCCCGTCGTCAAATTCGGCAACGACCGTCTGAAGGAGACGTTCCTCCCGCGGGCGGCGGCGGGCGATCTGCACGTCGCCTTCGGCGTCACCGAACCCGACGCCGGCACCGACACCGGCCGCATTGCCACCCGCGCCGAACCCGACGGCAACGGAGGCTGGCGGATCTTCGGGCGCAAGATCTGGACGTCGAAGGCGCTCGAGTCCGAAGTCGTCCTGCTGCTCGCGCGGACCGGCGATGCCGGCAGCGGCCTGCGCGGCCTCAGCCTCTTCCTCGCCGACCTCGACCCCGACTACGTCGACATCCGCGCGATTCCCAAGGTGGGCCGCAACGCGGTCGCGTCGTGCGAGGTCGCGTACGACGGGTTACCGGTCGAGGGTTGGCGCCTCGTCGGCACCGAGAACGAAGGCTTCCGGCACATCCTGCACGGGCTCAACCCCGAGCGCGTGCTGTTGGCATCGGAGGCGTGCGGCATCGGCGAGGTCGCGCTCGACCGCGCCACGACGTACGCGAAAGAACGCGTCGTGTTCGATCGCCCCATCGGCGCCAACCAGGCGATCAGCCATCCGCTCGCGCAGGCGCGCATCCAACTGAAGGCAGCCTGGATGATGGCGCTGCACGCGGGCCGCCGTTACGACGCCGGGCTCGAATGCGGCGAGGCGGCCAACAGCGCGAAGTACCTCGCGGCCGAGGCGTCGTTCTTCGCCGCCGACCGCGCGATGCAGACATTGGGCGGTATGGGCTACGCGAGCGAATACCACGTCGAGCGGTACTGGCGCGAGGCCCGCCTGCAACGCATCGCGCCGGTCACCCAGGAGATGACGCTCAACTACGTCGCGCAGAACGTGATGGGCCTGCCCCGAAGCTATTGACCGGAGCAACGGAACGAGGCGTCAGGAGAACATCCGGCCGCCGTTGACGCTCCACACCTGGCCGTTCACCCACGCGCCGTCGTCCGAGAGCAGGTACGCGACGATCGCCGCGATGTCGTCGGGTCGACCCGCCCGCGGCGAGCGCGGCTCGCGCCGACGGGTCGCCTGCAACGCTTCGGCTTCCTCGTCGTTGCGGGCGATGATGCCGGGCGACACCGAATTGCAGCGGATCCCGTCGCGCCCCCAACGCGACGCGATGTGGCGCGTCACCGCCGTCAACGCCGACTTCGTGGCCGCGTATCCCACCCGCACGCGCTCGCCCGCGTGGATCGCGTCGGACACGGTGTTGGTGATTCCCCCGCCACCCCGCTCGAGCATCTCGGGGATGACCGCGCGCGCCATCAAGAGGAATCCGGTCAGGTTCACGTCGAGCGTGCGCTGCCATACCTCGAGCGGGATCGTCAACAGATCGGTCTCGCCGTCGACGCCGAGCACCTCGGGCGAGATGTCGGCGGCGTTCACGTGGAGGCCGTCGACGCCGCCGTAGTGCTCCGCGGCGCACTCGACCAGCGCCCGAACCGATCCGTCGTCGGCAATGTCGAACTCGAACGGCACCGCCCGACCACCACGAGATCGGATCAGATCCACGGTCGTTGCCGCGGCGGCGCCGCGGAGGTCGCCGACCACCACGGATGCACCCTCGTCGGCCAGACGGATCGCAGTGGCCGCGCCGTTGCCGGGGCCGGCGGCGGCCGTCCCACCTCCGGCGACGACGATGATCTTGCCGTCGAGTCCCCGCATCCATCCCACCCTAAGGGCCCGGCTTTACAGGCACGGTGCCTCGCGAGAAACTGACCGGCCATCGCCGATGATCGCTCGGCGGTCGACGGCCTGGTCTCTGGAGGACGCGAGTGGGGCGACAAGGGGGGTGGCGTCACGTCGCGGCCGTGACCGCAGGCATCGTCGCGTTCGCGGGTGTCGCCGGTTGCGGCAACCCCACCCAGGCGATTCGCCACTGCATCGGGGCCTCCGACCAGACCGTGCTCGCGATCCAGCAGAAGCTCACCGGCGCCCAGAAGCTGCGGAACGCCAAGATGGTCCACCTCGAGGGTTCCGACTACGTCTTCGTCAGCGCCGAGCTCCATCCGTTCTCGGACCAGCCACACGACAAGGGCGACATCGCGACGTGGGCGACGACCGACGTGAAGACCCCCGAAGATTTCCTCTCCGTCGACGTCCACGCACGCGAGGAGTCGACGTGGCCGCGTGCGTCGTTCGACGTCACGCGGGACGGCGTCATCGAATCGCGGGCGTGCACGGGCCTGAACACGGGCAAGACGAGAGCTCAGATCAACTGCGAACAGCAGGAGAGCGCCGGCGACAGCGTGCAATTGCCCAAGGGTAAGGACTGCAGCGACCTATGACCGTCGACAGCCGGCCATCCCCGCCCGAGGCATCGGCCCGCCCGAGCCGCGCCGCACTGTCGGCGCGAAATGCAGTCGACAACCGTACGGTCCGGTTCGCGGCCACCACGGTGGCGATTGCCGCGTTCGGCTACTACGTCCCGCAGTGGATGTGGGACTGGCACATGCCGGCCGGCGAACTGGTCTACGGCTTCATCATCGGTTCCCTGACCGCGCTCATGGCGTTCGGCGTCGCCCTCATCTACCGGGCCAACAAGGTCATCAACTTCGCGCAGGCCGACCTCGGCGCAGTGCCGGCGAGTCTCGCGGTGGCGCTGATGACCCTGCCCGTCATCGGATGGTCGTTCTGGATCGCGATCCCGGTCTCGCTGGTCGCAGCGGTCGCGCTCGGCGCGTTCGTCGAGTTCGTGATCGTCCGGCGCTTCCGGAAGGCGCCGCGCCTCATCCTGATGGTGGTCACCATCGGTCTCGCGCAGTTGCTGGCCGGCCTGGGGGTCGCGATCCCCTTCCTGCTCCAGTTGCTCGTAGGTGGGCCCGACATCACGCTTCCCACGACGGCGTACACACCTCCATTCGACTTCAGCTTCGAAATCGCCCCCCAGATCTTCCACGCCAACGACCTCATCGCGGTCGTCACCACCCTCCTCGCGATCGTCGGCCTCTTCTTCTTCCTGCGCTTCACCAGCATCGGCATCGCACTCCGCGCCAGCTCGGAGAGTTCCGACCGCGCGTCGCTGCTCGGCGTGAACGTCGGCTTCACCCACAACGTCGCCTGGGTCATCGCCACCCTGCTCGCGACGATCTCGCTGATCCTGCGGGCCGGGATCATCGGCCTGCCTCTGGGCTCTGCGTTCGGGCCCGCGATCCTGTTGCGGGCCCTCACAGCCGCGGTGATCGGCCGGATGGAGAACTTCGTCGCCATCTTCCTCGCCTCGTGCGGCCTCGGCGCAGTGGAAACCATCGTCGTCTGGAACAAGGGCTCCGGCGACCTCGTCGACCCCATCATGTTCGTCATCGTGATCGCAGCCCTGCTGCTCCAGCGGCGCCACCGCGAGTCGCGCGTCGAGGACCAGGCGATCTCGAGCTGGCAGAACGCCGCGAACGTCCGTCCCATCCCCCGCGAGATGCTCCGGCTGCCGGAAGTGAAGTGGACGCT